>Ga0255054_10000528_pt1 | contig 22539 bp, 19 predicted proteins | sample JV7_2_23_MG_FD_188634 | JGI IMG/M metagenome (GOLD analysis project Ga0255054, IMG submission 188634) | Seawater microbial communities from Jervis Inlet, British Columbia, Canada - JV7_2_23 | ecosystem: Environmental > Aquatic > Marine > Inlet | place: Canada: British Columbia | collected...
GTTCGATAATTTTTCAAAGAACTGGCGATCAAATCGATTCATTGGATCGCAAAATGTATAATATAAAGCTCTGTTGGTTGCGGGACAAATTGTAAACCCCGCCCGCCGAGTTAATAAACCCGCAGCCAGAATCACATGATCTTCCTTATTCCCCTGATGGCTTGATTAATCCGCATGGGATTTTCAATCAATGCGAAACGAATATATTCATCACCGTATTCTCCGAAACCCAGACCCGGTGATACGGCAACCTCTGCAAATACATAAGGCGGCAGGCGATCCAGTCTGGCAAACGTAAACATAGGTTTCTCCAGATTGATGCTTTCAATGACGCAAACTCATCTTGTTGACCCGGGCGTGGCCCTAAAAAAGACAACTTCATTTCCGACGCCGAACTTGACTTCCAAAAATTGCTTTGACTTTTATGACGGATGAGATTAATTTTCAAGGGTTTTTCGTCTTTCATAGTGCCGTTGTCGGGATATTTTTTACTACGAAGGCACGAAATCCTGAAAACACGGAAAGAAAATTTAATTTCGTGCTTTTCTTTTTTCGTGTTTTCGTGGTTGATTTTTACATTGCTTATTTAAAATAGCATAATAGATTTATTTAAACACATACACTAAGTTCAAACCCGGGAGATCATTATGAAGGAATCTTTCACATATGCCGATGCCGGCGTTGATATTGACAAGGCCAATAAGCTGGTGGATGCCATCGGAAAGATTGCAAAACAAACCGCGCGCCCCGGTGTAATGAGCGATATCGGTGGATTTGGCGGCCTTTTTTCGCTTAATCTTGCAAATGTGGAAAGGCCGGTTTTGGTCAGCTCGACCGATGGCGTTGGGACCAAGCTTAAGATCGCATCTATGCTGGATAAACACGATACCGTCGGCATTGATCTGGTGGCAATGTGCGTCAACGATATCATCGTTCAGGGCGCAAAGCCGCTTTTTTTTCTCGATTATCTTTCAATGGGAAAACTCGACAATCAACGCGCGACGGATATCATTACGGGAATTGCCCGGGGATGCAAGCAGGCTAAATGTGCCCTGTTAGGTGGTGAAACAGCTGAGATGCCCGGGTTTTACGCGCACAATGAATATGATCTGGCCGGATTCACGGTAGGCGTTGTCGATAACAGCAAAATTATCGACGGGACCGGGATACGGGTTGGCCATAAACTCGTCGGTATCGCTTCCAGCGGTCTTCACAGCAATGGATATTCCCTGGTCCGCAAAGTTTGCTTTGAGGTGCTCAACCTAAAAATCGATCAGCACGTAACGGAACTCGGTAAAACCATTGGCGAAGAATTGCTGACACCGACAAAGATTTACGCTGCAACCATCAGCGCTCTTTTAAAAGATTTGCCGATCCATGGGATTGCGCATATTACCGGTGGCGGCATATCGGATAATATCGTGAGGATTGTACCTCAGGCCTGCAGCATCTTAATTCGTGAAGAAAGCTGGGATATTCCGCCTATTTTTTCTTTTCTGCAGCAGGCCGGTAACATATCCGCAAAAGAAATGGCCCGCACATTCAACATGGGTATTGGAATGATCCTTATTGTGCCGGATTATTCCGCTGTAGACGTCGTGCAGCGGATTGAAGCGCTGAATGAACGCGCTTTTGTTATCGGTGAAATTCTGGACTGCAAAGAAGCCGGCCGGCGCCTTGTCTGGGAATAATGTATATTTTAGGTATAGAAACATCTTGCGATGAAACTGCTGCGGCCGTCGTTCAGGATGGAACCGCTGTTTTATCATCAAAGGTCTCTTCTCAAATCGAAGTTCATCACCGTTACGGTGGTGTTGTTCCTGAGCTGGCCTCAAGAAAACACATTGAAGCCATTGTCCCGGCAGTTACGGAGGCTGTCAGCGATTCGGGGATAAAAACCAGTCAGATCGACGCCATTGCTGTAACCCGCGGGCCGGGTCTGGTCGGGGCGTTACTGGTGGGGTTTTCATTTGCCAAAGCTTACGCTTATACCCTGGGCATCCCGCTGGTCGGGGTGAATCATCTGGAAGGTCATATCAATTCGGTGTTTCTGGAACCGCAGGCACCTCCATTTCCCTTTGTTGCGTTACTGGCATCCGGCGGGCACACCGGCATTTATTATGTGACTTCCCACACGGCTATTGAGCTGATGGGGCAGACCCGGGATGACGCAGCCGGGGAGGCCTTTGATAAGGTCGCAAAATTACTCGGTTTGGGATATCCGGGCGGTGGAGTCCTTGATAAGCTTTCTAAAGAAGGTAACCCGCAAAAAATTGCCTTTACGCGTCCCTATCTGAACAAATCCGACTTTGATTTTAGTTTTAGCGGGATCAAAACTGCGGTGAGCCTTTATGTTGGCAAGCATCAATCAGATTATAAAACCCGAATGGCAGACATTGCGGCCGGATTTCAGGAGGCTGTAATTGAGGTGCTGGCCTACAAATTAATCAATGCGGCATTAAAAAAGGGATGTGAGCATATCGCTGTCGTTGGCGGGGTGGCCGCCAACAGCGGTTTAAGGCACAAAGTCCGGCGTGACGCTGAACGCAGGGGCCTGAAAGTTCACATTCCTTCCGTCCAGCTGTGCGGCGATAATGCGGCGATGATTGCGGCGGCGGGGTATCATTATTTAAAAGCAGGAATCGATGCGAAGCTGACTGACGATGTCTTCAGCCGCGTCAAATGAACTCGGGATTGAGGAATTTAGGAATTCAGGAATTTAGGGATTGGGGAATTTAGGAATTCAGGGATTGAGGAGTTACAGAGCTATTTCTGAGTTTTCAAATTGGAATTGTATTCTCTTAAATATTTTCGAAAGCCCTTAATCTGTTTGCGACACTCAGAAGCAATTTCATATACATTGTCGAATTGAGATTGATCAATATAACCACAATCTATTGCCAGGTATAATTGTGATTGAACTTCGCTGGATGATCTTTGTGAATAGCCTAAAAACCTAATAAATTCGCGGGTCGACCCATCATCAAAGCCCTCAGCAATATTGTCCATTACCGATCCAGCGGCATCCCATATCTGATTCCTCAAACCAAAGTCTTTTTTAAAACCGGGCAAATTGATAATTTTATAAACTGCTTGGCATAACTCTCTGGCTTTAATCCAGCACGACAGTTCTTCAAATCTTTTATAATTCATTCCTTTTAATTCCTAAATTCCTGAATTCCCCAATCCCCCAATTCTTCGATTCCTAAATTCCTCAATCCCTAAATTCCCAAATACTTCTTTTTCAACATCATAATTCTCTTCACCGATTCGAGGCCCATTGCTTTGATTTCCGGAGAGCCTCGTAAGCGCTTTAAAATCTCTTTACAGGCGATCTCAATGTTGGGGCCTTTGTGGCAGATCAAGGTCATGTCAATGCCGGCCTGAAGGATTTGTTGGATGGCTGTTTTTATATCATAATGTTTGTTAATGGCTCCCATGTCCAGGTCATCTGTCATTGAAATTCCTGAAAACCGCATCCGCTCCCGCAACAGTTTTAGGGCAATGCGTTGTGATAAACTGGCCGGCCATCGGGGGTCAATTTTTTTATATTTAACATGGGATAGCATAATGCCGGCGACTTCCTTTTCGATACTATCTGCAAAGGGGATGAGGTCGCAGGATTCCAATTCGGCCAGGTCGTGTTCGCAAGACGGCAGATCAATGTGGGAATCGGCGACGGTTCGGCCAATGCCGGGAAAGTGTTTGGCCACGGCCATGATGTTGTTCTGCTGCAAATGCGAAATTACCGTCAGGCCCAGTTTAGAAACCCAATTGGGGTCCCGGCCAAATGATCTGGCGGCCATGATGCTGGTGATTTCTTTGGGGGCAACATCCATGACGGGGGCCAGATTCATGTTAATACCGGCCTGGGCTAATTCGGCCGCTGTTGTTTGGGCAAAATAAATGGCATCGGCAACACCCTTCATGGCAGGATTTCCCGGAAACTGCGTAAACGGTTCTTTCAGCCTTGCGACCTGACCGCCCTCCTGGTCAATGGCAATCATTAACGGCGGTTGCGCATTCATGCGCGCATATTCCTGCACCGCGCCGCACAGTTTTTTGACCTGACCGGGCGTTTCGGCATTTTGAGAAAAAAGGATAATCCCGCCAACTTTAAGGTCCCGGATGAGAAATTTTAAATCCGGATTAAACTGCTTGCCTTCAAAACCGACCATCAGGCGCTGGCCGGCGAGTTGTTCATCTGAAAAATCATTGATATCCATTAGTCTCTTAGTTGTTATTTTTGTGCATTTTGTGGCAAATAAATTATATTGGAATATTTTCACTGTCTTGTAAAGATTGAATATTTTCGATTGAATATTGAATATTTAAGCCTCCGGCTCGTAGATCCTACGGCTTGGAGAGGAATTCTTTCCATTTTTAATTTAAAAGGACGGAGCGACACGCGGCGCAGACGCCGCGCAAGCGCTGGCGCTGCGGGAGCGCCTGCGCTGCGCGAGCGACATCCACAAATATTCAATAGTCAATATTTAATAGTCAATTCCGGCTTGTCCGGGTTAGGTCATTGTGATTTGGGTTTTAGAATTTCCGATAATCCATCACCCTTCATTTAGCAATTACAGATGGCCGGCAAACCGGTACTCCTTAATTAGAGATAAACAGATCGGGACTAGTTCGACAGCATCGCCGGCAAAGGGAAGTTGGCGTCAGGGTTTTCCTGGGAAAGTTTCAAGATGTTTTCAATAAGTTCATCGATTTTAGGTTTGCTTAGCGGTTTTGAAAACAGATAGCCCTGGCCCAATTGGCAATTCATTTCCTGAAGAATGGCAAGCTGCTTTTCGGTTTCCACCCCCTCGGCCACAACGATCATGTCAAGACGATGGGCCAGCGAAATAATTGCCTCGACAATATTGCGATTACCATCCGGTTCAGATTGTATTCTTGAGACAAAACTGCGATCCACCTTCAGGGTATCAATGGGCAGGCGTTGCAGATAACTCAAGGAAGAATAGCCGGTGCCAAAGTCATCGATTACCAGCTTTAAACCCAGGTCTTTTAGGCGGTGAACCAGCCGAATGGTTTCATCCGCATCTTCCATGAGGGCTGTTTCGGTGATTTCCAATTTGAGCTGTTCGGGCGGCATACCGGTTTTGTTAAGAATCTCTTTGATATCATCCAACAGAGTGGGGGATAGAAAATGCTTGCTGGATAGATTGATATTCATGGTGAGTTTGAGTTCATTCTGCAGCTGATCCTGCCAGTGGCATAAGTCGCTACAGGCCTGTTCAGCAATCAGCTGGGTCATGGGGACAATAAGCCCGGTTTCTTCGGCAATCGAAATAAAAGAGTCCGGATAAATAAGACCCAGCTGGGGGTGATTCCAGCGTATGAGCGACTCAAAACCCACCAGGGATGAGGTCTGCAAATCGACAATCGGCTGATAATGATTTTCAAATTCATCTCTGTGGATCGCTTTGCGTAAATCAGTTTCTCTTTCCAACAGGTGCAACGCTTTTTTGTGCAGTGTTTTATCGAAAATTTTATATTGGGCTTTGCCGTTTTCTTTGGCATGATACATTGCTGCGTCGGCATCGCGGATGATATCCTCAGGTTGATCATAGTCTCTCGTATTTAATACCACTCCAAAGCTGGCCGGTGCAAAGACCTCTTTACCTTCAACCATAAAAGGGCGTTTCAGTTCCTGCTGCAGCCGATCGGCCACACCGCTGGCATATTCGTAATTTTCAATATCTTCAAGCAGGATGACAAATTCATCACCTCCGAAGCGCCCCAGCGTATCGATATCTCTGAGGGATTCCTGTATGCGGTCGGCGAAAGCCTCTATGAGACGGTCGCCGACGCTATGGCCGAGACTATCATTCACCAGTTTGAAACGGTCGATATCCAGGTAAAGAACCGCAAAACGATAATCATCACGCCGTTTCGCGCGCTTGACCGCCATGCTTAAGTGCTCCATAAACAGGGCGCGATTCGGCAGACTGGTGAGGGTATCATGGAAAGCCTGGTGATAAATTTGACGCTCTGCTTCCTTCAGTTCAGAAATATCGGCCAGGGAAACAACACCTTTATCGGAACCCGGGATTGCGGCCAAGAAACACAGCATATCTTTTTGAGTGTTGTCTTTATCTATTAATTTGCATTCGAAATGGGGAGGGATTTGGCCGAATTCCTGATGGTCCGAAACGACCTCTCCATTGAGTATTTTACGTTGGGTTTTCTCATCGATAAAATCCAGCCAGGATTTAACATTTTCAATTTCATTTTTTTCGAAACCTGAGATCTTGGCAAACTCCGAATTTGACAGCGAGATGGTCATATCGTCTTCGATGATAATCGTTGCCGCACCGGTATTTTCAAAAATCGTGCGATATTTCATCTCGGATTCACGAAGCTCGGCGGTGCGCTCGCGGACCTTGAGTTCAAGGGTTTCATTGGCTACCCGCAGGGCTTCTTTGGATCGATTGATATTGTTGATCAGCAATTGGGTAAACAGACTGATGAGCAGGATTATTCCGACCGTAATAAATATGGTGAGATTGGGACTGGATAGGATGGTCTTTTCAAAATAATAATAGAAGAAGGAAACACCCCCTCCAATAATGACCAGACCGATATTATCCAGATTTACAAGACGCCTTTTTTTATTCATTGCCTGCCTCTTAGGGACACATATCCCTGTTATAATTTGATTTTTAGGGATTTGAGGCCCATATAGCCGTTTGTTGACCGATGATAATCATCAGACCCTATACCCAAGACCCAATCAAAAGATATTCCAGGTATATATCGGCCATTTTGGGTGATAACTTAAGCGGCAGGAAGGTATAAACCGTTTTCTTATCCCTTGCGGGATTCATAACAACGGCGCTCGAAGTAGGTTGCGGTGGCTTCATCAAACACGGCTTCATTTTCATGGATATACCTTGGCTCGCCTTCCCAGGCGCCGCATGCCAGGACGACCGGTTCACCTAATGTAAACTTGCGGCCACAGGCCGGGCACCCTTCCTCATTGAAGCGATTCAGTTTTTCAAGGTCGATGATGGTCCTTAACCGATTTTTATCAGAACGTGCCATAAGCGCCTCCTCATGCTCTGCCCCCTTTACATCGAGGCCTTCTTTAAACCTAAGTTGAGGGTTCCAAATGATAAAAGGGGGTCAATGGTTTGGGTTATGATTGTCATCCTTAAACTAAATTCCGACAGCTGCCCTGTCAAGATGATCCATTTTCAGTGTTCAGGTGTCAGCAGGCAAATTTAGGAATTGCGAATTCAGGAATTTAGGAATTGAAGGTATTCTGTCATTCTAATTCCTAAATCCCTCAATTCCTGAATTCCTCAATCATCGAATCCTGACACCTAAAAAAGCTGTGTTTTGTGAATTATTTGCGGGACACAACACTAGCGGCCAAGCTGGTACTTTCGAACCGCTCGATTGTGATCTTTAAAGTTGGTCGAGAACTGATGGGTTTTGTTTTTTTTGGACACAAAGTAAATGAATTTTGTATCGGCCGGATAAAGGGCAGCCTCCAGGGATTTTGTCCCTGGATTGGCGATGGGTCCGGCGGGAAGGCCTCTGATTTTGTAAGTATTATAAGGCGTGGGAGTTTCAAGGTGTCTGCGTTTTAAATTACCGTCAAAGTTCTTTAATCCGTAGATTACCGTTGGATCCGATTCCAGACGCATTTTCCTTTTTAAACGATTATGGAATACCGAGGAAATCACGGGGCGCTCAAAAGGTGCCCCGGTTTCCTTTTCAATGATCGATGCCAGGGTGACGATCTGATGAATCGAAAACCCGAGCTGATCCGCCCGCTCTTTCCACGCTGAATTAAAAACCTTCCGGAAGCGTTTGAGCATGGTTGATATGATCGTTTCGATGCTCACCTTTTTCGGAAAATAGTAGGTTTCCGGAAACAGGTAGCCTTCCAAAGTTGCAGCGGGTATGCCGTTTTTGCGCGCCAGGTCGGCATCGGTCGCTGCCGCAATAAAGCTGGAATTTTGCGCAAATCCGGCCTCGGCAACCCGGTCGGCAATCTGGTAGATATTGAGGCCTTCAGGTACAGTGAGCTTATATAGCTGGACCTCGCCTTTAACCAGTTTTTCCATAATCTGTATCGGGGTCATGGTGGCGGACAGTGCATATTCTCCGGCTTTAAGCTGCTTATCGTACCCTTTCAGACGGGCAACCATATTAAACTTAAAGGGACTCTTGATAATACCCGCCTTGAAAAGAAGATCCGTTGTGACCCGAAATGCTTGTCCCGACGGTATGTTGACGACTATATTTTCCGAATCAAAGCGGGCGGGTTGTCCGGCATAGTGGCGCAAATTAAAAATAAAAACCGCAAGGCCACAAAGGCTTATCAATGTAAGAACGGATGAAATAAGGAGGATTTTTTTCAATCTTTTATTATCCCCAGATATACGTGTGTCAGGTATTTTTCAGGAACCAGGTGTCAGCATTGACAGAGCTGAAACCGCCAGGTCAGAAGCTGAACACTGAAACCTGACACCCGCCTGCGCGGACGTAGCCGCTACGGCGCGGCGAAGGCCCGAAACCTAAGCATTTCTGACACCGTATGAAACTCCGCCTGGACGGAATAGTGAACAGATTGAACGTTCGATGTTCATTCTTTAGTTAACCCATACTAGCATAATAAAAATAACCGCGTGTTGTCAAAGAGCAATGACTTTTACGTCCCGTTGTGGTATAAAAATATTCTGGATGGTGCTTTCGTTTCGGCATTAACAACAGGTATCTTGCCAAGCATCGCATTACCATGCTATCCACAAACTTCGCGAATATTTAATCTGGATTTAAGGAGAAATCGTGAAATTTTGGCGCCAACCGTTGGACCAGGATCAAATTCGCATTCCGCATGGTATTATCCATATCATTGAAGAGCGGTGCAAAGGCTGTGGTTTTTGTGTTGAGTTCTGCCCCCGCGCTGTATTTGTCATGTCCAAGCAAACCAATGCCAAAGGGTACCATCCACCTGAGGTGGTTGATGGCGAAGCATGCTCAGACTGTGGGCTGTGTACGTTGCTTTGTCCGGACTTTGCCATTTATGTTGAAAGCAGCGAGATACCCGCAAAGAACAAGGGAGAGAACAATCCTTAGATCAAATGCAACCCATGAGTTCACATGAAGGCTTATTAATTGGCGAACATTTTCTTTTAGGGGATTATGCCGCCGCCGAAGGGGCGATCATGGCCGGATGTCGATTTTTTGCCGGTTATCCCATCACCCCCGCCACCGAGGTCGCCGAACGGATGTCCACGCGACTACCGCAGGTCGGCGGCATTTACATCCAAATGGAAGATGAATTGGCCTCGATGAACGCTGTTTTGGGAGCTTCATGGTCAGGAGCCAAATCAATGACCTCCACCAGCGGGCCCGGATTTTCATTAATGATGGAAAATCTTGGATTAGGGATTATGTTGGAAACCCCATGTGTGCTGGTCAATGTACAGCGGGGTGGACCTTCCACCGGATTACCCACTTTAGTGGGTCAACAAGATATGATGCAGGCCCGCTGGGGTTCACACGGCGATTACGAAATCATTGCGCTTTGCCCTTCTTCCCCGCAAGAGCTTTTCGACCTGACCATACGGGCCTTTAATTTAGCTGAGAAATTTCGCACCCCGGTTCTGGTCATGACCGACGCTGAAGTGGGCCACATGACCGAAAGGGTCATCATACCTCCCCCTGAAGAAATTGAACTCATTCAGCGTCCCCTGGTTCGGCAAGGAGAAGTGGAGCCAGATCATTTTCGAATCTATCGCGATCCTAAGCCCGGCCACGATGGCGATGTATCACCCATGGCTATTGCCGGTGAGGGATTTCGCTTCCACGTTACCGGTCTGACTCACGACGAGCGCGGATATCCGGCGATGAATGCCGAGGCCAGTGAATGGAACATCAAGCGGCTCGTAAAAAAAATTCGCTTGCATCGCGATGAGATCATCCAAGTGGAAGAGCGCCACCTGGAGGATGCCGAGATCATTGTTGTATCCTACGGTATATCTGCGCGCACGTCATTGTGGCCGATCGAGCAAGCTCAGAAGGAAGGTATTCGGATCGGTTACCTGCGGCTCATCACCGTGTGGCCATTTCCGGAGGAGCGGATCCGGGAACTGGCAAAAAAGATACGAGCGTTTGTGGTGCCAGAAATTAACGATGGCCAGATTGTGCGTGAGGTAGAAAGATGTTCGGCCGGCCAAGCACAAGTAATCGGTGTAAATCGACTGGGCGGGGACATATTGGAACCTCAGCAAGTTTTGAGTGCCCTGCGCGCGGCCGCTGGTAAGCCTGATACAGTCGAAGCAGATATGAGTTAAGCCTTTCGAAGGGGTAATAGGCATTATGGCTGATCGTGACATGCCAAATGAGGATCAATTCGAACTATCCGGAACCGAATCCCTTGGGGAGAGCGATTGGATTACCGGACTGCATCCCATGGATGTGCTTTTAAGAGGGGAGCGGTTGCCTCACATTTGGTGTCAGGGTTGCGGGTTAGGTACTGCACTGACGACCTTTATCGGTGCCCTCCAATGGCTCGAAAAGAACCAGGACTGGGATCTGGACAAGGTTTCTGTGGTATCGGGTATCGGCTGTACCGGTCGGATTGCCGGGTACATTCGCCTGGATTCATTTCACACTACCCATGGTCGGGCCATTCCGTTTGCCACGGGTCTTAAACTCGCCAATCCCGAGTTGAAAGTCGTCGTAATCTCCGGTGACGGCGATATCGCCGGCATCGGCGGCAATCATTTCATTCATGCCGCCCGGCGGAATCTGGACATTACGGTGATTTGCGTAAACAATTTTAACTATGGCATGACCGGCGGCCAGGTCGGGCCGACAACACCGCACGGTGCCAGGGCAGTTACCACCCAATATGGCAATTTTGAGTATCCGTTTAATCTGCCTTATCTGGCGGCAGCCAGTGGGGCTTCTTTTTTGGCGCGTTGGACAGTTATCCATGCCCGGCGACTGGAGTGGACACTGCGCGAGGCCATGATGTACCCCGGATATAGCTTTGTTGAAGTTATCGCCCCGTGTTCCACGTCTTATGCCCGCTGGAATCCGGAAGGTCGCGGACTGGATCCCGAGAAACTCAGGCGTCGTGGGTTAGAGCTCATGAAACATTACCAAAAGATTGGGAAGGTCGCCCACGGCACACACCCCAAAGATGCAGCCATTAAAGTCAATAAAGAGGGCGCAATTATCGAAATCGTCGAAGGTGTTTTCAGTGACGAACCCAAACCGGATTTTCAGACAGCCATCGACGAACAGGTTCAGATTGCCAAGGAACGCTGGCTGGCCGTTAAAAAAGCGCTGAATGAGCGATCTCAAATACCGAAACGGACCGACATTGTTCGCCGAACTGAGGTGCAACTGGGTGGATTTGGTGGTCAGGGTATCGTGAGTGCCGGTCGGATTATCGGCCAGGCAGCAACGATTTATGACAAGTTGGAGGCCTGTTTTACCCAGAGCTATGGCCCGGAGGCAAGGGGTGGTGCGGCTGGGTCTCAAGTGGTGATCGCCAGTGATCCGATTCATCATCCGCATCTGATTGAACCCACAAACGCAATCATCATGTCCCAGGAGGCCTATGCCAAGTACGTTCCCAAGCTGGCTGCTGGCGCAACACTGTTAATTGACGATGGGCTGGTAACTTTGCCCGAAGAACACTGCCAGGACCTGAAAACCTATGGGATTCCAGCCACTCAAATTGCTGAGGAATTGGGCAATTCACGGGCGGCCAATACAGTAATGTTAGGGCTTTGGACCGCAATCATCGGAGCCGTCAGCAAATCGGCCATGCAGCAATCTGTGGCTGATGCCGTGCCCCCCAAGACCGTAGAGGTCAATTTGAACGCTTTTGAGGCCGGTTACAAAAAAGGTTTGCACGACCAAGGCCGCAACGCGTTATAGGTCCGGAAGCCATGACTAAGGAGGAAAGCTTCTGTGAAGCCAGGCGTCCTTATTTCTGGTGGAAGCCCCGCAGGGCTCCAAGCGGCCCTGGATCTGGCCGATGCCGGGATTGAAGTCCTTTTGGCAGAAATCTCGCCCTTCATTGGAGATGATCCGCTCGCCAAGCACCCCCGGTATATTTCGAATACACACACTCTGGAGGCTGCCAAACATCCACGTATTCACCTTTTGACCCACACCGAGTTAAAAAGCGTCGAGAAAATCAGAGATACCTTCAAGGTTCAACTCCACATGCGCCCGCGTTATGTCGATTTAAACCGATGCACGGGCTGTGGGGATTGCGTCGAGGTCTGTTCTGTGCAGGTGCCCGGAAATGAACGCAAAGCCATCTACCTCAGAGATGGTAATCAGCCGCAGTGTGCCGTCATCGATAAAATTGGCCTTGCGCCCTGCTCGCACGCCTGCCCAGCGGGAATTCACGTCCAAGGCTACGTGGCCCTCATCGCTCAAGGACGTTTTCAAGAAGCCCTGGATCTGGTGCGGGAAGCGATCCCCTTTCCAGGTATCTGCGGCCGGATATGCACCCATCCCTGCGAAGTCAATTGCCGTCGTAACGAAGTAGACGAGCCGGTGGCGATTCGACAGCTTAAACGGTTTATTGCCGATTGGGAACTTAAAAAGGCCAACAAAGCAAAGCGCAAAAAATCCAAAATATCTTCACCAGCTGTTGATGCCAAACGGATAGCGATTGTCGGTGCAGGTCCGGCCGGGCTGACAGCAGCTTATTATCTGGCCCTTAAAAATCATAGCGTAACAGTTTTTGAGAAACTCCCCGTTGCGGGTGGAATGATGGCAGTGGGCATTCCGTCCTATCGTCTTCCCAAGGATATTCTTAATGCGGAAATCAGCACTATCGAGCAAATGGGCGTTAAAATCAAGACGGGGGTCGCTTTTGGCAAAGACTTTAAGATAGAGACGCTGAGATCAAATGGATATTCAGCTATCTTTCTAGCCACCGGTCTGCACGGCAGCCGCAAACTCGGGGTCGTCGGAGAAAACCTATCAGGCGTCTTTGACGGGGTGTCTTTTCTGCGGGATGTTGCGCTGGGCAAAAAGGTGTCCGTCGCTAAAAAGCTTATCGTTGTTGGCGGGGGTAATGTCGCCATCGATGTGGCCCTTACTGCCAGACGCTTGGGATCTAAAGCGGTTACCATCGTTTGTCTTGAAACCCAAGAAGAAATGCCGGCCCGTGATTACGAGATTAAAGAGGCCCTTGAAGCCGGCGCAGAAATTGTCAATTGTTTTGGGCCGAATCGTTTCTTGGGCAAAAACGGCAAATTTACGGGAATTGAATTCAAACGCTGTACCTGTGTGTTTGATGATCAGTGCAATTTTGATCCCCAGTACGATGAAAACGAACTCAATACCCTGGAAGCGGAAGCCGTAATGATTGCCATCGGCCAATGCGGTGAAGTGGACTTTTGCGAAGAGGAAAAAATTATACTTTCACCCCAGGGAGGAATTCAAGCTGATCCGGTAACCTTGCAAACGAGCATCCCGTGGGTGTTTGCCGGTGGGGATGCGGTCTATGGTCCCAAAACAGTCATAGAAGCCATTGCCAACGGCAAACAAGCTGCTGAAAGCATCGATCGCTATCTTAACCCACGCGATCCAAAAGAGGGTCGCATCAACCAATGGCCGGATGAAATCGAATTTAACAATTATAAAAGCGGCCAATCGTCAAACGGTCAAACACAGAATACGGGTCAAATGTCAATTTCCGAACGGCCGATGACCGAAGCGGAACTGGTTCCCAAGCCGCGGCTATTCATGCCGGTTCTCCCAAGAGAGGAACGTTTGAGCAGTTTTTCCGAAGTTGAATTGGGTTATTCAGAAGAACAGGCGATTGCCGAAGCCCAACGCTGCCTGGCCTGTGGTCCTTGCAGTGAATGTATGGCCTGTGTCCAGGCTTGCAAAGCGGGAGCTATTATCCATGAAGAGCGTGAAAAAATCGTCGAGTTCGATATGGGCACAATTATACTTGCCGACGATCCGACAAAATTTGCGCAATTAGAGCTGAAAGAAGGACCCGGTATTTATCGGGTACCACCACAAGAGACACTTTTAGGCTCTGTTGCGGCTGCCCATGCCATGAGCCATACATTCTCCAAGCGGCATTTTGCGGTGTCATCAATTCGGATGGGAGAATATCTGGAAAACCCTGCGCGCATTGGTGTCTTTATTTGCCAGTGCGGAGATCACATCGCTCGTGTCGTCGATACGGATGCGTTGCGCCGCCAATCAGCAACTCTACCCGGCGTTATCCATGCCGCTATGATTTCCCAGGCCTGTTTACCGGAGGCCGCTGAATTAGTTGGCAATGCGGTTGTGACCCACGGTCTGAACCGGGTGCTGTTGGCTGCCTGCACCTGCTGTTCGCTGGACCAAGTCTGCTTCAGTTGCACGTATCAGCGGGTCCGCTGCAAAGAGAACCTGGGACTATTTGCGGCTGGCGCTCAAGACCCACACATGCCGACAGGTCGCTTATCAGCTGAAAATTTGTCCAATGTGATCTGGGAATTTGTGAATATCCGAGAGCATTGTGCCTGGGTACATGCTGATGATCCTGAGGCCGCAACCGCCAAGGCAGGTACGTTGATTGCTTCCGCTGCTGTCAAATTGAAGATGGAGTCACCGCGACGCGCCCAACCGTTGAACGGTGAACGGTCTGTGTTGATTTTGGGCAACAGCACGGCGGCGCAGATTTGTCAGGATTTACTCAAAGGACAGCGAATTGCCACCCATGTCGCCGAGCGCTTACCCCATAAGATTTGGCGTGCCGACGGGCAATATGCTGCCTCGAATCCATCAACCATCCAGCAAGCTACAGCAATCGTGCTGGCACCGCAGGACACAGTCGAGGCGGATCTTTTGTGCAATGCCTTTGCGATATCAGGTGAACTCAAGCGCCTGAAGACCATACCACCGGATGTTGAAACTGCGCTGCCGGGTGTTTTTTTCTGTGATCCGATAGATGGCGTATCGACCGGTGCAGCCGCTGCCGTCAAAGTGGCCGGTTGGTTGGATCAGCTGACCGAACGGCCCAAACCCATTGCTGCGTCGGTCGATCCGCATCGTTGCCGGGCGTGTAAAACCTGTATCGAAATTTGTGACTTGGGCGCACCGCAACTGGTCGGCGAAGAACCGCAGCGTCACTCCTGGATCGATCCGATGATCTGTACGGGTTGCGCCAGTTGTGCAGCTCAATGTCCTTCTGGAGCCATAACCGCGGGTTATGCGACGGATGAACAACTGGACGCCATGCTCACGGCTGTTTTGCAAGGCGACGATTTAAATGTCAAGCAGAAAGCGGTGATTTTTACGTGTAATTGGAGCGCCTACCGGGGGCTGGAAGCAGCGGGTCGCAATCATGAGTCCTACGCACCATGGGTTTATCCCATGAAAGTCATGTGTATGAGTCGATTGAGTCCGGGGATCATCCTTAAAACCTTTAATCTGGGTGCCGACGGCGTCTTACTGCTGGGTTGCCCGCCGGATGAATGCCATTATGAATTTGGCAGCCGGCGTGCCAAAGAAACATTTGATTTGACCAGCAGGTTAATGCAACTTTTAGGGTATTCGGATAAATGCCTTGCAATGGATTGGGTCGCGGCCGGCGATGAAGAAACCTGGGTAACAAAATTACAAACCTTTGTGGATGGTCTTAATGGGGGTGGGAAGCATCATGGATAGCATGAAAGACATTATCCAACAGTGTCGGGTGTGGTATTGTCAGGAATGTGGCAAATGCAGTGCCGTCTGCCCCATTACCCGTTGGGAAACCCGTTCCTATAGCAGCCCGCGGTTACTAGTGGAGAAGGCCATCGATAGTCGGCCCGAGGAGATCATGCAAGATCCTTTATTCTGGTCCTGCCTGACCTGCAAGCGTTGTAGTTTACTGTGTCCCTCGGAGGTCTATTTTTCTGAATTCATACAGGAGATGAGAACCCTGGCGAAGGGGTGCGGGCAAGCAGGTGAATGCACCCATGGAGCGGTTATTCAAAACTGGGGCAAAATGATGACCGACCCGGGGCTGAAGCAACATCGCCTGGACTGGGTAACGCCAGATCTTCGGATATCCGATGATTCAGAGATTGTTTATTTTACCGGATGTTTGCCCTACTATGACACCTTATTTAAACATCTGGATATTGAAGGGGTAGAAATTGCCAGGGCAGCGGTGAAAATTTTGAATCATATGGGGATCGAGCCGCAGGTCATGGCTGATGAGCGCTGCTGCGGTCATGATCAGCTATGGGAAGGTGAAATGGAGACATTTCATGCATTGGCCAAACTCAACCTTGAGCACCTCAGCGCCACCGGCGCTAAAATTATTATCACAACTTGTCCGGAGTGTGCCCTCATGCTTGCCCGGGAATATCCTAAACGTGTCGCAGACCATGGCATGGCGGTATTTCACCTGACCCAATATTTGGCGCAGGCAGTTGCGAATGGCAACCTCGTTCTGGCGCCAAAAAATCATCACCGTGTGACCTACCAGGACCCCTGTCGGTTGGGTCGATATCTTGACATCTACAATGAGCCGCGATCATTATTGGCGGCTCTGGGACTGGACTTGAGGGAAATGGAACGGGTCCGCAGTGCCAGTCTGTGCTGCGGTACAACCGGGTGGACGTCTTGCGGACAAGTCAGCAAAAATATCCAAATCGAGCGGCTACAGGAAGCGTCGCGAACAGGTGTCAACCGAATGATTACGGCCTGCATTAAATGCCAGATTCATTTTCGATGTGCCCAGGAGGATCCACAGCTGGAGAATAAACTAAATCTTAAGATTCAAGATCTGACGACTTTAATCGCGAATCATCTTTGAACGCCGTCGTTGAAAATGATCTGTCGTTAAAATAGCAAGTCAGAATTTAATCCAAATCGAAAAGCGTTCTGATTGTGCAAAGGAGGCCAAATTTGACCAAAGAAGAATTGCGTATAGGCGTTTTTGTATGTGATTGTGGCTCCAATATTGCCGGAATTGTGGATGTCGACGAAGTCCAACGGTTCGCTGAGACGTTACCGGATGTGGTCGTGGCGATCCGGAACAAATACACTTGTTCCGATCCGGGTCAGCGAGAAATTCAACAAACCATTTTCGAACACAAGCTCAACCGCGTGGTGGTAGCTTCTTGTTCACCGGCTTCTTACGAACCCATTTTTCGGCAATGCATTCAAGGAGCCGGGCTGAATCCCTATCTACTGGAAATAGCGAATATTCGCGAACAATGTTCCTGGGTGACGCCTGATCGTCAGGCTGCCACTCGGAAAGCCCAAGATATCGTCCGGGTCGCCGTTGCCCGCACCAAATGGCTTTACCCCCAAGATGAAGAGCAAATTTCGGTTACTGATGCGGCGCTTGTGATTGGCGGAGGGGTGGCCGGGATGCAGGCAGCTTTGGATCTGGCGGATGCGGGGCACCAGGTTTATCTGGTTGAAAAAAAACCGTCCATTGGCGGTATTATGGCCCAGCTCGACAAAGTCTATCCGGACATTGAGTGTAGCATCTGAATCCTCGGGCCCAAGATGATGGATGTCGGTCGGCATCCCCGAATTGAGCTAATGACCTACTCTATATTAGAAGATGTTGCCGGATACGTGGGTAATTTTAAAGCGCGGATACGCAAAAAGGCCCGGTACGTCGATGAAGACGAATGTACGAACTGCGGTGATTGTGTGCCTGTCTGCCCGGTGGTAGTCCCTGACGAATTCCAGATGGGTCTTAGCAGCCGCCGAGCGATCTACATCCCATTTCCGCAAGCTGTCCCCTCTGCTTATGTGGTCTCAGCCGAAGATTGTTTGGGCCGGAACCCTATCGCTTGCGGGAAGTGCATTGAATCCTGTGAAAAAAATTGCATTAATTTTGACCAGGAAGACGAGCTTTTTGAAATTGACATCGGCGCTATAATTGTCGCCACCGGAATGGATGTATACGATCCTACCGCACTGGATGAATACGGGTACACGCGTTATCTGAATGTTGTAACCAGTCTTGAATTTGAGCGGCTGATCTCAACTGGGGGCGCTTTGGGCGGACATTTAGGACGCCCCAGCGACAAGAAGCGACCTTTGCGTATTGGCTATATTCAGTGTGTGGGCTCTCGAACCCAGGACCCTAACCGCGGCAACCCGTATTGTTCCAGTATTTGCTGTATGAACAGCATCAAAGGCGCCCAATACCTGATAGATAACTACCCGGACACAGACATTACGGTTTTTTATACCGATATTCGCGCTTATGGGAAAGGGTTTGAAGAGCTTTTAATGCGGACCCGAGGCCATGGGGTCCGATACTTGCGCGGCTTGCCCGGGGAGGTACAGGAAGACCCTCGTAGCCAAAATTTGTGGGTGACCGTTGAAAATACAACGGAAAAGCGCCTTGAAAAATTAGAATTTGATATGTTGGTGTTGGCTGTTGGTGCCGTGCCGGCCGTCGATACCGAGTTTGTTCGTCAAATGGTGAGCATTTCTAAATCACCGAACGGTTTTTTAAAGGAAGCCCATGGCAAGCTGCGGCCTGTGGATACGCCCACCAAAGGGGTCTTCATCGCCGGCGCGGCTGAAAGCCCCAAAGATGTACGTGAAAGTGTTACCCAGGCCAGCGCCGCCAGTTCACGGGCATCTATCTTGTTGCAGAAAAGCCACTTCGCCGTTGAAGCGATCACAGCGGTTGTTTATGAAGAGCCGTGTACCCAGTGTGGTCAATGCGCGAAAGTCTGTCCTTTTGGTGCGATAACATGGGAAAAGAAGCAGGTGCCCCAGGTGATCAGTGCAGCTTGTGCCGGATGTGGTACCTGTGCGGCCGAATGCAAATTTGGGGCCATTGAAATGAGGCACTTTTCGGACCAGGCAATTTATGCCCAGATTGATGCGATCCTGGAAGCATATTCCCAAGAAAAAATTGTAACCTTTGCTTGTAACTGGTGTTCCTATGCCGGAGCCGACACAGCAGGCTTAAGCCGTATGGCTTACCCGCCCCATGCCATCATTATCCGTACGATGTGCTCTGGTCGGGTGAATCCGGAATTCGTATGGTATGCATTTCAAAAGGGTGCCCCCGTTGTGTTGGTCTCTGGCTGTCATTATGTCGACTGCCATTACATTGATGCCAACCGAAGTACGGTGCGTCGTATTGACGGTTTGTGGGATAAATTAATAAAAATTGGTATCCGACCTGAGCGTCTGATGTTGGAGTGGTGTTCGGCTGCCGAGGGTGCCCGCTGGCAGACCATCATGCAGGAAGCTGAGAAGAAGCGCCAATCTGTAACATCCGAAGAACTTGAGTTTACCCGCATTGAGTTGTCAAAGGTTCGGGTACCCCGACCCAGGAATCCCAAACCAGCTGATGAAAACAGTGCGGCTCAATTTCATTGTCTGCGTTGCGATCACAAATGGAACGGCCTATTCAATATAGAGGGGGAGCGTATCTGTCCCAATTGCCGATCCAATAGCGTGCACTGGCTGCGACAGACGAATTAAGGGCTCGTACCAAAAGGAGCAGTAATAAGATCACATTCAAGGCCGCCAGAAAGCACTCAAGGGCTCTTGTTTTCCTTGACATTCATACCTAAAGTCAATATTGAGCCATTTTAAAGTGTCCCAACCCAAATTCAAACAAAGAGGCACTGTGTTTAGCTGTTTTTAATCAAACCATTAGAAATGGTTTCGAAACTATTATTCGAGCCAACCACGAATTGATTAAATGCCGAGGAATTTTACATGGCCAAACCAAAACTAAAAAAGCATCATATAAACCGGGATTGGTGCAAGGGATGCCGAATATGTGTTGAGCTTTGCCCGAAAAAAGTCCTGGAATTAGACGATCACGACAAGGTCTCGGCGTTGCGACCACAAGATTGTATCTGCTGCAGACTTTGTGAGCTTCGCTGCCCGGATTTTGCAATAGAGATCGAAACTAAAGAATAGGCATATAATATGAGCGAAAACGTAAAATTTGTCCAAGGCAACGAGGCCTGCGCTGAGGCGGCCTTGTATGCCGGGCTTGATTTTTATGCCGGCTATCCGATTACACCGTCGTCCGAAATTACCGAACATCTAGCCTATCGCCTGCCGCAAGTCGGCGGGAAATTTATGCAGATGGAAGATGAGATTGCGTCGCTGTGTGCCATTATCGGTGCCTCGCTGACCGGTCGCAAGGTGATGACAGCCACCAGCGGACCCGGCTTTTCCCTGATGCAGGAAGCCCTGGGGTATGCCGTTATGGCCGAAATCCCCTGTGTCATTGTCAACGTGCAGCGCGGCGGGCCGTCCACCGGCCTTCCAACCCACGGCAGCCAGGGGGACATTAATCAAGCCCGCTGGGGGACCCACGGCGATCATGCCATCATTGCGCTCACGGCTTCCAACCACCAGGATGTATTTTCAATTACCGTGGAGGCCTTTAATTTAGCCGAAATTTACCGAACGCCGGTTATCCTGCTGTTTGATGAACTCGTTGCCCATATGCGAGAGAAGCTCGTGATTCCGGAACCCGGAAAAATACCGTTGATCGAACGGCTGAGAACAACCGTCAAAGAAGGTGTTGATTATCATCCCTATTTGCCCAGGGAAGATGGCCGTTTACCCATGTCTGATTTCGGCGGCGTTCACCGCTTCAATGTAACCGGATTAATCCATGATATGTGGGGGTTTCCATCCAGTGAGCCCAGGACTGTCCATGGCTTGTTGCGTCACCTGGTCGATAAAGTCGAAAACCGGGCACATCAGCTTGCTCGATTTAAGGAATATTATACTGAAGATGCAGAGCATTTGCTGCTGTCTTACGGTTGCGCGGCCCGTTCAGCTCTTCATACTGTGGAAAATAGAAGACGTCGCGGCGAACGCCTGGGGATGCTGGAGCTCCAAACCCTATGGCCCTTTCCAGTTGATATCGTGCGTGAAAAATGTGCTGCCAAGAAATCGGTTATTGTGGTGGAACACAACATGGGCCAGGTACTTCAGTCTGTTAAGCTGGCGGTCGATGACCCCGGGAAGGTTTTTTTGGCCAATCGAATAGATGGTGTCTTCATAAAACCGGCGGATATAATGAATGTTCTGCGGCTGATCCAGGGAAAGGGGGTTTAAGTCATGGCTATCAAAGATTATTTACGCGAACGATTTTTCCCCCACCTCTGGTGCCCGGGATGCGGTCATGGCACGGTATTAAACGGTCTTCTGCAGGCCGTTGAGAAACTGGGGCTGAGTAGAAACGAGATTGTGATGGTTTCCGGTATCGGATGTTCATCCAGAATAACCGGCTATGTCGACTTTCACACCCTGCATACCATTCATGGCCGGGCGCTGGCCTTTGCCACCGGTGTGAAAATGGCGCGCCCGGAACTTAACCTCATTGTTCCCATGGGGGATGGCGATGCGCTGGCGATCGGGGGGAATCATTTTATTCATGCGGCCCGTCGAAACATTGATATCACCGCAATTGTCATGAACAACCGAATCTACGGCATGACCGGCGGCCAGTTTTCGCCTTTGTCGGGAGAAAACATCCGCGCAACCACCGCGCCGTATCTGACGATCGACCCCAGCTTTGATGCCGTGGAGCTGGCAAAGGCCGCCGGTGCGACCTTTGTGGCGCGAACCACTACCTATCACATTCAGCAGATGGCAGACATCATCCGGCAGGCCATTCTGCACGAAGGTTTTTCAATGGTGGAGATTTTATCGCAGTGCCCGACTTATTTTGGCCGTAAAAACAAAGCCGGCGATGCAGTTGATATGATCCAGTACTTTAAGAAAAATACAACCTCGATTGGTTCAAGGGCCAAAAAGGAAAATCCCGATTTACTGGAGCGCGGTATTTTTTTACAAAAGGAGATGCCGGAATATTGCAACGAATATGATAAAATGGTTCAAAAGGCGATGAAAGGTCGTTGAATATGGAAAAATGCAGGATGGTATTTTCAGGCTCGGGCGGGCAGGGCGTGATCACTGCAGCCATTATTCTGTCCGAAGCAGCGGTGCTTTACGAAAACCTGACTGCCGTACAATCCCAATCATACGGTGCCGCGCCCAGAGGAGGGGCCACTCGCTCAGATGTCATCATATCCGACTCGGTCATTCATTTTCCAAAAGTAATTCAGCCCAATGTGCTGGTATGTTTGACCCAGGAGGCCTATGGTAAATTTTATTCGATTATCCGGCCGGGGGGCTTATTGATTACCGACACCCGATTTGTGAAAACTGAAAAAAAAGTTGATGCCCAGCAAAAAGAAATAGAGATGTATGAAACCGTAATGGCAAAAATCGGCAAACCCATTGTTTTTAATATTTGCATGCTCGGGACCGTTATTGCCTTAACCGGGCTGGTGAAACCCGAATCCATTATGAAGACACTCGAGGACCGAATTCCGGCAGACTTTCTGGATATGAATCGCAAGGCGCTGGATATCGGCATTAAATTAGGTGAGGCCGCAAAAACTTAAAAACCGGCTTTAGCCCATTATCTTTTCTCCGACATTACTGCCTTAACAGATTAAAATACCAGGCAATCAATTGCGGTCCAAAAAAATATAAGCAGTAGCGCCAATGGCC
>Ga0255054_10000533_pt1 | contig 22420 bp, 22 predicted proteins | sample JV7_2_23_MG_FD_188634 | JGI IMG/M metagenome (GOLD analysis project Ga0255054, IMG submission 188634) | Seawater microbial communities from Jervis Inlet, British Columbia, Canada - JV7_2_23 | ecosystem: Environmental > Aquatic > Marine > Inlet | place: Canada: British Columbia | collected...
GAACCGGCCCCGACCGTCGTTCGCGAGGAGGACGCTGGCGGGATCGATCCCGTAGCGCCACGGAACGACCCGCCCGCCGACGAAGAGATCGATGTCGCCATCCGCATCGAAATCGTGCGCCGCCACGCGCGAGCCGCTCACGTTCATCGACGGCAGGCTGCCGTCGGCCTTCCGGAATCGACCGCGGCCATCGTTCAGATACAGCCGATCCCGGAGCGCGGGCACCCGGTCGGAGAACTCGCTGCCCCCGCTGACCACGTAGAGATCGAGGTCACCGTCACCATCCGCGTCGAAGAAGGCCGCACCGAGATCCTCGGAGATCCGATCCCGTTCGAAGGGTGCCTCGCTGCTCCCCAAGAACGTGCCATCGGACCGCTGGACAAGCAGTCGACCGGCCTGCTCCTTCGCCCCGCCGATGAACGCGTCGTCGAGTCCATCGCCGTTCACGTCGCCCACGGCCATGAACGGCCCCTCGGTCGAGAGCAGCTTCGGCATCAGGCGTTCGCGATGGAAGTCCACGAAATCGTTCTCCCGGTGGACGAAGTCGAGCCCGATCCGGGTCGTGATATCGGTGAAGATCGGCGGCCGGGTCGGCGGCTCCGACGGCGCTCCTGACAGAGCGGCCGACTGCCGGACGGCCAGAGACTGATTAGCCGGGACATCGCGCTCGACGCTCACCCGCCCGTCCGGCCACTCGACCGTCACCGACTGGATCGTATCAAGCTGGCCGACGCCGAAGGTCAGCGTGTAGTCGACGCTCGACTGGAACCCACGGGAAGGCATGAGCTCCTGAAAGAAGATCCGCTCGCCGCTCCGAAGCGTCACCTTCGCTCCGATGCCGAAGCGGTTCGCGCCCTCGCCTTCCAGCCGGATCTGGAGGTAGCGGTTGTCCAGCAGCGCCCGGGCGTTGTTCCGGTAGACGAAGGCCTCCTGGTTGACGTTGCTCACGACCAGGTCCAGCGCCCCGTCGCCGTCCAGGTCGCCGTACGCCGCACCGTTGGAGAAGCCCGGCGTGTCGAGTCCCCAGGCCGCGCTCTCGTTTGAGAACGTCAGGTCGCCCCGGTTGCGGAACGCGTAGTTGGGCAGCGGGGTGGAGCTCATCGCCCCCACGAGCCCCAGGAAGTCCACCCGCTCGCCCTTGCGGGACTCCCGCAGGGTCCGGGGGTTCCCGAGGAACGACATGTAGTCCTGTGAGGTCACGTCTCGCTGCAGGCCGTTCGTGACGTGAATGTCCTTGTGACCGTCCAGGTCGAAGTCCGCGATCAGGGCGCTCCAGCTCCAGTCGGTTCGAGCCACGCCGGCCAGCAGGCCGATCTCGCTGAACGATCCCGTCCGCCGGTTCAGGTGCAGCATGTTGCGGGTGAACTGGTGATGGTAGTCGTTCCTCAGCCGGGCCTGGTAGCTGTCCCAGCTCTCGAACCCAGCGATCGTCTTGTACCGGTATTCGTCGTCCGGCAGCATGTCCGCGACGTATACATCCGTCCACCCATCGTTGTCGATGTCGGCGATGTCGAGGCCCATCGAGGATAGGCTCACGTACGGCATCTGCCGCGTGACCGACTCGGTGAACGTGCCGTCTCCGTCGTTGATGTAGAGGTAGTCCTGCTCGAAGAAGTCGTTCGAGACGTAGATGTCCGGCCAGTCGTCGCGATTGAGGTCGCTGATGGCGACACCCAGCCCGAAGCCGATCTCGCTCCCGAAGATCCCGGCGGCTTCGCTCACGTCCACGAAGCGCCCGCCATCGTTGCGATAGAGCTTGTCGCCGCCAGACGGGTCGCGCACCGCGCGAGTGTTCTGAAGCCCGAAGCTGTTGGCCGGCCGGAAGGAGTTGTTGACCAGATAAAGGTCCAGATCACCGTCCCGGTCGCAGTCGAAGAAGGCGGCGTGGGTCGTATAGCCCTGATCCGCGATGCCGTAGGCGGCGGCCGACTCCGCGAACACGGGAACGCCCTTCGCGTTCAGGCCCTGGTGGATGTAGAGCTCGTTGGCCCGGCGCTCGCCCTCTACGTTCCCCGCGTACGCGACATGGATGTCGAGCCATCCGTCCCCGTCGATGTCGATGAAGGTGACGCCCGTCGCCCAGGAGCCCTCGCCGGCGACCCCTGCCCGTTCCGTTACGTCCGTGAAGCGGAACCCGCCCTCGTTCAGGTAGAGTCGGTTCTCCTCCAGGTTCGAGGTGAGCAGCAGCTCGGGCAGTCCGTCGCCCGTGAGGTCCCCCAGCGCCACGCCGCCGCCGTTGTAGAAGTTGCGGTACTTGAAGACGTTTTGGTCGGGCGTATCGACGACCCGGTTTTCGAATCGAACGCCGGTATAGCTGGAGGGAAGCCTGCTGAAGAGCTCGTCGCCTGCCGCGGGCGGCTCACTCGGCTCGGGAGACCGGTCCGCGCAGGAGGGGGCGGCGCCGAGGCAAAACGCCGCGACCGCAAGCCGGAGGCGGCCGCGTGCCCCCCTCATTCCAAGGCGCCATAGCCTGCCCCCCGCGGGGAGCAGGCTATGGCGTCATGATGTCGCGGGCTGCGAGAATCGCGGACCGGGTCAATAGCCCGGATTCTGCACAAGCTCCGGGTTCGCGTCCATCTGCAGCTGGGGGATCGGGAAGAGGATCTTGTACGGCTCGCTCTGGGGCTTGAACTTCCGGGGCTCGCCGAACTTGTCGTGCCGGATCAGGTCCGCTCGTCGTTTCGACTCGGCAAAAAGTTCGAAGAGCCGTTCGAGGAGAATCCGATCCCGGAACGTCGCCTGCGTGAAGTCACCCGCGTCGAGCGGTTTGTCCGGATCGAACACACGCTCTCGTATGATGTTGACCAGATCGACCGCCGCGGCCGTATTCCCGAGTTCGTTCAGGGCCTCGGCCTGGATCAGGTACATCTCGGCGAGGCGGTACAAGGCCACGTCGTTGCTATTATCTTGCTGAACCCTGTCCGCGTCCGCCGGCCACTTATAGATGCGGATCCCCTCGCTCTCGTTCGCCTGTAAGATATCGTCGATGTCGCGATAGACCAGCGGAGCCCCCCCCCGTTCGTTGACCGGCTCCCCCGTGTCGAGGTTCACCTGCGGGCCCACCAGGAAGATGTCCTCCCGCAAGTCGTCCTGATCGAACTTGTTATACGTCTCCGCCAGCGTCGACCATCCGTTCCAGGGACTCGGGCTGATCTGATTGTAGTGCAGAGTCCGCATCATGAAATTCCATCCGAGCCCCGACTGATTGAGATGCTTCACGACGAGGATGGGCTCCGGGGACAGGTGGTTGTCGGCCGTGAAGATGGATACCCAGTCAGTCGCGAGGCTGTACACACCCGAATTGATCACCCGATCGGCGGCGTCGATGGCGTCCTGCCACCGGGCCTGTCCTCGCTGCAGCCCGCCCGCTGAGACCTCGCCCGTGAACACCTCGGCGTTGAGGTACATGCTCGCCAGGATCGCGTCGGCGGCCCCTCTCGTCATGCGCCCGTTCATGTTGGAAGGCCAGCTGGTGGGTAAATCGTTTCGAGCCGCCGTGAGCTCCTGCTCGAGGAAGTTGAACAGTTCGGCCCTGGTCGGTCGGGGCCGCGCCAGGATCACTGGTTCCGTGACGATCGGGACGCCCCCGAAGAGGTCCATGAGCGAGTAGTAGTAGAGCGCCCGCAGGGTCCTCAGCTCGGCTACGATGATCTCCTGGTCCGCTACGGTCACGCCCTCCAGCCCGCTCAACATTATGTTGGCGTCCGTCACGCCGCCGAAGAAGCGTTCCCACGCCCTATTGGTGTCATCGAGGCCGGCCGGACTGTTCGCGGTCCAGGTGTGCTGGTAGAGTTCGATCCAGCGGCCGTTGTCGAACCAGTCCTGCCCACGCGTGGGCACGATAATCTCATCCGTGGTGGCCTCGCCCATTATCAAAAAATCCTCCATGAGCGTGCGCAGCGGAGCGTAAACGCCCGCCAGCCCAGCCAGCACCTCCTCTTCGTTCTGGAAGAAATTGTCTGGGGTGATGACGCTGACCGGGTTCTCGTCCAGCGAGCAGCCCTGGGATACGGCCAAGACCGGCAGGAGGAGCAGCAGCGTCAGGGGCCCTCGTCCTGCGGCCCGGACCGAGAATCGCGAACCTGGCTTCTTCATAAGATCCTCCAACTCGTCTTCGTGCGGCGCGTGCGCCGTGTAGACCCGACGGGGCCCCTCGTTAGATGCCGAAGTTGATGCCAAACAGGAAAGTGCGCGCTCGCGGATACGAGAGCCAATCCATCCCGGGCGTCGAACGGCCGAGACCGACACCGGCTCCCTCTGCCGGCTCGCGGCCTGTATCGGTACCCGTAAAAACTTGCGGATCGTAGCCGGAATAGCCCGTGATCAAGAATAGATTGTCGCCCGCCACGTACGCCCGCAGCGTGGTGGAACCAAACCGGAACGAGTACCCGACCGTGAGGTTCTGGAGCCGGAGGTAGGAACCATCTTCGATCCAGAGATCGGAGAGGATGGCCGGCTCCAAGATCCCGATCGGGTCGTCCAGCGCCGATTTCAGGAAGTTCTTGTCCTGCAACACGTTGCTCTTCGAGCTGTAGACGAGCGCCGTGTTGTTGAGCACATCCTGTCCGACTTCGGAAACCAGGAGGAAGCTCGCGTCGAGCTTGCCCCAGGTCAGTGAGCTGTTGAGGCCGAGCCCGAAAGACGGGTTGGCATCCCCGATCACGACTTTATCATCGCCGCCCGGCACCAGGGTCGTGCCGATGAGCGTGCGACCGATCTCGTTCCCGCCGGCGTCCCGCTGGACCTCATACTGATTGAACAGCTGCCTGCCCTGCTCATCGACGCCCACGAACTCCGGTCCCCAGAACGTGCCAATGGGATGACCGGGCAATATCCGCTGGGCATTCTGTCCGCTCTGACCTTGACCGCTCACGCCGCCGTTCGCGATGAACGACTGGATGCCCAGATCCACGACCTCGTTGCGGTTCAGGTCGAACACGAGTCCGGCCCGCCAGTTCACGCTCGGATTGTCCGTAATCACGGCGTCCATCGAGACCTCGAAGCCGGTGTTCTTGACCTTGCCGATGTTCTCGAGCCGGGTTCCCACCGCCGCCGGCTGCGGCACGGTGACTTCGAGGAGCAGATCTTTCGTGTTCTTGACGTAGCCCTCGAGGATGAACGCGAGCCGGTTGTCCATGAACCCGAAATCGAGCGCCGCGCTGATCTGCTCGGTTCGCTCCCACTTGAGGTCGGGGTTCGCATTCTGGGTCGCGTTCACACCGGTGATCGACGACTCGCCGAACACGTAATCGTCACCGGGCTCGAGCGTGATCAGGGACGAATAGGGAGGAACGGCCGGATTGCCCTGCACGCCCCAGCCGCCGCGGAGGCGAAGCTCCGAAAACGGCCCATCGGCCATGAACCCCTCTTCGCTGATCCGCCATGACGCCGAAATCGCCGGGAAGCTCGACCACTTGTTGCCGGCTCCGAAATTGGATGACCCGTCGTAGCGGAACACGCCGGTCACGAAGTAGCGGTCCTTGAAACCGTAGTTGGCCCTGCCGAAGCCGGAGAGGAGCCTGAGCTCCTCCAGACGCGACTCGACGATCGGCCGGATGTTGCCGCCCGACAGGTTGCTGAAGCTGAAGGCATCGGTCGCGAAGCCGCGGGCTTCCGCCGAAAACGTTCTGAGGTCATAGTCGGCGGTCTCGAATCCTCCCACGACGTCGAAGCGGTGGTCCTCGCCGAAGGACTGGTCCCAGGTCAGAGTGCCCTGGAACGTGATGTTCGTAATGTCGCGTTCCTGCTGGAGCGCGCGCCCCTCCCACTCGGCTCCGATCGCGCTCTCACGAGGGAGGTACGTGCGCCGGTTGCTCGCCGAGCGATCCACGCCGCCCACCAGCTGCGCCGTGAGGCTGGGCAGCAGATCGAGCCCGATGCCCAGGCTGGCCAGCGTTCGGGACGTGCTGGCCTCGTCTTGGAGCTGTTCGGCGATCGCCACGGGGTTGCGGACCGACTGTCGGCCGGTCCCGAGCTCGTAGAACTCCTCCTCACCCGTGTCGGGATTCGTCACCGTGACCGGCTGGGTCGGGTTGAAGACGACCATATTCTGCAACAGGTCGCCCTCGAATCCGCCCGCGTTCTGAACCGACACATACTTGTTCTCGTTGTGCGAGCTCGTCAGCCTGAGGTCCATATTCAAAATGTCGTTGAAGGCGCTGAACGTGCCGTTCAGGCGACCCTGGATTCGCTGGAGGCCGTTGTTCAGCAGGATTCCTTCTTGGTCCATGAAGTTGAGCGAGGCCCGGAAGCGCGCGGCCTGGATCCCGCCGCTGAAGATCAGGTCGTAGTTCTGCGTAAGTGACGACCGCGTGACCTCGTTTTCCCAATCCGTGTTGGCGGTGCCCAGCCCGGCCAGGCGGCTCGGATCGAGATTCCCTGCCGAGACCTGATCCTGGACGAACTGGCGATACTCGTCTCCGTTCAACACATCCAGCCGGTTCGCCGACGCGGCGCTAGCGACATAGCTGTTGAATTCCATGCTGACGGCGCCCGGCGCGCCCCTCTTCGTCGTGATCAGGACGACGCCGTTCGAGGCCCGGGAGCCGTAGATGGCGGTGGCCGAGGCGTCCTTGAGAATGGTGATCGTTTCGATATCGGAGGGGTTGAGGAGGTTCAGCGGGCTGCGGGCCAGGCCTGCCGAGCCTCCGACCCCGATCCCGTCCGCCTCGGTCTGGACGTTCGAGATCGCGATGCCATCGATGACGTAAAGCGGCGCGCTGCTGGCGTTGATCGAGTTCCCGCCCCGAATCCGGATCTGCTGGCCGGACCCGGGCTCCCCCGAGTTCTGGGTGATGCGAACCCCGGAGACTCGCCCGTCCATCATCTGGTTGACGTTCGTGATCACGCCCACATTCGCCTCGGGAGCATCGATGGTCGCGACCGATCCCGTGATCGCGAGCCGCTCCTGCGTCCCGTAGCCGGTGGCCACGATGTCTTCCATCACCAGCGCCTGAATCTGCAGCGAGAAGTCCACCGTGGCGGTTTCACCGGCGGTGACCGTGACTTCTTGCGTGATGGGAGCGTAACCGATCATGGTCGCCGTCACCTGATAGGTGCCCGCGGGGACGTCCCTGATGGCAAACGTGCCGTCGTTTCCGGTGACCGTCCCGAGTGCCTGGCCTTCCACGACGATGCTGGCGTTTGCGATCGCCTCCTGGGTCATGGCGTTGAGCGCCCGACCGGTTATTCTGCCCGTCTGGTCTTGCGCGAAGAGGGAGCCCGTCCAGGACAGGCTGACGATGAGTGCGAGAATGAAATTACGAGTCATCGACATGGAGACCTCCGAGATGGGGCGAGCTGAACGTCGCACTGGAGCGGCTGCCGACGCGGCTCTGCGAGCACGCGGGGCTGCCTCCGCGGGGCGGGGCCGCCAACCGCAGGTAGAAGAGCAAGAGGAGCGTTTTCTGTGACACCATAGTCGCATCCTGCGTCCAAAACGCACAGAAAGATAGCAGTACGTTGGCACCTAGACTACAGCACCCCTGTTCGGACCGTACAGTCGTGAGATTCTCGACGGAAGTTGTGGGGAAACTCCCTGTCGAACACCAGTTAGCGATGGGCCGGCGCATACCGCTGGCAGAGCGTGGCCGAAATAGAATGGGGGATTATGCCTTCGACGCTGCTCGCGGGCTTACCGTACGAACAGCAGGGTCACGCCGATCTTGAGGACGAGCGACCACTCGAACTGCTCGAAAGGCAATGTGGAGGCGATCAGCACGAACGACGTGCGGGGCACCGGAAGCGGAACGACGGTCGAGCTCACGAGCATGGGGTAGGGACGGTAGTCGTTCACTTCGAGCCACAGCAGGCCGGCTCCGACGCCGGTGAAGGCGCGCCCCACACGCAGAATGGGTCGCTCGGCGGCGGTAATGATAATGGGGGCCCAACTGTCGTCGGTCCAAGACAGCGTGAGGTAAGCTCTTGCCTCCGCGAAGGGTGGCGTCTCGCCGTGCAGCTCGAATACCGGTTGCGCCGGACGCTCGGTGAAGAGCACGCCCGCTCCCGCGGTCACGAGCTGTGCCGAGGCGGCAGGGGCGAGTGGGAGCGCGGAGGCGCCCATGAGCAGCAGCGTCCGCGCCAAACGGATCACCCTACGTCGCACCACGCACTCATGCGGCGCGCACCTCCGCCCGCTTCCCACAAAGGAACCGTCCCGCTGAAACCCCGGTGAATACCCGGTCGTAAGGTTCTACGAATCCGACAACAGTCCCACTTCCTAAGGATGGGACCGGCCATGGACAGCATCAAGCAGGACCTCAGATACGCTCTGCGGTCCCTGCGCCGTGGCGGCCTGCTCATCGGTATCGCAGTCCTCTCGCTCGGCATCGGTGTCGGCTCCGTCACGACGATCTTCAGCGCCGTCGACGTGTTCATGCTGCGCCCGCTGCCGTACCCGGAGTCCGAAGATCTCGTCTCCTTGTACACGACGAATCACGAGCGCGGGTGGACCCAGGTCTCGTTCTCCGTTCCGGATTTCGTCGATTTCCGGGAACGGGGTCAAACCATGGAGGTGGCCGCATCGACGGGCGCCGCCTTCAACCTCTCCGAGGGTGACCGGCCTGAGCGGATACAGGGTCGACGCCTGAGCTGGAACTTCTTGCAGGTGCTCGGCGTGCGGCCGGCACTTGGCCGGGCGTTCACACCGGATGAGGAAGTCCCCGGCCATCATCGGGTAGCGATCATCAGCCACGGGCTATGGCAACGGCGGTTCGGAGGTGATCCGGACATGCTGGGAGCCGTCTTCCTTCTCGATGGGGAACCGTACACGATCGTCGGCGTGATGCCGACCGATTTCTGGCATGGCTCCATCTTCGACGACGTGTGGGTGCCGCTGGCGATCTCCGGCGAGGAGCGTCGCAGCAGCCACTATTTGTCGGTGCTCGCACGGGTGGGCCCCGCGTTCACCTGGGAGCAGGCTCGCGATGAGACCGAGCGGGTCGCGGGGCAGCTTGTGTCCGAGTTCCCGGAGACGAACACCGGTAACGGCGCGAGGATCGTCACGCTGCACGAGGACATCTTCAACGAGGGATTCAAGGTCGGGACCTCGATCTCGATGCTTGCCGTGCTCTTCCTGCTGCTCATCGCCTGCGCCAACGTGGCGAACCTGCTGCTGACCCACGCGGCCGGCCGCGAGCGCGAGATGGCGATCCGCTCGGCGCTGGGCGCGGGCCGCTGGCGCATCATACGCCAGTTCTTGATTGAGGCGCTGATCCTATCGTTCGCGGGCGGAGCCCTGGGGCTCCTGATGTCGGTGTTCGGCATCCGCTGGCTCGTCTCGCTGATGCCGAGCTGGTTCCCGCGCGTGAACGAGATCGGGCTCGATGCACGCGCGCTGCTGTTCACGACGGCGATCGTGATCGTGAGTGCCATCCTCGTTGGCATCGCTCCCGCCATCCAGGGAGCGAGGGGCAACACGGCCGAGTCGCTCAAGGAAGGGGGACGCGGCGGCACGGGCGCCCGCGGCACCCGCCTCCGCAAGGCGCTCGTCGTTGGCGAGATCTCGCTGGCGCTGGCGCTCCTGGTCTCGTCAGCGCTCCTCGTCCAGGCGTTCATCAACGTGCGGCTCGCTGACCGCGGCTTCGATGAGACCGATCTTCTCGCTTTTCGGATAGCCCTGCCGCTTCAGGAGTATCCCGACACCGCTTCCGTCGTCGCTTTCCACGAGGAGCTGACGCAGCGTCTGGCTTCGCTCCCCGGGGTCACTGGTGTCGGCGCGACGACGATCCTGCCGTCACAGGGGAGCAGCGGTACCTACTACTCGCTTCCGGCCGATGACATCGTGACCGATCAAGACCGCAGGGTGACCGACTGGCTCGACATCACGCCCGGCTACTTCGAGGCGATGGACGTCCCGATCGTGCGGGGGCGAGGTTTCGAGGATGCGGACCGCGCGGGCAACCGTGATGTGATCGTCATCAACGAAGCGCTCGCGGAGCGGCACTGGCCGGACGAAGATCCGATCGGACGCGAGATCGTGTTCTCCACGCACAGCTCGGGCATCGTCGGCGTCGCGGCGAATACGGGCGTGTCGGGCGCGGCCGCGAGCCAGGCGGAGCGGCCGATGGTCTATTTCCCGGTCTACCAGGACGACGACCGAAGCGTGGGTTACCTGGTTGAATCGGACGTGCCACCGGAGTCGCTGAGCGAGGCCGTCCGGGCCGAGGTCAAATCTGTCGATCCCAATATCCCCGCGTACAGCATCCGGCCGCTGAAGGAGATCATCGACGAGTCACTGGGCGGCGACACGATCATGGCCAAGATCATGAGCGCGGTGGCGGTCATCGCGCTCGTGCTCGCGCTGGCCGGCGTGTACGGTGTGATGGGCTACTCGGTCGCGCAGCGCCGACGGGAGCTCGGGATCCGAATAGCGCTCGGAGCGCAGAACGGCGACGTGGTCCGGATGATCCTCCGGCAGGGAGTGGTCCTGGCCGCGATCGGCACCGTTATCGGCCTCGGGCTCGCTTTTGGGGTGGCCAGAGGCGTGTCGTTCTTCCTCTACGGCGTCAGCGCGTTCGAGCCCGCGACGTACGGGGTCATGGCGGCCGCCCTGCTGATCGCGGCCCTGGTGGCGACTTTCTTCCCTGCGCGCAGGGCCACGAGAGTGGATCCGGTCGAAGCGCTGCGAGCCGAATAGGGCCAAGGCCGAGGCCCGGTCCACGCGGGCCCCGAGGCGACGAAGCTGCGAGGGAGCTCACTCGTGAAACGTGCGAAACTCAGGAGGCTCTTGCTCACCGGCGCAGTGGCCGTTCTGGCGCTCATCGGCGCCTACCTCCTTCTGGTCCGCCCCTGGCATTTGACTTGGGGGGCCACGGATGAGGAGATCCGCCGCCCCATGCCGGGCGACGAGATCCACGCGAGCCCCTCTTTCGATGCGACGCGCGCCGTCACCATCGAGGCAGACCCGGAGCACATATGGCCCTGGCTGGTTCAGATGGGCTACCGGCGAGCGGGCTTCTACAGCTACGACCGGATCGACAACGACGGGACCCCGAGCGCAGACCACATCATCTCCGAGTATCAGGCCTTGAAGGTCGGGGACCGAGTCCCGATGGCGGCGAACGCGTCTGCCGAGGTACGGGAGATGGATCCTCACCGTTCGATGCTGTGGGTGTTCCAGGAAGAGGGTCAGTGGGAGAACGCCACCTGGGCATGGGGCCTCTACGAGGACGACACACACCGCACACGCTTGGTGAGCCGGCTGCGCGTCAGCTACAAGTGGGCACGCCCGAGCATCGTCCCGATGCTGCTAGTGGACGCGGTCGAGCTCGTGATGATGCGAAAGTGCCTGCTCGGCATTAAGCGAAGAGCAGAGAAGCTTGCGCGAGAGTCAGCGTAGCCGCGTGTGGAGAGGCTTCTTGAACAGATGAACTGAGCGACCCTATCGCCTATGGAGGAGGCAACGATGGACAGCGTTTACGATCTCCTGAGAGCTCTGCACGTGTTCGGCTTCGTGTTCATGTCGGTTCCGCTGTTCAACCTCATCGTCGTCAACGAGCGCGCGCAGCTCGGCGCTTCGTTCAACTACTACGCGGACCGGTACCTGGAGAACATCATCAAGCGTGGCGCCACGCGGTGTTTCGCATTCCAGACCACGGTACTAGTGACCGGCATGCTCATGCTGGTGGTCGGTCCGTTCGGCATCGAGGAGCTATGGACCGACTGGGTGCTGCTCGTGAAGACGCTCCTCCTCTTCACGCTCATGGGACTGCTCTCCTACGTGCATCTGGGGCTGCAGCCGAGAATCGAAGCCCTGCTCGCCGATGTGGACCCGAACATGCCGGCCCCGGAAGACATCTCAGCCCGGCTCAAGCCTTTTAGGATTCGGCGCAAGCGGTTGGCGACGCTCTGCCTTTTCTTGGTTCTCGTGACCATCATCCTAGGCTTGCAGGTCCAGGGGAGGTTCGATGCCACCCTGAACTTCGCTCTCATCGCTCTGGCGGCTCTGTTCGCCTGGCGGGCCAGCAGGACGCTCATCCGCTTCGGCTGGGTGTGACTCGGGCGCCTTCGTTGGGGCACGGACCGCCGGTTACGTCTTGTCGGTTCCGAGCCGCTGCACCGCCTCGAGAATGTCCCGGACCGTGGCTCGCCTCGCCTCTCGCCACAGCATGATGGCCAGCCCACCAAATACCAGAACGGCCAGCACGCTGGGCCACATCGGAACGACGATCGCGCCTATCACAAGCGTCCAGCCGGCGAGAACTCTCAGTAGGTGACCGAAGGCGATGAGACCGAGAAGAACGACGGCTATGGCGGTAAACGGCTTCAGCATGTCTGACCTCCGTTTCAGCTGCGGGCTTCGATCACGACCATCCCACCCGAAATCCTCGAGCAGGAGCATGGGGCCGAGGGGAGGACGCTCTCGGTGAGATCCCGAAAGCCTGCTTCCCGGAGCCGGTCTCGAATCATGGCTGCGGTCGGGAACTGGAAGGAAGCGGTTCTCAGCGACCCTTCCAGTGCCCAGTGGACGCGCGACGCGGGCGCAACACCCTCGGCCGGCGCGGGCTGGTCGACGATCACGAAGCGCCCACCGGGATTCAGAGAATCTCGGACTCTCCGGAACAGCGGTACGGTGTAGACGTTGACATCGCACTCGAGGGCCATGTCGAACCGAGAAGGGAGCTCATCTCGCAGAACGTCCGCCGCGTGGTAGGTGATCCGGCCCTCAAGGGAATGCTCGGCCGCGATCTCGCGCCCTGCGGCGCAGACATTGGCGATATCCACGACGGTGGCCGTAAGCCGAGGATATCGACGCAGAAAGGCCAGTGACACCACTCCCGAACCGCCCCCCAAGTCCATCATGCGGTCCACCCCACCAAGATCCAGGCAGTCGACCAACTCATCTGCCAGAGGCTGGTGGAGCTCGTGGAGCATGCGGGTGAAGCGCCGAGCCCTCTCCGCATCCTCGGCCATCCGATCCACGTACATACGGGGCGTCAGCCCAATGGCTTCCCAGGCCGAGTCAGGCTCGCGCAGGCTGAGCGGAAGATGGCAAAGACCGGGCAGCCTCTCTCGCGCCTCCCTTGCCAGCAACGCCCAGGAATCCTGGCTGTAGGTGCCCTGGATCGCCGATCGCGCGGTCGAGGACGGCGAGAAGCCGTCGGCACCCTCGTTGAGAAGTCCCGCGCCGCACAGCAGCTGCAGCCAGTAGCGACAGCGGCCCGAGGGGATGTCGAGCCAGCGTGCCACCTCTTTCGCTTCCAGGGGCCGGGTCTCCAGGAGCCAGAAAAGTCCGAGTTCCAGCGCTGCGCCCAACGCGGCAGCCGGGAACGCTGCGTCCATCAGGTCAAGGACCTCGTCGGCGCTCCTCGGCTTCATCGGCTCCTCTCCGAGACTGCCGGCTACTTGGTCGGAACCGCCGTCTTGCGCGATGCGAGCCACCGGGCCAGGCAGCGGCACCCCTCCACCCCGGCGCCCACGAATGAACACAGTACGATAAGAGCGAGAAACAGCACGCTGAGCACCAGCATGATGAGGAATGTCCCCACAAACAGGAGCTTGAGCATCTCGATCATAGCGACCCTTCCTTGCGTACCTCTTTAAGAGGAGCGCGAGGGGTCACCGTTGGCCGCAAGCTCAGCGATCTATACGTTGGTTGCGCCAAGCACGTGACCCCTTGCGGGTTGTGTGTCTCGGTGGCTGTCAGCTGGTGAGTTCCCACAAGATCCGCCAGCTGGCAGCTTTTTCTTATTCTGATCTATGAATGCAAAGCGTCTCGTTCGAGGACGCTGGAGACGCTCTCCTCCTGGGGCGCTAACCCGAGTTGCAGCGCCGGAGAGCTATTGTCTCGACCGAGAGGTTTTTATGTGGATGATGGGTGGGCGATGAAGCGCATTGCCAACAACAGTACTCATTACGGTTCTCGAAGATGGGAGGGAAGTGCACTGGGAGGGGAGGCTGCGCCGCGAATCCGGCCAGCCCCAGGGCAGATCGACGTGCTGCCGTCGCCGGGAGCATAATCCTGTTCCTCAGAAGCGGGCGCCGAAAGTGGCCCGCTTTCATTATCCGAAAACCATGATCCCCATTATCGCCAAACGCAAGTCAGGAAAACCTCGATCCCGGGTCGTGTGGTTGCCTGAGTCAGGAGCTGACCGGGATCGAACCGGGGGCCCGGCTCCCGCTATGCTGCACGCCGTGAGCTGGAAAAGCGCGAGGCCGAAGGGGACCCCTCCGGCCTCGCGCTTGGATCGGTAGTGCGGAGCACTTCTCGGTTTGCCCCGGCTTACGAGCCGATATCCTTCGGGGCGAGAGTTGGTCCGGACGCCCAGGCCTTCCTATAGGTGAGTGCTGGCAGCGAAGGGGTTCTTACAGGTCTGAGCGTGATGGTAGAAGAAGAAGATCGCTACACGGTCGATCTGTTCAGCCGCGTAGCGAACGGAACGTCTCCGGATCAAACGCGTCCACCTGGATCACCTCATCTCGCACCTGGTCCGCGTCGAGCACCTGCTGGCGCTCTTCCCCGGTGATGATTCCCCTCTCCAGGGCCCGGTCGAGCAACACATCGCCGGGCGCCTTATCCAGCAGTCCGGCCCGAAGCGCGTCACGTATCTTCGTCTCCACGGCCAGCGCATCCAGGGCATCGTCCAGAGCGGCGTCCAATCGGCCCAAACCCGGCTCCGCTGCCGGGGGCACGTATATGTCACGCGTAAGCGTGAGGCACGTCTGCCGATCGTCCAGCAGCGTGCGAGCGACGGCGGCGCCCAGCTTGTCGTCAGGCGGACGGTGGCGGGCTCCGAGAGGGAAGGCGAGGGGCCGCAGCAGCCAAGCAGCGGGTCGGTTCGGAAGGTTGTCCAAGACTCCTACCAAGGCCGTTTGGATCTGTTGCAGCGCATGGCGGCACGACCACTCGACGAAGGGGAGGTCGCAAGCTGGCTTACCGTCGTCCTCATATCGCTTGAGCGCGGCCGATCCCAGATACATCCAGGCGAGCGCATCGGCCAGCCGGCCACTGATCTTCTCGCGCCGCTTGAGCTTGCCTCCGAGCGTGGCCATCGCCGCATCCGAGATGAGCGCGAAGGCGGCGCTCATTCGAGAGAGCTGGCCGAAGAACCGTCTCGCCGGCCCGCCAGCAGGGGGTCGCATGAGCCGCCCGCCCGTAAGCCCGAGAAGAAAGGCACGGACGGCATTCGTGGCGACGTGTCCGAGGTGCCCGAAGAAGGCACGGTCGAATCGTGCCACGTCTCGCTCCGCGACAGACCGCATCTCCTCCTGGGCGTACGGGTGGCTACGAACCGCCCCCTGTCCATAGATGATCATGGATCGGGTGAGGATGTTTGCGCCTTCCACGGTGATGCCGATCGGCACGGCCTGGTAGGCATGGGCGAGGATGTTGCGCGGGCCGCGGCAGATCGCCGCGCCGGCCCGGATATCCATGGCGGCGTTCACCACCGAGCGCATGCACTCCGTGAGGTACGCCTTAACGATCGCCGACAACACAGCAGGCCGTTCCCCGGCATCGACGGCCCCAACGGTCAGGGTTCTGGCGGCATTCATCAGATAGTTGAGGCCCGCGATGCGCGCGAGCGGCTCCTCGATTCCTTCGAACCGACCGATCGGCGTGTCGAACTGTTCGCGGATGGTGCCGTAGGCGCCCACGACTCGTGTGGCCAGTTCGGCCGAGGCTACGGCGAGCGAAGGAAGCGAGATGGATCGGCCGGAGGCCAGGCTCTCCATCAGCATCCGCCAGCCCTGACCCGCCCTCTCTCGCCCACCGATAATGAAGTCGAGCGGAACGAAGACGTCAGAACCGCGGTTTGGCCCGTTCTGGAACGGCACACCCATCGGGTCGTGCCGCTCTCCGATCTCGATGCCGGGGAGGTCGGCCGGGATCAGGGCACAGGTGATGCCGAAGTCTTCATCACCCCCCAACAGCCGATCGGGGTCGCGCAACCGGAAGGCGAGTCCGATCAACGTCGCCACCGGCCCGAGCGTGATGTACCGCTTGCGCCAGCTGAGACGCATCCCGAGTACTTCCTCGCCTCCATACGTGCCCCGACACACGATCCCCACGCTCTGCATGGCAGCCGCATCGCTCCCGGCCTCCGGCCCGGTCAGAGCAAAGCACGGGATCTCTTCGCCGGCTGCCAGGCGTGGGAGGTACTGCCGCTTCTGCTCCTCCGTGCCGTAATGCAAGAGGAGCTCTGCGGGGCCGAGCGAGTTCGGCACCATTACCGTCACCGCGGCCGTGACGCTGCGGCTCGCGAGCTTCGTGATCACGGCCGAGTGGGCTGCTGCAGAGAACCCCAAACCGCCGTATGCCTCGGGGATGATCATCCCGAAGAAGCGATGGCGCCTGATGTGGTCCCACACGGGGAGCGGCAGATCTCCGCGCTGGACCACGTCCCACTCATCGGCCATCGCGCAGAGTTCCTCGACCGGACCGTCAAGGAAGGCCTGCTCTTCCTCCGAGAGGACCTGCGGCGTGAAGCTGAGGAGCTTCTTCCAGTCGGGATTACCCGAGAAGAGGTCGCCGTCCCACCAAACGGTTCCCGCTTCGAGGGCTATCCGTTCCGTGTCGCCCATTCGTGGGAGGAGCGGCTCGATGAGCCGCATCACCCAGCGGCTGACCAGGCGACGCCGGAGGGATCGAATGCCGATAACCAGAGCCAGCCCGCCAAATGCGATCCAGGCGGTGGTGTAAAGGAACGCGGAGCTGGGGCCGGCAGCCGCCCACCATCCCAGAGCTAACGCGCCCGGCGCTACCCATGCCCAGTAGGGTCGCCCGCGATAAAGAAGCGTCACGCCGAGGCCGAGAAGCAGGGCGACGAGGAAGATGCTCATTTGTCTAGTCGTTTGCTCAGAGGGGCTGCAGACTGAGGCGCTGCTCTTCGTCAATGTGAAACAGAGTGCTCTCGGGCAGCGCCGTCCAGTCCTCGGTCTCTAGGTTACGCCATTCCCCGTGCCCTCGCTTTTCGGCGCCTGCGACAGAATCCTCGCCTTCAGATCCTCGAGGCCGACCGAGTCGGTCGTCTTCCCGAACAATCCACGAGCCGCGTCGCCGAGGGCCCGGATCTGGGCGGCATAGCGACGGCAGTATCGACACTTGAGGAGGTGAAGCCGCACGGCCAGGCGTCGGCCGATACCCGCCTCCGACAGCTCATCCGTCGAGATCGCCCTCGTCACTTCCTTACAGGTCGGCATTGCTCCTTCCCATCCCCGTTTCTTCAAGGCACTCGCGCAGTCTGTTGCGTGCCCGATAGAGCACCACACCGAAGTTAGTGCGCGTGACGTCCAGAATCTTACAGATCTCGGGCGTGGAAAACCCTTCGACCTCTCGGAGGATGAAGGCCATGCGCTGCTGATCGGGAACCGCTTCCAAGCACTCGCCGATGGCACCTCGGATCTCGCCGGCCAAGAGTTCCGCGTCGGCGGGGCTCGGTGGATGAATCCAACGCCCGTCATCATCGAAACGGCTCTCGAAGACATCCTCCAGGCTGTCCATTTGGTGGCTTCGCTTCGTCCGCCTACGTGCCTCGGAGATCTTCTTGTACAGAATGCCAAAGAGCCACGTCCGCACGTGCGAACGTCCCTCAAACCGGCTTGCCGTCTCGATAAAGGTCGCGAACGTCTCCTGCGTCACGTCTTCAGCTTCCGGTGAGGAAAGGCCAGAGGCCTGCGCGGTTCGTAGGATCTGCGGCAGATAGGCTTCCACCACAGCTCGAATCGTTTCCGGGTCGCCGGCCCTGACCAGAGCCGCACTGTCAGGGTGCCCGAGGTTCGTTGCCATGGCCTCAAGAACCGCCTCGCGCGGCCTCGCGTTCCTGGCGCCGCCCCGATGTCCCCGCCACTGAGCGCAGCCCGGCGCGGCCTTGGACAGGGTGAGGCCAGGTAATCAGCCCGCGTACGAACTGCGGGATTCGATCAACCCGGATTCCGAGCCGCCGGGTCTACTGCAGGCGTGGGACCGGCCTCAGGCAGGCCCTGACCGGGCAGACAACTTCTCCTCGAGCGCATCGATCGGGGACAACGCAATGCAGGCGAGGTGGGTTCGATTCCCGAAGATGAGTCCGGGGAACGCCATGACCTCACATCCCGCATCGGCGCGAACGAAGTCGACCAGGAGCGACAATCCTACGAAGGTGATCGCAGCCGTACCTCCTTGGCCTTGACCGAATATCGGTCCCCCACCCTGTCCAAACAGCCAAACCAGAAACACCGGGGTAACGGCCACGACAGCTCCAAACCACCGATTGATGTTCGGCAGATACTTGGAAATCAAGTAGTGCAGGAGGGCGTAGAACAACGTAAGGGCCACGATGACGCCGAGACTGACAAGGCTGTAGGTCCAATCAGCTCGGAAGTAGACAGGAACCGCAACCAACATCAGGATCGCACCCACGATCAACCTCAGAGATCTTCCGACAGGTCTTGCCTTCTTGGTTTCTCTCGCCACGACACTGCCTCCGATCTTCTGCAGACTCGCTCCGGCTAACCCGTACTGAGCAGCTCATCGACTTTTTCCGCCAACCGATCCACGTCGAACTGTGGCCACGGACGGTCATACTGATCGGCATGCGCGTCCTCGATGTGATCGGGTCGCGGGGGTCCGGACTCAGGCCATGTGGCGTCCGGTCCGAAAACCAGGAAGACGCCCGCGCAAGGACCGGTGAGTTCCAGCATCCCGTCGTAGGGCCCGATCACGGATTTCTCAGTATCCCAGTACTGGATCGCTCTCTCATCCGTGACCAGCCCGAGCACACGGTCGACATGCTTTTCTTGCGCCCCGTTGCGCGGAACCCAGACCACGTATGCCCGCAGGTTGGGATCGTCATTCTCTTCCAGCAGTTTCTTCTGAACTTCGGAGGCCCCCCGAAGACACCCGCCTCAGGTAGGGGCCACCAGCATGAGGATGCGGACCTTGCCCACATCGGTGTTGAACGAGCCGCGCAGAGGCTCGGCGTGTTCATCGAGTCCGATGTAGTCGGCCGGACTTGCCGGCTGGGACGCAAAGGGAGCTCGAGCTTCGCCTGGCCCGTCGTCCGGTGCGCCAGCAGAGAGGCCGAGAACAAGCGCAGCGCCGACAACGCCAAGTGAAAGGGAACCACTGTAGAGCCTAGTTTTCATGGTTGGACGTCTCCGTTCAAAGCCACTGCAGGTCTGTGGCGATATTCAGGAACAGGGCGACGACCCAGAGCGAGAGAGACGCCCAGAGAATGATCCGCGTAATCCTGGCGCCACGGGTCGGACACGCGACATCGACACCGCGTGTTCGTCGGTGCAGCGCCCAGAAAGCGAGGGCGAGCAAGAGGAACGACCCGCCCAACAGATAGCCTCGGAACGGCTTGATCCCGGCAGCGAGAATCATCCCGTTCACGCCGAGGAGCGTGAGTGCCAGGGGGCCCACGCAGCAGAGAGCGGCGGCCGCGCTCGCCACGGAGCCAGCGACGGCTCCAAAGGCGGATCCCGCATCGACGGCTCGCACCCTCACCGTTTCTCCTCCGTATCACGGCTTGGCGCCGCCTGCAACGCCGCGGTGATGGCGACCACCGAGGGGGCTCCGGTCAAGCGTCCATCCTCGCCGGTGTACAGCCGGCATGATTCGGCATCCAACAATGCAGCGTCATCTGTTGACACATCCTGCCCATCGACCAGGATCGTGGGCGACGCGTAGTCGCGCGTGTAGTCAGGGCTCGAGGCGTGAGCCTGGTTCCACTCGCGCCACTCGGTCTGCAGCCCCGCCGATTCGAAGGCTCGCGTCAAACGCTTGCGGGCCAACCCGACATTAGGACAATCGGGCGCGTAGATGAGTTCGACTCGATTGCTCACGCCCCCAGGGCCTCCAGGATTGGACATTCGCCTGTGGTGCGCCGGTCCCTACATGCGCCGGCCAGCGACTCGAGCGACAATCTCATGCGGCGGAGAGCTTCGATCTTCTCATCGATATCACGCAGTTTGATCTCGGCGTGAGCCAGGACTTCCTCACAGTTCGACGACGGATCGATGCGAAGATCGAGCAGCTCGGAGACGTCGTTCAGTGAGAAGCCGAGGGCCTGGGCGCGCTTGATGAAGCGGATGCGCACCACGTTGTGGGCGTCGTATTGGCGGTAACCGCTCGACGAGCGCGGAGGGGCAGGCAACAGTCCGCGCCTCTCGTAATACCGGATCGTCTGAACGTTCACGTTGGATCGGTCGGCGACCTCTCCAATGGTCATGCTAGTGGGCACGTTGCGCCTCCCAGCGGTCGATTCGATCGAGAGCGCCCGGGCAGTAGTGCTCTTTCGTTGACCGGCCCGTTGCGAGGCTCCACAAGTGCGGGATCGCTCGCATCTCACAACCCGGGGTCGCAACCAACGCCGATAGTACAAACGAAATCCCTAGATGAGCGGAGAGGTAGACCAGCCAGATCCAAATGAGGAAGCCGAGCGGCGGCGCCCACCACGTGCCATATACGGCCAGATCAACGACCAGCGCGACCGCCGCCAACACCGCTACGGCCACCTGCGGCGTTCTACGCCAGTTCTGCGTGAAGCCGATGTTTACCACATAGGGCGTGACCCAGAAGGCGAAGATCACAAAGAGCCACAAGTCGATCCCGTCGGGAGGCGTCGTATCGACCAGGCCGCTCCAGCTGCGTAGCAACGTGTAGAGGGCCCAAAGAAGCCATGCCCCGAATCCAAACCGGACGGCCCGCCCGATGAGCCCGGGCTTCCTCAGCGAGCCCTGCTCCTCGAAGACGGTTTCGATCCTGTTGCTCGGGTGCTCCGCCATGCTCTTTGCTCCTGCCGCATCTGCCTTCAATCCACATCCAGTTTAACCCCTATACCTAGGTATAGAGTCAAGAGGGGACCTGGCGGCTGTTAACGGCAACAAAAGGAAAGCCCCGTCGAGCGGGGCTTTCCGTCATCCGTCTTTGGCTGCACGGGGAAATCCGCTAGTCGGATCCCTCGGCGTCGCCGTCCTGTTCTCCGAACACGTCTCGCGCTTTCTTACGCAGCCGCTCCTTCGCCTCTTCTACCCCTTGGATCGCCTCGCCGAGTTTGTCGAGCTCCGAAGCTCGGACCTTCAGCCCCTCCCGAATGAAGAGGGCCGCTGCTTCCGATCGGCTCTTGACTGCTCCCGACCCGACCCAGGCGTCCAACTTTCGACGGGTGTCCTCGTCGACCCGAACCATCACGACCTGGTCGCGCACCTCCTGGCCGAGCTCTTCCAGGCTCTGTCCGAGTCCCGTCGGAAGGCACACCACTTTCAGGCAAGACGTATCGGGAGCGCAGCACGAGAGCGCCTCGACATCAATGCCCTTATCGCGCAGTTCACTCTGGATCACACTCCACAGATCGTTCGAGCTGGCCTCCGTCATCTCACCACCTCCTCGGCTGCTTGTATTACGTAATACGTAATGTAATTATGTATTACTGTGTGGGCAAGGTCCGAGCAACCGAGGATAACTACGATCATCTGCCGGAGCTGAATCCGCTTCGCGACGTTTGCGCACCCGGTCCCAGAACATAAATGACCCAGGGTGCTATCGTGGTCTCACTCACCCAAGCGAAGGGTTCGCTCTCCTGTGCCAAGGGTCGGTAAACGTGGATAGGCACCAACCCGGCGCGCCTGTACACCTCCTGGTAGTCGTCATCCGTCCAGAGGACATCTTCCACGGGACGACTGTCTTCCACATCTAGCATCACGATCCGGACCGTGTCCCCGCTCTTTGCGGCTCTGTTCTCCGGGAAGTCTTTCGTAGTGAAGGACGCCCATTCGTTGACGTATATCTCGGGGGACGAGACCAGATTCACGATCCGTCCACCTCTCTTCAGCAGACGCTTGAGACCCTGGAGCTGCTTCACCTTCTCTTGGGTGGTCGGGATGTTGTCAAAGGTAGACACGGACAAGACGAGGTCGAAGGCTTGCGCTGTGAACCGGGCCAGGCCGTCGCCTGTGATTAGGCGGTATTCCCCCTCCGGATCTCCCTCTCGTGCCTTTGAGAGCATGTGCTCCGCGATGTCCACGCCCACGGCTTCGAAGCCGAGCTCACGCAGGAAGCGCGTGGAGCGTCCCGTCCCGCATCCGAAATCCATGGCGTTCCTGCCCTGGACATGTGCGTCGAGGATCGCCGGCAAATCACGGTACGCCAGGTGGTATGTCCCAGGGAACTCGAGCTTGGCATAGGCCTCCGCTCGCCGCTCATCTTCATAGACGTTGGAACCCCCCCGGTCGACTCTGCGAGAACCATCAGTCATCTGCATATATCCAAGGCTACGAGGGCCGTGTGGGGAACGGCAGGCTTTGGTGCATGGATCAGACACGCCGCTCCTGATCTCGTCCCTGCAAAGTAGGTGGTCGCTTGCCGCAGAGATGCAGCCTGGCTAAGTGTGTTCCTCTCTTCTGCCTCGATAGAGGCCCATGACGCTCCAGACAGCCGGGGAGGTTCGACCATGACCGCGCTCAAACACACGATTTTCACCGCCCTCGTCACCGTATTGTT
>Ga0255054_10000534_pt1 | contig 22420 bp, 17 predicted proteins | sample JV7_2_23_MG_FD_188634 | JGI IMG/M metagenome (GOLD analysis project Ga0255054, IMG submission 188634) | Seawater microbial communities from Jervis Inlet, British Columbia, Canada - JV7_2_23 | ecosystem: Environmental > Aquatic > Marine > Inlet | place: Canada: British Columbia | collected...
AGCCTTTGCACCACGCTTATCGAAACTGAAATAAATATGGGTAAAGTTCACGCGTGCAGGGAGTTCGTATTTGTCCTGATTTTTAAGAAAGAATTGATTCAGCGCCGTCTCATCGGGGGTGTTGAGCTCCGCAAGGTCATTGGAGAGAAACTCCATCTTCTGCATCAGCCTTCGCCGCAGGATCGTATCGTTCCGATCGAGTCCCATTGCAAGGGCTTCGCGGTAATACACTTCCTCGCGAATGAATGATTCGACCAGTCCTTTAAGCTCGGTCTCGGTCGGCGGGCGATTCCATTTTCTTGACCAGTTACCACTCAGCCGCTCCATGTCGGCAGTGGAAATGACGATCTTGTTCCCGGCAACATTGCTTTCTTCGTCATTTACGAACGAGAAGAGAACGAAAACCAACGCCCCGATGATCAGGAAATGGAGAAGAGGTTCTTTTTGCCATTTCTTCATTACGTGCTCCCCCTTTCACACTGAACCAACCCCAACTACTTATATATAAAAGGAATTGACCTTATAGATGGTGTGACCCGGAGATCGTTTCAAAAAAACATCATTTTCTGTAGCAAGACATCGCGGACAATGATTGACACGGCATTTATACAATACTCTCTCGATGTGTGCAATATTCCTGAAATATATTTCCAATTTTCCCATTTTGTGCCTGTTCGTTAATGGCCGTTTCCTCTATATTCTTCCATGTGATATAGGTGATTATTCCTTCAGCGAGGAACTTCTTAAGGCATGTCGGCACCGACAGAATCAAGTCTTGCCAGGCGCATCTGGCGCTCCGTCTTCCCGGCTCCCCTGATCCCGGTGGACGACCGGGAACGGCGACGGGCGGTACTCGAAACCCTGCTGCTGCACATCCACCCGCCCACCGTCCCGGCCCGCGCCCTGCGTTTCACCCACACCTGGGGACTGGGGGGGATGGGGCTGGTGCTGCTGGTTCTGCTGGCAGGTACCGGGGCGATGCTGATGCTCGCCTACCGTCCGAACCCAGCCGAAGCCTATACCTCGGTGCAGGCGCTGATCCGGGAGACCGGCTTCGGGCCGTTCGTCCGAAACATCCATGCCTGGAGCGCCAACCTGCTGCTGGTGGTGGCGTTCCTGCACCTGCTGCGCGTCTTTTTCACCTCGGGCTTCCACGGCCCGCGCCAGTTCAACTGGGTGATCGGTCTGCTGTTGCTTTGCTGCGCCATGGCATCCAACTTCACCGGCTACCTGCTCCCCTGGGACCAACTCTCCTACTGGGCGATCACGATCGTCACCGGCATGCTCGCCTACGTGCCGCTTGCCGGCCCCTGGCTGCAGAATTTGGCCCGCGGCGGGGAGGAACTCGGCGCGGCTGCCCTGAACAATTTCTACACCCTGCACACCACGATCATCCCGGTGCTGTTCCTCCTGCTTCTGCCATGGCATTTCTTCCGGGTGCGCAAGGCGGGCGGCGTGGTCCTGCCGCACCGTCACGACGAGGAACTTCCCGATCCGCCGGAGCGCGTCAACACGCTGCCCGACCTTGTAATGAGAGAATTCACGGTCGCCCTGGTGCTGATCGCGGGTTTGGCGGTGTTCGCCCTCCTGGTCGACTCTCCGCTAGGGGGCCAGGCCAATCCCGGCATGAGCCCCAACCCTACCAAAGCTCCCTGGTATTTCCAGGGATTCCAGGAACTTCTGCTGCATTTCCACCCGGTCTTCGCGGTCTGCGTCCTCCCGCTCGCAGGTCTGCTCTTCTTCGTGCTGATTCCCTACCTGCGTTACGACTCCGACCCGTCAGGCGTGCCGTTCGTGTCGCCTAAGGGCAAAGAGATTACGCGCTTCACGGCACTGACGGGGCTGGTGGTGGTGCCGGCTTTGGTGTTGTTTGACGAACTTTCCGGCGCCAGCGCCCGCCTGGCGGCCTGGCTACCGCCACTGATCGGAAACGGCCTGATCCCTTGTCTTATGCTCGCAGGTCTTTTGTTCGGTTTCCGGCAGACCTTGAAGCGCCGCTATGCCCCCAACCGCAACGAATGGGTGCTGGCGTTCGTCGTGCTTCTGCTGACCGGCTTCCTGTTGTTGACCCTGATCTCGATGCTGTTCCGCGGCCCCGGCATGGCACTCTCCTGGCCTTTATGATGAAGCGTAAAAAGACCCCAATACCCCCCCCCCAGGTGACGCCGTCGCAGGCTGGAAAGCAGGCCCCCGCCGACCCGGGACGCCGGTCCTTCCTCGGGCGCCTCTGGCTGGCGCTCGGTCTGGCCACCGTTGCCGAACTCGGCTGGATCGGGTTCAGCTTCTTCCGCCCCCGTCCAAGGGTTCGGGCGGCAGCACAGAAATTGATCGTCGCCGGCTCTGTGGATCTCTTTCCGCCGGGAAGCGTCACACCGTTCCCGCAAGGGAAATTCTACCTGGCGCGTCTGCCGGACGGAGGGTTCCTGGCCCTGTCGAAAAACTGCACGCATCTGGGATGCTCGCTCCCCTGGGATGAGAAGAAGCAGGAGTTCGTCTGCCCCTGCCACGGTTCGGCGTTCAACATCCGTGGGGAGGTGAACCAGCCGCCTGCGCCGCGCGCCCTCGACCTGTTCCCGGTGAGCATCGAGAACAACGTGGTGCGGATCAACACCGGCCGGCCGCAGCGCCGCGGGACCTTCGACGAGGGCCAGGTGGCAAGGCCGCTGTGACATGACCGGCGAGCGCGACAACTCCCTCGACCGCTGGCGCAAGGTCGCACTGGCAGCCGCCCTGGTGATCGTCCTCGCCGTGCCGCTGGCGCGGGTCAAGCAGAGCGTTCGGCAGGCGCGGCTGGAGGCCCGGGAGCCGCCGGAATCGACCTACGTCGGCCGGGAAAAGTGCGTCAAGTGCCACGAAAAAGAGAACAAGGCCTGGCTCGGCTCCGACCACGACCGGGCGATGGACCTGGCCACGCCGGATACGGTGCTCGGGAATTTCGACAATGGGGCCTTTGTCTTCAAGGGCGTGACCAGCCGTTTCTACACGCGCGACGGTCGGTACTTCGTCGAGACCGAGGGGCCGGACGGCAAGGCAGGCGAGTTCCCGGTCACCCACGTCTTCGGTTTCGACCCCTTGCAGCAGTACCTGGTGCCGTTCCCGGGCGGGCGCCTGCAGTGCCTGCCCATCGCCTGGGACGTGGAGCGCAAAACCTGGTTTCACCTATACCCTGACCAACCCCCGCCGCCGGGGGACTGGCTGCACTGGACGCGAAACGGCCAGAACTGGAACGGGATGTGTGCCGAGTGCCACTCCACCGACCTGAAGAAGAACTACGACCCGAAGAGCGACAGCTACAACACCACCTGGGCAGAGATCGACGTCAGTTGCGAGGCCTGCCACGGGCCCGGCTCCCGGCACGTCGCCTGGGGTGAACTCCCCCCCATGGGGCGGCCGGAGATCGCAGACGCCGGGCTGCTGGTGCATACCCGTGGGATTGCGGCACGTCCGGAGGTGGAACTTTGCGCGCCCTGCCATTCCCGCCGCACCATCCTCGGCGAGTATGAGCATGCCGGACAGGAGTATTTCGACACCTTCCGGCCGGCCCTGCTTACGGAGGGCGTCTACTACCCGGACGGACAGATTCTCGAGGAGGATTACGTCTACGGTTCCTACGTGCAGAGCAAGATGTTCCGCAGCGGGGTCCGCTGCAGCGACTGTCACGACGTGCACAGCCTGAAGCTGGTAAAAGAGGGGAACGACCTCTGCCTGCAGTGCCACCAGGCCGACGTCTACAACTCAAAGGATCACCACTTCCACAAGAAGAATCACAAGGGGAAACCGAGCCCGGGGTGGCTCTGCATCAACTGCCACATGCCGCAGCGTCCCTACATGGTGATCGACTGGAGGGCCGACCACAGCATCCGTGTCCCCCGCCCCGACCTTAACCTTACGATCGGCACGCCGGATGCCTGCAGCAGCGCCGCCTGCCACGGCGACAAACCGGTGCGCTGGTCGGCTGACTGGTACACCAAGTGGTACGGGATCTCCCGCAAGCCGCACTTCGGCACCATTCTCGCCGGCGGCCGGAGGCGGGACCCGGAAACGCTTAAGAACCTGGTCTGGCTCGCCGGGAACCCGCTCTACCCTTCCATCGTGCGCAGCACCGCCATCGACCTTCTGCGCAATTACGGCAACGAGGCTGCCCTGGCGGCACTTAAAAGAGCACTGACCGACGAAGAGCCGCTGGTCCGACACACCGCCGTCATGAACGGCGACCTGTTCCCCCCCGATGAGCGGCTTAGTCTGCTTGGGCCGCTTATGTGGGACCCGAACCGGACGGTGCGCATGGAGGCGGCCCGCAACCTGGCCGGAATCCCCGAGGGGCAATTCAAACCCGACCAGGCAAAAGCCTTCAAGACCGCGCTTGCCGAATACGAGCAGTCCATGGCCTATTCCCTCGACTTTGCTTTCGCCGGAGCCAACCTGGGGAACCTGTACGCCGCCCGGGGTGACAGGGAACAGGCCGAGCGCTATTACCGCCAGGCCCTCGCAGTCGACAACCTCTACTTCCCCGCCAAGGTCAACCTGGCGATGCTCTACAACCAGGAGGGGAAGAACGCCGAGGCCGAGAAACTGTTGCGGGAGGTGCTTGCAACCCACCCGGAACTGCACGAGGTCGCCTACTCCCTCGGCCTGCTCTACGCCGAGATGAACCGGCCCAAAGAAGCGCTGCAGTACCTGGGCCAGGCCGCTGCAGGTCTTCCGGAGGGTGCCCGGGTCCACTACAACTATGGGCTTATGCTGCAGCGGGCGGGACGCTTAAGCGAAGCGCAGCGGGCGCTATCCCATGCCTGGGAACTGGAACCGTCGAACGCCGACTTTGTCTACGCCCTGATCGATCATTACTTAAAGCGTGGACAGACCGAACGGGCACGCGACCTGGTCCATGAGGTCATCACCAAGTACCCTGACACTCCCATCGGCCGCGACCTGCACAGAAAAATGAGCGGTAGACCGGAAAGCGCACTCGATAACACAGAACCGTAAAAAGATAAGCCCGCCATGGAAGGCGGGCTTATCCTCCAAAATGGATTAGGCGATCACTTCGAACCGCTTGGCGCCCTCTATACCCGGATTCCCCCCAACTGTAAACGACGCCCAATCCGCTGCAAAAGTGTTTTGTGTCTGCCTTCTGCAGGTGAAAGGACGGAGCCGGACGGCTCCGCCCTCTCGGTTATCCGCATCAACCTCAATGCGCACCAGCTGACTCGATCTTCTCCATCACCTTGTCGAGGGTGAAGCTTGCGGCCTTCTGGCGCGGCGGGAACTCCTTGAAGGTCTGCAGGAATTTCCCCACGTACGCCTGCGCGGGCACAAGGAGAAAGGCGCGGTCGAGAAGCCAGTCGTAGTAGGTGTTGGATGTGAGCTGGGACCGCTCGTAAGGGTCGCGGCGCAGGTTGAAAATCAGAGGAACCCGCAGCGGAATGAACGGCTCCGACCAGACCTGGAATGTGCCCTGAACCCGTTGCTCCATGAAGATCAACTTCCAGTCCGCGTACCGCAAGGCGGTCAGGTCGCCGTCGTCGGAGAAGTAGAAGATCTCCTTTCGCGGACTCTCTTTCGTCTTGCCTGTCAGGACCGGCAGGATGTTGTAGCCGTCCAGGTGCACCTTGTAGGTGCGACCGATCGCCTTGACGCCGCCTTTCTTCAGTTTCCCCTTGATGTCGGGCTCGCCGGCCGCAGCCAGGAAGGTGGGCAGCCAGTCCATGTGGTGAACGATCCCGTTGGTCACCTTCCCGGCCTTGATCTTGCCGGGCCAGCGCACCATCGCCGGGACGCGCCAGCCCCCTTCCCAGTTGGAGTTCTTTTCGCCGCGAAACGGTGACCACGCCGCATCCGGCCAGGTGTTCATGTGCGGTCCGTTGTCGGTCGAGTAGAAGACGATGGTGTTGCCGGCGATCTTGAGCTCATCGAGCAGCTTCAGGAACCTGCCTATGTGCATGTCGTGCTCGACCATGCCGTCGGCGTACTCGTCCTGGCCTGAGATGCCCCGCAGCTCGGCCTTGACGTGCGTTCGGAAGTGCATGCGGGTGCCGTTCCACCACACGAACCACGGCTTGCCGGCCTTGTGCTGCTCCCGGATGAACTCGATGGCACGATCCGACGTCTCGTCGTCCACGGTCTCCATCCGTTTCTTGGTCAGCGGACCCGTGTCCTCGATTTTCTGCTTGCCGCCCGGAAGCGCCCACGAATGGATCACCCCGCGCGGACCGAACCTCTTGCGGAACTCGGGATTCTTCGGGTAGTCCTCGTTTTCCGGCTCCTCCTCGGCATTCAGGTGGTAGAGGTTGCCGAAGAACTCGTCGAACCCGTGATTGGTCGGCAGCATCTCGTCGCGGTCGCCGAGGTGGTTCTTTCCGAACTGTCCGGTCGCGTAGCCCCGCGCCTTCAGAAGGCCCGCGATCGTCGGTTCTTCCGTGCGCATGCCGAGGTCGGAGCCCGGCAGGCCGACCTTGGACAATCCGGTGCGGAACACGCTCTGCCCCATGATGAAGGAGGATCGGCCGGCGGTGCAGGACTGCTCCCCGTAATAGTCGGTGAACATCATGCCTTCGTTGGCGATCCGGTCGATGTTGGGCGTTGTGTACCCCACGAGCCCGCGCGTGTAGGCGCTGATGTTGGTTCGCCCGACGTCGTCGCCCCAGATCACCAGAATGTTCGGTTTTTTGGCTGCAAAAGCGGAACCTGCAGCCAGGGTCAGCGCAACGAATATCGCTGACACCAGGAAAATAAACTTCCTTGGGTGTTCCATTTCCCGTCTCCTTTCTTTTTATGTTGCCTGATCTTTCCAGACCGGATTTCCCCGGGTCAAACGTTGTGACCCCTACTCGTCAGACAGACTGAAATTCCTGAATATACCCAAGTAGGATGCTGTCCCTAAAAAAAGGATAGTATTTCAGATCAAATTAAAGATGAGTGGTTAACAGCTGTTTTTCTTTAAGCTTTGGTTAGCTATTGGGAAAGAATTGCTTGCTGCATTACGCTGCATTACGCTGCATTACGCTGCATTACGCTGTACTACGCTGTACTACGCTGTACTAAATAATAAAAAAACATATCGAACTTATCCATGTCAAGAAAGGAATTGCTGTCCTTCCTCGCCAGGTGACCTGCCCCCTCATATTTGTCCGAGATATGGTAATGCTTTTAAGTCCGATAATACATGCGGGCGGTGTGGCATGGTGGATGGTGTCGGGCAGAGGGAGACTTATGCGACGTCCTCTGAAACCGGCGGGACTTGCGAAGCTGCGTCGACCTGTGCTTCCGGCCCCAGCAAAACAGCGATCCATCGTGTATCTTCATGGCTGTCCAGGCCGATCTTTATGGTCATGGTCAACGGCACGGACAAGAACATGCCGACCGGTCCCAGTACCCATCCCCAGAATACCAGGGAGAGGAACACGACCAGCGTGGAAAGACCAAGATCGTGCCCCATGATCCGCGGTTCGATCACGGTGCCGATTGCGATGTTTACCACCAGGTATCCCAGTGCCGCCAGGAGCGCCGGCTTTCCGCCAAGTTGGAGCAAGGCAAGAAGAACCGCCGGGACAGCGGCCAGGATCGATCCGATGTTGGGAACATAGTTGAGCATGAACGCCAAAAGCCCCCACAACAAAGGGTAGTCGACGCCGAGGATCGCCAGCCAGGCCGCTACCGCGATCCCCGTGCCCAGGCTGGTCACCGTCTTGATCTTCATATACCGCTGGATGGTGGAGAGGAACTTGTCGATCGTTTGGAAAGATCGGTCCGGGTCGGCCACCGTGGTGCGCAGTTTCGCGAAGAAACCCGACGCCTCGAGCAGGATGAACGTCACCGTGATCAGGATCAGGAATGCGTTGGTGAGCACCCCGGCCAACCCGGTGAGCAGGCGCGCAACCAGCTTCATGGCCGCTCCCGGGTCTAACGCCTCCTGAAAACCCCCTGCAGGCACATTGATACCCAACCCGCCAATCCAGGCCAGCAAGGCGGTCTTCTGTTCTTGCAGGCGTGCCTGGTAGACAGGCAACGAGCGGGAAAAGTCGTCGATGGAATTTCCCACCAGAACCGCCAGGATCAGCCCAACGGCGAGGACAGACACGATCACGATCAACAAGGCAAGCGGTCTGGGAACACCCTTTCGGTGGAGGAAGAACAACGGCGGTCCGCTGATGATCGCGATAAACAAGGACAGGAGGAACGGTACCAGGATCGGCTGCGCCACCCGTATTCCCGCAATGATGACGACGAGCGCCGCTGCCATGAACAGGAAATGGGTCCCACCCGCCTGTTTCGTCTCTTGGTTCATCGCCGGATACTCCTCTTTATGGATCGATGTCCTGGGGCAGAATGAAAGGCAATCGTTGTTTCAGAATCTTAAATCGAAACTGTGAGCCGGACATTAGCTCACCATCCACTGCAAGGGGGATCTCCCGCTCTGCTTCCACGTCAAACCATGGAACCTGAAGGTACTGGACAAATTGGCTTTCCTCTTTACCAAGGTTTTGCATCCCCTTGATGACAGTGGGCAACTCTTTTATCGGGAAGTCCTGTACGGTCACTACATCCAAAAGGCCGTCGTCGAGTTTTGCCTTTGGGGCAATCTGAAACCCGCCACCCAGTATGCTGTTGCTCACGGCAGCGATCAGCATTATATCATCCCGAGATCCTCCGTCCCAAGCCACACGGCCTTTGTAGGCCGTATGCTTGATTGCAGTGATGAAGCCGGTCAGGGCATAGGCCGCACCGCCGATCGTTTGTTTTAAACGTTCGGAGGTGTTGAATGTCACTTCTGCACCAAAGCCCGCAATGACGGCGTTCAAGAAATACAGATCATTCACTTTCCCTACATCTATAGCAGTCGGCTCTGCCGTGGCAATCAGCTCGAGCGCCTCAGTGGGATTGCCCAGAGGAATACCGTTTCCAGTGGCAAAATCATTCGCACTGCCCAGCGGGAGGGCGCCCATGGCCGATTCCGGCGTATCGGTTGCTGCAAATATGCCGTTCACAACCTCGTTTACCGTTCCGTCACCCCCGCCGGCTACAATGACGTCAACGCCTGCATCAAGCGCCTCCGCTGCAAAACGTACTGCATCGCCAGCCTCCCATGTCGCGCGCACATCCACGGTATGGCCCAGTTTCCGGACATGATCCACGGCCTCTCTGACCGAGGGGTTCCCCGCCTTCTTGCCGTTTAAAATGAGACGTAGGTTTCTCCCCGCCATAATCATGCCTCCTTTTGACGCGTCCTCATTTCTCTTTCACGGTCATTCAACCAATCACGATATTCCTGAAGCAGATCCCTCTCCTTTTTGTGAAGCTTGACATCCGGCCGGGCCTTTTCCACGATTCCACATGCATCCTCCACACTCAATCTATGATCCTCAGCCACCAGGGATGCAGCGGTCACGACCGCACTTCTTCTGAAACCCCTGGCACAGTGCACATAAACAAGGCCCTCTTGCCTGTGCTTCAATATGAATGTGACGGCCTCATGGAGTAATTCACGATGAGGCAGTGTTAGATCGAGAACCTGGATATTGCAGTAGTGAAGATGGCGAAGAGGTTTCGTCTCGGAATGCTCACAGGTCATGTCGATAGCGGCTGTTACGCCATTGTTCACCAAATTTTGAGCCTCGATGTGGGTGAGGAGTCGGCCAAGGAGCAGTCCTGGAGCAACCTTGTCATGACTATTGCCTGTGAGGCGATCCTTGAGTCGCCACCCCGAAAGCGACAGCAGGAAGGGACCCAATAGCACACGTACCGAAAAGGCCAACCGACCATTTTTTTTTAGGAAGATGCGAGGTCCCAACGAAAGATAGCCGCTGGAGACGATTCCAAGAGAGAGCGCAGGCCATAACAGGAGCAATCCTGTTGGTGCCGATAAATATCCCAAGATGACAAGGAAAAGAGCACCCATGCCATAGAAGAGGCCAATGAATATCTCCGGCTGGTGATTCATGGTTTCCCATCCTTGCCATCAACAAATGTCCGGCTTTTACTGTTTGAACGACTCCCTAGCCTTCTTAAAAAACGTAACGAGGTTATCAAGCATCATCTTTCGTCCGATACCGCGTTTCACACTACCCCCGAAACCGGCAACCTGATCCGTAGAGGTACGATTCTCATAAAGCAGGAGCGTGCCCTTTTCAACCGGTAGTAAGGCTGCCGCTATTTTCAGGGAGTTGTAGGAATGTCCCACATAAAACTGTTTCTCCGTCAACACGGCAATCTTATCCCCGATCCTGTACATTCGATGGGCGAGCACGAAGGTGGGTCGGTCCTCTGCCATGAGTTTCAGCAAGAGGAACTGATTCTCTACGTTTTCGGCAGTGTCCTTGGGATAATTCCTGAAGGCCCGGTAAAAATCCGGCGCCGATTTCTTCATGAGCGTGGATCTTTCAACCACGGAAACGAGCTCTTCACCGGGATTTGCCACTTTTCCGCCACCACGAACATAAGGCGGGATGCCACTCAATCCCTTCTCTCGATAGGCCAGGTAACGATCCATGAGTAGGGAACTGTGTTCAGCATTCACAGCCTCCTGGACCTTGGGATCCATCGCTGTGCCGACCTTTCGTAAACGACCTGCGACCTCTTTGAGGCGGCCGATCTCTGCCTGGGAAAAATTAAATGTGGAGCCCGGTTTGATCTTCAGCAGCTGGGCTATCTCCGTCACTTCATTAGATTCAAACTTCATTCCTAAAAAGGCCTTCTTGTCCCGAGGCTTATCGCCGAGATCTCGAAAACTGATGACCTCCTTGTCCAGATCGAACAGCTTGCTTCCGCGAATGAACTGAGCCACCTCAGGAACCGTGGCAGGTAAAATCACCCCCAGAGCAACAGCCAGTTCCTTCTCGGTCCCTTCCTTTCGACCTTTGGAAATCACTTCATTCTCTCCTGAAAAAAGCTTCTGAACCTCTTCCTCGCCAAAACCCAGATAGTCCAGGATCTCTTTCATCTCAGGCGTTGAGGAGATGGTTCCTGCGACGGCAGGCACAGAAAACCCAATCAAGAGACAGAACAGAATGGGTGTTATCCTATACATGACGTACCTCCATTTCCTCTTTCATCGTTTATCTGTTGGCAGTGGCATTCGTAAGCTTAGCGACAGATCATAGGCCGCAAACAGCACACCCTCTTTACGGAAATACACCCTTAAGATTTTCCACGTTTTGGCGCATGACGGTTAAAAAATCGCCGTCCGCCGGGACGTTGCCGCAGGGATCGAAGACAACGCTACCGATCCCCATCGATTTCAGTTCTTCCGCGGTCTCTTTCTCCGGAATCCCCTCCCAGATCATCCACTTCGCCGGGTGGTCCTTAAGGATAGCTTTAAGCTCGAACCACTGCTTTCCGGTCAGCCTCTGGCCGGGTTCCCAGTGAACGCTTCTCACGTTCAGCCCGTACCGGCTGGCAAAATACTGGTAGACGGGATGGGAGGCAACGAGGGGCTGCTTCCGGTTGTTCGCAACGACCCCCTGCACTTCCCTGTCCAGGGCGAGGAGGTCCTTCTCGAGAGCAGCGAAGTTGCGTCGAAACACCTCTTTGAGGCCGGGCCTTTTGCGGGTCATCGCATGCGCGATCGCCTGCGCCTGGGCGGCTGCGAGTTCCAGGTCGAGCCAGGTCGTAAAGGCGATCCCCTCGTGGGCATGCTTCCCTTTCGGGCCGTGTGTGTGGGTTACGGCGTCGGCCAACCGGATGGTCCGGTCCCGGAACGCGGCGGAGGTGTCCACTGTCCGGAACTGGGGGATCGTCACCTTGTCCACCCACTTCGCGTAAGTGGCTCCGTTCAGCAGGATGAGGTCGGCTCTCTGGTAAGCCGAAACGGTTTCTGCGTCGGGCATCCAATAGGCGGGGTCTGCGTCGGGTGGAACCGGAAATCGGACCGTAGCGTGCTCACCGGCGATCCGTTCGGCGAAATATTTCAGCGGGTAGTTCACGACATAAACGGTGAGTTTTCCGGGGGTTGCTTCACTTTGCCCAGACGCGGGCGTACCATCGGCAATTGCCATGGTCACACAGAGAATGCACAGGAATAACGGGCATTTCCACAAACCGGGAATCTTTTCCCATCCCATGGAACTCTTCTCCTGGTTATCTCAAAGATTGTAACCGTAGGAGCAGTGCTCTCACCAGGTCCTTCGCAAAATCATGCTGTAGTGGAACGACTTGGGAACCCGCGGTGATGAGACGGGTATCGGCTTTTTCCCGGGCCGGCGTGGCAGGGTACGCTTGCCCAATATCCGGGCCGGTGAACGTGCGCCTCGGCCGGTACTCGATTCAGTCGAACCTCCAGTTGAGGTTACAGGCGAAGAAATAGATGGAGTTCCGTTCGTAATCCCCGACCAGGAGATTGTTTTGGATCTCCGCGTCGCCGTAGTCGGCGTAGACGAACTGCCCGCCCGCGGAGAACCGTTCGCTGAAATCGTGCTGCGCACCCAGGGAGAATCGCCACTGCCGGTCGATGGGCAAGTCGGGGGTGCGGTCCTGTGCATCGACGGGAGAGCTGTCGTAAGCTATACCGGCCTGGAGCAGCCAGTCGGGAAAGAGACGGTAATGGATCCCTCCGCTTACGTGCCAGGTGTCGTCCCAGCCCCGGGGAATTTGTGTCGAGCCTCTTTGCGTCGAGATGAATTGGTTCTCCAGAGAACTCCAATCCTCCCAGGCGACCGAGCTGAGCAGGGCAACCTTCTCGCTTAGGTCAAAGTAGACCCCTGCCCTCACGGTTTGGGGGAAGTCTATCGTTGTGTCTATCCCTGCCTGTATTCCCAAGGGGTTGATCTTCACATCGCCGCTGAAGTCCACATCGATCTCGGACCGATAGATGATGCCGAGCCGGGCACGATCGCTCAGCCGGAACAAAGTATTCAGACTGAATCCAACCGCCACGTCATCGGCGTCTTCGATCTCTACTTGGCCGTTTCCCGGAGCAGGAGGGGGAAGCGCGGCCAAGGTCATTTCAAGTTTTCCGTACGTCACGATGACACCCCCCCCCACCGACAGCCAGTCGTTCACCCGGTAAGCAAGCGCGGGGATAGCGGAAATTGTTACCAACTCGACTTCCTGAACCAGAAACCTGCCGGCCCACTCGTCGTCGTAGTCGAGGGCAGCTCCTGAGAGGGAACCCAAGCTTATGCCCAGTTTCCATTTTTCCGACAGGCTGTGGACGTAAAAGGCAGAGAGAAGAGGAGCGGCCCCCCCCGCGTCGCCACCGTCACCTCCGGGGACGGGTGTCGAAGGGTCCGGGTCGAACTTTAAGGTCGAATAGACCAACCCGGCGCCCACCATCAGCTCCCTGCCCTGCAACAGCGTCATGCCGGCGGCATTGTGCCAGGCTGTTGAAGCGTCGGTCGCTACGGCCTCGGCACCGGCGCCGGCAACTCCCATGCTCGGAGAGTTAGCTTCAATCAGGTAGAGACCGCCGGCCCAGGTTGTCCCGGGTACGGAGGCGAGGAAAAAGGAGAAAAACAGAAAAACCAGGCAACCGAAAATCATGTGTGCGTGTATCCGACTATATCTTTCTGTCATAAGCACACTCCCGGTTCAGTATTGACGTTATTTATATTATTCGGTTCCCCATCTGTCAACGTTTTCGGGTTACCCGTTGAAGGCGGCAATCATTACCGGATAAAGAGCATCCGCACGAGATCGTTGGCGAATTGATGCACGAAGAAAATCGACCCCACACAGAGGGCCCCGCTCACCATTACGATGATGAAGATTTCCGCGGCCAGAAGCCGGGCGATGGTCAGCCGGCTGCACCCGAGCTTGAAGATCGTGCCTATCTCTTTTTGCCGAAGCCTGAGGGAGAGGGCGAAGACGAGAACGATGGCGAGCATCATGGCAAGGGCCACGAGGGAAATCACCGCGTCGAGAACGTTCTTGATCCGGAAGATGTTCTGGAGGAGGCCGTCGATGACCTCTTTCGGCCTCACGATCTGATGGGGTTCCTCCCCGGAGAGATACCGGCCCCGAAGGATCGTCCCCGCCTTCGCATCATGGGGGACCGCAATCACCGCGGTGATCGGATAAGAAGAGAGATCCCCGTGGAAATGAAACAAATCGAGATTCGCCCCGGTGATCTCCGTGTAATGGTACAGCTTGGGACTCGCGATGATATTCGTTTCGCCCTTTTTCAGGATGACCTGCGGGTCATCCGCCTTCTTAAGATCCTCGTGGCCGTGCCCGAGCCCCTGGATGACCCAGGCCGTTTTAAGGTCCGTGAAAACGGCCAGGTCGTCGGAGGTGTGCGATTTCCGCAGGACACCGGCCACTTTCATCTTCAGGGGATACATCCCCGCAAGGTCGAAGAGGTTTTCGGGGGACGAGAGGAGGCTGTCGCCCGGTTTCACGCCCAGGCGCTCGGCGACGGATGCGCCCACCACGCAGTCCCCGAGCATCGTGAGATGCGACCCTTCGGCCACTTTCACCCCCCGGAAGTCGAAGTAGTCAAGGGTCGTCCCGACGATCGGCGCCCCCCTCGCCCGGAACCGGACGTAGAGCGGTATGGGCAGGGCCATGCCCGTGTCCACGACCTGGTTCGACGCCTCCATGGAAATCAGCTCCGGAACCTCGTCCCCGAAATAGAGTGAGTTCATGACCAGGTCGAGGGCGCTGCCTTTCGCGCCGACCACGAGGGGGGTCGATACGGCCCGGGAGAGGAGCTGACGCTCGCTCTCGTTCAATAGGAGTTGGAGGGACAGGGGGAGAAACAGAATCAGGGTGATGCAGGCGACCAGGGTAGCCGTCTTCCCCCTGTTGAAGGATACGTATTTCCATGCAACGTAGAAGCTGTCCTTCATGCGTCCCCTTCGGCGGGAAAGTCCTGAAAATCCACAACACGGTCGAAACGGGGGAGCAGTTCGTGGTCGTGGGTCACAGCCACCAGTGTCGCGCCATGGTTCTCCACGCTCGAAAAGAGCAGGTCCAGGATGCGTATCTTGTTGACGGGGTCGAGGTTTCCCGTCGCCTCGTCCGACAGGATCAGTTGCGGCCGCGCCAGAAGCGCCCGGCAGATCGCGACCCGCTGCTTCTCTCCGTGGGAGAGGTCTCCGGGGCGCCGGTTCAGCTTGTCGGCAATTCCCATCTCCCGGGCAAGGGAGGTGGCCCGCTCAGGAATGTCTTTATCCAGGGTGAGGGCGACGGTGATCCGGTAGGGATGGAGAATGTTGTCCATGACGCTCAAATAGTCGAGGAGCTCGAAGTCCTGGAACACGAACCCGATGGTAGTGATGCGGAAATCCCGCCTCCCGGCGTCGCCGAGCCCGCTGATCTCCCTTTCACCTACGGTGACCGTTCCCCTGACCGGCGTGAGAATTCCCGCGATGAGGTTCAGGAGCGTGGTTTTTCCCGAGCCGCTCGGCCCGATGACGGCGACTCTTTCTGCCTTGTCGATGGCAAATTCCGGAACGTTCAGGGAGAACTCCCCTGTCGGGTACCGAAACGCCAGGGAATCGATGCGGATCATGATCCCGAAGGGGCCTTGGCCGTTCCCGGTTGGCCGTACGTGTCGATGCGCTTCTCCTCGAGGAGCTCGAGGCCCATGATCTTCCAGGCTCCCTTGACCGGTTCGACGGTGAGGTTGGCGGCGTACCGGTTCTTGCGTATGTGGATGTGCCCCCAGTGACCGACCGCCCCCGTGGCCGTCCACTTCGACTCGAGCAGGAGCGCCCGGGGGCGGTCACCAAGGCGTTTCACCTCGACGTCCGTGACCTCGATCTCCTTTACCCTGGCCTGCGCGCCCCCCGCCTGTTTCACCTCGAACGATTTCCTGTTCTGCAGGTAGATCTCCTCCAGGAGGTCGCCGCTCACGCTTAAGGCCAGCCTGTCGTACACGTCGCTCTCCTCTCGGAAATCGAAGGACCGGTAGACGTTTTTGAGCAGGCTGTGAAGAATATTGGTGGCCGTGTCCTTGTTGATTTTCCCCCGGAAGATGGCTGGACCGGGGACGGACACCAGCGTGTAGGGATACAGGAGAAGACTTCCCGCGAGCAGCAGCGCACCGATTCCCAGCTGCCCCCCGATGGGCGTTCCCTGTTGCCGGCGTTTCCTTACCTGCCAGACAACGGGCAAAAGGAGAACCAGGCAGCCCAGGGTTCCAAGGGGCACCTTCCGTTTCGGGACCGTGTCCGCCACGGATACTTCTCTTACCTGGGGAATTTCGTATTTTTTGAGGAAATTGGTCCATTTGTGAATATTGTCGTCGGGAGTCACGTAGGAGGGAAAGGGACCTGCCGGATCCTCCGCGCTGACCGGCACCTTCCGGATCCGGTCCGAGAAGAGGTCCCATTCGACGGTGACCTCCTGCGGCAACCCTTCCGTCACGTAGGTGACGATGACGCCCAGCATGGCGGAGTCCAGGGGCAGTCGCTCCGGCTGGTCGAGGAACAGGGTGCGCGTGCGGGTGTACTTGACGAAACTGGTGCGATCGAGGATCGGCCGGAGCCGTTTCCCGTCGATTACGACCTTGTCGCGGGCGAGGAAGAATTCCCCTGCCCGTTTCTTCAGCGGCTCCAGCTCGTCCACCTCGATAAACCGGTTCCCCCGCAGGCCCAGGTCCATCCACACCGAGAGGTCCTTCAGCCGGACCAGCACTTCGTGGCGCACCTCGTAGGGCTCGATGTAGAGGAAGGACATGATCCCCGATTGCTGCCACCGCTTCAGGGACTTCGCCTCGAAGCTGCTGTACCAGGGGTCGTCCCAGTCCAGCCGGAGACGCGATGCCTCCGACAGGAATCGGAAATCGACGACGGGCACCCCCCGGTGGTAGGCGATGAACCCGATGCTCGCAGCGGCCATCCCCCTCCCCCCGATGGGGGGTATGATCGTGAGCGTATCGGGCCTGCCGGAAAAGGGGTAGACGAGTTCGGCGTACAGGACCCTCTTGTCTTCCGGCGGCCCGGGGATCGGCCTGCGGGTGATGGGATTGATCATGCCGACGAACAGCGACTCGCGTTTTTTCCGCATGCGGGGCTCCGCCGTTTTGAGCTTCGCCCGGAGCTTCCTCCCATCGCCTGTTACGAACTGAAAGGTTTCGTTCGAAAACTTCCCCAGGCGGCTCGCAAGGGGGGGACGGCCTGCGCCCCCGTCCTTGAGCATGTCGTCGGGAACGAGGTCGATGAACGTCTCGAGGTCACCCACGTACACTTCCAGGACGAGCCGGATGTGGTCGTCGTTGATGTAAATTTCGGCGATGTTCGGAGCGTTCTCCGCGCCGGTGAGGTTGATCCAGTCGGCCCGCGCCTGGGCAGGAACAGTGAGAGTAAGGAACAGAACCAGGAGCAATATTTTCCGCCGCAGCGCCATGCGAATCGACCATTCCCTCTATCGGGAGGAGACCATGTCAGGGCAGTTCCTTCATCCAGGAAGTCTCCTTGAACCAGCGCTCGGCCATCTTCTTCAGTTCGCCGGAACCGTTGAGAGTGACGAAAAAGTTCTCCAGCCAGTTGACCAGAAGCGGGTCCCCTGCCTGCATCGCGACACCGATGGGCTCGAAGGTAAAGGGCGCCTTCACCGTGGTCAGCCCCTTTTCCTTGTAGCGGAAGGCGGAGACCGCGCAGAAGTGGTAGTCGGCAACCATGACATGCGCCTTGTCCCGGATGACCAGGTCGAGAGCCTCGTCGTAATCTTTCGTGGTTACTAGTTTGGCACGGGACAGGACCTTCTCGACATACAGCTGGCTGGTGGAACCTTTCAGGGCGGCCACGGTATATTCCGGCTTATCGATACCGTCGGCTTTTTCCAGGGAGGCTATCGTCTTGTTCTTGGTGAGAAACGCCTTCCCGGTGACGTAGTAGGGGCCGACGAAGGCCACGTCCATATTCCGTTTCGGCGTCATGGTCATGCCGGACATGATCAGGTCGATTTTTCCCTCGGAAAGAGCGGGCAGAAGCTGCGCGAAGGGCATGCCCACCATCCTTAGTTTCACCCCCATGGCGGAGGCCATGCGCGTTGAGATGTCGATCTCGAGGCCGATGATCTTCCCGTCTTTCGTTGTGGCGCTCAAAGGTGGCTGATTCCCCGATGTCCCCACCACCAGTTCCCCTTTCTTCTTAATGCGGTCGATGACCGGACCGGCGTCTGCCGCCCCGGCAAAGAAAAGGATCAATGCCAATCCCAATGCGACGATTGCCTGTCCCTTCTTCATGACATGCCTCCTCCGAACGATATCGTTCCGTTTCTTGATTGTTTTAAGCATACAGGAGAAATATGCCGAAATCTGCCTACCCTTTATTCAGATATCAGAAGATGGATGACCCGAAGACAACAACGGCAGAGCTTTTCTGCGTGGCCGCGATTGCGCGCCCGGTGTTCGTTCGATTATTTTTTTAACGGCGCCTTTTCTTATCCCGGTTTCTTTATTAGTAATTAAATCGCACCCCAACTCCAACACCCCAGTCATAGGGTTTGTCACCACCGATACCTAAAAGACCGTCCACGTAGGTACCAAATGACGGCGTAAACATTTTCCCGAGCTGCACCTCAAAACTCGCGGGAATAGCATTGTCATTTTCCCAATCAACGGGGACTTTGGCGTCTAATTTGCCCCAAAACTTATTCGGAAGCGACTGAATGGCGATCAGTCGAAAGGCGGTTTGATTAACATCCGGACCGTCGTATGACATAAAGTGCTGAACCAGCGGAATCAGAACCGTCCCTCCTCCGGGCAGAAATGCAATACCGACCAGCGGAGCAATCTGATCCGACCCTGATCCAATCCCCTTATCTTCGTTCCCAAAGTCCAGAACCCACTCCGCACCAACGGCCAGGCGGTACTTCCATGTGTCAAGCTTCCCTTCCTTTGGAAAAAAGATCGGCTTCAAGACTAATTTCTCAAAATCGCTCTCACTTGACCCGGTCACATCTGTTTCCCAGTAATGGAGTTCGTACACGAACTTTAGCCTGGGGTGCAGCATATACGCTCCGCTCGGCACCCAGAAGTCATTGCGTTCAGGTCCGCCGAGATCAAAATACTGCCAGCGTACGTCCGTATTATTAACAGCCGCCAGAGGGTTCGAGGCGTTTTCTCCTCCTTCAGGTCCACCTATTTCTGCCTTCGAAGACAAAGGCAGGAAGATCAATGAAATCAGGATAATAAGAGTGATAATCGGGTTCCTGGATTTCATTCTATCCCTCCTTTCCCGACGACAAACGAAACACAAGGCAGGGTAAAAAACACTGCCTTGTGTCTCGGTTTTGTCATGCGGAGTAAGCTCGTCGCCTTTTAGTAATGGGCAGCACGCTTTCCCCGGTACTCCATTTTAAAAAAAATCACTTTGGCAACGGAGGGGGCGTGTAGCCCTCCCACTTGCCGGCATTGATATCTGGAGAAATCCATTTCATGGCGACCTCGGGCGGCTCACGCTTGGCGGCCCGATAAGTCTGTGTGGTCCCCGGGGGAGCCACATCCTCGGTCACGATCGCTTCACGCACCAAGACCTGCGCGTCGGTGACGTTCCAGACGGTCATGTCGTCGGCGAGCGTCAGGGGGCCGTCATAGGTTTTGCGCACGGCCTCCAGATTACTGTCATAGATGTCATGCCAGGTCCAGAAATGGTAACCGACAGCATGGCGCGGCTTCACTTCCGACATGATCTTGCCAAATGCCTTGGGTGGCGTATGAATGTAGGAAGTTATATATACCGCCTGGGGATAAGGCATCCCGAGTATTTCGGCCAGCTTTTCTGGAGTGTAGAAGCATTCATGTACCACCAGTTCAGCCCCTTTGGCATGCTTGATGAACCACTTGTTCGGGTAGGAATCACCACCGAAGACAAAGCTGCGCCCGTTCCAGTCCAGCCGGAAACTGACCGAGCCGTCGAGGATGTGGATTGCAGGGAACGAGGAAATTTTCACCCCGTTTTCCTCGTAGATCACGCCCTCGTTGCGGAAGTCGAATTCGTGGGCGATGACCTTGCCCCCCTCGATCGGGAATCCGGTCCTGCGCCCTTCTATGTCCCAGGCCCACGATTTGACCTGGTTTTCGATAAAGGCCTTGGTGCCGAGCCGTGGCTCCGAACCTGAAGGCCCATAGAAATGCAGCGGGGTATAGCGGCCGTTCATCCAGCCGCCGATATAGATTTCGGCAAAGCCGCCCACGTGATCGGAATGCAGGTGGCTGGCAAAAATCTTGTCGACCTTTGAATAGTCAGGTCGCAGCTTGGCCAGGTTCTCCATGGAACCGCTGCCCACGTCAAAGAGGAATTTTTCACCGTTGCCGAGTTCGACATACCAGCATGATGCCTTCTGTTTCCCGGTGATGACATTCGGCATGCCGGTCCCGAGAGCGGTGACCCGCATCTCCTTCGGGCCCAGTTTTTCCGTATTAGGATAATAATCTCGGGGGTATACCCCGTTTTCAATCTCCATTGGCGTGTAGCCTTTCGGGTAAAGTTCACCGTCAATTAAATTATCTTTCGGCTTCTTTCCCTTCGGCTGCGCCTGAGCGTCACTTACGATCCGTATCACCTTGCCCGTCTTGCCGGCATATTGCCCCAGCGAAAATATGACGCCAATTGCCAGCATCGGGACCAGAACTTTAGTAATCAGCTTCGCTTTTCTTATAAGCATGGCAATCTCCTCCCAAGACTAACCGATTGTTCTTTCAGTGAGAAACTGACCGGCCCGTCGCCCGGATGGCGCTGAAGTGGACGAATACATCCGGCCCGTCCTCCTGGCTGATGAACCGAACCCCTTCGCGTCGTTGAACCACTTCACATTTCCTGTTACCAATACAACCTGCCCCCAATCATTGAATCACATTTAAAGTTTGAGTTTGCCTGATATACGACGGCATTATTACTCCTGTGCAGGGATCCAACCATACCTGGCAAACGCCCGGGACAAAATCTTTGCAATCTCCTGGGCTGTTCGCTTCGCAGCACCTTCAAGGCTTTCAGATCCTTTCTCCTGCGAGATATTCATTCCGCCAGAAACGACTGCGCTCCTACCCGCAGCCCCGGCCATGGCACCACCAGCAACAGGGACAAGCATACCGGGCATTTTTCCACCTCCTGCCTTTACCTCCCCGGTACCCAGACGGCGTGGGCCCTGGGCAGTGATCTGATACCCATCCACGTGGGTCTTGAGATCGGCTGCTCCGGCCCCGAATCCGATCAGCATACGTTTCCTTCTGCTGCCTTCATCAATGGATACAAACTCGCCCTTGATTAACAGATCCCCAATGCCCGGCGGCATCCCGCTTTCCGCACGCTCTGCCGGCATCCCCAGCTGAAGGATTTCCTTGACCAGTTCCCGGGCAACCATATCACCAAGCTGACGTCCCAGTCGGATTTGCTCTTTTGTTTGAGGTGTAGCATAACTTTTGTAGTTACCGCTGATGGAAGCGTCCGCTGGAATGTCCCCGGGTGTTGCGGCAAAATCGTAGACAATAATCCTGGCGGGTTTTGGTAATGGCTCGTCCCCGACATACTGTCGGCGAGCCGTCAAGTCTGACGAAGCACAGCTGGTGGTAATACACGCAGTGATCAACATCAAGCAAGGAACGAATTTTTTCATTGTCCTTTCCTTCCCTCTTCAAATATTGAAGAATCTTCAATATTTCATGTTAGGGAGAGGGATATTGCAATATACCTTCACTCCTTTGTTTCTATTTTTTCATTTCTCCCGACTGTTTTGAAACAGGAAAGCCGGGTGAACCCCGGCTTTCCTGTTAGCTTCCTACTTAGCCGGCTTGTACCAAGGCTTCTGTTTCCGCCAATCCTGTTTCTGCAGGTTGTACTTCTTCATGTGCTCATCGAGCATCTCGTTCTGGGCGTTGAACGCCGGCACCCACTCACCTGCCTTGATGAAGTCACTCATCGGGTCGGGGAGGCCCCTATCCGGCGGCGGCTGACGGGTCGGTCCCGGTACGCCAGCAGCACGGTCGGGCGAAACGGCCATGCGCTCGACAATCTTGTCCTTCGTGATATTCCACACCATCATGTCCGTGGCGACTGAAAGCGGGCCATCATAGGTCTCACGGATGCCTTCACGCACACCATTGAGGGCCTCCTCGAAGCTGTGGTATGAGACGGCGTGGCGCGGCTTGATCTCGCTAATGATCTTGCCAAAGGCCTGTGGTGAAGTGTGGAACTCGCAGCAGGCCCGCCAGGCAAGCTGTGGTGGCTGGTTATAGTCCTTAACGAAGTATTCAGGTAAACCAAATGCTTCGTGGATAACAAAGTCAGCATTCTTGGCATGTTCGACAAACCACTTGTTGGGCGAAGTGTCGCCACCGAACACCAGTTTCATGCCCGCATACTCGATAATGAAACTGACCGGCCCGTCACCGACGTGAATCGCCGGGATGGAGCGTACTGTGATGCCCTTGTCTTTATAAATGACTTTGTTTACGGCCTTGTAGTCGAACTCATGCACATTGATACTGCCCGGTATAGGCGTAATCTTGTAGGCGCGGGTTTGATAATCCCAATTAAAGGCC
>Ga0255054_10000536_pt1 | contig 22370 bp, 19 predicted proteins | sample JV7_2_23_MG_FD_188634 | JGI IMG/M metagenome (GOLD analysis project Ga0255054, IMG submission 188634) | Seawater microbial communities from Jervis Inlet, British Columbia, Canada - JV7_2_23 | ecosystem: Environmental > Aquatic > Marine > Inlet | place: Canada: British Columbia | collected...
GCGAGGCCTGCTTCGCCCTTCACCTGGCTGCGCAGGGCAAAGCAGGCCTCGCGGTCCTCGTGCAGGCCGGCGTAGGGCGACGGGTCGATGGGCTCGCCGAACAGGAAGTACTGGCGCTCGATGCGCGGAATGCCGGCGGGACCCGTACCCCGCGTCACCGGTGGAATGATCTCACCGTGCCGGAACCAGGGCTGCTCGGTGATGCGCAGCGCGCGCAGCAAGCTGCCCAACGGCGAGTTCAGCAGGTCCTCGGCGTCCAGCACGATCTCGAACATGTCCTCCACGCCGACCGATGCGAAGGGAACGATGGGCACACCGTGCTGGATCGCCAGTCGCGCGAACCCGACGCGCTCCTTCCAGACCAGCTTGTACTTCTCGCCCTTGTGCTTCATGACCTCGCGTCCGCCGCCGGGGAAGACCAGTACCGGTTCTCCCGCCTCCAGCAGCCGAGAGCAGTTCTCGCGCGTGCCCCGCACGGCGCCGATCCGCTTCAGGAAGTCGCGCCAGACCGGGAGTGCGAAGTGGTTGTGATCGGCCAGCCCGCGCACGACGCGGCCCGTGGCCTCGTAGATCTCGAAGGCCATCATCGGGATGTCGAGCAGCCCGTAGACGGTGTGATTGCCGGCCAGCAGCACGGCGCCTTCCCGGGGAATGTGATCCAGGCCCACGGCCACCGGGCTCAACATGCGCTTCAACGGCGCCAGCACCCGGTCCAGCTCCGCGACGAAGGCGGGCTCGAAGTCGAGATCATCGCGGAGCGTCATGCTGCCGGGACCTCGCGCGCGACCGCCTCCGCCGCGCGCAGGCCGCTGACGAGCGCGGCCTCGGTGTAGGGGCCCACCAGATAGTCCCCGGCGAAGGCGAGCCGGGGCGAACGGCGGCTGCGGCCCAGGAAGGCGGCCAGCCGGCGCGTGTAACCGGCGCCGAACTGCGGGAGCATCGGATCCCAGCGGTGCACCACCGCGTCCGTGGGTGCGAGGCGCCCGATAGGCGTACGCGCCAGGTTGTCGAGGACCAGATCGGCGACCTCGGCGTCCGCTGCATCCCAGGTGCGGGCGGCGGCGTCCGCGGTGAGAGCGGCGTTCACGAGGCCCGCGCCAGGCGGCGCCGCGCCCGGCTTGTGGTGATCCACGGCCAGACCGTAGAGATCCAGGCCCTCGGGGCGCGGAAAGGCCACTCCGTAGTAGGGGAGCGTGGGCGGCGGTCGCTCGAGCATCAGATGCACGATCGTGCCGCGCACGTAGCGCACGTGGTCGAAGAAGGCGCGCTCGTCGGCGTGCAGCGCCGGGCACACGGACGCCACCCGGGAACCCGGCACGGCGACGACAGCAGCCGCGGCGCGCCGCTCGGCGTCTCCCTCGGGACCCCGGAAACGCACCCGCACGCCCTCGCCATCCGGCTCCACCGCCACCACCCGGCAGCCGGTGCGCACCGGCAGGCGCTCGGCCAGCCGGGCCGTCAGCGCTCCGGTGCCCCCTTCGAACGCCTGGAGCCGGAAGCCGCCCAGCACGAAACGCAGCGCCAGCAGCCCGAATACGCCGGACAGATCCTCGGGGTCGCTGTCGAAGGTGGCGGACAGGGCGGGCGCCACCAGGTAGTCGGCGGCCTCGGCCCCGACCCGCCGACGCAGGTAGCCGGCCAGGTCGTCGCGGTCCAGATCGGCGGCGCGCTCCGGGTGCAGGGGATCGAGCTGCTTGCGATGGCGCCAGAGGTCGAAGAGCAGCGCGGGCAACCGCAGCTTGGCGCGCCACGACAGCAACCCGGAGCGCAGGAAGGCCAACGGCGTGTCGTAGTCCCCGGGGTGCAGGCGTCCGGCGCGCAGCATGGCATTCTCGACGCGCGCCAGGGGCCGCACGGAAGTCGCCAGCCCTACCTCGTCGGCCAATGCGTGCAGGTTGCGGTAGCCGCTGGCAATGAACTGGGCTCCGCGATCCACGACGAAGTCGCCGTGCCGCTCGCTGCGCATGCGGCCGCCGGCGTCGGCCTCGGCTTCCAGCACCTCCACGTCATGGCCCCACAACGCCAGGCGATGGGCACACGCCAGGCCGGCGATTCCGCCGCCCACGATCACGATCCCCCTGTGCGCCTGCCCGTTCATGGCCGCTTGCGCATGGTAGCGGCCGAGGACGGAGGGGCAGAATGCCCCAGCTCCGACTCCTTGACGGTTGGCTGCGCCAAGTGCCAAGGTCTTTGCTGCAGCGCGAAACCAGGAGAAGCGATGAGCAGCGGAGCGGAGAAGTGGGACGCCGTGGTGATCGGATCGGGGCTGGGCGGCCTCGCATGCGCCGCCTACCTGTGCGCTGCGGGTCGGCGCACGCTGGTCCTGGAGAGCCACTATGTGGCCGGCGGCAACTCCCAGGTGTTCCGGCGCAAGCACCAGGGGCAGGACTGGGAGTTCGACGTCGGCATCCACTACATCGGCGAGTGCGGCCGGGACGGCGTCATCACCGCCGTCCTGAACGGCGTGGGGCTGGCCGAGCGCGTGGTCTTCCGCCCCCTCGACCCGGACGGCTACTCGACCCTGCACTTCCCGGATCTCACCTTCCGCGTGCCGGCCAACTGGGACCGCTACCGCGCACGACTCCTGGAGACCTTCCCCGACGAGCGCGAAGGACTGAACGCCGTGCTCGACGTCATGCGCGGCGTGGCCAAGGCCGGCAATCAGCTCGGCCGCAATGAGCTGGCCATGGGCGACCTGGCGGACCAGGCGCCCATCTTCCTGCAGTGGGGGCTGCGACCGGTGACCCAGCTCTTCGAGGAGCACAAGCTCTCACAGCGCGCGACCGGCGTGCTGCTCGGCGAGCAGGGCTGCTACGCGGTGCGTCCCTCGGAGACGCCGGTGGCGGTGGCGTCGGGCGTCACCGACCACTTCCTGCGCGGCGCCTGGTACCCCGAAGGCGGCGGTCAGGTGATCGCCGGGCGCCTCATCGAGGCCATCCGCGCCTACGGCGGAGAGGTGCGCACGCGCTGCCCGGTGCGGGAGATCCGCGTCGAGAACGGCCGCGTGGCCGGCGTCGTGGCCGGGCGCAAGACACGGGAGGCGCAGCAGATCGAGGCGCCGATCGTGGTCTCCAACGCCGACCTGAAGCGCACGTTCTTCGAGCTGGTGGGCGAATCCCACCTGGCGCCCGAAACCGTCGAGCGCATCCGCTCTCTGCGCATGGCCGTTCCGCTCTTCTGCGTCTACCTGGGCCTGGACGTGGATCTGGTGGCGCGCGGCATGCCCAACTCGAACCACTTCATCTGGGGCGACTACGACATCGAGGGCGTGTACGACGAGCTGGACGCCGGGCGCATTCCCGAAAGCGACATGTGTTACATCACCACCGCCAGCCTCAAGGATCCCGTCACGCCGCACATCGCGCCCGAGGGCTGCAGCAACCTGCAGATCATGACCCTGGTGCCGCGCGACTACGCGACCTTCGGTGTCGATGTCGGGCCGGCCGACGGCGGCCGCTACCACCGCGACCCCGAGTACCGGCGCCTCAAGCAAGTGGTCACCGACCGGCTCATCGACCAGGCCCAGGACGTGATCCCGGACATCCGGGAGCACATCGTCTGGGAGGAGGCGGCCACACCCATCAGCCAGGAGCGCTTCACGCATTCCACCGGAGGCACGTCCTACGGCATCGAGCTGAGCTGCAGCCAGGCGGGGCCGCTGCGCGTCGGACCCGCTACGGAGATTCCGGGGCTCTACCTGTGCGGCGCCAGCACGCCGTCGGGCCCGGGCATCGCAGGGGTCATGCGCGGCGGCGTCACCACCGCCGGCGCCGTGCTCGAAACCGATCTGCTGGGCCCGATCCTCGCGGGCGAGGTCTTCGGCGACCGCGAAGCGCTTCCGCCCATGGAGGACGTGTGGGACGCCTGGCGCGAGAGCCACTAGCCAGGCTCCCCCGAGGCTTCTGCAACGATCCCATCGACGAAGCGCTTGATGCGATCCGTGTGGGTGCCTTCCCAATAGACCCGCTCGCAGGCCGGACACCCGGAGAAGCGGCGCTGGCGCTCGAGGACCCGCGCGGGAACACGCTCCGCAGCCTGCGCGGCCGGCAACGGCGCGAGCGGCTCGTTGCACTCGCTGCAGCGCGTGAGCACGCGGATGTCCGGAGCGAGATCGAAGCGCCGCAGGACCTCGACCAGCTGATCGCGCACCTTCTCGGCCTGCAGCAGGTGGATGTCGGACACGCGCCACTCGTCCGCCAGGGCGCGATCGCGCGAGAGGATCAGGCGCCGCTCTTCGACGCCGCGCCGCACCAGCCGCTCGTCGGGGATGTGCGCCTCCCAGGCGCAGTCGAAGCCGAGCAGGCGCAGCCAGCGCGCCAGCCGGCCCAGCATGGCGTCGGCGATGAAGCGCGCGCCCTCCGACGCATCCAACCGGCGCGCTCGGGCCTCGCGCCCGACGCGGCTTCCACAGGTGCACCACAGCGTGCGCCCGAACTCGAACAGCGTCACGTCGTACTGGCGTCCGCAGCCCGGACAGGGAACCGCCACGCTCTCCTCCGCGCCGGTGTCGGCCGGCCGATGGCCGGCCCCGGAGCAGCGATGCTATCACCGGCACCAGGCCCCAGCGGCCGGGGAGGTTCCGGATGGCGACCCACGAGCCCGAGATCCGCGAGCCGGTCGACCTGTGCCTGCCCGACGGGCGGCGCCTGAACCCCGCAGCGCGGGGCTGGTCGCGACGCCCCCTCCACCGCGCCAACCTGGCCGGCGCCTGGGGCCGGACCAAGCGCTGGGACTGGTGGGGCGTCCTGGCCGGTGAGCTCACCCTCTCTGTGGTCTACGCCGACGTGGACTACATCGGGATCGCGGGGGTCTGGTGGGCGGACCTGGCCAAGGGAACGTCGGGCGGCCGCGACACGATCGTGCCCCTGGCGCGCGGGCTGCGCCTGCCGGAGCACCCGGGCACGGAGCCCCTGCGCTACCGGGCCGGAGGCATGGAGCTCGACCTGTGCGACGACGACGCCGGCACGACCCTGCGCGCGCGCTGGCGCGAGAAGGACGGGACGCCCGGAGAGCTGGAGGCGCGGGTCACCCAGCCGGAGGGCCACGAGTCGCTGAACGTGGTGATCCCGTGGAGTGAGACCCGCTTCCAGTACACCTCGAAGCACCAGGCGCGCCCGGCGCAGGGCGTGCTGCGCGTGGGCGATGCGAGCTGGAGCTTCGGCGGCGGTCGGGGCGACGCCTGGGGCGTGCTGGACGTGGGACGCGGCCGCTGGCCCTACCGCACGCGCTGGAACTGGGGCGGCGGAGCGGGACGCCTGGCCGATGGACGCACGTTCGGGCTACAGATCGGAGGCAAGTGGACCGACGGCACCGGCTTCACGGAGAACGGCATGATCGTGGACGGCCGACTCGAGAAGCTGGGCGACGAGCTGGAGTGGGACTACGACTGGGATGCACCGCTGCGGCCCTGGAAGGTGCGAACCCCCGACGGGCGCCTGGACCTGACGCTGGAGCCGGTCTACGACAAGCACAGCCGGACGGAGCTGCTGATCCTGGGCACCGAGGTCCATCAAGCTTTCGGGCGCTGGACCGGGAGCTTTACGCGCGAGAACGGCGAGACCCTGCAGATCCAGGATCTCCAGGGCTTCGCCGAGGAGTCGCGCTCGCGCTGGTAGCCCTGGACGGCGCTCAGCCGCCGATGGGCCCCTGGTACACCTCCGCGAAGCGCAGCACCGGATCGGGCGGCGTCGACATGTTGGCCTCACGGCTGGTGCGCAGGCAGACCACCGCGGGCCCGTCGTGCGCCTTCGCCGCTTCCAGGGCGGGACGCACCTCGTCGAGAGTCTCCGCGTAGAACCCTGCGCAGCCCAGCCCCTGCCCGACCACGTCCCAACGGATCTCGCCCTGCTCGGTGCCGAAGGTCCGGCCCCAGGTCATGCGTTCATTGGGCTCCTCCATGCTCCACGATCCCTCGGCAAATACGATGGTGGTCAGGTTCAAGCCTTCGCGCGCGGCGGACTGCATCTCCATGAAGTTGAAGCCGGCCGCACCGTCACCCGTGGTGCAGACGACCTCCCGGTCCGGGTTGGCCAGCTTGGCCCCCAGCGCCGAAGGGATGCCGGTGCCCAGCATTCCCAGCTCCAGGATGTTCAGGTAGGAGCGCGGCTGCGTCGGCGGCAGCAGCCAGTGCGCCCACAGCGACGTGAATCCCCCATCGGTGGCGTAGATCGCCTCGCGACCGAAGACCTCGCCGATCGCGCGCATGGCCTGGGCCGGGTGCAGCCCCTCGCCCTGCCAGCCATCCACGGACTCCAGCTGTTGGCTCCACCACGACTGCTCGGCCTCGCGATGGCGGTCCAAGCTGTTGGAGGGGTGTGCCTGCACGCCGCGCTTCTCCAGCACGCGCACGAGTCCTTCGAGGAACCCCTTGGCCTCGGCCACGATGCCCAGCGCCAGGGGCCGAGTCACGCCCAGGTGCCGGGGATCCAGGTCCACCTGCACCAGCTGCTGCGTCGCCGGGTCTCCCCAGTACTTGTCGTAGGGCAGATCCAGGTTGCCGAGCCGCGATCCGACCACCAGCACCACGTCGGCCTCGCGCCGCACCCCATCGGCGCCGGCACTGTAGGGGTAGAAGCTCTGCGGGTGATCCAGCGGCACCACGGCACGGCCCGCCATGGTTCCCAGCACAGCGCAGCCCAGCAGCTCGACGGTCCGCAGCAGCGCGGCGTTTGCGCCAGCCCGGTCCACGCCGGAGCCGGCCAGCAGCAGCGGCCGCTCGGCGGCGGCCAGCAACTCCGCCACCTGCTCGAGCTGGGATTCGGAGGCCTGGGGCGCCTCCGCCCGGTAGCGCTGCGGCGCGAGCACCGGCGCCGCCACGTCGTCGCCGGTGGCGTAGAGCACCGGCGCCGGAATCTCCAGCTGCACCGGTCCCGGACGACCGCACCACATCTCGCGGAACGCCAGGCGCGTGACGTCGGGGATGCGGCCCCACTCCAGGATCGGCCCGCCCCACTTCACGCTGGCGCTGAAGGCCTCGAGCTGGTCCTGCCCCTGGAAGGTGGAGGGCGGTGACGGGTACACGACGCCCAGCCGGTGCTGGGAGGTGATCGCCAGAAGCGGCACTCCCTCGTGCCGTGCGGTGATGACGCCGGGCAGCAGATTCGCCGAGCCGGGGCCCGGGTTGCCCAGCACCACCGACGCCACGCCCGTGGTCTTGTACACGCCCTCGGCCATGTGGCAGGCAGCCGCCTCGTGGCGCACGGGCACGAAGCGGATCCCGTGCCCGTCCAGCGCCGCCAGCAGCGGGTCGATCTCGGGGCAGGGAAGCCCGAACACGAAGCGAATGCCTTCCGTCGCGAGGCAGCGGGCCAGAAGCTCGCCGCCGCTGATATCGGCCATGGGGGATCCTCCTTGGGTGCAAGCTCTATTATGCCACTTGCGGCGCGGCGGGTCTCCGACCCGTCAGGGCACCCAGTAGTGCTCCTCATCGAAGAAGAAGTAGAGGAGGCGCGGCGGCACCTTCCACGCCCGCTGCACGTAGCCTGCCTGGGACGCGTGGATGCGCCAGCCGCGCAGCTTGACCTCGGCGTCGATGGGCATGGCATAGGTCGGCGCCGGCTGGTTCGCCACCACCTGCGCGCCGGGCTCGCCGCCCAGGCTGGCCATCACGCCGCGCGGAGCCAGCACGTAGACCAGCCGCACCTCGCCGCGGGTCTGCTCCACGGCCGCGGTGGCGGCGCTGCCCACGGCCCGGTGATCGGGGTGGTCGCTGTAGCCGCTGGCCGGGTGGAAGGTCAGCAGCGTATCGGGGCGAATGCGGCGGATCTCGCGCACCAGATCCGCGGTGACCTTCTCCAGATGAAGCTGAACGTCGCGGTCGGGCAGGCTCCACACGATCTGCTCGACGAGGCCCAGGACGCGCCCGTGCTCGCGAAGCTCGGCCTCACGCACGCGCCCCAGCTCCTCGGCGCCCGAGACGGACACGTCGGAGGTTCCCTTCTCCCCGCGCGTGGCAGTGATCATGTGAACGCGGACACCGCGTCGGGTCGCATCCTCCAGGGCGCCCGCAACCAGGACCTCGTCGTCGGGGTGGGCGAAGACGCACAGCAGGGTCTGCATGCCGAGCTCGGCGGCCAGGGAGTCGATGCGCTGCGCTCCGGGCTCGACGAAGAGCCCGTCGAGCCGAACCAGGGCCCCGACGGCTACCGCCAGGAGCACCGCCGCGATCACCAGGACTCGACGCACCCTACCCTCCTCGAGCTGGAGCCCTCGGCTCAGTCGCGAGGAATCGGCCGCGCCGTCAGCAGCGGGCTGTCCTCGCGCCACATATAGCAGGCGTTCTTCCCGCCACCGCGAGTCATGAACTCGAGAAGCATGGAGCCTCCCTTCGCCGCACTGCCCTCACCGCGACCTAGGGCGATCTGCTGGATCATCCGATCCGCGAGCGCCGGCGTGCACTGCACGAAGCCCGGGGCGACCTGGGCCAGGGCATCCACCAGCTGGCGATTCGCCGGCTCCGCACCGAGCTGCCGGCGCACCTCCTTGCCAAAGCCGGGCATGACCGGACGGCCCACCAGCCCCGACACCTTCTCGGCCTCGTTTCGCCAAGTTGCCTGGCCGAGGGTCGCCGCGCTGCGGTCGCGCTCGATGGCGGCCAGATCCAGGACCTCGAGGTTCGAGAGATCCACGTCGGCCAGCACGCGCGCCTCGTACTGTCGCGCCAGGATGCCCAGCCGATCCTCCACGGAGTCCAGCGGCGCGCTGTGGAAGTCCATGAGCTGAACCGAGAGGTGCAGCCGGCCCTCGGCGGGCTCGTGGCCGTCGACGAAGACGCTGCGCCGGAAGATCAGCTCGCCCGGGCGCCGGCTTCCCTGAGACGCCTCCAAGTCGAGCGCCGGCGGCAGGCTCGAAGCCATGAGGTGGAGCAGGGTGAGGAGGTGGCTGCAGCCGCGCGGCCCCCCAAAGACTTCCTGCAGCACGGCGGGGAATCCGTCGTCGAGCGCACAGCCCACCAGCTCCTGCAGGCGCGGCTGCACGTCCCGGCAGCTCTGGCCCCCCGTCTGCGCCGACGCCTCGACCGCCACGCGGCGCTGCGCCACCTGAAGCGTTCGGATTGCGCGCGTCGCGGGATCGACGCCGAGATCCAAGCTCATGTCGTGAATCAGACCGGCGGTGTGCAGCTCTTCCACCATGGGAACGAAGCTGGCCTTACGCAGATCCAGGACCTGTCCCCACACGCGCAGGCCGTCGGGAGCGTTCGACAGCTCGATGAGAAGCGAGCGGGTGTGGAGCGGCTGGCCTGCGAGGGGGAGCTGCACGGCGGGCCTAGTCTACCGGTTGGCCGCCGGGCCCCATACCCTTGGCCCGGCCTGTGGCGCAACCCGGGCATGGCCAAGCGCTCACGGATCGTGTTGGGCCCGTCCCGCTACCGTCCGCCCCGCCCGGTCTACGTCCTCACCAAGGCAGACGAGCCGGAAAGCGCGTAGGATCCTGGAGGAGCCGGGGGGGGGCACCAGGAGGGTCAGCCGATGCCGACCGCCCACGAGCGCTTCTGGGAGAACGAGAGCTTCGCTTTCGTCGGAGACACCGCGAAGAAGGGGTTTCCCACCCTGAGCTACAGCGAGCTCCGCAAGCAGGGACGGACGGCGTATGCCGTGGATCCCTCCGCGTCGGAGATCGAGGGGGACCGCGCCTACCCGGACCTGGCCTCGCTTCCGGAGAAGGTGGACGCCGTGGTCCTGGAGGTACCGCCCGAACAGACGCGTGACTGGGTCGCGCGGGCCGCCGACGCGGGAATCCAACACGTCTGGATCCACATGGGACGCGACACCCCCGAGGCGCTGGCCCTGGCCGAGGAGCGGGGGCTGGACGTGCTGACCGGAACCTGCGCCGTCATGTACGTGACGCCCGGCTTCAGCTTTCACAGCCTGCACAAGTGGGTGAATCAGCTCACCGGGCGCTACTGAGCGCCGCGTTCGACGGAACCCCGTCGCCGCGCCGCAGAGCGCGCCGGAGCGACACCGTTGCCCCGACGCCCTACCCTCTCCTTCGATGAGCCGTGAGTTCGGGAGTCGATCGGAGCACCTGACCCGACGTCAGTTCGGCGTGCTGGCCGCGGGGAGCGCCGCCAGCCTGGCGCTGCCCGGATGCGCTTGCGTCCCCGGGCAGACGACGGACCTGACGCATCTGCCCTACGCGCCCGGAAATGCGACGCCGGTCGTCGCCGCGGGCGTGGCCCGCGGCTCGCCGGCGGAAGCCACCGAGCGTGCGGTGCGCACCGTGGCTGAAGCCGCCACCGACTTCGCGTGGCTCTCGCGCGGCGATACGGTCCTGCTGAAGCCCGTCTGCAACTCCGGACACACCTACCCCTCGACCACCGACCCCATCGCGGTGCGTGCAATGGTGGGGCTGCTCAGGGAGAAGGGCGCGGGCCGGGTGATCCTGGCCGACATGTCCGGCGTCCAGTTCCTGCGCTTCTCGCCGGACGAGACTAGCGGCAGCACGCGTGCGCTTCTGCAGGAGAATGGGATCGCTGCGGCGGCGCGGGACGCCGGCGCCGAGGTCCATGCCTTCGAGGAAGCGGGCTGGGACGGCTTCTTCGCCGAGGAGCCCCGGGTGGGCGACCACTGGCGTGGCGCGCTGACGCTCCCCTCCGTGCTCCGCGACGCAGACCACGTGATCCTCATGCCCCGCTGCGCGCGCCACCTGCTCGCGGGAACGACCCTGGGCCTCAAGGCGGCCGTCGGCTGGTGGCGCCACGACACGCGCCTCGAGTACCACCGCGACGCAGCCGACTTCGCGGCCAAGACCGCCGACGCCAACACCCTCCCCACGCTCGAGGCCAAGCAGCGGCTGGTGCTGACCAGCGCGACGAAGGTGCTGACCACACTGGGCCCGGATCAGGGCTGGGTGAGCGAGCCGGAGACCGGTCTCATCTTCGCCAGCACCGACGTGGTGGCCCACGACATGCTCTCGTTGGCCTGGCTGGTGGAGAACCGCGCTCACATGCCGCAGGACGAGCGCGAGGGTGTGATCGACGACCCTCACACGTCCGCCTTCTTCGTCAACGCCGTCAACCGGGTGGTGGTGCGCATGCTGGGCGGCTTCGGCGCGATGCTGAACGCCCAGACTCTGGCCCGTTTCGACCTTGATTCGATCTGGGACGACCCGGTGCTGCACCGCGCCTTCCAGACCCGCAGCGGCGTCCCCCGCCTGGAGCTCGCGGATGCCGACGGCTCACTGCCGGCCGCGCTCCGGGCGGCACTCGACCAGCGCATGCTGCGGGCATAGCCCGGCGAACCTTGCCCGCGTCAGCCATGCGGCGCCGCTGGCTGCAGCCAGGCCTCGCGGGACTAGGAGTCGCGCTCGGTGTGGTACTGGTCGCCGGGCGGATCCTGCTGGCGTGCTCGCGTCCGCAGCGCAGCGACGAGCTGGCGCTTCACGGCCTACACGCGGCGCTGGAGATCCGCTACGACGACCAGATCGCCGCCTCGCTGGGCGGGGAGCACGACGCCCTGGCGGCAGCTCCCGAAGCCGTTGCCGGCCGCGCGCTGCGACTCAGGCCGGCGCAGCGCCCTGCGCGCTGAAGCGCACGTGGTTGAAGGCCCAGAACGCCACGAAGGCGAAGGCGCTCACCAGGTGCCACAGGGCGTGCAGGGCGAAGAACGGGTAGAGCACCACGTCGTTGCGTGCCGTGGCCAGCAGCATTCCGAACAGGAAGAGGGCCAGGACCAGCATCAGCAACGGCCGGGCGGCCGGGAGAATCCGCTGGCGCCGCGCGACAAAGAGCCCCACCACCGTCAACGACAGGGCGATCAGCCAGCTCTCGCCCGGGTAGAAGCCGCCCCACTCTCCCACGGGAATCAAGTAGGCGCGCTCCGTGGACGGCAGGCGGTCGCAGAAGTGCCACGCCACACCGATCAACATGGCCGCGGTCAGCACGGCGCCGCCGCGGCGCCGCGCCTGCGGCGGGTAGTAATCGCCCAGAACCGCCAGCGCGATGGCCCAAGCCACGACGATATTGCTCCCGGTATCCAGGAACCCCCAGAACCAGCGCGGCCCGAAGACCGGGTTGGTCTCGCCGAAGCCATGCAGGGTGACGGTGAAGACGCCGGTCACGACGATGGTCCAGTAGGCGAAGCGCCAGCGCGGCGGGTGCGGGTGGATGGCCCGCGCCAGCACCAGACAGGCGATCCCCGAGAACAGGGTGGCGAAGCCGGTGATGGTGTTGGCCAGGCCGAAGGCGGGAAGATCCTGCATGAAGCGGCAACGTAGCTCGAATCCCGCCGTCAGCGACCGTGGAGGCTGCGCAGCACGGGGATCAGCAGGACGGCCGACGCCCCCGTCACCAGCACGCTGACGGCGCCGAGGGCTGCGAACGCACCCCACTCCACGACGACACCCGCCAGGCCCGGCCCGATGCCCGCGCCGACCAGAAGCGCGCCACTCAGCGCGGCGGAGATGCGCCCCTGCGGATCCAGCGCCGCGGCGAGTCCCATCAGGTAGGGCGAGGTGAAGTTGTACGTCAGCGCCAGAGCAAGCTGCCCGACGCTGAAGATCGCCCCACCGCTTGCGCTCGCGACCAGCGCAATCGAAACGGCGCAGCCGGCATAGCCGAACGCGAGCGGGCCGCCACGGCCCCGGGTGAGGCCGAGGATCCCGGCCAGGACGGACCCTCCGATCCCCATCAGGGTGGCCCCCCCGAGGACCCAGCCGATGGCGCGAGGCGACAGCTGCACGGCACCGCCGATACGCTCCGAGAAGGCCCAGATCGCGGCTTGCGCCACAGCCATCAGCGCCCCGGCGGCGAGCAGCGCCAACGCGGCCCCCGAGCCCGCGCGGGGGGGCTCGGCCGCCTGCTCGAACTTCCGGTCTTCCGCACCTGGAGGGAGCAGCAGGAGGAAGGGCAGGCTCGCCGCGGCAACGAGCGCGAGTGCGACAAAGGCTCCCGGGGTCTGCGCCCGTTCGATCGCCAGCGGCGTCGCTACCAGCAAGCCGGCAGCCAGGACTCCTCCCGACACGCCGGTCCAGGCGAACATGCGCTCGGGCTCCCGAGCGCCGGCGATTGCGGCCGAGGCCGACGCCAGCACGCTCCCCGCGCACAGCCCTGCCAGCACGCGAACCACGAGCAGCAGATCCAGGTCGGCGACCGCTGCCGAGACGAAATGGCTGAGGAGGACGCCGAGACCGGCTGTCAGGGCGACCCGACGCCGGGAGAGCACGTGCATGCGAGGCGCCAGTGCGAAGCTGGCGAGCGCCATGCCGCCGAGCTCCGCAGCGCCGATCACTCCCGCGCGGGTAGCGCTGGCACCGAGGTGCTCGACCCAGGTCCCGATGAGCAAGGGAAGAACGGTAATGGGCAGCAGGCCCAGGGTGAGGGCCGCGGTTGCCGAGACCAGCAGCACCCGGAACTCGCGATCGACCCCACGAGCCGACGGCGCGTCGCGCCTCAACCGGCTTCCAACCCCCGCAAGATGATCTCGGCCAGTGCATCGGCGGTGGCCTTGGGCGAGGCCTTCGCCACTTCGGCCACTTCGGGACGCGCGAACTCGCGACCCAGACCGCCCAGTACGTGGGCGACGGACGCCGTGTCCACCGCCGGAATCTCGGCTTCCGCCACGGCGCGATCGAGCAGACTCTGGGTTACGGCGATCACGTGGCCTTCGTGGGCGTCGAGCAGGCGCTTGGCTCCCGGGAGGTCGGCGAACTCCAGTGCGAAGCTGGCGGTCGTGGGCTGCACGGCTTCGTGGGCCGCCTGCAGGTAGGCCCGCAGGGCATCCAGGGCGGGCAGCGAAGTGTCGAGCGCATCGTGGGCCTTGCGGCCGATGCGGTGCAGGCGCCGGTCCACGATCGTGAGCAGCAACTCGTCCTTGCTGGGCGAGAGCTCGTAGAGCGTGCGCAGCGAGCAGTTCACCTCGGCCGCGATCTCGGCCATGGTCAACTCCGCCATCCCCTCGGATACCACCAGGCCATCCAGCTCATCGAGCACCTGGCGTTGACGCTCGGTGAGCTTGCGCTCGGCTTCCGGTGCGAGCAGCGGCTTCGGTGCGCGCACGCCGGGGAAGCGCATGCGCTCCCGCGGAGCTCGCGCCGCCGACGGACTCACGGAAGCAGGGCCTCCGGCAGGTCCACGACCCGCGCGCGCAGCCACTCGCCCAGGCTCTTGGCCTGGGGATCCTGGCGGGTCGCCGCGGCGACGCCCTCTTCGAGCAGACCGTGGACCACGAAGTTGAGCGAGCGGATGGCCGGCAGACGGTGACGATCCACCTGCAGCGGTGCCACCTCGGGCAGCAGCTCGCACAGGCGTTCGACGCTGAGGAACGCATCGAGCCAGGCCCAGGCCTCGTCGCTGCGCGCGAAGACGCCCAGGTTGGCGTTGCCGCCCTTGTCGCCCGAACGCGCCCCGACCACGGCGCCGAGCGGCGCCCGAACCGTCGGGCCGCCGGGCGCGGCGGCGCCGGGACCCGGCGCCGGCGTGACCGAGGTATCGCCCGGCGGAATCACCGACGAGACCTGACGCGTCTCGCCGCCCAGCAGCACCACCTCCTGGGGAACCGTCTCCGCCGGAACGCAGGCGGGCTCGTAAACGCCGAAGGGCCGGCCCGCCGACGGACCCCCGCCCACGCCGAAGAAGCCGGGGATCGAGGCCAATGCCAGCTCGATCACGGCGTTGGAGAAGCCGCGGCCCACCTTCTCCGCATCCGGGTCCTTGGCGCTGATCTTGAGGATGGCGACCGCCTGCTCGTTGCTCTCGGGATCGGGTCGGTCGGTCCGGCTCAGCCGAGTCGTCACCTGGGCGTAGTCCGAGGGCGCGAAGGGGCAGGCCTCCCAGAAGGCCTCTTCCACCAGCTTCGCCTTGGCCTCGATGTCGAGCCCGGTGAGGCAGACGCTCATGTCGTTGCGGAAGCCGCCCGACCGGTTGATGCAGACCTTGAGGGTCGTCGGCGGCGGCTCGCCCTGGATGCCGTGCATCCGCACCCGGTCGGGAGCGACCTGCTCCAGCTGGATCGTGTCGAAGCGCGTCGTCACGTCCGGGCCGAGGTACTGGGGCCCGCCGATCTCGTAGAGCAGCTGCGACGTCACGGTGCCGACGGAGACCTCGCCGCCGGTTCCGTCGTGCTTGCCGATCACCGAGGAGCCGTCCGCGGCGACCTCCGCCCAGGGGAAGCCGACCCGTGTCATGCCGGGGACCTCGGTGAAGAAGGAGTAGTTCCCGCCGGTGGCCTGGGTGCTGCACTCGATCACGTGGCCGGCCGCCACACCACCCGCCAGCGCGTCCCAATCGCTGCGACTCCAGCCGTGGTGCCAGGCCGCCGGGCCGCACACCACCGCCGCATCGGTGACGCGTCCGGTGATCACGATATCCGCGCCCTGCTCCAGCGCGTCGACGATGCCCCAGCAACCGAGGTAGGCGTTGGCGGTGAGAAAGGCCGATGCATCCTTGATGGGATCGCCGGTCTCGAAGTGACTCAGCTGGTGGGACGCGATCAGCTCGTCCATGCGCGGTACCAGATCGTCGCCGCGCACGTAGGCGATCTTCGGGCTCAGCCCCAGCTTCTGCGCCACCTCGGCCACGGCGTCGGCGCAGCCGTCCGGATCCAGGCCGCCGGCGTTGGACACCACCTTGATGCCCCGGTCGAGGCAGGTGCCCATGACCTGCTCCATCTGGGCCACGAAGGTGCGCGCGTAGCCGCCATTCGGACGCTTGAGGCGCGTACGCGCCAGGATCAGCATCGTCAGCTCGGCCAGCCAGTCGCCGGTAAGGACGTCGATGGGCCCGCCCTCCACCATCTCCCGAGCCGCCGACAGGCGGTCGCCGAAGAAGCCCGAGCAATTCGCGATCCGGATCGGGTCAGCCATCACGAGTCTCCCTTGTCTTCCGCGTCGGCGGACGCCACGACCAGCAGCACCGTGCCGGCCTCAACCTGCTCGCCCTCGGACACGCGCACCTCGCGGACGACACCGTCTTCGGTGGCGCGCATGGGGTGCTCCATCTTCATGGCCTCCAGCACGATCAGCGTCTCGCCGGCCTTCACGCGGTCGCCGACTCGCACGCGCAGCTCGATCACCTTGCCCGGCATGGAGGCGACGAAGCCGCCGGAGACGTCCTCGGCCCCCGGAATCTCGAAGCGCGGCTGCAGCGTGAACTCCAGATCGCCTCGGGGACCGTGCACGACCAGCCGATCGTCGGCGCACGTAATTCGCGTCCTGCTGCGGCGGCCCGCGATCTCCACGTCGATGGCATCGCCGCTCCAGGCATGGATGCGCGCAGAGCTGCCATCGTCGAAGCGAAGGCTCCGGTCCCGCAGCGTGTGGTAGCGGACGACCACCTCGCTGTCGCCGTGGGTGAGAACGACCCGTTGGTCCGGAAGACGCGCGTTGCGCCAGCCGCTGGGCGCCGCGGCCAGCACCGGCGCCGCGGCGCGATTGACACCCTGGAGCCACAGCGCCGCCGTGCGTGCGGCGCGCTCCCGCTCTTCGTCGGAAGGCTCGAGGCTGCGCGCCGGCTCCACCCGGTCGATGAAGTCGGTTGTGGTGTCGCCGGCCAGGAACTCGGGCGTGCGCAGCGTCGCCACCAGGAAGTCCCGATTCGTGACTACGCCGCCCAGATGGGTGCGTTCCAGCGCCAGGGCCAGACGACCGGCCGCTTCGCTGCGCGTCGGCCCGTGGGCAATCACCTTGGCCAGCATCGGATCGAAGTCCGTGCCGATCAGCGAGCCCTGCGCGACGCCCGAATCCCAACGCACTTTCGGCGAGGCGGCGGGCTCGTAGGCGACCAGAGTGCCGGTGGCCGGCAGAAAGTCGTTGGCCGGGTCCTCGGCGTAGAGCCGGGCCTCGATGGAGAAGCCGGAGAAGGCGATGTCGCTTTGCTCGTAGCCCAGGGGCTCACCGGCGGCGATGCGAAGCTGCTCGCGCACCAGATCGATGCCGGTGACCGCCTCGGTGACCGGGTGCTCCACCTGAAGCCGGGTGTTGACCTCGAGGAAGAAGAACTCGCCCGACTCGTCGTCGAGCAGGAACTCGACGGTTCCGGCGGAGCGGTAGCCCAGAGCCCGGGCCAGGCGCAGCGCGGCCTCGCCCATGGCCTCGCGCAGGGCCGCGTCCACTCGCGGCGAGGGCGACTCTTCCAGGATCTTCTGATGACGCCGCTGGATCGAGCACTCGCGCTCCCCCAGGTGCACCACCTGACCGTGGGCGTCGCCCAGGATCTGGATCTCGATGTGGCGCGCACGCGCCACGTAGCGCTCCAGGAACACGCGATCATCGCCGAAGCCGCTCTGCGCCTCGCGCCGAGCCGCCGCGAGGGCCTCGTCCAGTCCGTCGGCCGATTGCACCACTCGCATGCCCTTGCCGCCACCGCCCGCGGCCGCCTTGACCAGCAGCGGAAAGCCGACGGACGCCGCGCCGGCGGGATCCTCGGAGCCCGGCAGCGTGGGCACCTGAGCCTCGTCGGCCAGGGCCTTGGCGGCCAGCTTGTCGCCCATGCGCTCGATGGCCTCGGGCAAGGGGCCCACCCAGGCCAGCCCGGCCGCGATCACGTCGGCGGCGAAACCGGCGTTCTCCGAGAGGAAGCCGTAGCCGGGGTGTACGGCGTCGGCGCCGCCGGCGCGAGCGGCGTCCAGGATCGCCTTTCCGTCCAGGTACGATCCCGGCAGGCGCAGCGCCTCGTCGGCGTCGGCCACGAACGGCGCGTCCGCGTCGGCGTCCACGTAGACCGCGACGCAGCGGATGCCCATGGCGTGGGCGCTGCGGATCACGCGTCGGGCGATCTCACCCCGGTTTGCAACGAGAAGCGTCGTGAAGCTCACAGTCGGAACACTCCGTATCCGTCGGCGCCCTCGATGGGCTTGTTGCGCACCACCGAGAGGCAGATCCCGAGCGCGATCCGCGTGTCGCGCGGGTCGACGATGCCGTCGTCGCTGATGGCGCCGCTGGCCTCCAAGGCGACCGAGCCTTTCTCCTGGATTTCCTCCACGGCGGCGCGAATTGCGGCGTCGGTTTCCTCGTCGAAGGGCAGGCCCTTCCGGGCGGCCTGACCGCGGCGCACGATGGACATCACGCCGGCGATCTGCTTGCCCCCCATCACGGCGATCTTGGCGCACGGCCAGATGAAGGTGAAGCGGTTGTTGAAGGCGCGGCCGGACATGGCGTAGGTGCCCGCCCCGTAGGACGCGCCGATGATCACGGTGATGTGCGGGACCGTCGAGTTGGTCACCGCGTTGATCATCTGCGAGCCCTTCTTGATGATGCCCGCCTGCTCGACCTCCTTGCCCACGACGAAGCCGGTGAGGTTCTGCAGGAAGAGCAGCGGAACGTCGATCTGGTTGCAGAGCTGGATGAAGTGGGCAGCCTTCTCGGCGGACTCCGGGTTCAGCACGCCGTTGTTGCCCAGGATGCCGACCGGATAACCCTGGATCGAGGACCAGCCGCACACCAGGGTGGGGCCGTAGCGCGGTTTGAACTCCTCGAAGCGGGAGCCGTCGACGATCCGGCCGATCACGTCCCTAATCTCCACCGGCCGGCGCAGCTCCGGATCCATGATGCCCAGCAGCTCTTCCGGATCGAGGACCGGCTCGGCGAAGTCCGCCGCCGGCAGCGGCCCCGGCTTTCGCCAGTTGAGATGCGAGACCACCTCGCGACACAGGCGCAGGGCGTCGCTCTCATCCTCGGCCAGATACTCGCCCAGGCCCGAGATCTCGGCGTGCATCTGGCCACCGCCCAGGGTCTCGTCGTCCGAGTCCTCACCGGTGGCCATCTTCACCAGGGGCGGTCCGGCCAGGAAGATCTTGGACTGCTGCTTGATCACGATGTTGTAGTCCGACATGCCGGGCTGGTAGGCGCCGCCGGCCGTGGACGATCCGAACACTACGCACACCGAGGGGATCTCGAGCTTGGAGAGCTCGATCATCTCGTAGAAGAAGCGCCCGGTCTCCGCGAAGTGCTGGATCTTGGCGGGGCGCCGCTTCTTCTCGCCGTCCTTGGACCCGCGGTCCGGGTCCATGCGCAGGTCGGCGCCCGCCGACTCGACGAAGCTCACGTAGGGGATGCGGTTGTCGCGCGCGATCTCCAGCGCGCGCATCCACTTCTTGGCCACGTAGGGGGTGAGCGCGCCGCCCAGCACGGTGGGGTCGTTGGCGAAGATCACGCACTCGACCCCCGCGATGACGCCGATGCCCAGTACGGCGCCGCCCCCCATGGCGTAGTCCGAGTTGTACCCGGCCAGCGAGCTGATCTCGAGGAAGGGGCTGTCCGGATCCAGGGCCAGGGCGATGCGCTCGCGCACCGGAAGCTTGCCGCGCTTCGCCAGACGCTCGTGATGGTGCGGCCCGCCGCCGGCTTCGGCCTCGTCGAGCAGGCGGTCGATCTCCTCCAGCCTCTCGAGCATCGCAGCCCGGTTCTCCTGGAACTCAGGCGTGCGGGTGTCGAGGCCGGAGCGAAGGGGCGGGGCGAGTGAAGGCGGCTGCATGGCGTTCCCAATCTCGAGGGCGTCCCGCGGCCCGACCGTCGGAACCGCATTGACAGCTGGGTAACACGTGAGGTAAGAAAGTTCAATCAATATTACCATCCCGCGACCGGGAACCGGGAGAGAGCCATGGCCGGCATCGCGCCCGCCGACGAGATCCTCTTGGAGCGCTCCGCCAACGGCGTGGCGACGCTCACCCTGAACCGACCCAAGGTGAAGAACGCCATCGGCGGCTCCATGTGGGAGGAGCTGCGGCGCATCTTCCACGAGGTCGGCCACAGCGCGAGCGACCGCGTCCTGGTGGTCACCGGCGCGGCGGGGGCATTCTGCGCGGGAGCGGACCTGAGCGGGGTCCGCTCCGAGACCGAGCAACGGCACCCCCTGGACGCCATGCACCCGGTCAACGCCGCCGCCATCGCCCTGCACGACGTGCCGAAGCCGACCATCGCCAAGGTCAACGGCGACGCGGTGGGCGCCGGCATGAATCTGGCCCTGGGCTGCGACCTGATCGTGGCCGGCGAGAGCGCGCGCTTCTCCGAGATTTTTGTGCGGCGCGGCCTGTCCGTGGACTTCGGGGGCACCTGGCTGCTGCCGCGCCTGGTGGGCTTGCACAAGGCCAAGGAGCTGGCGTTCTTCGGCGACATCCTCTCCGCGAAGGAAGCCGCCGAGCTCGGCCTCGTGAACCGGGTGGTTGCCGACGGGGAGCTGGACGACTTCGTCGCCGACTGGGCGAACCGGCTGGCTGAGGGCCCTCCCCTCGCCCTGCAGCAGTCCAAGCGGATGCTCTCGAATGCGCTCTCGCTGAGCCTGTCCGAGGCGCTGGCCTGGGAAGCGTCGGCGCAGACGGTGAACCTGGAGAGCAAGGACACCCTGGAAGGCGTCCGCGCCTTCCTTGAGAAGCGCGCTCCCGCGTTCCGGGGACGCTGACGGGAGCTTTCATGGAACCGGTGAAGCTGACGACCGCGGACGGCGTGCTGACCGCCACGCTCTGCGACGTGGAGAACCGCAATGCCCTGGGCGGCGCCCTGGTGCAGGGCGTGTACGACGCGCTGACCGCCGCCAACGCCGACCCCGAGGTGCGCGCGCTGGTGGTGACCAACGAGGGCAACACCTTCTGCGCCGGCGCCAACCTGAAGCAGCAGTCCGGCGCCACGGCGGCGGACAAGCCCACGGTGGGCCTCCCGGAGCTGCTGCACGCCATCCAGACTTCGCCCACTCCGGTGATCGGACGCATCGCGGGCCACGTAGTGGGAGGAGGCAACGGCCTTGCCGCGGCGCTGGACATCTCCATCGCCGCCGACGACGCGAAGTTCGGCTTCACCGAGGTCCGCCTGGGCGTGGCGCCCGCCATCATCTCCGTGGTCTGCCTGCCCAAGATGCGCCCCGGCGAAGCCATGGAGGCCTTCCTGCGCGGCAACCGCTTCCCCGCCGCCCGCGCGGCGGAGCTGGGCCTGATCAACCGCGCCGTGCCACGCGAAGCGCTCGATGCAGCCATCGACGAAGTGCTGGCCGACCTGCGCAAGGGCGGGCCCAACGCCCTGGGCGAAGCCAAGCGCCTGGTCTACGAAGTGCCCGCGATGGAGCAGAAGGAGGCCTTCCAGTGGACGGCGCGGCTCTCCGCGGAGCTGTTCCGCGGCGAAGAGGCTGCGGCGGGCATGAAGGCGTTCCTGACCCGGAGCAAGCCGCCGTGGGTCGAGCCGGACCCGGACTGATCGCGCCCATAGAGCGACGCAGGGAGGAAGTGGCGTGAAGATCGACGGCGGACTCATGGGCGCACTCGAGGGCGTTCCCGAGCGCGCCCGCGAACTCGAGGCGCAGGGCTTCGACGGACTGGTGACCGCGGAGATGAGCAGCGATCCCTTCTTCCCGCTGCTGCTTGCGGCCGAGCACACCGAACGCATCGAGCTGATGACCTCGATCGCCGTCGCATTGGCGCGCAACCCGATGATCCTGGCCAACATCGGCAACGACCTGCAGGCCTACTCCAAGGGGCGCTTCATCCTGGGTCTCGGCTCCCAGATCAAGCCCCATATCGCCAAGCGCTTCAGCATGCCGTGGTCGCATCCCGCGGCGCGCATGCGCGAGTTCATCCAGGCCCTGCGCGCCATCTGGGCCTGCTGGTACGAGGGTGAGAAGCTCGATTTTCGCGGCGAGTTCTACACCCACACGCTGATGACGCCGATGTTCACGCCGAGCAACAACCCGCACGGCGCGCCGCGCGTGGTGCTGGCCGCCGTCGGACCCCGGATGACCGAGGTGGCGGCCGAAGTCGCCGACGGGATGCTGGTGCACGGGTTCACAACCCGTCGCTATCTCGACGAGGTGACCCTACCCGCCGTCGAGCGCGGACTGGCCAAGGCCGGCCGGAGCCGCTCCGACTTCGAGCTCTGCTACCCGGCCTTCGTGGTCAGCGGGCGGGACGAGCGCGCGTGGCAGCAGTCGCGCATCGCCACCACTCGCCAGCTCGCCTTCTACGGATCCACGCCCGCCTATCGCGGCGTCCTCGAGGCCCACGGCTGGGGCGAGCTCCAGACCGAGCTGAACGTGCTCTCGAAGCGCGGCGAGTGGGAGAAGATGGGCGAGCTCATCACCGATGAGATTCTCGAGGAGTTCGCCGTCGTCACCGAGCCGGGCGAGGTGGCCGGCGCGCTCAAGGCCCGCTTCGGCGGCGTCATCGACCGCGTGCTCTGCACGTTCGACTTTGCGGAGGACGCGGAACGGACGACCTGCTTCGAAACACTTCGGGCCGGCTGAGCGCCCGCGGAGGACCCCCATTGCTGCAAGAAGCCCAGGACCTGCTGGACGAGGCCGCGGAGCTGGAGGCGTTCCTCCAGACCCTCGACGACGCCGACTGGGAGCGCCCCACCGGATTCATGGACTGGACGCCCTGGGACGTGGTCGCGCACCTGCACTTCTTCGACGAGGTATCGCTGGTGGCGCTCGAGGGTGGGGACGCCTTTGCCGCGCG
>Ga0255054_10000538_pt1 | contig 22350 bp, 10 predicted proteins | sample JV7_2_23_MG_FD_188634 | JGI IMG/M metagenome (GOLD analysis project Ga0255054, IMG submission 188634) | Seawater microbial communities from Jervis Inlet, British Columbia, Canada - JV7_2_23 | ecosystem: Environmental > Aquatic > Marine > Inlet | place: Canada: British Columbia | collected...
GTCTTCCTCTCTACTACGACCACGACTACGACGACTACCGTAAGTACCAGTTCGACGACACATACAACGCACTCGACTACCTCCAGTAGTACGACTGCAACTACGGCTAGTACAGCGTCGACGGTCAGTACAACGTCTACAACGACGAGTACTACGAGCACTAGCTCTACAACAGCCAGTACCGCGAGCACGGCCAGTACCATTAGTACTACCTCGAGCACTACGAGCACTTCGAGTACTACAAGCTCTACAAGCTCGACGACAAGTTCGACAACAAGCAGTAGCACGACGTCAAGTACCGCTAGTACAGCGTCGACAGCTAGCACTGTATCGACCACAAGTTCGACTACGGCGTCCACTGCCAGCACGGTGAGTACGACCAGTACAACTTCGACATCGACGACAAGTTCGACTGCAAGTACCGCAAGCACTGCTAGTACTGTGAGTACAACGTCGAGCACTACCGCTAGCACTGCAAGTACCGCGAGTACTGTGAGTACGACGTCAACGACTTCGACTTCCACTACTAGTAGTACCACAGCTAGCACGGTAAGTACTGCAAGTACGGTATCGACTACGAGTAGCACGGCAAGCACTGCCAGTACGATTAGTACGACCAGTACTACGATGACAAGCAGTAGCACCACGACTACAACTGAACCATAAGAGGGGCGTAGCACATGTCGACGACTTCTAGTACCACGACTTGTACAACCAGTACGACTACGACCTCGACTTATTCGACTAGTACTACAACGACTACGACTACTACTTCTTCTTCTACGTCATCTACGACTACTACAACAGGTCCATTCAGGATCTTTGACATAGTTCCAGATGATCTAAGTGAAGGAGTGGCTGTTGGTGATCCTATTACAGCTCAGTTCAATAGGTCTCTTGATCCTGTGACTGTAGGTACCAACACATTCGTAGTGGCCCTGAAAGCTTATAGAGACCATGATAATCAAGTTGTTGAATCACGCGAATTGATTGAAGGCGTAGTGACACTGGCGACAATTTATCGCCCAGATGATACTATGGTCTTCACTCCGTGTGCGCCGATGATCCCACAGGCTGACTATGAAGTTGTTATCGACGACAGCGTGGGATCAACCATTGGCGAAACACTGGATGCGATCTACGGATGGGAATTCCAAACAGGGATTGTAGAGGAAGCTCCTGACGAACCGTCAGAGCCCGAACTCGAACCACCACTGAAAGACCACTATCCCCGTGAGCTTGATGGTCTTGCAGTTGTGTCTACATACCCTGGGCAGTATTCTGCCCAGGTACCGCTAGATCTGGCTCCTAATGCTGGAGTCATTACTATACAGTGGAACAAAGACATTGCGTCAGTAGGCGCAAGCAATATCGCTTGGGATGCTTTGAACGGAGACTACGATCTAGTAGACCCCGTAGTGAATGCAACCCATACCCTCAACATTGTTGGAGAACTAATCGAGGTTAGATTGGCTCCTACTGTTTCATTTGTTGAGAATTCACTAGTAAGAGTCACCCTTCAGGATATAAGAGGGGTGGATGACTCACTAGACAGAGAGTTCGTATTATTCTTTGCTCCGGTGGTAAACCCATACTGCGTTACCATACCAGTAATCAGAGCACTGGTTGGTCCATTTATCGACAGAGTGCCCGACACCACGATAGCGATGCTCATACTAGAGGCCTCACTAGAGGCCCAGGCCCTGACGCCTAGCATGATAATCAGTCCTGCTCTGTATGCGCTAGCCAAAAGGAAATGGGTACAGTGTCGTGTGGGATATGACCTGCTATTCCCAACGATGGTGGAGAGCGTAGGTAAGGCCAAGCGACTTGCTGAGATGCAGGTTGAGTGGCAAGGTATATCACCTCGAGAGAAGATACTCTTCTACGAAAAGTTCCAAGATTGTATTGATAAGTGGGAAGAGTTCTTACGAACTGGTGGCGCCGGTATTAGACCGATCGCTACAATCAAGGGTCTGTATGATCCAGATAGGCCAGAGGTCGGAAGAGGATGGACTAGACGGCCTAGTGCTGAACCCGCTGCGAACATGGTAGTGCCCAAGGTAGTGGGCCGCAGGGGAGTGAAAGCAATGAGAGATATTCGCACGTACAGGTATGGCAATCGAACTGGTGTTTATAGACGTACATGGCAAGAGTAGGTGACATATGACTATTCTACGAGGTGGTTCAGGCCTTTCAACTGTAGAACCAACTGGGAGCTTAATACCAAGTGAAGAGCTAACTCAGATAAGGGTACTGTTGGAACACCTACCACAACAGCCACAAGACAGGCTGAGAAGTCCCTATGATGCCCTGGACATTAATGGCTTCTATGATTTGATAGGAGTAGCGTTAAGAGCACAACAATTGGCTGAAGGTAAATCGATCGAAGAGTTGTTTTTCTACACCGAAGAGGCACCACCTGAGAGTATTGATTCCTTTCGTGAACCGGGAACTATATCATTTCATCTGATAAGAAGGGAACCAGGGGTGATGGGCAACACAGCCCCCTTCGTGGGTAGCCCTAAGGGCTACAAACCGATGGTCCGGCAAGTCTACGACGACCCACAAGTCCCAAGATATAAGATATGGGAACTAGGTCAGATGTTCGACAACGAAATCCGGTTCATCATATGGAGTCGGACAAACAAAGAGGCTAACACCATGGCTCTTTGGTTTGAGGACTTTATGATTCAGAACATGTGGTTGTTCCGATCAAGGGGCGTCAATCAGATTCTATACTCCAATAGAGAGGCTGACATCTCAATTGAGGACAAACGACTAGTAGGAAGACCTCTCTGTTACTATGTTCGAACGGAAAAAATCACGCGAGTACGCGAGAAGGTCCTTGAGGAACTATGTATCAACATCAGCGTCAGTTTTTACGACACTGAACAAATCTAGCAGGCAAAGGGAGACTACCTAGATGGCTATTTTTGAAAATCTTCCGGGAACCTATGTTGACTTCTTAGACGGGAATCTCAGCATTGTTGAGACAAATCCTGCTCCGACAACTTTGGTCCTTGGTACCTCTGAAAAAGGTACTGCGGAAGTATTAACTCCGGTGGTTCGGCCTGCTGATGCGGTGAACGCATTCGGGTCAAGTGGTACTCTGATCCGCGGTATGTATGAAGCACGTGGTGGCGGTGCCACCAATCTGGTGCTTTGGCGTATGGCGGCTCAAGCAGCAAAACTCCTATTCATCGGTGATGACACCGCTGTATCGGGGATTACCTTGGAGACCGTGGATAAAGACAACACAGCCGGCGACGAACTTTATATCGCCTATGATGACATTACCGTAACTCTGGAAGTCTATGATGCGGACGAGGTTCTCGTCTTTCAATCAGTGGGCAACACAATTGTTACGGACACAGGCGTGGTGTTCTCATATGGTACAGCCGCTGGCGGTGCTGGAACTGACATCGGAACTGTAGGCGCCTTCGCTACGGCGGTATGGATGCAATCAGTATCCGGTGGTGCTCTACGTTTCACGGCTGGAACCGATGGAATTACAGGTTCTGCCATGGAATTGTACGAAGCTCTCGAGAAAGCTTATAGCGAACTTGAGGCCTTTGACGTAGATCATATGATTCCAATGGATGTCTACATGGACACTCCAAACATTGCAGACGACTCAACAGTAGTAGGCTCAAACACTATGGCAACTCTCGTATCTACCGGTGGGGAAACCACACTAGATCTAGAGCATGCTGATGTAGTGCTAAGCTCCATAGTAGCAAGGCTAGATCCACTGGGAGGTGGAGCTGCCGCTGATATGAGCTTCCTCTTAAACAGAGGGGCTGGCACAGGTGGAGTCGACCAAATTGAGTTTGCAGCCCTAACAGCAACTGATACTGTAGATGTCTCTTACGAATACATGGATGACGATGCTCTTCTCTACTATCGAAAGTGGGAACAGGATGGTGAAACCATGTTTGAGTGGAGTACAACTCGATATCGTGCTGCATGGGAAAGCGGTGCATGGGTAAGCTATGAGTACTCCGAAGCCAACTTTGCATGGCAGCTTGCGAACTACTGCTTCAATCTGACACAGAATGACAACGATTGTACAGGCACGATTGGTGTACGTCCATTCAGAAGTACAGCTCTGAAAGACATCGCCGATTGGGCTGGATATCTGCCTGAGAAAGACGATGATGGCATCGTTACAACAAACGGTGCTGGTCTTGCGGGCAACAAGTGGATGGCTGGAGAGTTAGTAACTGTTCCAGTATTCTCTGAGAAATCAGATGACCTATCCGGATTAATCGCTGCGAGTGCGGGCCCTTTTGCCCTCACAGAAGGCGATGTTGTGGGATCTACGCTAGTAGTAATAGCGGATGGTGTTCAAGTACCTGTAGCCAGTATAACAGCTGGCGCACCAGACACATTCACGTTAGTGGATGCTCTGGCTGGTACCGAAACTACATTCGATGCATACTACGTGTACGAAAGTAGCAGCTCCACAGCGCAATTCGGCCCAGGTTTCTATGCCTCGGTAGAAGAAACCCCAATAGGTACCAACTTGGATCCAGCAGTCGATATCGGTCGTTACCTTTCTGTAGTAATGTCATGGCCAATCCTATTCACTCCGGTGGATAACACAGGATTCGGCTACATCGCCACCGGTGCTCCAGCATATTCTGGCTTTGTATCACAGCTAGCTCCACAGTCTGCACCTACAAACAAAGTTCTACCTTCTACTCAGATGCCTTTCCGCCTGAGCAAGACAAGGATGGACGATCTAGTTAGCGTACACTATGTACTGTTTACTCCGCGTGAGCGAGGAACAGTTATCGTAGACGCTCCAACTGCTGCAACTTCTGCTTCCGATTATCAGAGGTTGACTACTGTCCGTATTGTCAACGAATGCACCAGGCGAGTTAGAGAGGTACTGACACCGTTTATCGGCGAAGGTATGACAGCTCCGCAAATGGAGGCTATGCAGACTACAACTGATCGCGTCATGACTGATGCGATTAAGGACGGCTTGATTTCGCGCTTTGAAGCAAGCGTTACAGCATCTGCTGCTGAACGAGTAGCTGGGAAGGCGAATGTAGATATGGTTCTCGTGCCAGCTTTCGAGCTGCGCCAAATCTTCATAACAATAAGTCTGAGCGCCATATAGGAGGACCTGATAAATGGCAGAACGTACAATCAGCCAAACGGCTGGAACTTACCACTCATTTAGTGGTGTCGATATCAGGGCCGTCTTCGGTGAGAAGATCATTGGTGAGCTTCAGGCTATTTCCTATATGATCACCCGAGAGAAGGCACCTGTATATACGATGGGTTCACCCGACCCACGTGCCTTTAATAGAGGCAAGCGTGGGATCGCCGGGTCTCTAATTTTCATCGTATTTGACAGGGCTGCTCTTCTTGAAACTATGGGTACTGACAACCGTCGGTATCTAGCCGATATAGATGAACCTCGGAGAAACCGAGAGGATAGATTCTTCCCGACTGCGACTTACCAGTCTCTAACGGTAGAAGACCTCTCAGACCCGAATTCACCTACCGGCTTAACAGCGACAAGTGAGCGTCTGAATGATCTACAAGAGCCTCGCAGGCCCATGTATGTCGATCAGATTCCACCATTTGATGTCACCCTAACAGCCGCTAACGAATATGGCCAACTGGCCGTAATGCGGATTCTTGGAGTGGAGATCCTGAACGAGGGTTCTGGTGTCTCTATCGATGACATCGTCACTGAGCAAAATATGACCTATGTAGCTCGTGCAGTTATACCATGGCTGCCGGCAGGTAATATGCTCAGAGAAGGTGGATAAGCCCTCGGATGAACCCGCCTTAACAAGGGGAAGGGAGACCTTCTCCCTTCCCCTTTTTCTATTTCTCTGCCCAGAGAGGTAAATCCCCATGCCCGAAGAACAAGGTGTCTTAACAGCACAGGATGTAATACTTGGAAGTTATCGGGAAGGTATTGCTGCTGAAAGAGCTATCGCTGACGATGTAACCTACAGATTTAACTCTTATTCTGGGGCGGACATATATGCCATAGCACACTACTTTGATACGTCTGCTGATGCCGACAAAGCAGCTCGACGGGTGATTCTAGGCAATATCCAGACCCTCACATTCTCCACACATAGAGAGAAGTTTCCTGCAAGAGCCCTAGGTCATGTAGGAGCCAGAGGTTATACTCGTGGTCCACGTACTATCGGTGGGACTATGATCTTTACCGTATTTAACAAGTCCGTCTTGACTGAGTTGATGCAACTAGATAATATGGTTGAGACATCTTCGGTCGATGCAGGCAGAGGGAAGACTGCCGGTGTAGATCAGATTGTTCTGGTCGACCAGATTCCTCCATTTGATATTAGTATACTGTTCGCAAATGAGACAGGCTCCCTATCTAAGATGGCAATATATGGTGTAGAGATGGTCAACGAAGGTCAAACAATGAGTATAGAGGACCTTGTCACTGAGAGTGTCGTAAGCTATGTCGCAAGACATATTGACCCCATGACTAGCTTGCTTGCCGAGGGGGAGGACGTGCTCACTATAGAGAACCAGAGCAGTCTTGGTGGCACCGTTGCCTTTAATGATCCCGATAGGTCTATCAGCTGGAGCGCGCTGACTAAAGACACCACTATCAAAGCAGCACTTGACAATATGAAGTAGGAGACGGCTTTGTGACTGTTATAGATCGAAACTTAAGTATAGCAGAAGCTGCAGAGCAGGTAGAGTTCTACAGGGAACTGTACGACCGCAGGATATGGCAATACGATGTAGTATCCGGTGCTCAGATCCAGGTAGTACTCGGAGAGAATGTAATACTTGAAGACTGCACAGCTATCCAGTACACCCTGACGCAATCGAAGAAACCAATCTTCGGATATGCCTCTCGATATTATGATGCTGTTGCAGGGGGTATAGTTATAGTGCATGGAAGGCTGTGGACCAATTTTGTCCATCAAGGCTACTTACGGACACTACTCGATCTAGCAGCTAGGAGTGGAAGTCTTGATACCGTTAAGCAAGATATGGAAGAAGTAGATATTGACATGGAAAGTCGTGGGTTTGACCTACAACAAGAAGAAGATGTAGTTGCCTTTGTAGAAAAAGAGAATCGCAGACGGCTAGAAGTATTTAAGGCCGGTACTAAGCCGGGCACTCGACCGGATATAATGAGCAAAAACGTAGACATACGAATCAACTATGGAGATAGATCAAGGTTCTCAGGCGTACCTACCAAAGTGTTATATGATATACACTTTATAGGAGAGGGCCAGGATATCCAAATCTCGGGACAACCACAGCAAGAGTGGTATGAGTTTCTTGCACAAAGAGTTACCTAGAAGGATCTTACGACTGGAGGCTGTAGAAGTAAACAACGGAAGGAGTCAACATGGAAAGGAACCGAACCTCAGATCAACCTACTGAGGAAACATTTGCCCCTCTAAGCGAGGAGCAACAACCACAGGACGAGAGTCCTAAAGAAGAAGTGGCTGAAGGGCCAGATATCGTCTTGAAAGCTTTCGACGATAGGAAAGACAAGCCCGATCAGACACAGATCGATGCTTGGAAGCAGCAATTTGGTGAGGTATTCCTCATTGCATTCGATGAAGACGATATGTATGTGTGGCGTCCCATCAATAGGCTGGAGTACAAGCAGATGATCCAAAACGTACAGAGCGAAGCTGCCTTTCAGGAAGGCATCGTTCAATCGTGCGTATTGTGGCCTACTATTGGCCCGGAGTGGCTATCGGCCGGTAAGGCTGGAACCATTCCAACTCTTCATGCGGTGATTATGGAAGGGTCTAACTTCCTAGAACCCGCCATGGCAGTCACCCTTGTACGGAAACTGTAATGGATGTTGTTGAGGCATTCAAAAAGCACAGGATACTATACGTTTCCCAGTTCGAGTGGGGCGCCTTCATATGGCGTCCCCTTACCTGGGATGAAGCATCCCTGTATGCTCGCCTCTTCGACATGGCACCAAGAGCCAAAGCAGACCTAGAGGAGGAGATCTTCAACCTGTGTATCATTGAACATCCCATGCCAGAAGAAGACTTCTGGGAATGGCAGGCAGGTGTTGTTACTACGGTAGCAAATCAGATCATCTACTTCTCAAGACCTCAAGGGCCAGAAGACTTCCTCGAACGCCTCGAAGCAGTCAAGATAACGGCCCAACAAAACGCTTTTAATGCTATGTACGCCTATATCATTAAAGCATTCCCCTCCTATAAGATCGAAGACCTTCAGGTACTCCCTTTAGAGGCTCTCCTAGAAAGAATAGCGATAGCCGAGCTAGTCATAGGTGAACCTCTCCCACTGCACGTCAAGGACCAACAAAGGCGCCCCGGAGCCATAGACTTCGAAGCTGAGAACAGGAAGATGTTCGAAGTCGACTCTACACCTCCAGCAGGCGATTGGAATCTCGATCGCCGCAGGAGCTAAGGTCTTCAATGAACCAACTAATAAGCAACCAACCAGTCAATCCTCAAGATCCTTTTGGTTATAGGCAAGAGGCACAGGCGTCGTATACACGCGGCGCCGGTGCCCTCGCCTTAACCGCTGGGGCTCTATACGGTGGAGCACGTCTAATGACCGCAGAAGTGCCTGGGGTCGTTAGTGAAACGTTCTTCAGAAATCTACCGCTGGTTGGTCTAGGGTTCCACGAAGCACGCACAGCTGCAGGCTACGCCGAGATGATGGGGCTGAGGACTGGAGCCGGTGGTGTGCCTAAGTGGCGCTTTGGTGATGTCTTGATGGAAGGTATGAAGCGACTAGAAGAGCTATCTCCTAGTCATATTCTGCGTACCTTCGGTGGATTCGAACATCTTGTACCCCTAGCTACTCGTAGAGGGGTAACCTATAGCCTTTCCGGAGCACAAGCCGTAGAGCAGGCTTCATATCTACAAAGACTTACTGGTAAAAGTGCTGGCGAATTGACAGAGCTAATGCTCTCTAGGGGTGTTACCTTAGAGGAAGGAAAGCTCTTCCTCGAAGCTGGTATGGGAGCGGAAAGACAGCTTCTTCTAGAGCATGCGCATCTGATGATGCGTAAGTATGTCCCGCCTGGCGCCGGAGGAGAGGCTGCTCGACACTTTGGTAGGATAGCACCACAGTACGAAAGAGTAATCATGGGAGAAGGGGGCGGTCCTGGTTTACGTCATGTAATGACCGGACTTGCTGGCCCAGAGACACGCGGTGCTAGAGTTCTTACCGAGGCAGACGTACCCTCCTTCATGATAGCAGGCGGTCGCAGTAAAGCACAGTCTGCTTGGAGATATGCACAGGCTACCTCTAGAACCTGGTCGCAGAGGTTCTTTAAGATTCTTGATGATCCATTCCTTGGTATCATGGAGGTCTTACGTCCAGAAGAGTTTGACGCAGCAGCGGCAGCAGCTAGAAGATCCGGCCTTTCAGGGTCGGTTATGGGTGGCGCCAGTAAGATATGGGAAGCCACAAAGTTTAAAAACAAATTAGGTCTTGGTGGTGAATATACTGGCAGTACCTCGCAGATGTTTATGCGATGGTTGCGGCCACAAATGATGAAGGGCAAGGTGCCTGGTACTAGGTTCTTCAGACCAGGCGCGGCGATGTTGCTACTTGGTGTACCGCTTGCCTACCACGCAATAGACCAAATGTTGTCAGACACTGATCTGTTTGAAGGTACTGTAGCAGAAGCAGGTATACCTGGTCTGGCGGCTGAGGGCTATGAGCGTTTTGCCAAAGCCAGATCGTATGTCGGTAAATACACTGGCATGCAGAGATTCACTAGATGGCAAGAAGAGGCTGCTCCCGGGTCTACCGCATTCACCGGTGCATTCGCCCTGCCACTAGCTGGTGGTATCACCGGTGCATTCGCTGGCTATGGACGTAGGCTAATTGCATCAGGTTTAGGTGATCCTGTGGCAGCACTAGCTGCGGCTAGAATAGAAAAGCCACTGCCGGCGTTGCTGAGGAAAGTGCCGCTTGATATATTCAAGCGTTCGTTTGGACGTACTGCTCGCTGGGGTCTTACCGGTCTTGCTATAGGAGCAGCTCTAACACTTCCATTCCTACCTGGTGTGGCTACTAGGCTCCTTGGTGGTGCTGAGCCTCCGGAAGAGCTTGATAAGATATTCTCTGGCGAAGAAGATGTGCCAGTAATGAGAAGTAGATGGTGGATCTTTGGCCGTACACCATTCTCAGGTAAAAAAGTAGACTACTACATCCCACACTGGACTGTAAGAGCTAGGTCCAGAGCTAGAGATGCTGCTCTATTTCCAGATGCGGAAGAAGCTCCGTGGGGTGAGTTTAACTGGATGTTTAGAGCAGTAAAGAAGACTCCTCTACTGCAAGACATGGTAGATCCTTACTACTTTGAGAAGGAGCACTATCGCACTAGACCTTATCCCGTTACCGGACCGACAGAACTCGGTATGGGTCCACTAGATCCACTCTATAAGTCTACCGTAGGTAGAATATTCAAGCCTGTCAGATATATGCACACAGAGGAGTGGGCTCAAGGTGGTGTACCTAAGGAATGGGAGCCGCGGCCTAAACTTGCACCAGAGGCAGCTCTAGGAGGAGAGGCTCCTTACGCACCAAGAGATCCTTACTCCTATGACGAACTAGCTAGGAGCACTCTTGATTATTACTCTGATGCCATTGGTATCGTAGGGTGGATCGGTAGACTAGTTACGAGAAAAGCCGTCGGAGAGCTGACTCCCTATGATGTAAGACCTGAGTTAGAATCTGCATCTAGGATAGCAGGTGTTAAGCGAGCCTACTGGGATGCGTCCCTTGGTGATCCGCTTGGTATGACTGAAGCGTATAGGCGTCTCAATCCACGGCGTGATAGAGGTCAATACTATTCTCCGATAAAGAACCTGATGCCAGACTGGATGCCAGGTGAAGAATACTTCATCGACTTCATGACTGGCGATCCATATGCTAAGATATTGAGGGGTGAGTATAGACTACCTGGACCGGGTTACGAAGCACTTCACCCGGAACTTAGAGGCATCCCGGCAGCTGACTACCCTGAGTTCTCTCGCTTCAAAATACTTGCCGATGTAGCACCGTACTCCGATCAATATAAGTACTACAACGCACGTATGTCTATGATGGCTAGAGAGGGCGCCTATAGTCAACAGACGCAGGATGAAGTTAAGCAGATAAGAAAGCAGGTTCGTGATTCGAAGACTCGTAAGAGATTTGCGGAAAAGAAAACAGCAGAAGAGTACGCAGAACTTGATTTCGCACAGCAAGCTTTGGGAGACGTATGGGATATCACTTCTCGCCTCGAGACTCCGGTAGAGCAAGTAATCTTCCCGCCCATTGCTCCAATGGCCAAGCTCCTGCATCGACGTACGGCTATGGAAGACTATGAGAGGTCACAGATCTATGGTACAGATCAGTCGTTCTGGCACAGACTCTGGGACAACTTCCTTAGACCTGGATTCTTTAGCTTTGCCAACACTATAGGGTACGAAGGTGTACCTGGTCATATTGAAGAGATTCGTGACACTGAAGCATATTTCGATAAGTTAAAATATATCAAGGCCTTAAGACTAGAAGAGGCACACAAAGAAAAGGGTGATTATCAACTTGCCAGACTCTACCACGAGAAACGTAGAGAGACTATGGCGGGTATGAATCCCTACGGCAACCCGCTCTATATACTACGTTCACTACCAAAGAGAGAACGTGACTACTGGAAGGCTTTCCAAGCCTATGATGATCCGGAAAAACAAAAGCGCATCATGGAGCTAGTGCCACCAGATGTTAGAGAAGTGTATCGGGCCAGCTGGCTACGTACAATGGCCAGAGACATGAGAAGGGGTATTAGCCAGAATGTCTTAGACGAGAAAGACCAGAAGGAAGCACATAGGGTCATTGGCTTCGTCGAAGAAGACATGCAACGTCAGGGACAGCCGATCAGTGTAGATCTAGCCAGGGGCTTTCAAAGAGCTGTAGACAAAGGCAAAGCAGAACCACACCAATACGCAGATTGGTACAGAGCCAAAGAAATACAGGAATATTTCCAGAGCCACAAACTGCCAGGCACAAAGTGGATAGGATGGGACCCAAGAGTAGATTTAGAAGACATCAAGATGAAGTATGTTCGACAAGAGGGATATGACTTTCATGATTTCGACCTATGGGAAGATAGACTCTATGCCATGACTAGGAAACCCTACCTAGATGAAGCTCTAGAAGACATAGACATGGATGATTACAATCAAACTCCAGAGCAAGTACAGGAGAGACTCCAGTCTCTACTGGAGGCGTACGGAGCAGATAGTATCTTTATTGCCCCTGTTGATAATGGTGGTGAGATAGAAATGAGCCTGCGAGATGATCAGGCTGATGCGTTTCATTACGAAATATCCAAGGCGAGGTGGTAGTAATGCCAGACGAAAAACAAAGGCCTAAATTTGAAGGTGAAAGATCAATGCTGCCGTTCTTTTTGGCAGGCCTTCCAGCAGCCGCCATGGCTTATCGTCATCGAGGTAAGTTGTCCATGGGGATGAAGACTGCTGAGGCTGCTGCGGTGGATCAGTCTGCTGCTATCCACAAGGTAGTAGGCGGTAGAGCTGCTAGCTACTTTCAAGAGCTACAAAGGTGGCAGCCAGATCTAACTACTATCGACGAAGCGACACACCCTCTTATCTTAGATGTATTTAAGAGACGACTTGGGCCGACAGGGCATGCTATGCACCTGCAAAACCTAGAACACGCAATGGATATGGTTAAGGGTAAGCCAGGTCTTACCCGGATGCTGCGTCAGTCATTTGAAGAACTTTCAGGTCTTAAGGCTGGGGCAATAGGTCCCTCACCAGAAGCACTCCTTAAAGGTATACCAGGAGCCGTAACACAGATCAAACCAGGTACAATACAGTCCATAATATCGGAAGGGACTTTTACGACACGAAGGGATGTCCTAGTGGAACTTTTGGAAGGACTCATGCGACCAGAGTTGAAAATGAGCGGTACTGAGGCTGTTAGGGTTGCAGGTGGTCTGCAGGACCTTGCTGCAGTTGCAGAACGTACCTTTGGACATAAGCCTACCTTCCATCTAATGATGAAAGGGAAGGATGCAGCTGCAAGTGAGATGCTCCTTACATTCCCCAGAACTGGTGGTAAGGCCCTAGAGTTTAGACTCCCACTTCCAACAGCAGAAGGTATCATAATGGAAGCCACTGGGGGAGCGTCCTTTGCTCGTAGGGTATTAGCAGAGCCAGCTACCTTCGCAAGACAGGGAGGAACACCGTTAGACATATCCGCCCCTGAAGCTATCATAAATAGGCTGCGTAATATTATTACACAGCCTACAGATGTACCAATGGGAAGACGTCTCAGCGAGATGCAACAACAGGTTAGGAAGCTCTTAATATGGCAGGGTCCTGAGAAGGCCGCGGCCGCAGGAGTATTGACACCTGCCTCTGCCGGTAGAGGCTTTACTGGACAGACCATAGTTGACCCATTCTTTGAGGAGACACAAGCGACACGCCTCCAATCGATGGAAAGACTTGGAGTAGAACATCGTAGGGCTGTGAGTGTGCCAGCAGGTCCTCTGGGTAAGAATGTAGTCTTGACTGAAGCAGCCGCTGCAGAGGTACCCAGTATACTCACCCCTCAACACTATGGCCAAGCTATGACTAAGGGGCTGCCCTATAATCTACCAGCTGAATGGGAAGGGGTCCAGCTCTTTCAGGTGTCCCCAGGAGGCATACAGGCTGCAGCTGAAGAATTCGGGTACGCAGCAGTACCAAGAACAGACCAGATTATGATGGCAGAAGATATGCGTGAAGGCCTAATGGGTATGTCTAGACGTCAGATTAAGATCGACCCAACACTGCCTGCTAATAAAAGACTACAACGCATACGGCAAATGCTTATGGACCACAAGACCACACAGGACATGCTCACTGGTGGATCTTCTGTAGGGGAAGCCCTACAAACCTATGCTAGAGTTGGCCCCGCAGGACCAGGTGCGGAAAATATACAAGAGATGGAAAAGCTACTGCGTCTCAAACAAGGTGAAGTATTAGGTTTCACCCAGGCCGGAGCGGTTAAGACAGAAACATATGGCATGAGGACCTTCCTTAGAGACATTAGGACAGTAGGTGAGGAGACCATCCTAGAAACAGAAGCACGATACCCAATGACGAAGGCTTTCTCTCCGGGTGGAATAAAGCACACAGTAGAATACGGAGAACGAGGGCTAGTAAGGGAAATAGGTATCTTTGCAAAAACAGAAGAGTTACTCCGAGCCCAACAAGTAGTCAGACCTGAATTTATAGGTCCGGGAAAGCCTCTGATTTCAATGGGCCTAAAGGAACGACGCAGACGCGAGCTGGCCAGAATACAAGCAACAGAGCTATGGGAAGGATCTCAAGGTATCGTTGTTGAGGGTGCTGCACCTGGCGATCTTGCAAATGCTTGGGAAAACTGGGTAAAGATCGACGCCGGCAAAAAGAATATGGCCAGGTTTAACCAGATTATGATGCAAGAGCTGGAAGCCGAAGGGGTTGGGATTCCAGTGAAAATGGCCCAGCTAGAAAACCTGGCAATGCAACGCAAGCAACTAGAGGCCCTAGCAAGGGCCCGCGGTTTAGATCCCGCACAGATGTTCCATCCCACTATGCTAGCAAGAAGAGTGGAGCAACTGCGCATGGGTCAAGCACCGGGCGTAGGTGGATTGGGTAGAGTTGGTAAGTATACTGATGATGTATTTCACCTGCTCGAACAATACGGTATGACCAGCGTGGCCGCGGACATAGAGTCTCGAGTGGTGCGCGATATGCCAGTACAGCGCTTAATGGAAACTACCTTTCGTGCCGTAAGGGCAGGTGAGACTGCACTTCCTGGGGCTATCCCCTTTGCGGAGTGGTCAGAGATGGTCTATCCCAAAGGTGAAGGCATGGCCGGCACTATATTTGATCCGCTAGTCAGAGGAGAGGTGCAAGCCCGGGGTGGTATACTGGAACTTCCACAGACGTATACCGTGGGAGGAGCAAGGATACGACACCTTCCAGTCCCAGAGCTAGAGAGCGGGTCTGCTGGGTTCTTCACCACTAAAGAAGGTCAGGTAATTCAGAAGGAAGCTGACAGGGCCCTACGGGAAGTTATGCAAACAACCGCGATGGATGTTAGTATTGCTACTCCAGGCGTAGAGCCAGCCGGGACCGCTGCCCTAGAGGAATATTTCGGTATCATAGATAAGATTCGTCTCAACAATAGAAACCTGATAGGAGGTGAAGTTACCGGGTCACGCCAGATGATAGTTGGTAAGTGGCTGGAAGAAGCAGAGACGATGATGGTGGGTGGTGAAGAAGTTATAGTCCCACGAGTGAGGATTACAAGATCTGAGTTTTCAAGAATGCTCAAGGAGAGAGTCAGAAAAGGGCTTCTAAAGGATCTTACTGCTCAGCAGCTGACAGAGGCGTTTAAAGCTGGTAGATTACCAGGAACTTTTACCAAGTATCCTGTCTTAGGGCCGATGTCTAGTATACCAGTATTCTATGGCCCCGCCACACATGAAGGGGCTGAAGCGGGAAGAGCATATCTTGACTATGCCCTACACAGGGCTCTAAATATAGATCTCGATCAAGATCCGATACATGCAGATATTGCTACTACTGAAGCTGCTTTTAACGAGACCACTGCTGCGCTGGAGTCTGGAGGTGTGGGTAAGAAGTTAAAAATGCACCAAGATTTCCTCAACCAGATGGAGCGTGGATATGCAGCAGAAGGAACTGCTACTATCAAAAGAGTGAAAGAGTTACCACTGTGGGTCAAAGGTAGGGTCAATCCCGACGTAATAAGAGAACGCCTCTTTAGAGAGATGTCAAGTAAGGCTGATATTGGTATCTTCCACACCCAGGTAGCTAACCCCATAGCCCAAACCGCTAGAGAACTAGGGGTAGGAATGGAAGAGGCATTCATTACCCACATATGGAAACAGGCCATGGAGGAAGGCACGGGTCAAAAAGTCAAGCATGCTATGGACATGCCTCCTCAGCTAGCTCGACAAGTTGCAGACGCCTTCAGACGAGGTCGTCATGATCGATTAATGGCTCTTACTCAAGACATCCTCGGTATGCAACCAGGCGAAGCCAAGCTCATGATGGACGAAATCATAGGCAGTATGGCTACAAACTATGCCTCTATGAGCCTGGACAAGAGACAGTACATGGAAGCCGTGTATGCTAGTAAGTCCAAGGCAAGTGCGCGCAATATTATGATCGTTGCAGATGGAGCAGTTGGAGGTGCCATGTCAGGGTCTCAAGCTGCCAGGGGTGAGTTAGGCGCAGTTAAGAGGATGAGCTCCACTGCAGTCAGGTATCTTGGTAGAGCAACAGAATTTGTAAAAGGTCACAAAAAGGGCGTAGCACTTACCTTAGCCGCTAGTGCTGCTATAGGGCTAATAGCATCAAAGCCAAGAGATCTGACTCCCGACGCAGTAGAGTCAGGACAGCTTGCAGGTGGACCGAGTGGTTCGGGCATCCATTCACCCATGCCTCAACTGGGTAAAAACGTTCACTATCGACTTGGTACCCAACCGGGCTTTAGGGTGCGAGCCAATCTAAATAAGATAGTTGACCATGAACAACTGGGGAACAAGGCAAGCCAGATGACAGGCAATAAAGCGGTAAGAATCAACGTTACAGACGGACGCAGAAGAATCACTAGAGAGCATATAGAGTTAGCAATGCGAGATGATCGCATCTTAGGTTCTAGAACATCTCAAGCTGGATTCTATAACAACTTCAGAGGCTAGGTTCATGTCAGAGATTAAAGACGACAGAGAGAAGAAACAGACTGATGCTTCCAAGAGCTGGATTGAGAACTTGAAGAAGACGACCACGGTTCAGTATGAGAAGCTCTCCACTTCTATAGAGGGTGGTCTGGGACATCTTGAGACGTACTTACCAGAAGTAATTCAGGGGGCAGGAACAGGTGCTGGGCCAGGTTTCATCGAGACTCTCCAGCCTGCTGCTTGGTCTCTGAAAGAAGAACAGGTTGTCATGCCCGAGGTGGATAGGTACTGGATTGAAAGATCGAAATCCTACTACGCCGGGAGAGACCAGGTCAGGAAAGAAGGACAGGCCAAACGAAATGCCTTTGCGGCCCTTGATCAACCCGGGAAAACACGGATTAACGACATTACAGTGTCTATCCCTCCGGAGCAGATTCATATCCAAACATCCGTTAAGAATGTCTCCGTAGGCACCCTGCGCTCTCACGCGACACAAAAGGTAAGGACTGGGCATGGTTACGTACAGATATCACTCCCTCTGGTTTTCACCTCTCTGGATCAAGTCAACCAACAGCTCGTACCACTAGCCTACCAGTTCCGCAAGAGCCCATTCTGCAGAGTTGAGAACTCATATCTGCGCAAGGTACTGATGCCTCATGTAGATGATCAGGACAGGGCATTGATGTTCACCTTGCAGTCTATCAACATACATACCGTAGAGAATCTACCTACTACTATACGTTGTAACCTTCAGTTGCTGTGGTTCAACTACCTCCCATACATACGAGATATAAAGTACAGGAAGGACTTTTCTCTTGGACAGATAGCTAATAACACACTCACCAGTCAATACGAGGGCCCCAACTCAAGAGATCATATGCCCATATATGAGAGTCTCCCAGATACTATCAAACATTCTTACTCCGAGAGTAATAGGCATGAGCAGGTGAGGCTAATACAAGGCACCGGCAGAACTCGTGAGGAAAAGGTCAGACTATACGATCAGATACAGTTCCCAGTAGACGATCCAGGTGACTCTTGGGCATGGAGAAAGTTCGCCGCAGGATACAATGATAATCTACTCTTTACGGGAGAGGAAATAGACGAGAGCAGTGGGTCTACAGCCACTTTTAATTCCCCAGGCACCGGAAAGAAGAAACGCGTTAGAGAGTTTGGCCCAGATATAACGATGGAAACTGCATTCACAATGTCATACGAGAAGTTCAGAAAGGGTGCTCCGCCTGCAGAAGAGAAGGACGAGTGGAGAAGAGAAATACGTGGACCAGAGATCTGGTCTAGAACACTCACTTTCTTTGCCAATGAAGACTTCAATCCTATTCATGTCAATGTGTCCTACACTAACAGAGTTGCCCAGCTTCCGCTGCTAGATCAGCGACTTCCGACTCACCAGTTCGTTGGTAGTATGGACCGAGAACTAGTGGTGACGTTTTTTGTGACAGAGGCAGGACAGGCTACGCTCAAGACCTTCAACGAGTATATAGAGGACTTCGAAAAACAGGTCTTTAAGTTTAGGAGTTTCACCAAGGATCGATGGCTTGAAGTTAGTAATCCGATTGCCAAATTGGCAGGCCTAAATAAGGTTATACTTGAGAGAATGGACGTTCAAACGGTCCAAGGTAACCCGGGAGCCAGCATTGTACGCGTATTTTTCTCTGAGTACAGTCCCTTTGCCTCTAGAGAGCCACGAAAAGTGGGTGGTGGGATAAACGGTATTCTAAGAGCTTTCTGTCAGGGAATCTTTGATAGACTTGGAGGTGGTGATGCTTCTCAAGTCGTACAGGCAGTAGACAAAAAGACGATGGTAATCAGGAACATAGAACGCAGGTTGAGAGCGTCTTCCCCACAGATATTTCTAAATCCAGCTCTGCAATCAGTTACAGATGCCATTTCAAAGAGTGCGCAACTCAGTGAAGAGACCATCCGTAATCGAGCACGGGAAATATATAAAGAACGTTGGACGGAGCAAGATCCCGTTTTAGCCGATGGCCTCAACGCAATACACGGGATAGAAGAAGCTCCAACGTATACTCCCGAGCAGTGGCTAGAGCTTATCGGAGCGCCCTCTCGCACTGGCGGGTGGTCCCTTTACGGCCCTCGATTTGGTATTCTTTTTGCCAACCAGGGCGAGAATTCCCTGCTGTGGCAGGCAGCGGCAGATATCGTGATGACTACACAAAACCACAAGACGGGATTCGCATGGGCTACAGATGCAGACGTATTTGGTTTAAAAACACTTATCTCTATGAGCCTTGTATATCCGGGTAAGAACGTCAACACAAAGAAGTTGCGACGAGACGCAGGACAACTGAAGGACGACCTCTACAATACTCTGTTTAGCTGGCTCACTAAGGACGATGGTCTTAGAGCGGAGTTTCCCAATCTGTTTGCAGAGCTCTCTAACCAGTACCTAGATCTAAATTCCTGTTATCCAGATCTGGGTCTTCCAGAACACCCAGCTACCGGTGAGTTTGTAGACCTTGAGCCGGACTTTTATATCTATAATCCCTCATTGCTAGCAGGTGCTGACGAGGATGCCTCTCTCGATTTCGATAGAGCTATGAGCGATGCTGCTCAGTTGATACGACAAGATGTGGCGACTGCTCCAGACCTCGATAGAAATAAGGCCATAGAATTTACCTCCGCAACCTATGGCAATACTGGTAGGGGCCAAGCTGTGAACGTCTCCTCTATGCCCAGAGGCACAAGAGATAGCAAGCTATATAAGTCTCTCATGGATGACGAGATGATCCCAATCGACCAGTGGCTAACCAATCCAGTCAACTCCGATACCATAGCAGAGAGTGCTAAGGATAGAATAAAGAAGCGTAACCAACTTGGTATGCGTAAAGCGTTCCCTACCTTTAGGTTGTATTTTGTTAAGGAAGGTAGAGACCAGATCACCTATGAAGGCTTCCAAGAAATGTGGGGTGGCTTTGCTATTAAGGAGATTAGGTTTGTAGCATCGCGTAAGATCCCAGCCGACCTGTGCGTAATCACTATGGCCAATCTAGACGGATTCATGGAGACCGATCGTCTTGATGACCTAAGAGAAGATACACTACAGTATGAGCAGGATCAGAGGAACCTTCGGGGAGGCCAAGAAGAAATGGTTCAATACCAGAAGAACTATGAACGTATGAACCATTGGATTGCTTACTATAACTTCCAACGAAATACTAATATAGATTCTGCCTGGGTAGCTAAATTAATGGATTGGGAAAAACGAAAGCCTACTCCCAACGCCGGCGGCCCATTTGGTACAACGCCAGAACACGCTAGGATAGCCGAAGGAAAAGAGCTCTCAGTAGCAGATCTTAGACAGACAGAGACCTCCATTAAGATTGCTTGTGATGTCATAACTCTCTATGGCATTGATTTAGCTGGCTATACTAGCTCATTCTATTACAACGAAATCGCAATAACACAGTATAGATTTCCCCAACACGCATCTGACATCTTCCAAGCTGTAGCTTCACAGATTGATGACAATTCTGTTTTGGACGAAAACTGGTACAGAAGGCTTCAAAATACTGAAGTGAAACAGTTTGTCCAGTTTATGCGCCCAAGCGAATCAGCTCAAGCACAGTCTAAGAGAGCGGCTCTGGACCGCGATATCGCTAAACAAACCCTAAGGATAAGGGAACAGGCGGACAGGCTAAGTGCTCTTGAGAATACTAAAGGCAATATAGAGACAGAAGCCCGTACCGGTGGTGCGACTTCTCGTGGAGGCTATCCGTCGTCGGACATCGATCCTGAGCTAGGACTATCCTCGCAGGATATCAGACAGGCGAAAAAGGCCCGGCAGGCAGGTATTGGTGACAAGACTCTCACTGCAACTGAGATTTCAGAAGGCTCTACACGGGAGTCGACGGCTGCCGGATTGGCATCTCTAGCCTGGGCCACTACCACAACTCAGATCCAGGGAGAGAAGATAATACTTAAGAAAATGAAAAAAGAGCTTGAGTCACTCAAGATAACGAGGGACAGGTACGTCACCCACAAGCTGGCTACACAGGGTATCTTGTTTAGTGAGGGTACGAATATCGTACTCAAGATGGGTTACTCCAATGATCCAGAGAAGTTAGAGACTGTCTTTGCTGGGCAAGTAACCGAAGCCCAGCCTGCACCTGGTGAGGTTGTCATTGTGGCTCAGAATTTTGCAACCGAGTTTGTGCAAGAGGTCAAGGGTCTCGACGAAGATATGACCCAGAAGGGTGAGGAGAGCCTGTACAAATTAGCCGAATGGATCCTCACTATGCCAGAGGTCAAGCACTTCGGTAGGTGGAAGTGGCGCGAAGAATCATGGGAAGACGAAGCAGAAATGCGTGGTAATGATAAAGATCCCGCGGACGAGAGAGCTAGTGTCGATGGGGGAATCATTAGAACACTCCTTTCGCCATTTTTCGAACAACGTGTAGCCAACTACCTCTCTAGAAGATTTGAATTCAACAATAATCCAAGTGACGATAACATCTATCTCATAGAAGAAGGACAGGCGAATTCACTCAGGAGGACAGGACACCGATTTCTGGCTGCTGCTGCGGACTTTCTCTCACCGTCTGATGCCATAGCTGGCGAATTTAGTCCGAACTTAGAGGACTTCACACTGAACAAAAGGACCCTATGGCAGGGATTGATAGACATACAGCACAACTTCCCGGGGTATGTAATGGGAGTACGACCATACAGTGAAGGGACTAGAAAGGGTACATGGTGGAGGAATACTCTATTTTTTGGCTTGCCGGATATGACCTACCTGACCAAGACTCCTGATGCTATTACTTGGGAGACATACAGACAGCGGACTACGGAGCTGAAGCGTATCCTAAAGGCGCAGACACACTTTACGCTACCAGAAGATATCGACCCCTGGGACAGACCATATTCGAGTGAACGGACTATGGAAGCCCTTCATAAGGAATTCACAGAGTCCTCTCAGAACAGACGTGAACCATTTCGCCGATACCATACCATCACCAGCTATAGTGATATCATAGACAATGGTATCATTACTACTAAGCGTAACAATTATAATGGTGTTACTCTGAGGGGTAGAGAGCTTGAAGGTCGACATACCGATGACGACATTGCCCGCAAAAAGCTTGCGGGTATGGACGAAAGCAATATTAGATGGCTATATGTCGACAGCGACAATGCTCGAGGTGATCGAGGCGAACCGTTCGCTAAATCTCTTCTCCTAGAGGTACTCCGAGATACCTATACTGGTGAGATAACCATACTCGGTAACCCCGAGATTAGACCGTATGATATAGTCTATCTACATGACAGCTACAATGAGATGTTTGGCCCAGTGGAGGTTGAACAGGTGGTCCATACGTTTAGTGAAGCCACAGGCTTCATCACTCAGATAGTACCTGACCTTGTGGTAAGTGCAGCAGACCAGATGAAGACCAGTATATTGGGCCCAATAGGAGTCTATGGATACAGACACCTACTTAGTCTAGCTGGTGTTGATTGGAGACAAGCAGATCATCAACGAACCATCTGGGAGAATTTCCGTAAGGGATTGATCGGTGTGGGTAGCACCGTAGCCATTATGGGGCTTATGGTCGCGTATCCGTTCCACTTCATACCTGTACTCCTCG
>Ga0255054_10000539_pt1 | contig 22317 bp, 17 predicted proteins | sample JV7_2_23_MG_FD_188634 | JGI IMG/M metagenome (GOLD analysis project Ga0255054, IMG submission 188634) | Seawater microbial communities from Jervis Inlet, British Columbia, Canada - JV7_2_23 | ecosystem: Environmental > Aquatic > Marine > Inlet | place: Canada: British Columbia | collected...
CCGTTTCGACATTTGGATCTGCCAGCGCTGCTTTCAGAATGCCGTCTCCAGCCGTTCCGCTTGCACCGAAAATGGCGATCGTTTCGTAGCCAACCGGCATCCGGTCGAGACTCGGAACCGAGTTGTCCTTGACCGCAACGGTGACGGCTGCTGCGACGTACAACAACGCGAACAGGATGAATGGGGTGAGCAGTATCGTGCGAAGACGCGGTAATTTCACAGGCTGCCGAGTTCCGTGGCTGAAAGATTGCCAATCCCCAGCAGCTCAGGTGTGCGTAGCTCTTCACCGGCGTAGTCGCGATTCATCAGGACGGAAGTGATGTGGATCATGGCGTCCATGGTGGGCGTTTCGACATCGATCTGCCGCGCGAGCCGAGACATGAACACCAGACCGTAGCCCACGTCCTCATTCAAATAGCGGTGATCGAGTTGTGGCTGGGCGCCAATGCCGAGGAAGCCCGGCGCTTGCCGATAGCCGGTCCCGTAGTTGTCCTCCAGCATGTATCCTTGCCGCATGCCCATTTGAGGATCCGGCAAAACATGAATCCCCAATTTCTCGCCAACGGCGATTCGTTCTTTGTCCAGAGCCTCGATCAATCGACCGGTTGAGTCGCTGACGCCCTCCTCGTAGAACAGAAAATCCCCGCCCGTACCCTCGATGCGAGCCGCATTGGCAAGCGTTACCGCCGGGTGAATGATCGGATTGGCGTTCTGCAGGCTGGTTTGCAAAACGCTACGCGCCGCTTCCATGCCCGGATAGACATCGGCGATGAGCTGCAGGATGTCGTCTGTATGCTGATTCGGCAAAGCAGCGAGCAGATTTCCGGCTTTGAGCTTGAGAAACACGCGGATGCGGCCTGGCTCAGTCAAACGCACGGCGTAGTGCAGCGTCGATGTTTCCGCGACTCGGACAGACTCGTCCGCCAGTCCCAGGCCCGCGGCTCGCTTAAACGCCAACGCCCCACCACAGGAACTGGGGCTGACGATCACGACTTGTCCCGGTTTCAGCTTGCCCGCTACGGCCTGGCCGAACGGCTCCGTGCTGTAGGCCGGCCCGACCACGTAGATCAGTTCTGCGCCCTTCAGTGCCAGGTCGATGTCGTGACCCGCATGAGCTATGTCGCCGAATCCCGAGATATCGCCCTCGGCATGAATACCCTTTTGCTCAGCGACTGCCTTGATATTTGCAGGAAACTGCGGAAAGTCGAAAAGCCTGACCTCATGCCCATGCGAAGCACAATCAAATGCGACCGCCGAACCGCCCGCGCCCGCTCCCAATACCGTGATTTTCATTGCCTGCCTCCGCCGCTAATCTGCATCACAAATACAATCGCTACATGAGTTATCTTGGAAATACTTTCACACTTTCACCGCCCCATGCAATGTAGAGGCGGGCGCACAAACATGGCGGGCCATGGAAGTTTCAGTTGCAGTACTGGAACTATGTGGCGGCGGGCACGACCAGTGAAAAGCTGGATCCCCGGCCAGGCTCCGACTCTACGTCCACCGCTGTTCCCAAAAGTTTGGCGCTGCGCTCAACGATCGAAAGGCCCAAGCCAAGACCATTATTCCTTGCAACCGGGTCGTTATCGATCCGGTAGAACTCGTCGAATATCATAGGCAGTTGATCAGAGACCATACCGATACCCGTATCCCGGACAGCGATTCTCAATCCGCCGGACTCGCGGCGACAGGAAACCTTTACCTCACCTTGATTCGTATATCGGATGGCATTCGACACCAGGACTCGAAGAATTCTCGTCAACAGCGTGCCATCTGAAAGCGCGACTTCAGATTGAGAATCAAATTCCATCTGCAGGTCCTTTGCCTGTGCCTGAAATGCAAATTCTTCTTGCAGTTGCTGAAAAATTTCGTGAATCGGAGTTTCGGCTATTTTGAGCTCGACCTCGCCTGATTCGAATTCGCTGATTTCAAGGAGAGAGTTCAGAAGATCGCTTAGCTGGGCGAGCGCGTCGCCTTGCATTGCAAATATTTCCTGCGCTTTCGCCTGTGTGACGGTTTTGCGCAAGGCACCATTTAGCAGGCTCAACGTCTGCAGATGGTGGCGCATGTCGTTGCTCGCCGTACTCAAGAACCGAGACTTGGCCTTTCTTGCCCGATCGGCTTCCTGCTCCACCTTCTGTAAGTCAGCCTCCGACTTCTTGCGCTTGGTGAGTACCAGCCAGGTACCGGCAATCGCCGTTAGCCAGATTGCGTACAGTGCCAGTAGTCTGTTCGCTATGACCATCCATGGGATGCCTGCCGGTTCGGACAGGAGAAACCCGAGTACCGTAAGAGCAGATACGCTACCGGCGACGATAAATGTATGTTGCTGTTTGGGGAGCCAGAGAGCGATAAAGACCACACCAACATAAGCCACACCAGCGGCAACGCCCAATGGCAGCGACTGGATATCAACTATGAATATTCCGGCAGCTAACGCGGCGCAAATCAGGGCGACATAAACAGTCGATTGGTTTACAGAAGTTTTGGATAGGCCGGCAAGCATTGTCGTTGCGTCTTAGCGCATTCCCCCACGTAATGTCGTCTCTTTACAAACGACACATTCGTTGCCGTCATACTCTTAAAAGATACAAGCAATTGCGGTCGAGGGGCATACGTATTAGCCGAGAAACTCTATGGCTCGTGCCAGGGCAACAGGCTGCCCGCTATAGCCTGCGCCTCGAGTCGGCGCCAGTACCGTTGCAGGAATTTCGGGCGAGAATCAGTACCTGCCGCTAGTTGCAATTTTTTCTGCCAACCCAGAAGCCAGTCGTCGGCAATCAGCCACGCGTCATCGACCGCCACTTCCAGCATGCGTTTCTGGGTCAACTCACGATTCGCGAGATACTGCACGCGGACCGACAATTCGGCGGACAACAGGGCGCGGTGAACGGACTCGAAACGCCACCAGAGACTCTCGTCCGGAGTTCCAGTCGGAGTACCGATGTTGCGTGGTTGCTGTACGGAAACAGGGCGAAACACACTCAGGCAGGGAGCGGCAGTGCCTGTCGCCCAGCACCGCTGGCCGGCGGGGGTCCATTCACTCACCAAACTGCTGACGGTTTGGCTTGCAGCGAGCCAGCCGCCCGCATGCATGCAAGGGGCCGACATCGCACCATTGTGGTGCGAATAACGGGGCAGACCGTCTTCACTGCCATGATCACGCAATACATTCATGGCACTGTGCGGGTCGTTCACATCTGCGGCGAGACATTGAACTCGCGCACGCCGTTTACCGGCAGAGGCAACCCAGGTACGAACCAGATCGGAGCGTGAGGCCAGCTCCGGCAGGCTTATGCTATTAGAGATTGCGTAGACACCGTGGGTGATGTGTTTGCTTGCCACACGCCGGCCTGCCGCTTCTACGACCCAGGCTCCGCTGGCGTCCGCAATCAGGAAGCTGTTGTGGTAGTTAAATCCGGCCTTTTCATAACCACAACGACCACCCTGACCATGGCGTTCGATCAGTTCGCAAATAATGTTCTTAGCCGCTTCTGCCGTGTTACCCCGTTCAAGCCCGAGTCGCACCAGGTCCATGCCCAACAAGCCGTCCTCTGCAAAGGACTCTCGTGTAAAGATCGCCTCATTACCTATGACAACGCCATGTTCGTTGACGCCGGTTTCCGCCCCCCACATCCAGAATGGTCGGCACAACAATGTGGCGTGAGTGTGTTCGACCTGGGGGATCACGGACCAGGTGCACTGCAGGCTCGCACCGGGTGGGTGCGTTTGTTCCTGCACCCAGCTCAAGACCTGAGCTTCGTTGGGATCACGGTCGCTGTTCTTGCCAAACAAAACGTGACCGGGTTTGACCACGACAAAGGTGTCACACATGGGTCAGGGGGCTCCTTCGTTGCCAGGTGCTCCCGCCAGGCAGCGACTTCGACCATCGAGGGTACAATGCCGAATGATATCTTTACTGTGTAGATTCAGCCATGGCCCTGACGTTGCCTGATAAAGCCTCTGCCGTTAAGAAAGAGATTCTCACTCGCGCACACAGTCACCTCTACCCGGGCCGAATCGAACGCATGCTTGATGGCGGCATCGATTTCGTTCCCGGTCGCCGCGAAGGTTACCGTTACTGGGATACGGACGGGCGTGAACTACTCGACCTGCACCTCAACGGCGGCACATTCAGTCTCGGCCATCGCAACCCGGAACTGTGCCGCATTCTGGCCGACGGACTGGCGGACTGGGATATCGGCAATCATCACTTTGCGACCGCACCGAAGGCCGAACTGGCCGAAGCCCTTGTTAAATCCGCACCCGGCGAGATGCAATACGCCGTACTGACCAGCAGCGGCAGTGAAGCCATTGACGTTGCCATCAAGTCTGCGCGCTGGGCCACCGGTCGAAAGCGAATTGTCGCACTGGAATCTGGTTACCACGGTCGCACCGGGCTCTCCGGCGCCGCCGGTGATGATGAAGCCGCGCGCTACTTCCTGAGTGACGAACCCGCGGAATTCATCAAGGTCCCGTTCAACGATCTTGACGCCATGCGCCGCGCGCTGGTCAATCGCGACATCGCGGCAGTGTTGCTGGAAACGATCCCGGCGACCTCCGGCTTTCCGCTACCGGATAGCAATTACCTGTCCGGGGTGAAGACACTGTGTGAAGAATTCGGGACCCTGTACGTAGCTGATGAGGTGCAGACCGGCCTGGGTCGAACCGGTCGGCTGTGGGGTGTAGAGCACTGGGGTTTGGCGCCGGATATTCTGGTCACTGGCAAGGGCTTGTCGGGTGGCCTGTACCCGATCGCGGCAGCGATTCTCAGCGAACCGGCGGGGCGTTGGCTGAACGATAATGGATGGGGCCACGTATCGACATTTGGTGGGGCCGATATTGGCTGTCTGGTTGCCGCACAGACGCTGAAGATCTGTAGTGATCCCTCGACACTCGCAAACGTCAACGCTCAGGCAGACTATTTGCTGGCCGGGTTGCAGGCGCTTGCAGAGCGCTTCCCGTTTCTTGAGGAAATTCGCCACAAAGGCCTGGTCATGGGACTGAAATTCACGGACACGAGTACCGGCCTTGGCATGATGCGAGCACTGTACGAAAACGGTATCTGGGCGTTCGTAGCGGGCTTCGATCAATCGGTGATTCAATTCAAACCGGGCTTGTTGATCGACCGCGCGTACTGTGACGACGTACTGCTGCGGGTGGAAAATGCCTGCGTCTGGTTCCTGCAGGCTATGAACGAAATTATGGGCGGCGGTAACAATTCATCAGATGACGCCCACCTGCAACCCATCATTCGACTGGCGCGGCTGGCTCTATCCCATTGGAGACTCGATGACGCAGGCCTTGTTGTCATCAAGCATCGTGAGAACACCGTGTTCAAGGTCACCGCCGCAGACGGTCGATGTTTTGTGCTGCGCGTACATCGGCGCGGCAACAACAGTGACGCGGCCGTGCAATCGGAACTCGTCTGGATGGGCGCGCTGAGAGACGCCGGAATCGCTACGCCCGCAGTTGTTCCAGCCGAGAATGGCGATTTGTTCGTGCACGTCGGTGAGGAATCGGATCCTTGTCAATGCGATCTGCTCGAATGGCTCCCGGGCAAACTGTTTAACGACCTGGGCCGGGTCGAGCGAGGTATGCGTGTCGAGTTTTGCGATCGCTACAAGCAGCTCGGCGCCCTGGCAGCGCGCGTGCATACTCAGTCGGAAAAATGGCATCTGCCGGCAGATTTCGCGCGCCGCGCCTGGGATGAGGGGGGTCTGCTGGGTGAGAGGCCTGTCATGGGGCGTTTCTGGGAGCACCCGTTGATTACGCACAGGCAAAAACGGGAAATGATGAAAGCGCGCCTGGTGCTGCGTGAGTTCCTGAAGAAATTTGGCAAGACGCCAGAGAATTACGGTTTGATTCACGCAGACTTTCTGCCCGAGAACATCCTGGTGCACAATTGTGAGCTGAGCCTGATCGATTTTGACGACTGTGGCTTCGGCTGGTATTTGTTTGAGATGGCCACTTCGTTGTTTCCGCAAATCAACCAGCCCTTCTTCGACGACCTCGTGGCCGCTTACACGGACGGCTACCGCAGCGAACGCGATATGAGCGACGCCGACCTCGATGCCTTGCCGGCGTTCATCATGATCCGCGGATTTACTTACCTCGGCTGGTTACATACGAGCGGTCAGAATATGAAACACGCTGATCGACTGGCCGAGGAAATTATCAACGGGCTGCTTCGATTCATCCCTGAATTGATGCAGGAACTAACGCCCGTCCAGCGTGTGATAGTCGGTGTGATGGCATCGCTGCGCGTTGGTAATCGGGAGCCATCCTGAATCGTCCACAAAGGGCCTTTTGAATCTGGTGGCCAGGGACGGGCAAAACGCAGCGTTTCGATTGACGACGACCGGACAGGTATCGGCCTCGACCCGGATTTTCATGTTGCCTGCTCCAGATTTTCGTTGGCTTCGAGCCACTCCCATTCGAGGGACTCGATTGTTGTTTTTGCTGCGACCTGGTCCTGAAAAAGCTGAGTCAGCTCATCCTTCCGACTCGGATCGACGTAAATCGATTCATCCGCAAGACGCGTTTCAAGCTCGGCCAGTCTGAACCGATTCGAGGCAAGTTCTTTTTCCACGTCCCGGACTTTGTCGTACAGTGGTTTCAGGCGCTGCCGCCGCCGTGCCTGTTCCTGCCGCTGCTGCTTCTTGTTTACGTTCTTCGCAGCGCCGTCTTGCCATTTAGCCGCGGCCTGTTCAGCTTCTTCTTCCCGTTCCCTGAGCCAGGTCGGGTAGTCGTCGAGGCTGCGATTGAATCGGTCGACTATGCCATCGTGAACGATAAGCAGTTCGTCGCAAACACTTCTTAACAAATGACGATCATGGGAGATCACGACCAGCGCGCCGGTGTACTCGATTAGTGCGACGCTCAAGGCCTGGCGCATTTCCAGATCGAGATGGTTGGTAGGCTCATCGAGCAACAACAGGTTAGGCCCCTGACGGATCATTAGCGCCAGTACCAGCCGCGCTTTCTCGCCACCGGAGAACGGCGCGACCGGTTCAAATATTCGCTCTCCGCTGAAGCCGAAGCGGCCCAGATAGTTGCGATGATCCTGCTCGCGGTCGTCGGGCGCGTGGTCCCGTAAATGATCGATGGGACTGTGCTCCGGACGCAGCAGTTCGAGCTGGTGTTGGGCGAAGTAACCAATCTTCGTATCCTTGCTCAGAATCCGCTCACCTTTTAGCAGGGTGCTGCCTGTCGAAAGGGCTTTGACGAGCGTTGACTTACCGGCGCCGTTTACACCAAGCAGACCAATACGGTCACCAGCCGACAGGTTCAGGTCGATATTGTCGAGAATGACGTCGTCGCCGTAGCCAATGGTTGCGTCTATAAGACCTAGCAGGTGTTGCGGTTGCTTTTTTGGCTCGATGAAATGAAACCGGAACGGAGAATCGACGTGTGCAGGAGCGATCTGCTCCATGCGTTCGAGCATTTTGATCCGGCTCTGGGCCTGGCGCGCTTTCGAAGCTTTGTAACGAAATCGATCGACATAGCTTCGAATGTGTTTGATCTGCTTTTGTTGTCGAGCGTACATCGCCTGTTGCTGCGCAAGCTGCTCGGCACGCAGAGTTTCGAACTGACTGTAATTACCGGTGAACAGATTGATCGTCTCGTTCTCGATATGCGCAACGCGCGTGCAGATCTGGTCGAGAAAATCCCGGTCGTGTGAGACAACCAGCAGGATGCCCTCGTATCGCTTTAGCCAGCGCTCAAGCCACAAAATGGCGGGGAGATCGAGATGATTGGTCGGCTCATCGAGCAACAGGATGTCGGACCGACACATGAGCGCGCGGGCGAGATTGAGCCGCATGCGCCAACCACCGGAAAACTCTTTAACGGGTTTCGCGTACTCGTCCGCCGCGAAACCGAGACCGTGCAGCAGTCGCGACGCGCGCGACTCGGCTGTAAAGCCGTCGATAGCCTCCATACGTTCGTAATGGAGGTGAAGGTCTGGTTTGTCCGCAGCGGCTTCACCCTCGGCAATGGCGGCTTGCACTGCTCGCAACTCATGGTCGCCATCCATTACGTAGTCGACAGCGGAGCCGCTGCCGTGCGGGCTTTGCTGCGCGACGTGGGCGATTTCGTCCTTCGGGTCCAGGGCGAGTTCACCATCGTCCGGTTCCAGCTCGCCCAGGAGCATGGCAAATAATGATGACTTGCCACAGCCGTTGGCACCGATCACACCCATGCGTTGTCCAGCGTGAATCTGAAAACTGACGCTTTCAAGTAAGACCTTGCGGCCGCGACGCAAGGAGATGTTGGTGAGGGCTAGCATGACCGGCGCGATTATAGGTCACACATAGTTAAGGTGACAGGCTGTTTGCAGATTGACCGTTGTATAGGCGTATCAGCTAATCTTGTGACACACTCTACAAATAAAATGTCTTAGTGGGGGCCTCGACATGGCTGGCAAAATTGGGAAATTCTTCAAATACACCGGGTTGACCGTCGCGGTCATGGTGACCGTGGGCGGACTGTTTGCGGCTCACGAGTGGTACGCCCGACCCGTCTTCATCAACAATTACTTCAACCGTGCGTTCATTCAGTACATCTGGGACAAACCCCAAATGCTCACCAACCTGGGCGTTCTCGAGCAATTTGGGATTCACGGCCACAACGCGGAATGGAACGACGATTCCGAGGCTGCAAGCGACCGGGACTATGAGTTCCTTCTGGAAGTCATGGATACGCTGGCGAAATACGACGAGAGCAAACTCACGAAGGCCGAATTGCTGTCTGTCGAGGTGTTGAAGGAGTTACTTGGGAACCCTGAGCAAGACAGACGCTACCGGTACCACAACTATCCGGTGAATCAATTGTTCGGACTGCAAAACGCGATTCCGCGATTCCTGGATACATTTCACCGGGTCAATACGCCAGAAGATGCTGAACACTACATTAGCCGTCTCTCGAAGATCGGAGTCAAGATGGAGCAAAACATGGAGGGCATCCTGATTCGTGAAGAGAGAGGAGTCATTCCGCCAACCTTCGTCATCGATAAATCGGTAGTCATCATGCAGGAATTCGTCGACCAGCCCGCCGACGAAAACGTGCTGTATGTATCCTTCAAGGGCAAGCTGGAGAGAGTCGATGAAATCGGTGAGGAACAACGCCAGGCATTCCTGGCGTCCGCCAGGTCGGAGATCGAGAACGTCGTCTATCCAGCGTATCAGAACTACATAGACTACTTCACGACATTGCGCGCCAAGTCCAATAACGATGCCGGCGTGTGGAAACTCCCGGACGGCAAGGGCTACTACGATTATCTTTTGCGCCGTTTTACCACGACGGAGATGACGGCCGATGAGGTGCATGCTACGGGTTTGGCGGAGGTCGACCGCATCCAGGCAGAGATGCTGGAAATCTTTGCCGCTGAAGGCTATGACACGTCGCTGGGCGTAAAAGCCCTGTTCGACGAACTGTCGAAGGAGGAACGCTTTTATTATCCCGATACCGATGAAGGTCGAGCACAGATTCTGGAGGACTACGCGGCGATCATTGACGATATCGAAACCGGCATATCGAAAGCGTTCAACATCAAACCCAACGCGGGCCTTGTCGTAAAGCGGGTGCCCGAGTTCAGCGAGAAGACGGCGCCTGGCGCCTATTACAACGGCCCATCCCGTGATGGCGGCCGGCCCGGTACGTTCTACGCAAATCTGTACGATATCAAGGCCACGCCGAAGTACGGCATGCGCACGCTCGCGTATCACGAAGGTGTTCCGGGACATCACTTCCAGATCGCCATCAAGACGGAGCTGCAAGGCATTCCGGAATTCAGGAAGGAAGCCGGTTTTACATCGTACTCAGAAGGCTGGGGCCTGTATGCCGAGCGGCTGGCGTGGGAAATGGGCTTCCAGAACGACCCTTACGACAATCTGGGCCGATTGCAGGCTGAATTGTTCCGTGCGGTGCGCCTTGTAGTCGATACGGGAATTCATGCCAAACGCTGGACCCGCGAAGAGGCGATCGACTACATGTTGACAAATACCGGCATCGCGGAAAGCGATGTCGTCTCCGAGATCGAGCGCTATATCGTCATGCCTGGACAGGCGACGGCGTACAAAGTCGGCATGATGGAGTTGCTGCGGTTACGTAACGAAGCGCAGGAAGCGCTAGGGAACAAATTCGATATTCGCGACTTTCACGACGTCATCCTTCAGGATGGCGCGTTGCCGTTGACGGCACTTCGCGAGCTCGTCATGGACTATATAGCGGAAAAGCAGGCGGCCTAATGCGGTAGCCGGATGGAACTGCGCTAGAATAACCACCCAATTGCCGGACTCGCGGTGCCGACCAAAAACCTAATACTCGGAATTTCTGCCTACTATCACGATAGCGCGGCGGCGTTACTTGCGAATGGCAACATTCTGGCGGCCGCACAAGAAGAACGATTCACCCGAAAAAAGCATGACCCGTCATTTCCCGTTAACGCGGTGGGCTATTGCCTCGATGAGGCCGGTGTCGGCCTCAGAGACGTAGACAGCATCGTCTTTTACGATAAACCTCTCGTCAAGTTCGAAAGATTGCTCGAAACCTATCTTAGCTACGCGCCCAACGGCATCCGGTCTTTTATTGCTGCGATGCCCATTTGGCTCAAGGAAAAGCTGTATCTCAAAAGCACATTGCGACGTGAGTTGGCAGAACTCGCAAATTGCAAGACGGGCGAGCTACCGGAGCTGTTGTTTGCCGAGCACCATCAGTCGCACGCGGCATCAGCATTTTTTTTCAGTCCATTTGAAGAAGCGGCGGTGTTGTGCCTGGACGGCGTAGGCGAGTGGGCGACGACAACGGCGTGGTACGGGAAAGAAAATCATCTCGAGTCATTGTGGGAGATCGATTTTCCTCATTCACTTGGATTGCTGTACTCAGCGTTCACGTACTTCACGGGATTTCGAGTCAATTCGGGCGAGTACAAGTTGATGGGCCTGGCACCCTATGGAGTGCCCCGGTATGTCGAATTGATAAAAGACAAGATTGTGGATATCAAGGACGACGGGACTTTCGTTCTGGACATGCAATATTTTGATTATTGTACAGGCCTGACGATGACCAACGACCGTTTTGCCAGGTTGTTCGGCAGGCCTGCCAGAGCGCCGGAGACGGATCTGACTCAGGACGATATGGATATAGCCGCTTCGATTCAGCAGGTCACTGAAGAGGTCGTAATGCGGCTCGCAATCACAGTGCAGAAGGAAACTGGCTCGAGAAACCTCTGCCTTGCTGGTGGTGTCGCGCTGAATTGTGTCGCCAACGGCATAGTCTTGAGGGATGGGCCCTTCGACAACGTCTGGATTCAGCCGGCTGCAGGTGACGCCGGTGGCGCAATAGGAGGTGCGGCGATCGCCTGGCATGAAAAGCTCGGGCACAAGCGGCACGTCAACGGCTCCGATCTCATGCACGGATCGTATCTCGGACCAGATTTCACCGGATCACAAATCAAGGCCGATTTGGATCGGCTTGGTGCCGTTTATGACGAGGTACCGGATGATGATCTGTTTGCCCGGCTCGCAGAGATACTGGACGATGGTTCTGTAATAGGGTGGTTCCAGGGGCGCATGGAATTCGGACCGCGTGCCCTCGGCGGCAGGTCAATTGTCGGTGATCCACGCAACACCAAAATGCAGTCGGTGATGAACGTAAAGATCAAATATCGCGAGTCATTCCGACCGTTCGCGCCATCGGTTCTGGAGGAGCGTGTTTCAGACTATTTCGAGCTTGAGGAACCGAGTCCTTATATGCTTCTTGTCGCCCCGGTGCGCGAGAATTTAAGGCTGCCGATGACAGAGGAACAACAAGAGTTGTTTGGCATTGCGAAGCTAAACGTGCCACGGTCCGAAATTCCAGCCGTTACCCATGTTGACTACTCTGCACGAGTCCAGACGGTAAGTGAATCAACGAATCCAAGATACCACAGGCTCCTCAAGGCGTTCGAATCCCGAACAGGATGCGGGGTTCTCGTGAATACATCGTTTAACGTGCGGGGTGAGCCAATCGTCTGTACGCCTGTCGATGCGTACCGATGCTTCATGAGAACCGAGATGGACTATCTTGTCGTAGAAAACATACTGCTGGGCAAACGCAGCCAGCCAAGATGGGACGACGATGAATCCTGGAAAGAAGAGTTCGAGCTAGACTGATGACATCTGCTAACTTCAAAAATCCGGATAAGAAAATCCTGCGCGAATTCGGGTTCATCATGGCCGCGGCCATCGCAGGTGTATTCGGCATAATCCTGCCATTTCTCTTCGAGCGTGCCTGGCCCGTATGGCCATGGCCCTTGGCGTCGGTGTTTCTGATTGTCGGGGTGCTTTTCCCGCAAGGCCTGCGGTATATCTACGTCGGGTGGATGCGCTTCGGATTGTTGCTGAGCCGGATTACGACGCCGTTGTTGCTTGGAGTGCTATTCTACTTTGTCATCACACCCGCGGGCCTGGTACGTCGCATGTTCCACCGAAGCTCGATTCGAAAAGCAGGTGACGCCGAGTCCAATAGCTACAGGATGGAGAGTCGGCAGCCGGATAATGAGCATATGGAGAGGCCATTCTAATGTGGGATTTGATGAAAGATCTTTGGTTATTCATGCGCGTTAGGAAGAAATTCTGGCTCTCGCCCATAATCATTATCATGGTGCTGCTGGGGGCACTTCTGGTTGTGGCGCAGGGTTCCGCAATCGCACCCTTTATCTACACGCTGTTCTAGAGAGGGCTTGCGCAGCCTCATTTTGCTGTTGGTGGCGCCCGATAGGTTTCGTAGTAGCCACCAAAGCCGAAATCACTGTATTTCCTGGCTTTACGGACGTCCAGCTTATTGACGACAATGCCAGTAACTCGTGCGTTCACTCGCAGCAGAAGGTCCAATGCCTGTTTGATCTGGTGCACCGAGGTCGCATCGGATTTAGCCACGAAGATGACGGTGTCAGCATGCATGGCGAGAACCAGGCCGTCGCTGACGGGCAGTATCGGTGGAGTATCGATAATGATGCGGTCATAATTTCCGCGAAGCGCCCTTAAGGCATTAATCAGCCGCTCAGATGAAAGCAGTTGCGACGGGTCCGGCGGTATAGTCCCGGGCAGCAGCAGATCCATGTAACCCTTGTAGCCACGTAATACGCACTCGGCGAGACTGGCATCTCCGGCCAGAAGCTGTGCCAGACCCGGCTGATCACTGGTGACTTTCAAGGATTGGCCGATCGATGGGCGGCGCATATCGGTATCAAGCAACAATACTTTTTCGGCCTGGGCGAATGAATATGCCAGGTTGAGGGCGACGGTGGACTTACCCTCCCCACTAGTCGATGATGCAATAACGATGACTTTGTGCGGGTGTTCCGTGTTGTCCAGGGAAATTCCTGTTCGAACGCTACGGATAGCTTCCTTGAAGTCAGGCTCCGTCATGTCAAAAAAGGCGTTCCCGAGCCGAGTGTGCTTTCTACGCTTGCCCTTGAGCAAAGGCACCATCCCCAGTATAGGGAGTCTGAGTTTCTCCTCGACGTCCGCAACGCTTCTGACCGTGTTGTTCATGGCTTCCCGAACAAAAGCCACCGTTATTCCAAGCATAAGGCTAATCGCAAATACCAGGAAAACGATCGTTAGCTTCTTTGGTTGGTTCGGTTTAGCGGGAACTACGGCCGGCGAGATAATTCTCGCGGGAGCGGTTTCGAGTCCGCCGGTTGCGGACATCTCACTCACCCTATTATAGAAAAGATCATACAGTTCCCGATTTGTCTCTCCTTCCCGCACTAATGTCAGTAATTTCGATTCTTTGCGTCCGATCTGCTGGTATTGTTGCTTGGCGCGATCCAGCGCTCCTAAGAGCTCGCGTTCTTCGGCCTGGACCGCCTCAAACTTGATCTTGATCGCTTCGGCAACACTGCGGCGTTGATTTCGCAGATTCTCGGTCGCTTTGGATAGCTCCGACTGTGCGGTGATCATTCTCGTATGTTCAGGACCGTAACGCTTCGCGAGTTCCGCCACTTTCCCTAGTGCCTGGGCTTCATTCTGCTGCAATTCCTGCACGACCTTGTCTTCGAGGATAGCCGGTATGCTACGCAGGTCTTCCAACGGGACATCGCGACCCCGGTACACCTGTGTATACGCGATTCTCGCCTGAGACAGCTCGCCCCTGACCTCTACAAGCCGGGAAGTCAATTCATTAATTTCCCGGGCCGGAAGAGACTTCAATCCCTCCACATCGATTAGTTGTTCCTGCTCCCTGAACTCCTGAAGTCTTTGCTCTGATTCCAGCAAATTCTCCTGCAATTCTGCGAGCCGATCTAACATCCAGGTCGCAGCAGAGTCCGTCACACTCTCTCGAGATTCAAGCACGCTTTGAATATAGGCCTGAGCATGACTATTGGCCACCGTGGCCGCCAAAGCAGGATCTTCCGACTCAAAGTGCACGTCAACGAGCTGAGTATCACGTTTCGGTGCTATCGTGAGATTGCTGTAGTAAGTCTCGATTCTTTCCTGCACGGGATCCAGCTGAGTCGATGTCGACTGACCGGTCAGGAATGAGCGAATCCAATCGTTCAAATCCAGGTAAAAGCTCGTGCCTTCAACATCCTCGCTGTACTCGGGATAGTTGTGTAGCTGCAGAGCTTCTATAACGTTTTCTACCAGTGGCCGTGATTTAAGGATTTCGAACTGAGTCTTGTAGTATTGCAGGTTGCGTGAATCGAGCCCGTAAACTTCCTCGATCGACACAAGATTGGGCTGTTGGGATTCGATCAATATAGTTGCGGACGCCTGGTAGACTGGCGTCATTGCGAACACTATCAACGCAGCAACTAAGCTGGCCGCTCCTGACAGCCCCAGAATTGCCCATTTATTGCGGCCAATTACATTCCAGAACTGGCGCATATCAGCCACTTGTTTTTGGTCTGGTGCCATATGAATTCAGAAAAAACTCTCATGAACTGTTATGACATCACCTGGGTGCACCGGGTCATTCAGCTCGATTGGTTTGGCTGACGCGTTAGTATCACTAGCGCGAATCACCGTAATCTTCTTCTTGGAAGCCCGTTCCGTGAAACCGCCGCCAAGAGCAACTGCTTTTTGCAGCGTTAGTCCAGGTTGATATGGAATTCCGCCGGGCTTCAAGACCTCGCCATATAGATAAAAGGGGCGATACTCTTTGATGGATACGGTGACGTCCGGATCGACCAGATACGGCCCTTCGAGTCCTTGAGTTATTAGTTGTTCGAGGCCGCGAACGGTCAGTCCTTCCACTGTTAATTCGCCGAGGAACGGATAGTTCAAGGTTCCAGAATTGTTGATCTGAACGTCCATGCTGAGATCCTCTTCACCAAATACGTCAATGAGGATATGATCACCGGGCCCGAGTTTGAATGTGTCCGCACCGCTCGGTTCCCCAGCCGCCGCACCAGTATTGATCAAACATAAGGTAAGGACTGCGACTGCCAGGATCAGATAAGAACCAACCTGGCCTCGGGCCGATGGTCTCTCATTGCGATTCAATAGGCGAATACTCGTCTCCATGCCTGCTCCAACGAGATTCATTGCTTCTTATTTCGGGCGCCAGCAACTGCGGGCCCGCAATTTCCCGAATAACGTTACATGAACCAGATCAAGGTTGAAGCCAATTTCTTATAAAAACAACGGGTTGTATGCGCTTTTTATTTGGCTGTATTAGCTTAGTCTACTAAAAATCAATCTTTAGTACAGCGTCATCAACAGACTGATACTGTATATGTTCCCGTCAAACTCGAAACGCTGGATATTGCTGGTGCGGGAATTGACTTCCACACCAGCTTTCCAACTGAGCCACCGCCGCATTTGGTAACTCAGAGAGAACTTGTATTGCCTAAGCTGCTGTTGCCGACTAACGCTGGAACCACGGTAATCCCGATCTAGATCGCTCGCCACAAGTCGTGACTTTAAGCGGATACCCCACTCATGCTCCCATGCGACTGAGTAAAGAGTGTTGTCAACAAAGTTACCTCCACCATTAGTCTCGGAGGGGTACCGAGCGGTTCGGACATCGAAATGCGAGTACGATCGGAACGACCAGCGAACGTCTACCTCCCAACTCGGATCCGAGAAATCTCCGAGCGCACTCTCCGTAAACTCCTTCTGTACGTAACCGACTCTTATTGTGCCCTTTGTCTTCGCCGACGTGTCCCATGTGACGCCGGCCCGGTAACGATATTCCCGACTATTCAAGCTTTCTTGCAATGGGCGGTCGTTCGAGTAGTCGATATCCGTTAGCCGAGCATCGAACAACAAGGAAATTTTCGGCGCAACGCTATAGTAAAAGGCTGCATCTCCGTAAACGTCACTACGATCGAAAAAACGAGTTCGATCACGATGGTTCGTGTACTCCAGATCGCTGGACGCACCTTCAAAGACCAGCCGGCCTTTGGACGTACCGGAGCCCAGCGTGAATCTGCCAAGTATCTTTTGCAGTTCGTACTCATCGGGACTCGGCGGGATATTGAGCGCCGAATCAAAGCCTTCGGTCAAAACAGTGCCCCGATCGTCATGAGCATCGTCGTATGACCCGATTAATTCTAATTTACTTCGCTTACTGAAGTTGAGGTCCGCGCTGGCTTCCAGATGATGATCTTCGTAGTCATCCGGACCGCTGTCCGAGTACCTTGCAAAGTCACCGTTATACTCGATTGCAAAGCGGTGTTTGGATGGTTCAGCGGCAATCACCAGTTTGGGTGAAATCATCGTGATAAGAGATGACTGCACACTTGTCGCACTCTTGAAGATATTCTCATCGTATCTGAGTTCCAGACCAAGTGCCGGCTCCAGCGAAAAAACTCCTTGGGTATCGGAGTCTTCCTCGGCATATCCGTTCGAAGCCAGAACAGCAAATATCAGAACGGCTGGTACCCTGAATCTGAGGGGCATTTCGTGGGGCGCGGTCATACGGTGACTATCCATGCATCTATCTAGAATAAGCGCCGGTACAGAGCTGTGCCCGCGCCTGCCTGTATTTTTGTATCCATTGTCATCCGTCTAGTGCGAGTCGCGCAACAATTCTTCCGCTTTTTGAACGACCTCGGTGACCGTTATTGACCGAAGGCAGCGCTTTTCGCGAGGACAGAAGTCAATGCCAAAATTATTATAGCCGCACGGGCTGCAGGCAACCGGGTGATAGATCGGGTGAACGGTCGGATAGAAGTCACAGTACCGCGCAGGCGACTGTGGTCCAAACAGCGCAATCACCGGCGTCCCGAGGTGCGCCGCGAAATGCATCGTAAACGTGTCCGGACAGATTACCAGTGCAACGTTTTGACGAAACCGTTGATGCAGGACGTCACTATCGTCCGCATATACGTTTGAGCGGGTTTCTTCTGCAAGTGCCGCTACAACCGGCTCCTCCTTGCCGTAACCTGTAAGCATGATTTGATAGTCATCAAAGGTATTCTGTAATTCAGCAATGAGTTCGCGCCAGAATTGCGGCTCCGGGTCTCTGATTCCGGCCCCCGAAAAGGGGTGAACTTCGATAAGCCTCTGTCGAACAGCGGTTCGCATTCCCGACTGCTCTTTCTCACGCCACTCCACTCCAGCGATCATGAACAGAAGCTCGAGCTGTGCATCCCGGCGTTCCCTGTGATGGATCGCCTCGCTGATACGTGTCAAACCACGACTCAGGTAACGGTTTGGTTTCAGGGCTCGGGCGACGTTCAAGGTGAAGAAATCCCCATCGAAGTCGATGACCAGGTCATATTGCCGGAGCGACCTTCGGAGAGCGGCTCTCTCTGCGCGGGCCGATGCACGGGGCTGATACAGTGAGGATTCATACGAGTACCAGTTGTCAATCTCCTTCGCGAATAGCTGTTGCAGAATCCTTACTGACGAAGCGGTAATGATATCGATAGTGGCGCCCGGGTATTCCTCATGTAACGCAGATATCACGGGCTTGGTCATCATCAGATCGCCCAGCCGCTGCAGGCGAACCAGGAGGATTCGCTTGACCGCCCGGGAAGCCTGCCGGTTGAATCGTCTTCCCAGGGCGAATTGCCCCAAAAAGAGTGGAGCTCGGAACAGTTTCCGATTGATCAGAACGATATCGTACAGAAACTTTGAAATCGCGGTCCGTACTCTCACTATTCCTGCATCCTCGGGATTGGCGGTTTCTGACCCATTTCTCTGTCCGTTTCGGTACACCTGACGTCCTTTTGCATCCGAGTTCAACGGCCATGCGGAGCGTCGTTGCGTCCCCGTTGACATGAACGCTCATCGAGCACGAAATCTACGGGAGATACACTGGACAGAGAAAGGAGCGCGTGCAGCGCCGGTTTGCCTCGGTCATCGCGGTCGAAGAGAAGTGGATAATTGGTTCGCCCTTTGATTGGGTAATTGTTGAGCCATGAGTTTTTGTCCGAGAGACCCCAGAATGTCACACGACCTATCTTGTCTCGATGCTTTTGAAAAATCTGGAAGAGTTCAACGTAGCGGGCGGCCTGTCGCTGCAGGACTTCTCCGGGAATCCCGCCGCGGATGGGAGCATACGGGTCAAATCTTGCCTGATCCTCGGCTGTCATATCGGCAATGTGCTCGCCCCGGCGGGACCACCCATCGGGCAGTACGTCTACATCAAGCTCACTGATAACGACTTTGACACCGGCCGCTGCGATCTCGACGATGGCCGTTTCTATTGCCTCAATAGGTGGCGAATCGATTCTCCAATGCGCCTGGAAAGCAACGGCATCAATACGTACGCCTGCTGCCCGGAGTTCCTCGATCAGTTGGATGATTCGTCTGCGCTTGGGTGCCGACACGATCTGGAAGTCATTGTAAATCAGCGGTAAACCGGGATCTGCAGATTCCGCGAATGCAAAAGCGTGTCTGATATAGTCATCTCCGATTGTTGTCTGGAAACCGGAGGCACGAAGGGATCCATCGACGAGAATCGCCTCGTTCACCACGTCCATTCCCACGAATCGGCCCCGGTATCTGGCGAGTAACGTCGCGATGTGACTTTCCATGCGAGCAAGGAGTATCTGTTCGCTGGGATTATCGCCTAAGACCCATTCAGGGAGACTGTTGTGCCAGATCAGCGTATGCCCCAGCACGTCGAGCCCGTTAGTCTCGGCGAATTTCAGAGTCCGATCGGTACGCGCGAAATTGTAGGTATGCTCTCCCGAGTGAATAGGCAGCCATTTAAGAGAATCCTGGGTTGTCAGTGACGTGAAATGCGTTCTAACGAGTTCTACATAGACCCTATCGTTTAATCGCGTCTCATCTATTGCGACTCCAATGGGGAAGTCGTCCTCGAAGGCGCACCTGAGCGACTGTGGCGAAGCGGTCGACAAGATGGTCATTTGCGCCAGAATTATTAGAAGTATCCTCACCGTACTCATTTCAATAATCGGGAACTCGTTTCAGATGAGCGTGTTCAGGACCTGGGTCCTCATTGGCAGACACAGCAAGTCTCATGAAGGTCCCACGCTACCAGCGAGCTGTTTCGTTTGTCACCGAATCGCCGGGCGATACCCGTACCTGGCGAGAAGGGGCCTCGTAAGGAATGTGACTGTATTCCGTTGAACACCGCTCATAGCATGCCTCCACTCCTCATCGCACCTCAACTCAATATCTCCTGTCTGGAAACGGTTCGGATTTCCCGAGACGGTATGCGTGCGCGTCAAATGCACGGTCTTTCCGTCGATGAAATCCAGTTTCCTGTTGGACAACCCGGCCATCTCCATGATTCTTTCCATTTCGAATTTCGGATTGGCTATCAGATCCTCGTATCGGAGTCTCAAGTAACGCTCCGGATTGCACCCGTGGACATTCTCACTGGCCAGGTTCCATGCATTCCACAGCAACGCGCTCTTTCCAGCACTGGTCTTGTCCATGTGATCCTGATTACCGGTGTCAATCTGCAGTTTGTTCCGTTGCCACGAATATGCGACACCTCTTGGATCACGGATCAGGTGAACGACGTAGACCTCGACCTCGGGGATCATGCTCAACAGGTTGGCATAACCGGGGCTCTTCGATGAATCAACCAGGTAGTCACTCGCAGAGACCGTAAGCAGCGACAGGTAGATTCTCTTGATTGCATCCAACTCGGATTCCAGGCGTGAAGCCAGGGATCTTCTTCCGGCGGATGTCCAATAGCGCGGCAGGTATCGGGTGCGCGAACCGGAGAGCACTGCTCGCATCATTTTTCTCCCGTCGATCGAGGACATCCCGCCGAAAGCCCCCTCAAAGACCTCAACCCAGAACGGGCAATCCCGGAATCGGGAACCGCAGCCACATAGCCGATTTTCCAACAGGCCCTGCTCCCAGACGTACCAGAGTTCACCGCCCGGAAAAACCCCTTCTATCTGCCCAAGCATCCGCTGCAAAAGCGTGCTTCCATTTCTTTGCCAGCCGGCAAGAAACAGGACCTTGACGGGAGTCTTCGGCGCAGATGTCATCGGGTCGCCGCCCGGTTGTTGAAGGACTCTCTTACCTGAAGCTTGACCATCTCGATCAAGTCCCTGTCCTCGTCGTCCAGTCTGAAGACAAGCAATGCGCCCAGGAATACCGAGATAGAAATCAACATGATTAACCCGAAGCGAGCCAGAGGATTCGCAATGTCAAAATAGGATTGAGCATAGAGCGCGGCGATCGTCAAAGCCGCAGCCGACAATCCTTTCAGGATTCTGCGATCGTAAGGCCATAGCCCCAGAGACAGACTTACTATCAGGAGTCCGCCGAGGAAAGATGCTGAGGTGGCTACTGAAGTTGCCACCGCCGCTCCCGTTAGCCCGAATCGGGGAATCAGAATGATGTTGAGCATCACATTGGCAAGGAATGCAAACGCTGTCACGAGAACCCAGGGTTTTTGACGACCTGTCATTATCAACAAATTCCCGACTGGACCGGTGGCGAGATTAACGACCTGCCCGGCCACCAATATGACGAGAGGCAGCGCTCCGATCGCGTATTCATGGCCGAATACGATTGTCAGTACCTCCGTTGGGGCAAAGAATAGGGACAGAAAAAGGGGCGCGCCGACATATAGCCCCCATTTGGTGCTGGTCCGAAACAGATGAGCCATGCGATCAATCTCGTTTCGATGGAAGAAATCGGCAATCATTGGTGCAAACGCAACATTGAACGCGCCGATGATAACGGCAAAAAGCAGCGACGCCTGGGAGGCGGCCTGGTAGATGCCGACGTCCTCGGCGACCCCGAAGTAACCGACGAACAGGCGATCGGACCAAATTATCAGGTTGATGAAGACACTTGTAAGCGCTGTAGGAATTGAGAAAGCCAGCAATTTGCCCACGGGAAAGCGACCGGGTTGAGGGGCGGCGACCGTATCGCTGTACAGATATCTGATAAGGAGCAATGACAATGCAAACGCGGCAAGATATGAGACAACGATCGCAAATATCACGCCGCTCAGCCCCATTCCGAGCAAGAACACGAAGAGCAGAAGCCCAAGCATCACGATTGGTTGAGTAAGGTCTTCGGCCAGAACAGAGAATTGCATGCGTTGGGAGACTCGCGTGACGGCAGCTGCGACCGTCAACCCGGAAACCAGGGGAAAAGCGATTGCGAGGCTTCGAAAGACAGGAATCAATTCCTGGTCCGCGAATACACTAATCCCCAGCCAGGGCGCGCCCAGGTAAAGGAGTCCACCAGCCAGAGACCCGACAATCAGCGCGATGCCCAGACTGAGCAAGATTAATTTCCTGAAATCCGCTTTTTTGTCGCGGTGGATCTGGCTTCCAAACCGAAGTACACCATTGTCCAGGCCCAGGACCGTGAACAAATTTCCGATACGAAGAAGTATCCACCCTATCGCAACGAGGCCATACGCTGCCGGACCGAGCAGGCGAGCCAGGACTGCCTGGTTTACGATATTGATTCCCCGACCGACGATTCGGCCGATCAGGGCGATTCCGGCACCTCTTGCCAGCCTGGAAACATCGTGCCTCGCGGCCGCTTGTTTTTCTTGATTTCCAGCCAAAGTTGCCCCTCATCCGTTGGAAGCGCGGTGCCTGTAAAGACCGCTATCCTATGCAATACTCCGATTACAGTCGTTGCTGCGTCGACTGGTAGCCGGTCTCCCGAAGATGCTGCCTATCTGACTGCCAGGACGAGCAGGGAAGCCTGATCACGGCAGCAAGCTCAAGACTGTACCAACGCACAGACCGAGGTTGCGATATCCGCGTTCATTGGGATGAGAGTCTCTCTCGTAGAACATTTCTTCGTCCCATTCACATGCGTCCAACAGCGGCACGTAAGTAACACCCAGCGCGCTGGCCTCACCCATCGGATCCACGTCATACCGATTATTCGTCACTTCGTGTTTCTGTGGAAC
>Ga0255054_10000540_pt1 | contig 22297 bp, 21 predicted proteins | sample JV7_2_23_MG_FD_188634 | JGI IMG/M metagenome (GOLD analysis project Ga0255054, IMG submission 188634) | Seawater microbial communities from Jervis Inlet, British Columbia, Canada - JV7_2_23 | ecosystem: Environmental > Aquatic > Marine > Inlet | place: Canada: British Columbia | collected...
TCCGGTCATGGAGCTTACTAGCACTGTATCCCCGTCTGCAATACCCAGTGTTGCAGCATCAGATGGATTGATACTAATGCTGTCTTCCCAGTTTTGATCTCCGGGATCAAGTTTTTTGAATTGATAATACCAGGGAAGATTCTGACTTCTTCCTTCGCGATTAAATCTTGATTTGAGATCAACAAAATCATAAGGATATTCTGCTTTGCTTCCATGGCGAAGTGGTGCTTCATAGTGTGGCACGAAAGCCAGTTCACCCTGTGCATCATAATTACATACATCCAGAACATTGTCTACAGTTGTAAGGTGTTTGGTTGCGTGACCTTCGAGTGCCTCTTTAAGTGTTTCACTATAAAACTCAAATTTTCCTGTTTTGGTGTCGAAATTACCTCCCCACTTTGTCTGGAAAGTCGCGGGGCCTTTTGTAAAAACTCCCTTTTGTAGTAATTCAGTCCACCCTCCGGTCAGCGTATCATAGGCCGGTTTTGTAAAGTATTTGGTGGCATATTCAGCAAATTCGGCTTCATTTGTAGGTGTAGCTGCTGTTTCCGGATCTGCAAATTCCGTTGTATAATAATCATACAAATTGGTGAATCCTTTATCCGAAAGTTTTTTAGCAATAAGGAAGGGAATTTCATTTTCATCTCCTTTCACATCAAACAATTTTGTTGAAAGGGGTTGCTGAATGGTAACTTCTCCATGAAGATTCCCGCCCGTTTTCAGGTAACTCCATTTCTCAGTAGTAGGAAACGCAGCAGGTAAAACAATGTCTGCGAACTGCGTCATTTCTGAAGCATTCGTCGTTATGTGAGCAAAAAATGGAAGCTGTTTTAGTGCATCTATCCACCTCTTTGGCTCTGTTCCTGAGAACGCGAAATTACACCAGTAACCGATCGCCACCTTTATATCATAGGGATCTTGTGCAAGCATGGCATTGGCTGTATTATTAGTAACCACGCCTCCTCCGGATTTTCCTTTATTCATTGCCGGGAACTTTAGGGTACCACGTTGGTCGATTTTAGGGTTATCCACCCCTGTCGTGGCAATGGCATCCTGGTAGCTCGAATAGTCCGGGATCCCGTTCGTGGAGCTTGAAACTGAAACCTTTTTGACTGGTCCGCCCATATGGTCAACAGACCCCAGCAATCCGTTTAAAGCATGGATGGCCATGGCAGTATAGGTTCCCTTTGGATTCATCACGGGTCCGGGGCCCAACCAGACTGAGACATATGGAGCCTGGGCAGCCATATCTTCAGCTATTTGCTCTATTTTTGCCTGGTCTATCCCCGTTATTCCCGCTGCCCATGCGGGCGTTTTATCCTTCAGTTCGATATTCCACCATTTGACCAGGCCACTCGACTCAACTTCAGTAAAATCTGCTTCAACCACAGTGGTATTTGCAGTAAATACATTAACTCCAGTCCCATTAAAGTCTCCAACAAAAATCTTGCTCCACAATCCTCTCACAAGGATATGATGAGCTATTGCACTTGCCAGTGCTCCATCTTCCCCGGGTTTGACTGCAAGCCATTCATCAGACTTGCTTGCCGAAAATGTCAGAACCGGATCTATGGTCAGGAGTGATGCATTTTCTCTGATGGTCGTCCATTTGGCCATGGTTGAAGGGATTAGCCTGTTAGACCGGAAAGGGTCAACCCCCCATAGCACCAGATATTTTGTATTTTCCAGGTCATAATCTGCGTAATCCCAAAGGGCTTCTGTCCAGTAACGCCCCGCTTTCTCTGCTTCTGCGCAGAGTGCACTGTGAGAGATCCCATTAGGTGAACCGAAAATTTTGGGTAGAGCTGAATAAATTAAATCCCGGCTGTATGAATACCTTCCACGTAGCAACATAAACTTATGAGCCTCTCCACTATTTCTGATTTCAAGCATCTTGTCGGCAATGGTGTCGAGTGCTTCATCCCATGTAATAGGCACAAATTGCGGATCTATTCCCTTTCCTTTTATGGGGTTTGTACGCTTCATTGGAACTTTTACACGGTCCGGATCATACAGTTGTTTCGGGATCATATGTCCCTTGGGACAGACCGTTCCCGGATTGAATTTTGAATTCTGATTACCCCTGACCTTTACAGCTCTTCCATCCTGGATAAAAACCTCACAGGGGCACCAGGTTGTACATCCCTGACAAGTTGAAGGATACCAATCTCCGACTGCAAGTCCTGCGGCCTTGCTCTTTGTTTTTGAGAAGGCCCCAAGTACGGGATTAAAAGTAAATGCACCTGCACCGATAACAGCCATTGATCTGATAAAATCTCTTCTTTTTACTTCCATCGTGATTATGGTTTATTCATTAATATAATTAATACAAAACATATGACTTAAAAGTATACATTGTATGTGAATTTAAAGAAAAAATAATGTGCTTATTTTAACATGAATTCCGTTGTCAAGTGACAAGAATTCAATCGAAATAGATCGGTTACAAATACCATATTTGTCGTTTTTTACTATATTTAAGGCATCAAGTAAATGTAGTTTGAGTAGGATAATTTTAAAAAATGGATATTTCAGAGCTGAAACAAGGATGCCTCTATTGTGACAGGCAGGCCGCGATTTTTAAATACCTCGAACCGGATGAACTAATCCGGATTAACGAATCAAGAAACGAGTTAATTTATAATGCAGGAGATCATATTATTAAACAGGGAGCACCTGCAACTCATGTTCTGTCATTTACCAATGGTCTTGCAAAGGTGGTTATAGAAGGAGCTGAGGATGGAATCATCCTCAAACTGATTAAGCCTGTAAGGTTTATCGCAGGCCCTGGCTTTTTTCTCAGAAACCGTCATGCCTATTCTATTATCGCGCTGGAGAAATCATATGTTTGTGCCATAGATGAAAAAGTTTTCAAAGAAATTCTGGCATCAAATCACAGATTTAACGAAGGATTCCTGAGGCATGTGAACAAGAATTACCAATTCGTACTGAATAAATTTATCAGTCAGTTTCAAAATAATACAAAAGGCAGGGTTGCGAATACATTTTTATACCTCGCGGATGAAATTTATAATTCGGATAGTTTTAAACTGACCTTTTCGATCAGTGATCTTTCAAGTCTTGCGGCCATGTCCAAGGAAAGTATGTTTAGAATTATAAAGGAATTCAGCGATGATAAAATAATCAGAATCAGCAAGAAGCGAATCGATATTCTCAATAAGCCATTACTTGAAATGATTTCCGAAAAAGGGTAAATGAAAAATTTGGCCATTTTTATTCTACTCGTCTACTGCTCATTTATTAAGTCTCCCTCCTATCCATATTTCGTCACAACAAGAGTATTCAAGGAAAAAAAAATGAGATTCACAAAATGTTGTTTTATATCTCATTAAGGAGCAATTTGAAATTATTTTTTAATGGGATTATTATTGCATCTGTTTTTTTTATATTTTGCGACATAAATTATTCACCGAGCAGGCGTATCTAAGGTGAGCTAAGATATTCCTGCCTAAAGGATAACCGGGAAACGGGTTATCCTCCCGATTCCGCTGATAGTTATTTGACGTGGCGGATGAATTGGAAAGGGGATAAGTTCAGTAATAATTACAGACCTAAGACTGATAACCTCATTTTCAATTCAATGATAAGGGATTGAGAGTGGGGTTATTTATTTTAAAATAATATTCATGGAGCTGATTTTCTTGGTTTCTCTGTTTATCGTCGCATTTCTTTATTCCTCCGTCGGACATGGTGGTGCCAGCGGTTATCTTGCTTTGATGGCCCTGTTCGGAATCGAGATTGCGCTTATGAAACCTTCGGCACTAACACTTAATCTGTTCGTATCGTCCATTGCTTTTATCTCCTATTACCGTGGTGGACACTTCAGATTCAAAATACTATTGCCATTTGCCATCACCTCCATACCTATGGCTTTTTTGGGTGCCACACTCGATATTTCACCCGAGTTATATAAAAAAATACTTGGAGTTTGTCTGTTGATCGCCGCATTAAGAATTTTAATCCGATCTAAGGAATCATCTGTCAGCAGAAAAAATTTGTCAATCCCTGTAGCTCTATTAACGGGAGCAGTTGTTGGCTTATTCTCCGGAATGATTGGCATTGGAGGTGGAATTATTCTAAGTCCACTGCTATTGATTACCAATTGGGCAAATATGAAGGAAACTGCTGCCGTATCTGCGGCATTTATCTTTCTTAATTCCCTGTCCGGCCTGATAGGCCATGTCATGGCGGGAATGGAAGTGTCACCCAAAATCGGGTTATGGATTGCAATTGCAGTAGTAGGCGGACTGGCAGGTTCCTATACGGGCAGTTTCAGGTTTTCGTCTAACCATCTGAAACATCTTGTAACGGCAGTACTGATCATTGCAAGCATCAAGTTATACATACTATGACGCAGCAAAATATTACAGGAATTATTCTCGCCGGTGGTAAGTCCAAACGTATGGGACGTGACAAAGGACAGGTCACGTATCAGAAGACTCAATTGATAGAATATTCTATTAGATTGCTTGAATCCTATTGTAATGATATAATAATCAGCACAAATGAGCCTGCTCGATATAGAAAGTACGGATTTCAAATGATAGATGATGAATTTAAGGATTCAGGACCCATGGGTGGAATCCATGCTTCTCTGAAGAAATCTGTGAATTACATGAACTTTGTTATTGCCTGCGATATGCCCAATATTACAATGCAGGTCATTGATGTTTTAATATCTCACTCGTCGAAGGACCAGATCACAGTACCTACACTGAAGGGAAGGAGTGAACCCCTCTGTGCTTTATATCCACGGGATACTTATTTACAGCTTGAACATTGGCTAGCTGTTGGAAGGTTCAAGATGCAGGAATTCCTTCAGAATGCAAAAACCAGCTTTGTTTCTATGGACAGCTTCAACGATGATCCTGCAAACATTTTTAAAAATATGAATTCCCTTGCTGACTTGAATTAATAGTTCTGATGGATGCTTTGAAAAACATATTGCTCATCTCCGGAACAGGCCGGAATACTGGCAAAACAACCTTTGCCTGCAAGGTTATCGCACATTTTTCAGAACAGTTTGATTTGGTGGCACTCAAGATATCTCCACATTACCATGAAACCGGATTGACTCCGGAACAACTGGCAATTAATACAGGGTACAGAATAATAAAAGAAAGGGATGCAGAATCCGGGAAAGACAGTTCAAGGATGCTGAATGCAGGAGCTCGGGAATCCTTTTTTATACAGTGTTCAGATGAATACCTGCTCGATGCAATGCATTCACTTCCGGCTTGGATACGGGAAGATGTGCCCGTGATATGCGAATCAGGTTCACTTGGTGATTATATCCTCCCGGGTGTTCATATTTTAGTGAGGCCCTCAAATGAATTTATTAATCATCCTAAGTACGATGCGAGAATCCGGAAAGCTGACAGAAATATCATGTACAATGGTACAGAATTCGATTTTGATCCTGTTGATTTAAAATTTATTAATGGCAGTTGGACATTGAATTAACAAAATCATGATTAACCTTTCAAAGGCCCTGGATATTATTGACAAGCATATTTTAGATGCGGGTTCGGAAATCATTCCCCTGAAAGAATCTTATTTTAGGATTCTCGGTGAAGATGTTTTTGCGGATAGGGATATCCCTCCTTTCAATAAGTCTGCAATGGACGGTTTTGCCTGTAGACGTGCTGATCTTGGAGAGATACTTTCAGTCAGGGAATCCATTCAGGCCGGGGCAATCCCTAATTTCCAGGTAGAGCCAGGTACCTGTGCCAGGATCATGACCGGCGCCAAAGTACCTGAAGGAGCAGACTGCGTAATTATGCAGGAATTTACCCAAATAAATGAGGATGGGAAAATGGTTTTCATGGGAAAGGATACGAATACAAATATTTGTTATATGGGTGAAGACATCCAGCAGGGGGAATTGGTATTGGAGCAGGGTAATTATCTGAATCCTCAGAATGTTGGATTGCTCGCAGGTATTGGAAAAACAGAAATAAAGGTATACAACAAATATAGTATTGGCATTATCGCCACCGGGAGTGAATTGGTCGAACCGTGGGAGAAACCTGAAAGCACAAAGATCAGGAATTCCAATGCATGGCAGTTAATGGGACAGATACATAACTTGGGGCATATTCCAATATATTATGGTATCGTCCAGGATGATAACTTGCAGATTAGGGCAAAAACTGAAGAGGCCCTGAATAATTGTGACATATTGTTCCTTACAGGGGGTGCTTCTGTAGGTGAATTTGATCTCGTAGCCAGTGTACTCAAGAGTCTTGAATTTTCTATCGAGTTTGATAGATTGGCTATTCAGCCCGGGAAACCGATTACATTTGCTTTAAAAGACAAAAAAGTATGTTTTGGATTTTCAGGAAACCCGGTATCATGCTTCTTGCAGTTTGAATTACTGGCCAAACCCTTTCTGCTAAAATCATCCGGAGCGCATTATCAACCAAGCAGAATAAAATCAAAGCTTGACAGAGAGTTTTCCAGGAAGAAAAGCGACAGGCAATATTTTCTTCCTGTACTTTTATCAAAAAATGGATACGTTACTCCTGCGGTCTACCATGGTTCCGCTCATTTAAAAGCATTAACCGAGATCATTGGCTTTGCTGAAATACCTCAGGGTATTAAGACAATTAATAAAGGGGAAGAAATTTATGTACGACTCGTTTAACAGAAAAATATCCTACCTGCGTATCTCAGTTACAGACCGGTGTAATCTCAGATGCCGGTATTGCATGCCTCCCCAGGGAATTAAGACATTGAATCACAAAGAGATCCTTTCATATGAAGAAATTACCTCAGTTGTCAAAACACTGGTTTCTTTCGGAATAAATAAAATCAGGCTCACCGGCGGAGAACCACTGGTCAGGAAAGGAATTGAGAACCTTGTCGGAATGATTTCAGCCCTGCCAGGAATCAGTGAAATTACACTTACAACCAATGGTGTACTGCTGAATGACCTCGCTCCATCATTGGCCATAAACGGTCTGAGCAGAGTTAATATCAGTCTGGATACTATAAATCCGGAAAGGTATAGACAGATCACCAGGGGGGGAGACATTTCTCATGTGATCAGGGGTATTGATGCAGCACTGAAAGCCGGGATTGAACCTGTAAAGATCAATTGCGTAAAAAATCCTGGAACTACTGAAAGGGAGCTGCATGATCTCCAGGAATTTTGCAGGGAAAGGAATCTGGAACTGCAGTACATCAGGCAAATGGACCTTGCTTCAGGTAAGTTCTGGCCAGTGGAAGGAGGCAATGGAGGGAATTGTGGGATCTGTAACCGGATCCGTTTGACAGCCAATGGAAATTTCATACCCTGTCTGTTCAGCGAAAAGGAATTTAACATCAGAGAGTTGGGAATTGTCAGAGCATTTCATGAAGTGGTTGAGAGTAAACCAATTCGAGGGAAGGTCAATACAAAAAATAGGTTTTACAATATTGGTGGATAATTTGCAGCTTTCATAACATAGTCCAAATCGAATTATTTTTTTTATTAGACAATTATGAATGATAATATCTCTTCCGGAAACGGACTAACACATATTGACTCATCAGGTAATGCCAGGATGGTTGATGTAGGTCATAAAACCAGTCAAGCCAGATATGCAATTGCTTCCGGAGTTATTAAAATGGCCACCGAAACTATAAAGGCTGTCAGAGATAATCAACTTAAAAAGGGTGATGTTCTAGCTGTTGCCCAAATCGCCGGGATACAGGCAGCTAAATCGACACCTACGCTAATTCCACTCTGTCATACTCTTCTATTGGACAGGGTATCTGTTGAGTTTGAAATAACTAAAGATGGCATTGAAGCAACTTGTATTGCATCTTGCCAGGGTAAGACAGGTGTTGAGATGGAAGCTCTCACAGGTGTGTCGGTGTCATTGTTAACAATATATGATATGTGCAAGGCTATTGATAAAGAGATGAAAATTGAAAGAATCGTTTTAGTAAAAAAGGAAAAAAAGGATATTTAAAATGGGGAACAGTATTGTAATAAAATCTCTCAATATTTCAAAAAACAAAGGTACGGTGAAAACTCCATGCAGCTCTGTTGAACTAACCGGCAATGGTATTAAAGGGGATGCACATTCAGGCCCCTGGCACCGCCAGGTCAGTATGCTCGGAGTGGAAAGCATAAGAAAACAGGAAAAGGAACTGAATCGCAAAATTGAATTTGGCAAATTCGCCGAAAATATAACTGCAGAGGGATTTCAGTTATATCATGCACATCCTTTAGACCGGATCATCTCAGGTAGTACCATTCTTGAAGTAACACAAATTGGCAAAAAATGTCATGGAAAGAAATGCGGCATTTTCAAAGAGACAGGTAATTGTGTCATGCCCAAAGAGGGTATTTTTTGCCGGGTAATATCCGGAGGTGAACTGAAGGTCGGTGATTCTATGGATCACATACCGAAGACATTCAGAATGAAAGTAATCACCCTTAGTGACAGGGCATATGCCGGTGTTTACCAGGACAGGAGCGGAAAGATGATCATTGAGGAGGCAGAAAAATGGTTCTCCCTTAAACAACTTGATTTCAAACTTGAAAGAGAGATTCTACCTGATGACAAGGAAGCTCTATCCGAAGAACTTCTAAGAATATTTGAGGAGGACTATGATATTGTAATCACCACTGGAAGTACTGGCCTGGGGACCAGGGATATTGCACCGGAAATTGTTAAACAGCATCTTGACAGGGAGATACCAGGTATTATGGAACTTATTAGAGTGAAATATGGAATGGTGAATCCCAATGCTTTATTGAGCAGGTCTGTTGCAGGTCTACACGGAAAAACGATCATCTTTACACTGCCCGGTAGCACAAAAGCAATCAATGAATACATGGAAGAAATACTAAAATCCCTGTGGCACATTATCCTGATGGTGCATGATATTGATAGTCATTGAATTTATTTTGATGCTTCTACTATTTTCGAAGGTACTTTCGGATTTTCTCACGAAATACGTCGATTCTTCCAGAGCAGGTAGCTTGGCAATGTTGACAAACCCCACCGGGTCAATTCCCATATACATGTACGGAATTGGCTGCTGAGGGCAGGTAATTGATGCCGAACCAGCAAATCAGAAGTACAATGAATGCTACACCTAGTGCCCAGAGGGGTGCTTTTACCTTTTTGGGCTGGAAATGCCTGAAGTGCATGTAGCCAAGGTAACAAAGCCAGGTAAGGAAGGCCCAGGTCTCTTTGGGGTCCCATGTCCAGTAATGTCCCCATGCCTCCTTTGCCCAGAGGGCCCCAAAGAGGAGTCCCAGGGTAAGAAATGAAAACCCGATATAAACAAGGTTGTCTGCCAGCTTAAGAACCGTCAGATTGATCTCCCTGTAATAAAGCTGGTACAGTCCCTTGACAGCCACCAGAGACGAAGCAGCCAACAGGGCGTAGGAGAATATATACACGATCACATGGGGCACAAACCAGGGCGACTGCAAGGCCGGCATCAAGGTCTTAGAATAGGTTTCCGGGTTCAGGTAATTGATCATCAGGAAGAGGGAAGCAAGGGCCAGGGCATATACTAGAAACCATTTATACCTCCATCTGAAATAGGTGATCACCCCGACAAGGGGAAGAAACAGGGAATACCAGAGACGTGTTTCCCCGAGTGTCCTGAGGGGTGGCCGCTCCAGGTTGATCCATAGCATGACCACGAAAAATGTCATCACAAGAATACCGCCAATAACCAGCGCTGATCCTGTTATTTCCAAGGATTTCCTTTTGGCTGAAAAGTTAACCAGGGTTGCCCCCGATATCCAGCTTAAAAAAGTAATGCCGGCAAAAGCCGGGAAATTTATCCAATCCATTTTTCTTATTCTTTAATGTCCTGGCCAATCCAGAACAGGTACAAAGCTCCTGCAAGCAGCAGGAAAATGCCAAAATAAACAATCGGCAACCAGGGATCCCTTACCGCTTCTATCACTGAAACCTGTGACCATTTACCCATGCGTTCATCATATGATAACTGGTAGAGTTTCCATCCCCTGTGTTTATAGGGTTTGTTTACCTCCAGGGTAAGTGGCAATTCCTCTATGCCATCCTTGATGACAATGTCAGATGAAAACTTTTCCGGCTCCGGGATGGTCATGGCAATGAAGTAATTATTATCCAGGGGCATATGCTCGTGCATTACACGGAAACTACCACTTGATATCCAGCCTTCTGTTTCCTGTCCCGATTCACTATGCCTGGCTTTTACATAAGCTGCGGGTGCATTCCCCATGCTGTCGCCATGGACATACTGATCACCCAACCTGAACGCTTCGGGCTCATAATCCAGTACCTCAACATCCCAGTTCAGCAGGGTGGTCTTCAAACCTTTCTCAATAAATGGCATAGCTCTCCCCTCTTCCGCAACAACGGATCCTGTCCTACCGTCAAGGATCGCAAGTTTGGGATTATAATGCTCTATATTAAAGTCCTCCAATCTTACCGAAAATGGTAGTAAATACGTTTCACTGTTCCGCTTATTCACGGCCTGGTTTGTTCCGGCATGTTCCTCCATGACTGTCAGGTTCAATCGCATCAAGTCCCCGGCTCCAAGGTATCCCGCAGCAATGGTGATCCAGAGTCCCGCATGATTCAACAGGAATCCCAGGTTTTTACGTTTGATAGGTGTTGCCCTGCGAAGTGCTACCAATCCAAGGGTAGTAAGGAAATACAAACCCGAGATCATCATGAGCCAGCTGTTCTTCATATGAGTCATTCCCAATAACCTAAGGTAACGGTTGGCATCGGCGTCATCTTGCGGGATGAAACCAAGAAGCAGAGTTACCAGGGCAAAAAAACTGATGGCAGAGATGGCTGCAGGAACGCTTGATAGCCATTTGACCATGGGACGGCTTTTAAACCTGTAATATATCATGAACAGAAGGAGGAGGAGTCCAGCCCCAACCATCATGTTCACAGGCCATTTCAATAATGGAGCCCCTTTCCCGCCTGACAGGACCTCGAATATCAATCCCATGAAGATCAATTCCAGCACAACAAGGAAACTCTCCTTATATCTCCATGGATGCTCCCATGTTTTCCTTATCGGCTTATTTTGTTCTTTATTCACGTGTGATGGATTAAGTAATAACAGGTGGCAAATATAAACAGATATATTATTCCTTTATCAAGAATAAAGGTATGGTGAAAAAATAAAAGGCCTCAGCGGATGCTGAAGCCTTTTAGAAAATAGTTCGTGTAATCTTAATTGCTCAGTTCTTCAAGAGAATTTATCAGCAATGCCTGGGCATAAGCGAAATTATGAACCCCCATACTGAGGTCTTCTTCGATGAATTTGAAATTGTAGAGGAATCCGGCTTGCTCAGGGGATACTTTTAGTGGAGCCGAACTGCTCGCTTTTAAATACCCGTCTTCATCCAGGAGACCCTCCCCCATCAATACATTATGCAAGCTGTCAAGCAATGTAGCTACCTTTGTCTGGGCGCCGTTAAGATCAAAATCCTCTATGCCAATGTGGCAATCGGTACAACCGGCAACCCAGTCCCTCTTGGAACCATAATAATCATAGCTCATTTTAAGTGTATGACCACCTGCCTGGTTACCATAGGCAGCGGGCATATGGCACTCATTACAGCCTGAACCGGAATGAAGCGAAGCACCTGCGGTTGGGTAAGATTCACTACCGGCAACCTCGTATCCTGAGGTTCCGTAAACCATGGCAGCTTGCGATCCGTGATGCGGTCCCCAGCGCTTGTCGGTTATTTCGATGCTATCTCCGCCTATCACGTACATTGGATCAGGAATCCGTGGCTGGTGACAATTGGAGCACACATTTCCTGTTCCGTTATCTACCGTAACACCATTGATCCAGAGTTTTACTGGATCCGGATATCGGATGTCTAAGTCTGTGGAATCATATTTGATGTGAATTTTGTGACACGTACGGCAATTCTGAGGAGAAGGATTGTCAATATCAGTAGAAGCCTCAATCTCACCACTTTCCATCCTGTCTAAGAATCCTTCATGTGTATGACAATTCGCACAGTCTTTAGCATTTCTTTCAAAATCACCACCGGTCAGGTGTTTTGAATTCGCTGCCTGCAATTGTTTGACAAATATATCAGTACTTTCATCATGGCATTGTACACAGGTGCCATTGCCGTCGACTCCGTCTGTACCGTTTGTGCCATTTGTGCCATTTGTACCATTTGTACCATCTGCTCCCGCAATGCCGGCCGGACCTTCACAACCAACAATGGCAACTGCTGCAAGTGCAAATACAGTCAGTGTTAAGCTTAATAAATAAGTGAATCTTTTCATAGTTATTTTTCGTTTTTGAGATATGGTTTAAAATTAGGAATGCCCGTTGCAACTGACAATATTTAGCTGGTGATATATATTACATTATTTGCAGATTTATCCAGTCCTACAAATAGCAATAAATCGGGAATGATATCGAGATTACTCATTCCTATAATAGATTAATATCGATCGGATTAAACACCCGGTTACGACATTAAACTCGATCTGGCATTATCCGTGTCAATTCACCAGGCAGGTACTTCAGGAAAGCGATGTAAATCTTTTTATTTGTCGATGAATACCTTCTAAATTAATTAAATTATTAATTCTCAATAATGATATGTATCGCCTATTTATTTGTTAAATATTACCGTTTTACTTGCTAAATATTACAATATCTAAGATGCATTTATGTCATACCCCTGAACCAATCAAAACAGGGATGTTTCACAAACTAAACTTAAATTTATGAAAAAAAATTTATTACTTTTTACTAGTCCGCTTCTCCTGTTAATCTCATTGATTTTCATAGGTAGTGGAGATGTTTATGTTGCTGCGGACTTTGTAGGCTCTGCAGCATGTGCAGGATGCCATTCTGAGAATTACGGTGACTGGAAAGCCTCCGGGCACCCTTATAAATTTTCAGTTACTCCTGGAAATGAGGGACCAGTTTATCCAGAAGAAGCTGTGAACTTTCAGACCCAGTGGATGGACAGCCTGGGAGATGAATCGCACACCTGGGATGATGTTGCAGGTGTTATTGGCGGCTATGGCTGGAAGGCTCGTTTTGTTGGGACAGATGGCTATATTATCGGTACCGCCGGCAGTTCTTTTCCCGATGCAGGGATGGGACATAACCAGTTTAACTTCTATGGTGGAGAAGACCATGGATGGGTAGATTATGATGCCGCAAAAACAACAAAACTTTATAATTACGGTTGCTTTAAGTGCCATACCACTGGCGGAGACACAACCGGAACCTGGCTGGCCGGTGTAGATGGACTTGGAACATTTACAGAGGGTGGTATTGGATGCGAAAGTTGCCATGGTCCAGGTGGTGATCACATTGTAAGTGAGTCCAAAGATGATATTGATTTGGTTTATGAATTTGCCCATCAGGATAACGCCGTCGGCGGACTCCAGATAGGGGATGATATTCAGCTTCCCAACCCGGAAACTAATGACGTAAACTTCCTTTGCGGTACTTGCCACAACAGGGATTACAAGAGCCCGATCAACGCAAGTAAGGGTTTTGTCAAGCATCATGAGCAATGGGATGAATTTATAGCTACCAAACATGGTGCTGCACTCACGTGTAACGCCTGCCATGATCCACATAAGCGGGTCATATGGGATGGTGAAGGCATCACCAAGACTTGTGAATCCTGCCATCCAAACCAGACTGCTCTGATAAATCATTCTGGGACATCCGATTGTATTGATTGCCATATGCCTTTTGCGGCAAAATCAGGTACTAAAAGAGGTGCTAGCGGGTTCGTGGGAGATGTACGATCACACCTTATGGCTATTACACCCGACACAGCTTCGATGTTTACCCCTGATGGTGCTTGGGTAAGAGATGACACCGCAAGATCAGCTTCTTTAAGCCCAGCTTATTCCTGTCTTGGATGCCATAACGATGATCCAGATGATCTCATTCCGGATAAAACCCTGGAGGCGGCTGCATTGTCTGCAGCCAATATGCATGTAGATGTCACCTCTGTGCGCCAGCATGCTGAATTATCTCTTGGAATCTATCCGAATCCATCATCCGGACCAACTGTGATCAGTTTCACACTGGCACAGGCAGAATTTGTTAATCTCAGCGTATTCAACACAGCAGGCCAGATGGTTTATCAATTAAGAGATGAAAGAAGGCCAGCTGGAAGCCAGCTGATACAGTGGAACGGCACAAGCAATACCGGTGCTGAGATGGCTTCAGGATACTATTTTGTAAAACTTACGGCCGGAAACCTAACCTCGGTTCAGAAACTAGTAATGATGAAATAGAATTAATAGGTTAAATCTCATTTCGCTAGTTTTTTAAATGACAGGCAGGTTGGAATCCAACCTGCCTGTTTCTTTTTATGCAGTCAGGTTGATCGATCAATGAGTTTCCTGCACCAGGATGATCAGATACGATCTCCTGGTACCTTTATACCAATAAAACATAATCCAAGAAAATTGATCCTGGTAATGTCAAATTACAGGTGATCATATGCTATGAAAGGTCAAAAATTATTCATCTCCACACCTAATGTTTGAAAAAATTACATATTTTTATACTACTTATGCTATAGGACGAATAGTATTCACATAAAATAATGAAATTCTACACAATAACTTGATACGGTTTAAGAACCATGATTGAACTTGCTATGCAAGGAAACAGTAGAGGAGTTCTTCAGAAAGAGATATCTCAAAAGCAGGAAAAAATTAACGAAAGTGAAGCCGCTAATATGTCCCATATCTAAAAACATATATTATGAGAATAGCAAATGACATTACAGCCCTTATAGGTAATACACCTTTGGTAAAACTTAACAAGGTAACAAAAGATGCTCCTGCAAATCTGGTTGCAAAACTTGAATTCTTTAATCCTGCAAGTTCTGTAAAAGACCGAATTGCAATATCGATGATAGAGGATGCTGAAAAACGCGGGTTGTTAAATAAAGATATTGTTATTATTGAACCCACAAGTGGTAACACAGGTATTGGTCTTGCCTTGGTGAGTGCGTCAAAAGGATACCGTCTTATCCTTACCATGCCTGAGAGTTTTAGTATTGAAAGGAGAAAAATATTAAAAGCGTTTGGTGCTGAACTGGTACTTACACCGGCTGAAAAAGGCATGAAAGGCGCAATCGAAAGAGCTGACGAGCTGGCCAGGAAAAATAAAAACACATTTGTGCCACAGCAATTTAAAAACCCGGCCAATCCTGAAATTCACAGGTTAACAACGGCCGAAGAAATATGGAATGACACAGACGGCAAAGTGGATATTCTGGTTTCGGGAATCGGTACTGGAGGAACTATCACGGGTGTTGCTGAAGTGATCAAAGAAAGAAAACCGGATTTTAAAGCCATCGCTGTCGAACCGGTGGATTCTCCCATTCTGTCTGGTGGAAAGCCTGGCCCTCATAAAATTCAAGGTATTGGTGCAGGTTTCGTTCCTGATATTTTAAATACAAAGATAATTGATGAAATAATCCAGGTTTCCAATGAAAATGCATTTAAAACAGCGAAACGATTAATCAAAGAAGAAGGTATCTTTTGTGGTATCTCATCCGGTGCAGCGGCACATGCCGCGCTGGATGTTGCCAGCAGGGCTGAGAATAAAGACAAGTTAATAGTAGTCATTTTACCTGATACAGCGGAAAGGTACTTGACAACAGTATTATTTGAAGACTGAATATACTCATTTAACTCCCAGAAAAGCTGGAATCATGGGCATTATATTTCTTAACATCAATCCCAAGCTTAACAAAATGAATTCCGGATTTTCAAGCGATAATCAGCCGGGTGACCTGACACAAGCCGAGTTTTTTGAACTTAGAGCTCGACGGAGGCGATTATGCGAGATATGCTTTGTTTTTGCAATACTGGTACTTGTATTCAGTACTTCATGGGATTTGGAGCTTAAGATGGTCCTGACTACAAATTATTCCCTGATAATCTAAATGGTGAATTCAGCGGCAAGTCCATTGAACCGAAATACCATTATTCGGCATACTATATAGACGCTGGCGCCAGCAAGAAACAAAAAACGGCGATGCGTGAAATTCTGTCAGGTGCTCCTTTCTCAACAATGGGTGAACAATTAGGTATCAAAGAAACATCGATGGAAATTAAAAGCCCGGATGGAGAGAACAAAAGTTATATGCTCTCATTGGGGGACCTCGGTGAATTCTCTGTATCGCTGGTCTATGGTAACGACAAGAGCACGCCGCTGAAAGTTCTGAATCCGGTTTACCCATTTCCGGCCACGGAGGTTATTATCGGTTCCGCATCCGGGAAATTCAACGATCACGGCAAAGATTTAAATTTGAAGAATAATAGCGGAGAGATAAGCGAGTTTACCATTTCTGGCAACTAGGAAGAATACCTGACTTTTGCATCAACCGGATGCTGTCGAGAATGTGTGATTTCAGAAATTCAGGCAACATTATAAGTTATTTTCTGCTATCCAGCTTCAGTGCACTGAATGGCAGCACCGGTTATGCTGGTCGGTAAAACGAGAATCCGGTTCAATGATCTCACTCGGATTCTGCCGGGCCACTTACTATCGGCTTATCCAGATACTTTCCATAAATCTGGCTCTGCATATGCTGAGGTAAAGTTATTCTACTAAATCCTTATACGGTTTATCGCAATTGTTTGGCTTTATATCGTGCCTAATAAAACACCATTTTACCAGTCATTTGTGACAGGTTAAAAGAAAGGAGTAAAACAAATGGGACCTGAACAAATGTGGAGGGATGAATGGTGGATATTCCCCTTAATAATATGCATAATAATGATGATCTTCTTTTTCAGGATACGAGGACGAAGAGGTTTCATACCACCGTGGATGCAAGATTCTGACAAACATCATCCCGAAAGCACAGAATCGGAAACAGCTTTGGATATTCTAAAGAAACGATATGCTAAAGGCGAAATTACCAAAGTGGAATTTGAGGAAATGAAAAGGGATCTTTAAAGTTATGAAGACGACTTTTTTGTTTTGACAGTATCGGCTTTATACCCATTTAAAAATGTTTCAGTATTTACACAAGTGAAACGACTCTCCTTAGGAATCCGAATTGGCTGGTTATAAATTGGTTCTAATTTTGTGACCAATTATAGCCGAATTAAAGAAAACTGTTCTAACTCTAGGAACAATACTACTAATTCTTAAAAAATGGATTACTCTTGAAAGTTCACCCACATTATGGCAGGTGATAGTTGAAATGATTTTTGCGAATTACTTCCCTTACGTGGTCTATGCTGCATTTTGCCACAATCTTCGAATATTCTATTATGCTGCAAATATATATTTTATTGACTTTCTGTATACTATGTTATATTTTTATGTAATGTCGATATTGGCAGTAGTATGTTATGAGTAAAAACTGACATTGAAAAAAATAAGGAGAAAATACAATGATGAACTCAATGATGAATGCCATGATTCGTGGCATGACAAAAGAAGAGCGTGAAAATATGATGCTCCAAATGATGCCTGAAATGATGAAAAAAGCAGATATCAATGTTCTTATGGCAAATATGCTGGAGGAAATGAGCAAAACGATAACGCTTTATGGCGTTTACAGCCTTATTACTAAAATTGTGACAGACCCGTTACTAAAAGAAAAATTTGGCGATATGCTGAAAAGCATGAAGGAAAAAATGCCTGAAATGATGCCGATGATGATGCCAATAATGGATGAGTTGATGCCCAAAATAATGTCAGGTATGATGCCAATGATGTCAGGTATGGTAAAGGAAATGACCGAAAAGATCGAGTGTATGATGATCGATATGGTGGATGATGACTCTGAAATGAAAAAGATGATGGGCGAAATGATGTTTGCCATGTGCCCTATAATGGCCGGAAAAGTTATTCCTGAGGAAAAAGGGACAGAATTTGTCAAACAAATGGAAAAATCGGTGTTGACTGACAGAGGAATCACTTAATAATGACAATGTAACTGAAATCAACAATTAAGAAATAATAAAAGCAGGAGGAAATAAAATGGGACTAATGGACTTAATGGTAAAAATGATAAGAAAAGAAAAAAGAGAAGAAATGATGATTAATATGATGCCTCTTATGATGGAAGGTATGGATATTAACGAATTGATGCCAAAAATGATGGTTGCAATGTTTAAAGATGTTACTTCTGAAGACATTGCAGACTATTTAAAGAACACTTTAGAAGATAAGAAAAAGCTTCAGGAAATGGCTAATAAAATACTCGAAGCTAACCCGATGGCTAAAATGATGATGAAAAAATATAAAAGCAAACTTGGTTTCGATGAAACTGTGGATACTTTAATGGCCAGTATTCCAAAAAACAACTGGAAAATACCTGACACACGCGACCTGCAAAAATTATGGAAAGAAGAAGGCATTAAGGAAGCACCTAAAATGAAAATACTCTATTTGTGTAATGCCAAAGGAGCCTATGAAATAACCAAAGATGATGAGCTGTTACGGATGACTGTAATGATGCCTATGGGATTAAGTATCTATGAAACCTCAAAAAGTGAAGTTGAAATAGCCTTTATGAATCTAGGTATGATGAGTGGGATGTTTACTGGTGTTCCACATGAGGTTTTAAAGTCCAGTGCGCAGAATTTAGAAAATGCAATCAAAGATTTTATTCAATAAAAAAAAATATTAGGCCGACACAACTTAAAGAGGCAACATTATTAGAGTGTATTATATGAAGTACTCTCATCACCATTTCTGGAGTTTCTTGGAAAAGAGCTGTACCTTGGGTACTGATTCCCCAGAGGAACGAAGGCGTAAAGTAACCCTGGTAGTGATAACCGGTTTATCTACCATCGCTAGTGTTGTTTGGGGTACCCTCTATTATGTTATTTTTGGGCCTACCACTACGACGTTCATCACTTATGGATTTACAGTTGTTCTCGGAATAACGTTACTGATTTATTTCATAACCAAAGGATTTAATTTTCTGCTTTATGTTTTTTTCTTTATGATTTTCTGGAATCCAATTGCAATGCAATGGAGTCTAGGGGGCTTTGCTGCTTCAGGTGTTTTGATGCTGTGGTCTCTGTTAGCTCCGTTTAGCTCCCTAATGTTTCAGAATATCAAAAAAGCGACCGGGTGGCTCCTCGCTTATATTATGCTCCTTTCTCTCTCTTTATATTTCGATGACTACGTTTCTCAGTGGGCTTTTCCTGTATCCAACAAAATATCTATGATGTTTTTTGGAATGAACCTCATAGGTCCTTCCATAATAATTTTTTACTCAATGATGTACTTTGTCAATGCCTTTCAGAGAGAACATAAGAGATCGGAAAAGTTAGTGCTCAATCTCACGGAAGAGCGTGAAAATCTGAGAGAGATGAGCGCTATTCTTAAAAAGATGTTCGGCCGGTATCTTTCGACCGAGGTCATGAACTCGCTCATCGAGAACCCTTCGTCCCTGGAATTAGGGGGCGAGAGGCGAAGCGTTACTATCATGATGACGGACCTGAGAGGTTTTACTGCCCTTTCCGAGCGTCTTGAACCAGAACAGGTAGTCCAGATGCTCAATGTCTACTTTGAGGTCATGGTAGAGGTGGTCTTAAAATATAACGGTACCATTAACGAGATCATTGGCGACGCTTTGCTCATCATTTTTGGTGCACCACAAGAGATGCCCGACCGGGCCCAGCGAGCCATTGCCTGCGCGATAGAAATGCAGAACGCGATGGCAGAGGTAAACGGGCAAAGCCGCTTACAAGGTCTGCCCGAGTTGGAGATGGGAATCGGGCTCAACGAGACTGAGGTGATTGTTGGTAATATCGGCTCCACCAAAAGGAGCAAGTACACTGTTGTGGGGAGCGGCGTAAACATGACCAGCCGGATCGAGTCATATACCGTGGGAGGACAGATCCTTATTTCCGAATCCCTGCACCAGGAAACGGGTGATATTTTGCGTATTGACGCCCAGCGAGATGTACGTCCCAAGGGATCAGAAACGCTTTTAAGGATCTATGAAGTGGGTGGCATCGCCGGACGATTTAACCTTGCTCTGGAGGAGAAAGAGCCGCCTCTGGTCACTCTGGTGCGGCAAATTCCATTACGGTACATGGTGGTTAAAGGCAAAGATATTGGGAAGAAAGGGCTCGAAGGCTTTGTAGTCCGGCTTTCGAAGAACTGCGCCGAGATTACGTTGGGCGCTTCGGTTGATTTGATGACCAATCTCAAGATGAACTTGGGAGATGTGGATGAGAAGCTTTCTGCTAGGGACTTCTACGGAAAGGTGATTAGTCACTCAGGGGAAATTAGGCAAAACCACGTAGTTCATTTTACCTCTATCCCGCCTGAGATAGATGCCTATTTCCAATCTCATCGGCAACATGCTGTGAAGCCAGCGGTGAGTTGATTCCTTGGGACTCTGGCATCCCTCATTCGTTAGTGTGCGCCGTCAGCTAAATCCGAACTTTTCCGGTTAAAATAAATTAGATATTGTACTGCTGATTTTAATTTGTATATATAATCAATAATTGGAAAGGTCGGGAGAAGACGGTTGTTGCAGTGAAGGTAGCTGAGAATCTGGTGGATGTTTATATCATTGAAGAGAAGGTCTATTATTATTACAGTTTCAAGATCATTAAATAAAGACAATCCTAGATTTTGTGGTTAGTCTTTTATCAAATTGGCAATCTAAACAATTTGCCTTAACTTTATTTATGATTTCTTTCCTTCTTGCAAGGTTCGACTGCATAGCACTTGGCATTCCCGCTTTCACCATTCATTTTTTCAATCACTTGTTAAAAAATAAAGCTATTGGCAGTAAAAAATATGTTAGGCGTAATACCGTGTCTACTAAAACAAATGGGACCTGAACAAATGTGGAGGGATGAATGGTGGATATTACCCTTAATAATATGCATAATAATGATGATCTTCTTTTTCAGGATACGAGGACGAAGAGGGTTATTAACCGAGTATTCTTGGATCGATTTCTAATTTTCTAGTTCCATCAACATTTTCGTATAAGATATTAATAATGAGGTATTTAAATTATAATATTAATTGATAAATATAAAAAAATCCTCCAGATTAAAGTCGCCAAACTAAAAAAACTGGAGGATTATGATAGATAAAACTATTGCAATTTACGTATTTATTGACGATCTGCTTAAAGATCTTGTATACTATGAGCCAACAAATAGAAATATGTCTGATGCAGAGGTTATTACAACAGTCCTCGTTTCGGCTATATATTTCTCTGGTCATCATGAAAAAGCCATGAGCTTTATGAGTTCAACAGGAATGGTAAAACATATGCTCAGTAAAAGCAGGTTCAACCGGCGATTACACCAGATTCGTGAGCTGGTTGTCGACTTGTTCTTCCAGCTATCTGCTTTGATTAAGGAACTGAATATCAGTTCAGAGTATTCCATTGATAGTTTTCCCATACATACTTGCGATAATATCCGTATTGCAAATTCAAAGCTAATCCAGGGAGAGATTTACCGGGGTAAGAAGGTATCCATGCGTAGATACTTCTTCGGGTACAATGTTCATGTTCTCTGTACTGCGGATGGGATCCCTGTAGAATATACCTTTTTGCCAAGCCGGTCTCATGATTCAAATGCATTAAAGCAAATGCCTTTTTTGCTTCCTCCTGGCAGTAAGGTTTATGCTGACGCCGCATATACAAATTACGTAATCGAGGATATGCTAAAGGATGCCGAAGGCATTGAATTGCTGTCACAAAGGACTTCCAGATTAAAAAGACAACATGAGCCATATATCGATTACATTATAACAACTATGAGAAAAAGAATTGAAACAACATTCAGTGAAATCGCTAATTTATTACCGAAAAAGATCCATGCAGTCACTGAATATGGTTTCATACTGAAAGTGGTTATCTTCATTTTTGGATACGCCATTTCAAGAACTGTAATATAAATAGCAACTTGAGTTAATTAGGCATCCTCTCCATGTACTATTCCGTATATGAAAGATAAAACACTTGCACGTTGGCACTGTCGTATGATATAAGCAAAAGAGTCATTACACTAATTGCTATTCTGGCGCTTTGTGTTTCCTGTGTATTAACGAGCGCACAAGTATCAAAAACCACTTTCTCTAAGGAGAATGAGGACTTTGCTTATTTTATTGAAAGGTTTTATGCTGATACGTTATTTCAAAAATCCAGAATCGTAATTCCATTACAAGGAAAAATAGTCACCTTTAATGAAATTGAAAAGTCTATAGTTGAAACCACTTGGGAAGGTCGAAAAATAATTGTAACAAGTTTTGAAGAGATAAAATCATTAATGAAGAATGTTAAACA
>Ga0255054_10000541_pt1 | contig 22292 bp, 18 predicted proteins | sample JV7_2_23_MG_FD_188634 | JGI IMG/M metagenome (GOLD analysis project Ga0255054, IMG submission 188634) | Seawater microbial communities from Jervis Inlet, British Columbia, Canada - JV7_2_23 | ecosystem: Environmental > Aquatic > Marine > Inlet | place: Canada: British Columbia | collected...
AATTAGCAGGCCGGTGGGACCCCAGGACATCGCCGCGACGATCGCGGCGTATCTGGAAATCAAACCCCCATCCGGGTCGGTGGGAGTTCCGCTTGTGGAGGTGCTTAAAAGAGTAATCCGTAAATAAGGATAGGACCCCGGATGAGTGCACATGATTCTGTTCTTGCCTGAAAAGCCGGAATGACAAGAAGTAACTTCGTCATTCGTCGTTTATTGAGTGAAAGGAGTGACCTGCCCCACCCGATTGGTCCACACGTATCTCCCCATCTTTCCAGCGTTTTCAGCCTGTTAGGGCCTCCGTATGATCTCTTCCGACCGCTTCCGACACAAAGAGATCATCGCTAAAATCAGAGAAGCCGATATCCATGTGGAAGGGGGGGTGGGCAGCCGATCCGATATATGGTATGAATTAATCATACCGGCATGGAGCCGGTGAACCCGGAGGTTTCGTCCCATGGGCAATGCGGTGAAAAAGACGATCTCCCTTCCTTCTGATCTTGCCGAAGATGCCGAGCGGATCGCTCGCGAGGAAGGGAAGACCTTAAGCGCCGTGATCCAGGATGCGCTCAGGGTGGCGAGAAGGGATCGCCTGCATGGTGAATGGAAAGCGATGCAAGGGTATTGGAGTACCCGTGCACGGGAGAAGGGTCTCTTGAAGGAGGAGGATCTCGGCCGCCTCCTTCGCAGGCGATGAAAGTCGTTTTCGGCTCCAATATCCTGATCGCTGCGTTGCTGTTCCCTGGAGGTCGCGCGGATGCAGCGGTGACCAGAGTTCTCGAGGGACGGGACGAACTGATCGTTTCTCGGGCCATCATCCGTGAAGTTGTTTCGGTCATGGCCTCGAAGTTCTCCCGGGACCGGGAAGAACTCAGTCGCGTGGCCGTGGTTCTGCAGGAGATGGGAACGCTCGTGGAACCATCCCACCGCCTGTCCGTTTTCAGGGATGAGCCGGACAATCGGATTCTGGAATGCGCTGTAAAGGGAAAGGCAGAGGTGATTGTGACGGGCGACAAAGCGATGCTGGCGATCGGTGGATACAAGGGAATCCGGGTGATTACCCTGGTCGATTATTTGGATACGCAACAGAGCACTTGACTACGAACTGTTGTGGGGTGCCCCCACAACCCCCCGACTTTCCAGCGTTTCCAGCCGATTGGGTCCTCCCTACACCGGTTATCGATCCGAGTTCGAATCCCAGAATTCTCCTCTTGCCGACCAGGTAGCCAAGACCCAGCACGGCAAAGAGCATTCCGGCCGGGTTGGTTCGCAAGAACTCCACGAGAAAAGCTTGATATCGAAGAAGTGGAGCGCTTTGGTGCCGCAGAAATGATGAAAGTAGTGGGAATTTCCGCCCGTCGGGTGGTTTCGTGTAGAATCAGACAAGGACCGGGCGAAGTCGCCCGGCCCGTATTTCCCGCGGATGCCAGGATAGGGATACGTGTCGCGATGAAAACCGTGATTCTGGTGAGACACGCCAAATCGAGCTGGAAGGATTCCAGTCTTAAGGATTTCGACAGGCCCTTGAACAAGAGAGGAAAACAGGATGCACCATTCATGGGGGAAAAAATCAGGGAACGCAAGATCCTGCCCGACCTGATCCTGTCCAGCCCCGCGAAACGGGCCAGGAAGACCGCAATCCGTGTTGCCGAAGAGATCGGGTATCCCAAAGAGAAGATCCAATACGATGACAAGATGTATCATTCCGACTCCCTGTATTTGCTGGATATGGTGAGAACCCAGGATGACGAACACGAGACCATCATGCTTTTCGGGCACAATCCGGATTTCAGCGATTTTGCGGATATGCTGCTCGAACACAATCCCGCCTATATGATCCCTACCTCCGGGGTGCACTGCATCCGGTTTGCCGTGGACCGATGGAAGAAAGTGCAGGAAGGGAAAGGGGAATCCGTTTTTCTTGATTATCCGAAGCGATACGGGGACGATCGCTCGTAGCCCCGATGTCCGCCGGCAAAAGTTGCAAGGCGTTTCGAAGGCCTGCATGATCGTTGTCTGAGGATTCACCTATGCTCCCTCCCCGAAAATTCCATATTCCCCCAGGGCATGATGCAAAACGCTGGATCCGTGAACTGACCGATCGGTATTCGGTCCAGGAGGGGCGGATCCGAGTAGAGAAAAGTTCGTTCTACGATACGTTCGACTGGCGACTGTTTCATCGATCGCTGGTTCTGTATGTATCCGGAAACAAGCTATTTTTAAGGAAATTATTCGCTACCGCGATTCTTCACAGCGTAAATCTCGCTTCCCCGCCGGTATTTACCGGGGATCTTCCGGACAGCGAACTGAAAAACCGGCTGGAACCGGTCGTAAAAGTCCGGGCTCTTGGAAAGCTTGCAGATATTTATTCCCGGAAGACGCCATATCGCATCCTGAGCCGGGGGAAAAAACCCGTAGCCCGATTGGTCCATGAAGAAATTCGACTGTCCCGTGACAAGGATACGCCTGTGCTGGCCGCTTACTTGTGGTGGAAGCCGGGAAAAGAATCCTCGAAATCTTCCCGTAACCTGGAAAAGCGATTGGAAGAGGCAGGCTTTACGGCAACCGGGAAAGAGGATATCTACGTAAAGGCGCTCAAGGCAGCAGGAAAGAAGCCGGGCGATTATTCCTCAAAAGTAAAGATCCCACTTAGTCCTGATATGCGATCCGATGAGGCAGCGAAAATCATTATGCGCTTTCTGCTGCGTGTCATCCGGATCAACGAGGCCCATATCGGGAAGGACCTGGATACGGAGTTCCTCCACGATTTCCGGGTGGCGATTCGGCGAACGCGTTCCGCCCTGGGCCAGATGAAAAAGGTTTTTCCTTCGGAGATCACAGCCAGATTCAGGAAAGATCTTTCTTATGTGGGAAAAATCTCCAATGAGCTTCGGGATCTGGACGTGTACCTCTTAAACGAGGGTGGCTACAAAGCGATGCTCCCCGAATCGCTGCGTGCCGATATCGATCCCCTGTTTGCTCATTTGCGGGAAAAACGGTTCAAGGCATTTCATGATGTCATCCGGAATTTAGAGAGTGGTAAATATGGAATAACATTAGGTGAATGGGATGCGTTCCTTAATGAACCACATCAGGCATCTTCGGGTGCGTCCGATGCCGATATCCCTATCAGGGACCTCGCACGAAAAAAAATCTACAGGAAATACCGGCGCATCGTAAAGGACGGCAACCTGATCCTTGCGAACACGAAAGACGAGATGCTGCACGCCTTGAGGATTCATTGCAAGGAACTGCGATACCTCCTGGAGTTCTTCACCAACCTGTTTCCCCGCAAGAAAATAAATGTTTTCGTCGGGCAATTAAAGAAACTGCAAGACATGCTGGGGGCCTTTAATGATTTCGGCGTGCAGGAGCAATACCTAAAGGAGGTTGCCGGGGAAATGCGCGCAACCGGTCAGCAATCGGAAAAAGCCGTCGCAGCGATCTGCGTCCTGATCGAATTGCTGGACGGGGAAAAGCAGAAAGTGAAGGATGCGTTTTCCAAAACCTTCACGGAGTACGCTTCGCCTGCGAACAGGAAGGCATTCCAGGAGATGTTCACTTTTAAGGAAAGCGCTTCGATTGACAGTAACGACGGCAGAATATTATAATATTGTTTTAAAAATCGCCCCTTTCCGGAACGGAAGTTTTCACCCAAGAGGGGAATTTTTTTTATTCTATATTTTACGGGATGTTATATCTTGAATTCCGGTACTTCCGTAGGGGAAAACGGCGCTCTTCATGATGAAAATACTCGTTCTGGGTGATATTCACGCAAATTTTCCCGCACTAATGGCGATAGAAAACCATGTGGGGAAGGAAACGTTCCATCGGATCGTGAACACGGGTGACTTCACCGTTTACGGTACCTATCCCAATGAGGTGGTCCAATGGTTCCGGGAGAAAAGAAACGCCATCTGCATCGTGGGGAATACCGATAAGCGTGTGCTGGGAATCCTGACCGGGAAGGAACTGGAAAAACCGAAAAAGGAAGAAAAGCGGATCATGTATTTCTGGACATGCGAGAACATGCTCCCGGAGAATGTCCGGTATCTGAAATCTTTACCGGACCAGCAGGATTTCACGGCAGGCGGCATCCGCATCGGATTATTCCACGGCGATTTCGACGACAAGGAAGACTCACTGCGTCCCGATTCTCCGGAAAGCCGTTTCCGGGAATTGGCGGCGAAGTTTCCCTATCAGGTCCATGTCATGGGTCATACGCATCTGCCTTTCCACAGAATCGTCGATGGGGTTCACTTTCTCAATCCCGGCAGTGCGGGACGCCCGTTTGACGGGAACCCGAGGGCATCTATTGCCATTCTTTCGGTCGATTCGGGAAACATAACCGTGGAGCATTTCCGCATTCCCTATCCCGTGGAGGAGGTGGCCACGAGTCTCAAGAAAAACGGCCTTCCCGATCTCTATGCGGAGATGTACCGAGCGGGAAAGAAACTGAATTAACCGGAACCGGAGGTGCCATGAAAATCACAAAGGGACGGAATGGCGCGTCGGCGCAGGTCCGGGAAGTTGTAAAGAAAGTGGAGCCGATCATCAAATCCGTCGATCCGAAAAGACAGATTCGGGAGATCCAGGACCACCTGAAAAAAAGGGAAAAAGAGGAAATCATCAAGGAAGCATTGAAGTTCCATTACGAAACGGAGGAACTGAAACCGTACCAGGCGGAAATGATCCGGATGCAGCGCTATCTGGAAAAAAGCGGAAAAAAGATGGTCGTTCTTTTCGACGGGCGGGACGCCTCCGGAAAAGGCGGCACTCTCCGCCGGATTACCCGGTATATGAACGAGAAACGGTATCGGGTGGTCGCACTGGGCAAGCCCACGGATGATCAGAAGACAGAACTTCACATCAAGCGGTACATAGAGCACTTCCCCCGTGCGGGAGAGATCGTTCTGTTCGACAGAAGCTGGTACAACAGGGCCCTGGTGGAACCGGTAATGGGATTTTGCACCGAGGACCAATACAAGCGATTCCTGAAGAAGGTTGTCACGTACGAACAGAATTTCCTCGAGGATGCCGGCAGGACCATCCTGCTGAAGCTTTATTTTTCGGTAACCAGGGAGGAACAGAAGAAGCGGTTCGAAAGGAGGAAGAACGATCCCCTGCGTCACTGGAAACTTTCCGAAGTCGACTTGCAGGCGCAGAACCTTTGGGATGAATTTACGGAAAAAAAATTCATGCTGTTGAAAAGGACCCACACGAAACAGTCTCCCTGGTGGATCATCCGGTCGGACAACAAGCATCACGCCAGACGTGAAACCATGAAGTTGATCCTGAATTCAGTGCCCTACAGAAAAAACCGGGAACTCGATCTGGACCTGGACCCCGAGATCGTGATCCCGGGCGATAAAGAATTTAAAATGATGAAAAAACAGCAGAGAAAATATGGGAAATCGCTCGTGTGATTTCGATGCATCAGGGAACGCGAACGACATATGCATGGTAAGGAAGGGGGGGAGGCAGGATGGCGAAGGAAACGGGAAGAAACAGCAGGAAGAAATCAAAAGAATCAGGGGAGATAAATCCGGGGGAAATTGCGGAGGTTATCGCGATAGAGGGGAAGATGGCGCCGGAAGAGGAAAAGAAGAAAAAGAAGGATAAGAAGGATAAGAAGGATAGAAAGAAGAAAGGCAGGGAAAAAGGGAAAAAACAGAAGAAAACAACATTGAAAGAGCACACCGCTTTTGAAAACATCGATGAGAAAAAATCGAAAAATCGCCAGGCCGTCTGGGTCAAGAAATCCACCCTCAAATACGAAGAAGAGCTGCACAGGATGCAGATCGAGCTGTCGAAATGGCAACAATATGTCATAGAAAATGACCAGCGCTTCCTGTTGATCTTCGAAGGGCGCGATGCCGCCGGCAAGGGCGGGACGATCAAGAGGGTCCTGGAGTATCTGAATCCTCGGGGGACCCGGGTTGTCGCTCTTCTCAAGCCCAGCGACAGGGAAAAAACGCAATGGTATTTCCAGCGGTATATTCAGCAACTCCCGGCCGGCGGAGAAATCGTCCTGTTCGACCGCAGTTGGTACAATCGTGCGATGGTGGAGCCGACGATGGGTTTCTGCACCGACGAGGAACATAAACGCTTTTTGAAGGATGTTCCGATGATCGAGGAAATACTGGTAAAAAACGGAATTCGTTTGTTCAAGTTCTTTTTTTCCATTGCCAAGGATGAACAGAAGCAAAGGTTTGCGTCGAGAATGAAAGATCCACTGAAGCAATACAAGATTTCCCCGGTGGATCGGGCGGCACAGGAAAAATGGGATGACTATACCGTGCGAAAGTTCCAGATGCTCAATGAAACCAACCGGACCATTTCCCCCTGGACCATCATTCGCGCCGACAACAAGAAAAAGGCAAGACTGAACTGCATCAAGCATATTCTGTCCAAAGTCGTGTACGACGATAAGATCTCCCCGGAAGATCTTCAGGTCGACCCCGAGGTCGTGGTTTCGGGCATCGAGGAAATCAAATACATGGAAGATTATTTGATGACAGGATTGGAATTACCGGGATAAGAAAGGATTGGTCCATCGGATCTTTCCCTCCCGGGCCGCTCTCTTTGCGGCGCGTATAGGAAACGGCGAAGTTCAGGAGTATGATAGCCGAAAGCTCATTTTCCACGGACCATAGCCGGCGAAATCGATCGAGGGGGGTAGGGTATGAAAACGTCCGAGGCGGTCGCCATCATCCACCAGGGGATCTACCGGGAGAAGGACGCCATCCGCGCATACATCAAGTTTGCGAAGGTAGTCAAGGACCCCAAGGCGAAGAACGTGCTGATCAATCTGGCAGACGACGAGGTAGGCCACCTGACCAAGCTCGAAAAGCACCTGATGAACATTCTCAAGGACCAGCCGTGGCTGTACCCCAAGGCGGATGAGATCGATGCGGTGGCCGCCGTGTTCGCCTCGAGCGCCTATCAGGACAAGGAGATCCGCGATGAGGACCTGGAGGATGTAGACGAAATCAGGATCCTCAATCTCGCGGTCGACCGGGAGATCATCGCAAACCGGTATTACCTCGACCTGGCCGCCAAGACGGAGTCCCCAGAGGCGAAAGAGATGTTCCTCGCCCTGGCCAAGGAAGAGGAGCTGCACATGAAGATCCTGCAGGCCGAGATCGACTCGATCGGCCAGAGCGGCTTCTGGTTCGACATGCAGGAATTCACGATGGAGGAGTAGGGGGCCTTGCAAGTCGATTCCGTGTCTCTTCCGGGTGGTCGGCATGGAACCCCTGACGGAGCGCCTGATCCAGGAATGAATTTCCAGGCGCCATGGAAGGGAACGTCGGATGAAAAAGAAAGACCTCCTGCTGAACATTTGGGACCTTGTCTCTTCCCTGGCGAAGACGTTCGACATGATGAGTCCCGCTGTTGCGGACCACTGCCAGCGGGTTGCCTATCTCGCCCTGAGGCTGGGTGAGGAGCTGAACCTGCCCCCGGGGGAACTGCGGGACACAATCGTCGCCGGCGCCCTGCACGACGTCGGCGCTTTTTCCTTAAACGAACGGCTCGATCTTCTCGCCTTCGAAGAGAACAGTCCCACGCAGCATGCCCTGGCCGGCTACCTGCTCCTGAAGGATGTCCCTCTTTTTTCCCGTGCGGCCTCCCTGGTGCGGTTTCACCATCTGCCGTGGGGGCAGGGATCGGGAGCGAAAGAGAACGGGAAGCCGGTCCCGCCGGGCAGCCACATCCTGCACCTGGCCGACCGGGTGGCCGTATCAATCTCGAGCGGTCCTGCCGTCCTGGGCCAGGTCGAGGGCATCTGCGAGACTGTTTCCAGGCACAAAGGAGATCTGTTCGTTCCCGAGTACGCGGACGCAATGCTCCGGATTGCAAAGAAGGATTACGTCTGGCTCGATATCGCATCCCAAACCATGGATACCGCCTTGCGCAAGAGGCTGGGGAACCAGACGGTGGAATTTGACGTCGATGCGATGCTCGCGCTCTCCCGTCTGATCTGCCGGATCATCGATTTCAAGAGCGAGTTCACCGCGACGCATTCCAGCGGCGTCGCGGCAACCGGGGTGGCGCTTGCGCGTTTTGCCGGGTTCTCCCCGAAGAAGCGCAAGATATTTGAGATCGCCGCCTACCTGCACGACCTCGGAAAACTTGCCATCCCCTCCGAAATTCTCGAAAAACCGGGAAAGCTGACGGAGGAGGAATGGCAGGTCATGCGTACCCACGTCTATTACACCTATCAGATCCTGTCCCCCATCAAGGCATTCGAGGAGATTACCTCGTGGGGGGCGTTGCACCAGGAGCGTCTGAACGGCAGCGGCTACCCCTTCCAGTACACCGCCGATGACCTTCCGCAGGGGGCGCGCATCATGGCCGTCGCGGACGTCTTCACGGCGGTTACGGAGGATCGCCCGTACCGGAAGGGCATGGAAAGGGATGGCGCCATCCGGGAACTTCGGGATATGGTCGTAAACGGCGAGCTGGACGGCCCCCTGGTGGAGCTTTTGATTCAAAATTACGATGAGATCAAGCGCATCCGAGAGACGTCCCAGGCGAAGGCCGTGGAGGAATACGAGAAATTCCGGGCTGCGCTTGCGTAGCGCAGACGCTCTTCCTATTTCGGGATACGATCCCGCAGGGTGGAGGGATTTTCTCTTTCCGAAACAGATCCGGGAATCCCTCATCCCAGAAGGGATTCGGGCACCTATCCAGGCCTGTTTCAAAAGGGAGGACACGTCCGCATGTGTGCCAGGCAAGTAAAGGATGTCATCGAGCCGCAGTTTGTTACGGAGGGGGCCGGGGTGCGCCTTCGACGGAGCATCGCGACCCGTAAGCTCGACTACCTCGATCCCTTCCTCCTCTTCGATCACTTCGGGTCCGACAACCCCGCCGACTATCTGGCGGGATTTCCCATGCATCCGCACAGGGGGATCGAGACGGTCACCTACATGATGGCCGGGCTCGTGGACCACAAGGACAGCCTGGGGAATTCCGGCACGGTCGGAGCGGGCGACGTCCAATGGATGACCTCGGGAAGCGGCATCATGCACGAGGAGATGCCCCGGCCGAAGGACGGGAAGATGTACGGGTTCCAGCTTTGGGTCAACCTCCCGGCGAAGCTCAAGATGACCCGTCCGCGGTACCAGGACGTGCCTTCGGACAGCATCCCCGAGGTGTCGAGAAAGGATGGTGTCCGGGTGCGGGTGATCGCCGGGGAGGTGGAAGGAGTCCCGGGGGCGGTAACGGAGATCTACGCCGATCCCGAGTATCTCGATGTTTCCGTGCCGGCCGGCCGGTCGTTCGAACATTCCGTTCCGGAAGGGCACACCGCTTTTGCCTACGTTTTCGAGGGGGAGGGGATTTTCGGGGCCGGCGCGGAGGGAGGCGGTCGAACGGTTCCCGCCACGCGTCTGGTGATCTTCGGGGACGGGGACGAGGTGAACGTCGAGGCGGAGAGACACCCCGTCCGGTTTCTGCTTCTCTCGGGGAGGCCTCTCGGGGAACCGGTCTCGCGGTACGGCCCGTTCGTGATGAACACGAAGGAGGAAATTGTGCAGGCGCTTGCGGATCTGCGCGACGGGACGTTTGTCAAATAGACAAGCCGGGCAGGGGAAGAATTGTTGGACGATGGGCACTTTCCAAGTTGATGAGGAGATGCGATCTTGGTGGTATAATTGATCCGGCATCCGAACCGTCACCGTGAAAACGAGAGTGCGGAGGGAACCGTACGGGCGATGTCGCTGGGAAGAAACATTCAATATTTCAAGGTCTTCTTCGACGCAAGCCAGGCCATCCTTTCCTCCGCGTCCCTTAACGATATTCTCAACCTTCTTGTCAAGAAAGCCGTTGACGCCCTGGACGTCAAGGCGGGCGCACTTCTGCTGGTTGACGAAAAAACCGGCCGCCTGAAGCTTATGTCTTCCCACCAGCTCAGCAGGAAATACCGGGACAAGGGGCATTTGAGAACCGGCAAAAGCATCCCCGAAGTGATGGAAGGGAAGCCGGTCCTCATCAAGGACGCATTCGCGGATCCGAGAATCCAATACCGTGAGGCGATGCTCGAAGAGGGGATCAACACCTTGCTCTCGGTTCCGGTCGTTGCCAAGGACAAGGTCATCGGCGTGCTGCGGCTCTATATGGCGGAGCCCCGGGACGTAAGCGACAGTGAGATGGAATTCGTTTCCGCCCTGGCCGGGATGGGCGGACTTGCCATTGCGAATGCGATGATCTATGAGAATGAAAACGTTCAGCTTTCGAACCTGCATAAAAAAATGGGTGTGGAAATGCCCAGGCAAGCCAGGGGGAGAAAAGGTAAATCGAAAACCCCCGTCGTCTCGCCCGTAGATCCTTCCCATAGCCTGGAATATTTCCGGGTGCTCCACGAGGTTACGCGGGCCATCCTTTCGACCCTGGACTCCCGGGAGGTCGTGACCCTGGTCATCGAGAAGGTGATCGCGGTTATGCGTGTCAAAGCCTGCGGCCTTCGTCTTGTCGACAGGACGACGCGCGAAATGGAAATGTTCGTCTCAAAGGGACTCAGCCAGTGGTTCCTGGAAAAGGGTCCGATCCAAGCGGACAAGAGTGTATTCGAAGCCCTGGAAGGCGCCCCCGTGCTGGTCCTGGATGCGACGACCGACCCTCGTATCCAGTATCAGAAGGAAGTTGCAAAGGAAGGGATCGTATCCGTCCTGTCTCTGCCGATTGTCGCAGGAGATCGCGTGATCGGGGTCCTGCGGCTCTATACCGGCGAGACTAGACAATTCACCATGGATGAAGTGGCTTTTCTCAACGCGATTGCCATGATTTCCGGGATTGCGATCATGAATGCCAGGCTGTACGAAAAGACGAAATACGATCTATCCTTCTGGGGGGCCACCCTGGACTATTTTCAGGGGGAAAGCGGCCGGGAGGCGTAAAGGTCAGCCCCGGTCGTCCTCCTTCTTAAAGATCCTCCACAGATCGTTTGCATCCCCTGCCGCCATGAGTTGCTGGCGAAACGTCTCATTTATGAGCAGCCTCGATATGCGGGTCAATGCCTTGAGCTGCATGCCGGTCGATTCCGTGGGGCCTGCGAGCAGGAAAAACAGGTGGGTGGGTTTGCCGTCCATGGAATCGAAAGGAACGCCCGGGAGGCTCCTTCCGAACGCGGCGACAAGGCGGTCTAACTGGAGGGACTTGCCGTGCGGAATGGCGATGCCGTCGCCTATCCCAGTGCTGCCGAGGCTTTCCCGCTCCATCAGGATGGAGGTCAGGGTGCCCGCCCCCATGGAAGGCATATTCCTCTCGACCCTCTCCGAAAGTTCGCGCAGAACATCCTCCTTTGTCTGCGACCGGAGGTGAGCGATAAACGCGTCCGGAGAAATGATATCGACTATTTTCATCCGGACAGGGGGCGCCTCCAGTGCGTTTTTTTCCCGACGGTTTGCATTATACGCCGTGTTGGGCGGAATCCCGGTCAAAAAAATATGTCCGAGGTTCTCCCTTGAAACCCTGTGCCGCACGGTTTTCATCCCGCACGAAACAAGGGGTAGGGAAACTTTCTGGTAACAGGATAGTCCAAATACCAGAAGCGATTATTGTCTTGCGACCGTGCTCCTGGAGTGGGCCCGGGATTTGGCAGGGGAAGCAAATGCCAATCACTCGATGAAAAGGAGGGAAGAGATGCGCTACAAGCTCCTGGGACGGACCGGGTTGCGGGTGTCGGAGCTGTGCCTTGGCGTGATGACTTTCGGCGAGGATTGGGGCTGGGGGGCGTCGAAGGAGGAGAGTCGCAGGATCTTCGACGCATTTGCGGAAGCAGGCGGAAATTTCATCGACACCGCCAATTACTATACGGGGGGCACAAGCGAGCGGTTCGTGGGCGAGTTCGTCTCGGCGGAGCGGGGACGGTTCGTCATCGCCACGAAGTACACCCTGAACATGCGGCCCGACGACCCGAATTCCGGAGGGAACCACCGGAAGAACATGACCCGGTCTCTCGAGGAAAGCCTTGCGCGTCTCGGGACGGACTACATCGACCTCTACTGGGTCCACGCGTGGGACCCCATGACCCCCGTGGAGGAGACGATGCGTGCTCTGGACGATATGGTCCGGGCAGGGAAGATCCTCTACGTCGGGATCTCCGACGCCCCCGCCTGGTTCGTCTCCCGGGCCAACACGCTTGCGGATCTCATGGGATGGAGCGCCTTCGCGGGGCTGCAGATCCCCTACAGCCTCATCGAGCGGACCCCCGAGCGGGAGCTCCTCCCGATGGCGAAGGCGCTGGACATCGCGGTCACGCCCTGGGGGATCCTCGGGGGAGGAGTGCTGACCGGGAAGTACAAGAAAGGGAAGCCTCGCCCGAAAGACGCCCGGTACGGCTCCCAGGAGGAGTGGGGGGATATCTACGTTACCGAAAAGAATCTGCGCATCGCGGAAGAAGTCGAACGGGTCGCGGAGGAGATCGGGAGGTCGCCGTCACAGGTTGCACTCGCATGGGTGAGGCAGCGCCCGGATGGGGTGATCGTCCCGATCCTGGGCGCGACGAAGCTTGCGCAGCTTTCGGACAACCTCGGGTGCCTGGAGTTTACCCTTGCCGGGGAGCAACTTCGCCGGCTGGACGAGGCAAGCAGCATTGACCTGGGCTTCCCCCTTGCCTTCCTTTCCCGGGTGCGACAAATTGTATACGGAAACACTTTTCCGCTCATCGACGACCACAGGTGGGAGTGAGGCTGCCTTCGTCGAACAGATCTTCTCCGCAGTGCGCCGTGATTCGGACGGACCAGTGCAGTGACCGAAGGAAAAGGGGGATTGGTGATGGCAAAGAAATCGGATGCGCTGGTTTTCTTCGGTGCAACCGGAGACCTCGCCTACAAAAAGATCTTCCCGGCACTGCAGGAGATGATCCGGCGCGGAACCCTCGATGTGCCGGTCATCGGCGTTGCCAAGGCCGGCTGGGGGATCGAGCAGTTCCGGGAGCGTACCCGGAAAAGCCTCGAGGAACATGGCGGAATCGACGAAGCCGCCTTCGACAAGCTGATGACGCTTCTCCGGTACGTGGATGGCGACTACCGAGACGACGCCACGTTTACCGCGCTGCGGAAGGAACTGAAAGGCGCGGAAAACCCGGCTCATTACCTTGCGATCCCCCCCAGCATGTTTCCCAGCGTGGTGCAGGGGCTGGGCAAGTCGGGCTGCTCGAAAAGCGCCCGGGTCGTCGTCGAAAAACCCTTCGGGAGGGATCTCGCCTCGGCCAGATCCCTGAACGCCGTGCTGCATGAGGTCTTCGACGAGGATTCGGTCTTCCGGATCGACCATTACCTCGGCAAGCTGTCTGTCCTGAACATCCTCTTTTTCCGGTTCGCCAATACTTTTCTGGAACCGTTCTGGAACCGAAACTATATCCGCAGCGTTGAGATCACCATGGCCGAGAGCTTCGGCGTCGCCGGGCGTGGTCGTTTCTACGAGGAAACGGGGGCGATACGGGACGTCATACAGAACCACATGCTCCAGGTCGTCGGTCTCCTGACGATGGAACCCCCGATTGGGGGAGACGATGACGCAATGCGCGACGAAATCGTGAAGATCCTGAAATCGGTGCGGCCGCTCAACAAGGACGATCTTGTGCGCGGCCAGTTCATCGGATACCGTGACGAAGAAGGCGTGGCGCCCGACTCGAAGGTGGAGACCTTCGCAGCGATCCGTCTCTTCATCGATACCTGGCGCTGGGAAGGGGTGACGTTCTATATCCGGGCCGGCAAATCCCTTCCGGTGACGGCCACCGAGGTGATCGTCGAACTCCGTGAACCTCCTCAGAAAGTCTTTTCCGGGAGAACCTTCGAATACGGGAAGGGAAATTACGTGAGGTTCCGTCTGGGCCCCGACGTGGCCATCGCCATCGGAGCCAACGTATTCCGAGGGAGAGGCATGCAGGGCACTCAGGGGGAAACGGTCGAACTGGTCATATCCCGTCTTCCCGTCGGAGAGGAGATGGGCCCCTACGGGAATCTTCTCAGCGAGGCCATGGCGGGCAACGGTCTACTCTTCAACAGGGAGGATGGTGTGGAAGCCGCCTGGCGCATCGTGGAGCCGATTCTGGGCTCGCCGGAGCCTCCCCATGAGTACGAGCCCGGCACCTGGGGACCGGCCGAGGCGAATGACCTGATCGCGCCCCATGGCGACTGGGATGATCCGAAAGGAGCCGCATGATGAATCCCATCTCTCCCGACAGGTTCGACGCCGTGCTGTTCGACCTGGACGGCGTGCTTACGGCCACCGCGAAGGTGCATGCCGCGTGCTGGAAAAGACTGTTTGACGATTTCCTGGAGGAAAGGGCCAGAGCCACGGGCGACCCCCTGAAGCCCTTCGACATTGACGGGGACTACAAACGATACGTGGACGGGAAGCTTCGATACGAAGGTGTGCGAAGTTTTCTCGGGTCACGCGGGATCGATCTTCCGGAAGGGACCCCGGACGAGTCTCCCAACAACGAGACGGTATGCGGACTGGGGAACCGGAAGGATGCGATGGTTCATGAAGTGCTCGAAGCGGAAGGGGTCGACGTGTACGAAGGAAGCGTGAGGCTGGTCGAACAGGTCCGCAGTCGAGGCATCCGGACCGCCGTCGTGTCGGCGAGCAAGAACTGCAAGGTCGTGCTCGAGGCCGGTCGTATATCGCATCTCTTCGACCAGGTGGTGGACGGCGAGGTTGCCGAACAGCTCCGGTTACCCGGGAAGCCTCAGCCGGACACATTTCTGACGGCCGCGGAGCGAATAGGCGTCGTGCCCCAACGGGCCGTGGTCGTGGAGGATGCCATCTCCGGGGTTCAGGCAGGCCGCGCCGGGGGATTCGGCCTGGTGATCGGCGTGGACCGGAAAGGCGACCCCGAATCTCTCAAGCAGAACGGAGCCGACATCGTCGTCAGGGATCTGAGCGAACTCGTCAGATAAACCGTCGGGAGGTGACCGGAAAATGATCTACGAGGAACAGATAAGCCAACCGGAGTACATCTATCCGAAGGATGAATGGCGGCTTGTGGAAACCCGATTCGCTCCTTCCTTCCTGGAAGCCGCCGAGACCCTTTTCTCGACGGCCAACGGGTATTTCGGCATCCGGGGCAGCTTCGAGGAAGGGGCGCCCGCCTACGTGAACGGCACGTACATCAACGCGTTCTACGAATCGTGGCCGATCGTCTATCCGGAGAAGGCGTTCGGGTTCGCCAAGACGGGACAGAGCATCGTGAATGTGCCCGACGCCAAGATGATCAGGCTGTACGTTGACGACGAGCCCTTCTTCCTCCCCACGGCGAACCTCCTGGGGTTCGAGCGGGCGCTCGACATGAGGCAGGGCACGCTCGACCGGAAGGTGGAGTGGGAAATGCCATCCGGCAAACGTATTTCAGTGGAATCCCGCAGACTTGTCTCCTTCCAGCACCGGCATCTGGCCGCCGTTTCCTACGAAGTGACGGTACAGAATGCGGAAGCCCCCGTCGTGATTTCGTCGAAGATGGTCCTTCACGAGAACCAGCAGGAAGACGACGACGATCCCCGAAGGGGGCAGTCGTTCCACGGGAGGGTCCTCTCGCCCGTGGACCGCCGGTCCCGTGACGGCCGCATCGTGTGGGGTCTCCGGACGCAGCACAGCAAAATGGCGCTGGCCTCGGGCGTCGACCACGTGATCGAAACGGAATGCCCTCATTCACGGACGACGGAACACGCGGACGGATTGGGAAAGGTCGTGTATTCGATCGACGCCAAACCCGGGATCCCCATACGGCTCATCAAGTACATCACCTACCACACCTCGAGGAGCGCTCCCCCCGGGGAGCTGATGGACAGGGCCGGACGGACGCTCGATCGCGCGATCGGCCATGGGTTCGAGGATCTCCTGTCGTCGCAACGGGCGTTCATGGACGGGTTCTGGCGCCGCAGCGACATGGAGGTTCGGGACGATCCCGAAATCCAGCAGATCATTCGCTTCAATCTGTTTCAGATGTGCCAGGCGACAGCCAGGGCGGAGGGAGCCGGCATCCCGGCCAAAGGACTGACCGGCGAGGGATACGAGGGGCACTATTTCTGGGATGCGGAGATCTACGTCCTGCCGTTCCTGACCTACACGGAGCCCCGCATCGCGAAGAACATGCTCCTGTTCCGGTACAGCATGCTGGACAAGGCGAGGCAACGGGCCCGGGAGGTGAACCAGAAAGGGGCGCTGTTTCCCTGGAGGACGATCAACGGAGAGGAGGCTTCGGCCTACTATGCCGCCGGGACGGCCCAGTATCACATCAATGCGGACATCATGCATGCGTTGAGAAAATACGTCGACGCGACGGGAGACGAGGATTTCCTGTACCACGAGGGCGCGGAAATGCTGGTGGAGACCGCCCGGTTCTGGAGGGACCTCGGGTTCTTTTCGAAGTCCAAGGGAGGGCAGTTCTGCATCAACGGCGTGACCGGCCCGGACGAATACAACACCGTCGTCAACAACAACGCATTCACCAACCTGATGGCCAGGAACAATCTCCGGTATGCCGCGGAGACGGTGGAGCAGCTTCGGGAAAAAAACCCCGAGGTCTTTCGGGTGCTGGTGGACAAGACCGGGCTCGCAATGTCCGAGGTGGCGGAGTGGAAGAAGGCCGCAGAAAATATGTTCCTGCCGTATGACAAGGAAAAAGGGATCCATCTTCAGGACGACAGTTTTCTGGATCGGGAGCGCTGGGATTTCGAAAATACCCCGCGGGAGAAATATCCGCTTCTGCTGCATTACCACCCGCTGGTCATCTATCGCCATCAGGTCATCAAGCAGGCGGATGTGATGCTGGCCATGTTCCTTTTGCGGAATGAGTTCACGGAGGAGCAGAAGAAGAAAAACTTCGATTACTACGATCCCCTGACGACCGGGGATTCCACCCTGTCCGCCTGCATTCAGTCCATCATGGCCTGCGAGGCCGGCTATCTGGAAAAGGCGGGCCGGTATGCCAGGTATGCGGCACTTGTCGACCTCCGTGACATCGCGGGCAATGTCCGGGACGGCCTGCATATCGCTTCCATCGGCGGAACCTGGATGGTCATCACCTACGGGTTCGCCGGAATGCGGGAAAAGGACGGGCGCCTGAGCTTCCGGCCAAGGCTGCCCCGGAATGCGAAATCGGGAGGGTTCAAGTTCCGGGTTGTGATACGGGGACAGATGCTCGAGGTAAACTTCGACAGGGAAACGGATAAGGTCACCTATCTGCTGGTGGAGGGATCCCGGCTCACGATTGAACATTACGGAGAGGAGATGAACCTCGCCGCGGGGGTTCCCGTCGTCCGCGATCTACAGTTTGCGGACTGAATGGATGAAGAGATGGAAAGGAGGGGAGCATGATAGCCAGGAAACTTGCGAGAAAAGAACAGGAATCGATAAACGCTTACTGGCGTGCGGCCAACTACCTCTCGGTCGGACAGATCTACCTGTACGATAACCCGCTTCTAAGGAATCCTCTTGCGCTGAAACACATAAAGCCCAGGCTGCTCGGACATTGGGGGACCACCCCCGGGCTCAATTTCATCTATGTCCACCTGAACCGGATCATCAAGGAATACGGGCTCGACATGATCTACATCGCAGGTCCCGGCCACGGCGGGCCTGCACTGGTGGCCAATGCCTACCTGGAGGGGACGTACAGCGAGGTGTATCCGAACATCTCAGGGGACGAGGAAGGCATGATGAGGCTCTTCAAGCAGTTTTCCTTTCCCGGCGGCATCCCGAGCCACGTCGCACCCGAAACCCCCGGGTCGATCCACGAAGGCGGCGAACTTGGCTACGCCGTTTCTCATGCGTATGGCGCGGCCTTCGACAATCCGGATCTGATCGTGGCCTGCGTCGTAGGGGACGGCGAAGCCGAATCCGGTCCCCTTGCCGCTTCCTGGCATTCGAACAAGTTCCTGAATCCCGCTCGCGATGGGGCCGTACTGCCGATCCTCCATCTCAACGGCTACAAGATAGCCAATCCCTCGATCCTGGCAAGGATAGGACGGGAGGAACTGGAAAGCCTTTTCGTCGGTCACGGGTACAAACCGTATTTCGTCGAAGGCTCCGATCCCATGAAGATGCACCAGGGGATGGCGGAAACGCTCGATACGATTGTCGGGGAGATCCGGGCGATCCAGAAAAAAGCGCGAGCCGGGGGGGCAGCCAGGCGCCCGCAGTGGCCGATGATCGTCCTTCGGACCCCCAAGGGCTGGACGGGGCCGAAAGAGGTGGACGGCAAGAAAACCGAGGATTTCTGGCGATCCCACCAGGTGCCGTTCGCCGAGATGGCCGAAAAGCCTCGCCACGTGAAACTGCTCGAGAAATGGATGAAGAGTTACAAGCCCGGCGAACTCTTCGACAAGGACGGCAAGCTGGTCTCCGGATTGAAAGAGCTGGCTCCCAAGGGGCATCGACGGATGAGCGATAACCCGCACGCAAACGGGGGTATTCTTCTCAAGGAACTGAAGATGCCGGACTTCCGGGACTATGCTGTCAAGGTGCCGGGCCCGGGCCGAGTCATCGAGGAGGCGACCAGGGTGATGGGCTGCTTTCTGCGTGACGTAATGAAGCGGAACATGGACAGCGGGAACTTCCGGGTCTTCGGCCCCGACGAGATCGCCTCAAACCGCCTGGGCGCTCTGTTCGAGGTGACGAATCGCACGTGGATGGAGGGAACGATCCCCGAGGACGATCATCTTTCCGCCGACGGCCGGGTGATGGAGATCCTAAGCGAGCATACCTGCCAGGGGTGGCTGGAGGGGTACCTACTCACCGGAAGGCATGGGCTGTTCACCTCCTACGAAGCCTTCATCCATGTCGTCGGTTCCATGTTCAACCAGCATGCAAAGTGGCTCAAGACCACCAGAAGCGAAATTCCCTGGCGGCGGCCCATTGCATCGCTTAACTACCTGCTTACCTCCCATGTATGGCGGCAGGATCACAACGGATTCAGTCACCAGGATCCCGGGTTTATCGACCATGTCGTGAACAAGAAGGCCGAGGTGATCCGGGTCTATTTTCCCCCCGACGCCAATACGCTGCTTTCCGTGACCAACCACTGCCTGCGGAGCCGCAACTACGTCAATGTCATCGTGGCGGGAAAACAGCCCCAGCCCCAATGGCTCGATATGGGTGCCGCTGTCAAGCATTGCACCGCGGGCATCGGGATCTGGGAGTGGGCGAGCAACGACAAAGGGGCGGAGCCGGATGTGGTGATGGCGTGCTGCGGTGATTCTCCCACGATCGAAACGCTGGCGGCCGTGGATCTCCTGCGGAGGCACGCGCCGGATCTGAAGGTCCGGGTGATCAACGTCGTGGACCTGATGAAGCTGACCCCCCGGGAGGAACATCCCCACGGACTGACCGACTTCGAGTTCGATACCCTGTTCACCACGGATCGGCCGATCATCTTCGCATACCACGGGTATCCCTGGCTGATCCATCGCCTGACCCACCGCCGGAACGGTCACAAGAATATGCACGTTCGCGGATACAAGGAGGAGGGCACGACGACAACGCCCTTCGATATGCTCGTGATGAACGATTCGGACCGCTTCCACCTCGTCGAGGACGTGGTCAACCGGGTGCCCAAGTTGGGGGTCCGTGCCGCATACGCCAAGCAGGCGGTCCGGGACAAGCTGATCGAACACAAGCTCCATATCAGAGAGAACGGTATCGACATGCCCGAAATCCGCAACTGGACGTGGAAAGGGGGCAAAGCGTAGTGGGGGACGCCTCTATGCGACGAAGTGGGATCTGTTCCCGGGGCGGCACGTGGGACGGCGGGCAAGCGGGAAGATCCGCCTGAAAGAAAAAAGGCAGGGACCCCTTAGGATCCCTGCCCGGCGGAAGGTCCTCCGTAAACGATTCTGACTAGCCGATCAGGGTCTTCAGGTATTCCCGGTTGAGCCGGGCGATGAACTTCACGTCGATATCTTTCGGGCAGGCGGCCTGGCACTCGTAGTGGTTCGTGCAGTTGCCGAAGCCGCACTCCTGCATCGCCTTGATCATCGCCTGGGCCCTTTCCTTGGCCTCCACCTTCCCCTGGGGAAGGGCGGCCAGCTGGGCCACCTTGGCTCCCGTGAAGAGCATCGCCGCGCCGTTCGGGCAGGCCGCCACGCAGGCGCCGCAGCCAATGCACTCCGCGCCGTCCATCGAGTACTCGGCGTCGGGCTTGGGGACGGGGATCGCGTTGGCGTCGGGAGCCCCGCCGGTGTGTGCGGAGGTGTATCCCCCGGCCTGGATGATCGTGTCGAGAGCCTCCCGGTCCACCATCAGGTCCTTAAGGATGGGGAAGGCCCGTGCCCGCCACGGCTCGATGTAGATGGTGTCGCCGTCCTTGAACTTGCGCATGTGGAGCTGGCAGATGGTGGTCCGTTCCTGGCCGCCGTGGGGGACGCCGTTTACGACCTGCGAGCAGACGCCGCAGATCCCTTCCCGGCAGTCGTGATCGAAGACGATCGGCTCTTTTCCTTCCTGGATCAGGTCCTCGTTCACGACATCGAGCATCTCGAGGAAGGAGTGGTGCTCGGTGATGTTCCGTGCAGTGTACGTCTCGAACCGGCCGGGCTCGTTCTGCGCGCTCTGCCGCCAGACGATCAGCTTGAGTGTCATGGTCTTGTGTTCGTTCTGTCCGCTCATTATTTGTAGCTCCTTACCGCGAGGTGGACTTCCTTGAATTCCAGCGGCTCCTTGTGGAGTTCGGGCTCGCTGTCTTGCCCCTTGAACTCCCATGCGGCCGAGTAGCAGAAGTTCTCGTCATCGCGCACCGCCTCGCCGTCCTCCGTCTGGTACTCCACACGGAAGTGCCCGCCGCAAGATTCGTTTCTGTGAAGGGCGTCACGGCAGAGCAGTTCGGCGAACTCCAGAAAATCCGCCGTGCGGCCCGCGTTTTCCAGCTGCTGGTTGATCTCCGCGCCGTTGCCGGTCACTTTGACGTTTTGCCAGAACTCTTCCCGGATGACGGGGATCTTCATGATCGTGTCGGTCAGGCTCTCCTTGCTCCGGGCCATCCCGACGTTGTTCCACATGAGGGTACCGAGTTCGCGCATGAACTCCGTGACCGTCCGGCGCCCGTTGATGGAGAGGAGCTTCCTGGCAGAACCTTTGACCTCCTCGATCGACTTTTTGCACTCGGCGTGGTTCGCCGAAACCTTCCCGGGTTCGGTCTGGGCAAGATAATGGGCCACCGTGTAGGGGATGACGAAATAGCCGTCGGCCAGCCCCTGCATGAGCGCGCTGGCGCCGAGACGGTTTGCCCCGTGGACGGAAAAATTGGCCTCGCCCAGGACGAAGAGGCCGGGGATGTTGCTCATCGCGTTGTAGTCGACCCACAGGCCGCCCATGGAGTAGTGGGGAGCAGGGTAGATGCGCATCGGCACCTTGTAGCCGTTCTCGTCGGTGATCCGCTCGTACATCTCGAAGAGGTTTCCGTACCGCTCGCGGATCGTATCTTCGCCGAGGCGGCCGATGGCGTCCCGGAAGTCGAGGTTGACGCCGCGCCCGCCCGGTCCTACCCCGCGTCCGTCGTCGCACTGCTCCTTCGCCGCCCGGGAGGCGATGTCACGCGGAGCGAGGTTCCCGAAGCCCGGGTATTTCCGCTCCAGGTAGTAGTCCCGGTCCTCTTCGGAAATCTCATTGGGTGGTCGTTTGTCCCCCTTATTCTTGGGGACCCAGATCCGGCCGTCGTTCCGGAGCGACTCGGACATCAGGGTCAGCTTCGACTGGTAATCGCCTGCCTGGGGGATGCAGGTGGGGTGGATCTGCGTGTAGCAGGGATTCGCAAGGAACGCCCCCTTCTTGTATGCCTTCCAGACGGCGGAAACGCTGGCGCCCATCGCCATCGTGGAGAGGTAGAAGACGTTCACGTAGCCGCCGGTGCAGAGGACTACCGCGTCCCCCGTGTGGCATCGGATCTCGCCTTTGATCAGGTCGCGGACCGTGATCCCTTTTGCTTCCCCGTCCACCACCACGAGATCGAGCATTTCGGTGCGAGGGAACATTTTCACCGTCCCCGCCTTGACCTGGCGGGAGAGTGCCGAGTAGGCGCCCAGCAGGAGCTGCTGTCCCGTCTGCCCCCGGGCGAAGAAGGTCCGGGAGACCTGGGCACCCCCGAAGGAGCGGTTGTCCAGGTAGCCTGCGTAATCACGCGCGAAGGGGACCCCCTGGGCGACGCACTGGTCGATGATGTTGTTGCTCACCTGGGCCAGGCGCCACACATCCGCCTCGCGCGCGCGAAAGTCGCCGCCCTTGACGGTGTCGTAGAAGAGGCGGTAGATGCTGTCGCCGTCGTTGGGATAGTTCTTGGCGGCGTTGATCCC
>Ga0255054_10000542_pt1 | contig 22290 bp, 18 predicted proteins | sample JV7_2_23_MG_FD_188634 | JGI IMG/M metagenome (GOLD analysis project Ga0255054, IMG submission 188634) | Seawater microbial communities from Jervis Inlet, British Columbia, Canada - JV7_2_23 | ecosystem: Environmental > Aquatic > Marine > Inlet | place: Canada: British Columbia | collected...
CTCACCGCATGCTTTTCTCCGTCCCCGGCACATCGCACGAGCGTTCCGTCGCTCTGCTTGCGCTGGGCCCCCAAGTGGTACCACGCGCCCGGAAACGTCGCGGCAGGTCGGGCGTCTCCGGTGCCCTAGTACATCCCATTTCGAAGCTCGCTGGTAGCGATTCCATACTTGAACAGCTCCACCCAGTAGCGTAAGAGCCCTTGTGACAAGATGCCCTGGAACAACCAAGTATGAGGGCCCTCCACGGCATCCAGAGGGCCTCAAGGCCCTCGCCCAGCAGCTCGATCGCTTCCTCCCGCAGCGTGGATCCTCAGTCCACCCCTTCTCTCTTCTCCTTCAGGGCTCGCAGGATCTTCTCCGGCGTGATCGGCAGGTCGTGCACCCTCACACCCACGGCATCCTGGATGGCGTTGGCTATGGCGGGCGCCGTGGGCACGAGACCGGGCTCCCCGACGCCCTTGGCGCCGAACGGGCCGTAAGGATCGTCGGTCTCGATGAAGGCAAGCTCGATGGGGAACGCCATGTCCTGGATGGTCGGGATCTTGTAGTCGGTGAAGTTGGGGTTGAGGATCCTGCCCTGCTCGGTCAGCACCTCCTCGTAGAGGGCGTAGCCGACGCCCTGAGCGAGCGCTCCGTAGATCTGACCCTCCAGGGTCTGGGGATTGAGTACTTTGCCGACGTCGTGGACGGCCACCATCGTCAGGATCTTCACCTCGCCGGTGTCCTCGTCGACCTCGACCTCCACGCCTTGGGTGCCGAAGGCGTACGTGGCCGACATGTTGCCCTTGCCCTTCTCCCAGTCGGGGAGATCGCTGGGCGGGTCGTAGAAGGCCTCCTCGGTGAGCATGGTCGACTTGCCCTCGCGGAAGTGCACCGCGCGGAGGAACCTGCCTAGTTCGACTCTCGCCCAGGGTTCCTCCGGTCCCTCCTTCGTGAAAAGGAACCCGTCCGCGAGCTCGAAGGCCTCCGGATCCGCGGCCGCCGCGGCGAAGTCGAAGTCCGGCCTCGTCGCCCCAGCGTTCTTCCTCGAGAAGCGCTTCCAGTTACGCTCGATCTCCTCGGGGAACACCTCGGTCGCCAGCGCGAAGATCCGCGCTCGCAACTTCGTGGCGGTCATGTGGGCGGCGTTGAGCGCGGTGAACGCTCCGCGGCTCGCATGCGTACCGACGTCCCAGGGGCAGGTGGACGTGTCGGTCTGGTTGATGTGCACCTGCTCCGGACGCACGCCGAGGCACTCCGCCACGCCCAGGGAAAGCGCAGAGTGGAGCCCCTGCCCCATCTCGACGCCACCGCTGTAGACGTAAACGTTGGCGTAGTCATCCAGACGCAGGATCATGCCGCTGGCGTCGCTGCGGTAGATCCGGCCCGATCCGCCGACGTGCATCAGCGAAGCGAGGCCGACCCCGCGCCGCTTCCCGGGCGAGCTCGACCGCCCGCGCCGCTCCCGCCACTGCAGGATATCGGCGGTCTTCTCCAGGCACTCTCGCAGACCGCACGAACTGACCCGCAGTCCCATCGGCGTCGTCTCGCCGGGCTCGTTGCAGTTGATGAGCCGCATCTCGACGGGATCGATCCCTGCCTCGGCGGCGAGATCGTCGAGATTGCTCTCGAGCGCCCACGTGAGCTCGGGATTGCCGTAGCCGCGCATCGCCTGGCAGTAGGTGTTGTTCGTGTAGACGATCATCGCGTCGAAGCGGATGTGCGGCACCCGGTACAGCGAGGTCGCCGGCAGCATCATCACGCTCGGGTACGTCGCTCCCCACGAGGTGTAGGCGCCGTTGTCCTGGAGCACGTCGACGTCGCGGAACGTCAGTCTACCCTTGGCGTCACAGCCCTGGCTGATTCTCACAGTCGCGCCCTGCCGCGGCGAGAGACAGGCGAACTCCTCGTCACGGTCGTAGAGGATCTTCACCGGCCGACCCGTGCGGTACGCCAACAGGATGCAGATGTACTCGTAGCAGTGCGTGTCCAGCCCGGTGCCGAAGCCGCCTCCGAGGCACGGCACGATCACCCGCGCGTTCTTGCCCTCCAGCCCCATGGCGGCCAGCGCCTGGTTGAAGTCGCGCTGCGCCAGGAAGGGGATCTGCGTCTTCGCCCAGATGGAGAGGTTCCCCGACGGATCGAACTCGGCGATGCAGCCCGCCGTGCCCATGCAGGTCTGCTGGATCATCGGCGTGGAGAACTCGCCCTCGGCGATGTACACGGCATCGCACCGGCCGACCTCGACGTCGCCCGAGGCGTGCCGGAAGGTGAGATCCAGCAGGTTGCCCGTGCGGGCGCTGCCGTCGGCGTTGAACTCGTGAACGAGCGGCGCGCCCTCCATGAGCGCCTCGCGCACATCGAACACCCCCTGCAGCGGCTCGTACTCCACCCTGATGAGCTCCACCGCCTCGGCCGCGACGTCGAGGTCGATCGCGGCCACCGCTGCGACCTCGTCCCGGAAGTGCCTCACCTTGCCAGACTTGAGCGCGAGGTTGTCACGCAGGAATCCGACCCGGACCTCGGGCGTGTTCTTCGCCGTGATCACAGCGCGCACCCCCGGCAACTTCTCGGCCCGGCTGGTGTCGATGTTGACGATGCGCGCGTGGGCGTGCTCGGAGAACTTGATCTTCCCGTGCAGCATGCCCGGCCGCTCGAGGTCGTGGATGTACAGGGCCTGACCCGTCGCCTTGGCGGCGGCGTCGGGGCGGGGCGTGTCCTTGCCGAGGAAGCGGGTCTCAACCATCGGTGCCCCGTTCCCCGCGCTGGATCTCGGCCGCGCGTTGCACGGAGCGCACGATCTGCACGTACCCAGTGCAGCGGCACAGGTTACCGGCGAGCGCCTCGCGGATCTCGGCCTCCTCCGGTGTGTCGGTGCGGCGAAGGAGCGCGTGCGCCGAAAGGATCATGCCCGGCGTGCAGAAGCCGCACTGGATGCCCCCCTTCTCGACGAAGGCCTTCTGCACCGGAGCGAGCTCGCCGTCGGGACCGGCCAGGCCCTCGATGGTGGTGACCTCCCGACCCTCGACCTCGAGCGCCCGCGTCAGACAGGCGTTTTCGGTCAGCCCATCGACGAGAACAGTGCAGGCGCCGCACTCTCCCTTGCCGCATCCCTCGCGCGTGCCTGCCTGGGCGAGGGCGCCGCGCAGGACGTCGGTGAGCACCTCGCTGCCGTTGACGTCGGCCACGACCTCGGCGCCGTTCAGGGTAAAGCGGATCTCGTGCCGCAGCGTGCCGCTCATGAGGCTGCCCTCCAGCCCACGATCCTCTCCACCGCGCGGCGGCAGAGCACACCCGAGATGTGCCGGCGATGATCGGCCGTGGCGCGCACGTCTGTGATCGGCCGGACCTCGTCGCGGGCGATCTCGTAGGCACGATCGAGGAGCTCCGGCGTGATACGTTCCCCCACGAGCAGCTCCTCGACCTTCGACAGGCGCACCGGGGTAGGCGCGACGGCTCCGGCGGCGATGCGCGCCTTCTCGCAGACGTCGCCATCGGCGCCCAGATGAAGCTGGGCGGCAATGCTTGCGAAAGCGAGGTCGACCCGCACCCGGCCCTGCTTCAGGAATGTGCCCCGCTGCGGCTGCTCGACGGGAGCAAGGACGATGGACGTGAGCAGCTCCCCCGGCTCCAGGCGCGTCTGGCCGGGATCCGTGAACAGCTCCTCGACGGGGATCTCGCGCGGGCCCGCGCCGCCCGTCACGCGCACTCGAGCACCGAGCACGATGAGAGGCGGCGCGCCATCAGCGCACGGAGAGGCGCGGCAGAGGTTGCCGCCCAGCGTCGCGACGTTGCGGATCTGGACGCTGGCGATCGTGGAGATTGCCTCGCAGAGAACGGGGTACTGCTCTCGCACCGCGGGATGCGAGGCGATCCCGGTCAGCGTCGCCTGAGCGCCGATCGTGGTCTCGCCGCCGTCCACGGTGATCGCCCGCAGCTCGTCGATGCCGCGAAGCGACACCAGCGCCGACGGTCGCTCGCGCCCGTCCTTTATTCGCACGACCAGGTCGGTGCCGCCTGCGATGAATCTCGCTCCCTCGGTGCTGCCGTGCACCTCGAGCGCCTCGGCTATCGAACGAGGCTTGTGGTAGGGGAGACGACGCAGACCATGCCCGCTCATGCCACCACGCTCCTCTCCCGCAGTCCTGCGATCTCGCTCCCCGAGAGCCCGATCTCGCCGAGCACCGTTTCGGTGTGCTCGCCGTATGCGGGCGAGAACGGCAGCTGGCCTTCGTTCGCCTCCAGGTGCGCCGTGCTCACCGCCGGCGGCGGCAAGCGGATCGCGTGGCCGTCGGGGGCGACCGTCCGCAGCGCCGTCTCGCGCACGAAAGGTAGATCCGCCACCTCTTCGACCGGGGTGATCGGCGCGTGCGGGATCGAGGCCGCGGTCAGGGCGTCGCTCAAGTGAGAGCGCGTGTGCTGCTTGGTGATCGCCTCGATGGCGGCGTGCAGCTCGACCTTGTCGTCCCGGCGACCCTCGTTGGAGGCGAACCGATCCTGCGCGAGGCTGCGGAACATCGGCTGCTCGACGATGCGGGCCCACTGGGCATCGCTGCCGATCGCGACGAAGACGTGGCCGTCGCTCGTGCGGTAGGCATTCACCGGGATGAACTGCCTGTGCTCGTTGCCGGCACGCCGTAGCTCCTCAGCCGGGCTGCCCATGTCGAGCATCGGCAGGAACGTATGCAGCCACGAGACTGCCGACTGTGCCATCGAAACATCGATGCATGCGCCTGCACCGGTGCGCTCCTTCTCGAGCAGGGCGATCATCACCTGGGTGAAGGCCTCGTCCCCGGCCTTCAGGTCGATCAGGGGGGGGCCGCACTGCAGCGGCGGACCGTCGGCGTGGCCGGTCAGGTCCATGTATCCGCACAGCGCCTGCAGCACCGGGTCGTAACCCGGAACGTCGGGGTGCGCCAGCCCCATCGCCGAGATGCAGCACCAGACCAGCTCCGGCCGCGCCGCCGATAGCGTCTCGAAGTCGATCCCGAGCTTGCTGTGCCGCGCCGGCATCGTGTTCGTACAGAAGACGTCGACGGGCAGCTCCCGCACCAGCTGCGCCAGCAGCTCCCGCCCCTCCGGCTGCTTGAGATCGAGCGCGATCGCCTCCTTGCCGACATTGGGGGCGACGAAGTAGCTGTGGCGATCCTCGCCTACTTGCCGGCCGATGAGGCGGTTCGGATCCCCGCGCGAGGCGCGCCCCGGCACCGGCGTCTGCTCGACCCGGATCACCCGGTAGCCCAGGTGCACGAACCGCAGCGTCGCATACGACATCGACAGCGCCTGCTCGACGGACAGCACGATGGGGCGGCGATCAGTCACGGAGACAGCAACTCCTCCGCATCCCTAAAAGCTCACCGGTTCCCGGTAGTGCCCGAAGACTGACTCGAGGGTGCTGCAGACCTCGCCCCCGGTGGCGTAAGCCTCGACCGCGTCCATGATGCTCGGCATGACGTTCTCGCCCGAGGCGGCGGCCTCCCTGACGCGCTCGAGGGTGGAGGCCACGGCATCGGCATCGCGCTCGGCGCGCACCTTCTCGAGACGGGCGATCTGCTTCTCGGCCTCCTCCACCCGGTAGGGGTGGAACTCGACCTTCGGCCTCGGTGCGTCCTCGTCGCTCTTGCAGCAGTTCACGCCGACCTTCTTCGTCTCGCCGGAGCGAATCCGCTTCTCGAGTTCGTAGGCATGACGGTTGACCTCGGCCTGCACGTGGCCCTCGGCGATGGAGCGGATGATGCCACCCTCCCTCTCGAGCCGCTCCATGATCTCGAGGATCTTCTGCTCCATCTCGTTGGTGGTGGTCTCTACGAACCACGAGCCCGCGAGCGGATCGACCGTGTCGCACATCCCGGTCTCGTGCATCAGGATCTGCATCGTGCGCAGGGAGAGAAGCGCCGCGTGCTCGCTGGGGATCGTGTAGGCCTCGTCGTACGAACAGAGCGCCATCGTCTGGGTGCCAGAGAGCGCGCTGGCCATGGCGTACGTGGCGCCGCGCGTGATGTTGTTCTCGGGCTCCTCGATGGTCAGCCCGCCGCCGCCGCCGCCCGCGATCATGCGCAGCTGCATCGAGCGAGGGTTCTCGGCGCCGTAGTCCTCCTTGAGGATCCGCGCCCAGAGCCGGCGCCCGGCCCGGAACTTCGCCACCTGCTCCCAGAGGTTTCCGTGGATGTCGAAGTTGAAGGAGATACCACGCGCGAAGTCGTCGACGGCGAGACCTCGCGCGAGGACGTGGTCGATATAGGCGCGACCGATGGCGAGGCCGTAGGCCATCTCCTCCGCCGCCGTCGCACCCGACTCGCGGATGTGGTAGCCGCAGACGCTGACGGCGCTGTAGCGCGGCACGTTGCGTGCGCAGAACTCCATGGTGTCGCCGACGAGCCGCACCGACTCTTCGACGGGGTAGATCCACGTGCCGCGCCCGATGAACTCCTTGAGGATGTCGTTCTGCGCGGTACCCCGCAGCTCGGAGAGCTCGAACCCGCGCTTGCGCGCCATGGCGAAGTACATCGCCATGATTGGAGCCGCCGCGCCGTTGATGGTCAGCGACACCGTGATCCGGTTCAGGTCGATGTCGGCGAAAGCTTCCTCCATGTCGGCCAGGGTGTCGACCGCCATGCCGACCCGGCCGATCTCGCCGGCGGCCATTGGATGGTCGCTGTCCAGCCCGCATTGGGTCGGCAGGTCGAAGGCGACGTTGAGACCGGTCTGGCCGTTCTCGATCAGGTAGAGGAAGCGCTCGTGCGTCTCGGCGGCAGTGCCGAACCCCGAGTACTGCCGCATCGTCCAGGGCCGCTGCCGGTACATGTGGGGATGGATCCCCCGCGTGTACGGGAACTGTCCGGGCACGCCGATATCGCCGGCTCCCCCGCTCGCCTCCACGTCGCTGGCGTCGTACACGGGCTTGATCTCGATCCCGGACTCCCACACCACCGGGGCGAGCTCGGGCTGCCGCTTCCGGCTCATACTGGCACCTCGTCGAGCACGCGGCGGATGGTCGCAGCGATCTCCTCGAAGTCCGAGCCCGTGGGGAAGATCCCGGCGGTGCCCAGGTCCCGTAGCGCAGCGTGGTCGCCCTCGGGAATGTTGCCGCCGACGAACCAGCGCACGCTATCGGCGATGCCGGCCTCGCTCAGTTCCGCGGCGACCGCCTCGCAGAGCGGCAGGTGCGCTCCGGAGAGGATCGACAGGCCGATGGCGTCCACGTCCTCCTGTAGCGCCGCCGTGGCGATGGCCTTGGGCGACTGGCGTAGGCCGGTGTAGATCACCTCGAAGCCCGCGTCACGGAGCGCGCGGCAGACCACCTTGGCGCCGACGTCGTGTCCGTCGAGGCCAGGCTTGGCGACGAGCACCCTCGCGGGATGATCTCCAGGCGCGCTCACGGGCTGCTAATCCCGCGGGCGATGTTGACACGCAGGATCTCCGACGTACCGCCGCCGATCAGGGTAAAGCGCACGTCACGCAGGTAACGCTCGACCGGGTACTCGGTGGCGAAGCCGTAGCTCGCCAGCACCCTGCACGCACGATCACACACCCGCAGCCCAGCCTCGGAGGCGAACAGCTTCGCCATCGACGCCTCGTGCTCGTTCGGCAGTCCCTGGTCGCTGCGCCACGCCGTCCAGTAGGTCATGCGCCGCGCCGCTTCCACGTCGACGGCCATCTCTGCGAGGTGCTCCTGCACCATCTGGAAGCGGTTGATGGGCTTGCCGAACTGCGTACGCTCCGCCGCGTAGGCGGTGGCGTCCTCCAGGGCGGCGCGCGCGACACCCACGGCCAGCGCCGCCGTCATCACGCGGATCTCGGCGAGGATCTCGCGTAGGGTGTCCATGCCCTGGCCTCGTTCTCCCAGCGGACACGTGGCGGGCGTCTCCTCGAAGAAGACCTCGGAGGTCAGCGACGCGCGCACTCCGGTCTTGTGGATGTCGCGGCCGACCCTGAGTCCACCCGCACCCTTTTCCACCAGGAAGAACGACAGCTCCTTCTCGCCGGTACGCGCCAGCACCGTGAACACGTCCGCGACCGGCGCCGACGTGATCCAGGTCTTGCGGCCGGTGATGACCCACTGGCCGTCCTTCTCCTCGGCGCGCGTGGTGATCGCCCTGAGGTCGCTGCCGGCGTCGGGCTCGGTCATGCAGATGGTGCCGATGATCTTCCCCGCGAGCATGTCGGCGACCAGGCGCTCGCGCACTTCCCCGCTGGTGTGCCGGTGCACGAGATAGGTGCCCATCAGGGACTGCATGGCGCACGCCGCCGCGACAGCGAGGCTGCCGTGCGCGATCTCCTCCATCGCCAGCACGTAGGAGACGACGTCGGCGCCGCTGCCCTCGGGCTCGGGATAGCGCATGCCGAAGAGCCCGAGCTCGCCGGCGCGGGCGAACAGCTCGGTGGGGAATCTCGGGTCGGCGTCCAGGGAAGCGGCCTGCGGCCGCACCTCGCGGTCGGCGAAGGCTCGGAACGTGTCGCGCACGGCCTCCTGGACGTCGGTGAGGCGTAGGTCCACTAGGCGCCGCCCTCTTTCCTCGCGCGCAGCTGCGCGGTCTCGTCCGCCAGCAGCTCCAGGGTCCGAGGATGCACGGCCACGCCGTAGTCGTCCCGCGCCGAGCCCACGGAGATGATCCCGTCGCGCACCTCGGCGGCGACCTTTTCCGCCGGCCGCTCGAACGGGCCGCCGAAACCGCCGCCGCCGCCGGCATGCTGGACGTAGATCGTGCCCGCAGGCACCCCGGTGACGAGATCCTTGCTGGTCGGGTGGATCACCTCGCCGTCGGGCCGTTGCAGCTCGATCTTGTTGAGCGTGCCCTGTTTGCCGCCGAACAGGCCGAACGCCGGTTCGACGTCACCGTCGCCGAAGGTGACGATCTGCGTGTCGTCGCTGCCGACACGATAGAGCGTCTCGACGCCGAGGCCGCCGCGGTTGCGCCCCGCGCCCGCGGAGTCGGTCAGGTATTCGTGGCGCACGAGATGGTGCGGCGTCATGTGCTCGAACATCTCGTAGTCCTGGTCGAGCAGCCCGCCGGAGGCGTCGATCATGCCGATGTGGTCGTACCCGTCGACTCCGTCCATCGCTCCGGAGCCGCCCGGCAACCTCATGAAGAGGATGTCGACGTAGGTATCGTCGCGACGCGGGTGATGGCCGGTGGACAGCGAGCACAGCAGCTGGTTCCAGCCGGCACCGACGCGGTGGGGGATGACCTGGTGAAGAGCCCGGATGATGGCGTCGGCGTTCGGGGGGCAGAGGTGGTTGCCGAAGGTGGTCGCCGCCGGATAGGCCGCGTTCAGGATCGTGCCCTCGGGGATGATGATGTCGATCGGCTGGATCATCCCGTCGTTGTGCGGGATGTCGGGGTTCACCATCTGCAGGAACGTCAGGATGGTGGCCGACGCGCTCGAGGTGTAGGTGCCGTTGACGAACCCGTTGGTCTGCGCGTCGGTGTCGGAGTAGTCGAACGTGATGTGCTCGTCCTCGACCGTGATCCTGACGCGGATCTGGTAGGTGGAGCCGGGGTTCTTTCCGTCGTAGTAGACGGTGGCCTCACCCTCGTAGACCCCGTTGGGGATACTCCGGATCTCCGCCTGCATCATCTTGCGCGAGGCTTCGAAGAGGTACCCCCTGTGCACCTCGAATCTCTCGCGCCCGTACTTCTCCAGCATCGCCTGGAACCGGCGCTCTCCCACGGTGCAGGCCCCGATCTCGGCGCGCATGTCGTCCTCCACGATGTCGAGCCGGATGTTAGCGAAGATCAGGTCCCACACGTCTCGCCGCAGCTCGCCGCGCTCGATCACCTTCACTGCCGGGATCCGCAACGCTTCCTGCCAGACCTCGGTGGCGTTGGGGTTGTAGCCGCCTCGCACCGCGCCGCCGATGTCGGCCTGGTGTCCCTTGGCAGCCGACCAGGCGACGAGTTGATCCTCGAAGAAGATCGGCTTGAATGCGGCGACATCGTTGTTCTGGTTGCCGAAGCTGAAGACGTCGTTGTGGAAGAAGACGTCTCCCGGGTAGACCTCGCCCCGGAAGCGCTCGGCGATGTGTCGGCAGACCGGGCCCAGCGAGAAGCTCAGGATCGGGAGGTTTTCGGTCTGTTCGAGCATGCGCCCCTCGGCGTCGTAGAGGCCGGTGACGAAGTCCTTGGCCTCGCAGAGGATGGGCGATCGCGTGGTCTTCTCCATCGTCAGGCTCATCTCGTCGGTGATGGCCTTCAGGCCGTTGCCGATGATGGATGCCAGGACCTTGTCGACCTCGGGCATGGCTCGCCCTTCTCTCAACCTGTCTCGCGGCGACGCAGCAGGATGCTGCCGTGTCCGTCGACCTCGGCGTCGTAGCCATCGCTGACGAAGACGGTGGTGTCGATTCGCTCGACCAGGGCCGGACCGGCGAAGCGATTCCCCGCGACCAGCTGGTGCCCATCGAGGACGGGGACCTCGGCGAACTCGCCCCGCTCGGGCACGTAGGCGCGACGGTGCGACTTCACGGCGGCGGAAACGTCCTCGCCCCCCGTCTCGACCCGGGGCAACGCCGGCTTCTCGGTGCGGCCGATCGAACGAACGCGGACATTGATGAGCTCCAGCGGTGCGCCCTGCTCGGCGAGGTCGTAGCCGTACAGTCGATTGTAGTCGGCGTGAAACGCGCTGGCGACCCCGCCGAGGTCGGCTCGCTCGAGCGCCCGGGCAGGCACCTCGACCGTGACCTCGTGATACTGCTTGAGGTAGCGCAGATCGAGGAGCACCTGATGCGCCACCTCGGAGGCGCCCTCCTGCTGCAGCTGCCGCTCGCCCTCGGCCGACATCTCGTCGACCAGCCCGCGGACGCGATCGGTCGCTGTGTCGTCCAGCTCGACGACACAGGAGCGAACGAAGTCGTGCTGCAGGTCGCACAGCAGCATGCCCATGGCGCAGAGGATCGACGCCGTGCTCGGCACGAGCAGCGTCGGGATCTCGAGCTCACTGGCGATCATGCAGGCGTGGAGCGGCCCGGCGCCCCCGGCGACGACCATGACGAACTCACGCGGATCGAGCCCCCGCTTCACGGTGATCTCGCGTACGCCGTTGGCCATGTTCGCGTTGATGACGCGATACATGCCCGCGGCCGCCTCCTGGAGATCGATGCCCAGCGGCGCGGCGATCCGTTCCCCGATGGCCGTGCGAGCCCTCTCGACGTCCAGAGGCAGCTTGCCGCCGGCGAAGAAGCTGGGCTCGAGGTAGCCGAGTACGAGGTCGGCGTCGGTGCACGCGGGATGCTGGCCGCCGCGGCCGTAGCAGGCAGGGCCGGGGCTCGCACCCGCCGACTGCGGTCCCATGCGTAGCAGACCGCCTTCGTCGATCCGACCGATGCTGCCCCCGCCGGCGCCGATGGTGGTGATCTCGAGCATGGGCAATGCGTTGCGCAGCCGGTCGATCTGCCCCTCGGTCGAGAGCGCCGCGACGCCCCCGCGCACGAGGGACGCGTCGAAGCTGGTGCCGCCCATGTCGATGAGGATGCAGTCCTCCTGCCGGTGCTCTGCCGCGAAGGCCGCGGCCGCGCGCGGGCCAGCGGCCGGTCCCGACAGCAGCGTGCCCGCGGGCTGCGCCGACGTGACCTCGGGCAGGGCGACCCCGCCGTTCGACTGCATGATCAGGAACACACCCTGGAATCCAACACCGGCGAGCTTGTCGATGAGGTTGTCGAGGTAGTCCCTGAGCACCGTGCCGACGTACGCTCCCAGCACCGTCGTCGATACGCGCTCGTAGAATCGCACCGTCGGCAGCACGTTTGAGGAGACGCTGAGGAACGCGTCGGGGATCTCCTCGCGGACGATGGCCGCCGCCGCCTGCTCGTGCTCGGCGTTCGCATACGAGTGCAGGAAGCAGATTGCGACCGCGTCGACGCCGGTCTCCCGCAGCTTCGCCGCGGTCTCTCGCACGCCATCGGCGTCCAGGGGCGTGCTCTCCTCGCCGAGGGGCCCGAGCCGCCCACGCACAGGCAACCGCAGCCAGCGCGGAACCAGGGGAACGACGTTCTCGGCGCGATTGTCGTACTGCTCCTCGCGGATGCCGCGCCGCATCTCGAGGGCGTCGCGTACGCCCTCGGTCGTCAGCAGGCCGGTCGTCGCTCCACCCCTGGTGAGCACGGCATTCGTCGTGACGGTCGTGCCGTGCACGATGAGGCTCGTGTCGCGGGCGAACTCCTCGAGGCTCCGCCCCTGGCTCTCAGCCATGCGCTGCAGGCCCTCCAGCACTCCCTCGGAGGGGTCCGCCGGGGTGGAGAGTACCTTAAGGGTCTTGGCGCCGCCGCCATCCGTCTCGAGGAAGAGATCGGTGAAGGTGCCACCGACGTCGATGCCGATCCGGTAGCTCACGATCCTCGCACGATCTCCTTGCCGAGCGCGAAGGCGCGCCGGTTGGACTCCAGGAAGCGGGGCGGGCACCGACTCTCGAGCGCGGTGAGCAGCGCCTCGTCCCCGATGGCCTTGGGCAGGGTGCCCAGTCCGGCGAGGGCGCCGAGCATGACGATGTTCAGGGTGCGCGCCGCGCCGGCCGCCGCCGCCAGCGCCGGGCCGTCGAGCTCGATGACCTCGCTCACCCGATGTCCTATCTGGTCGAGCATCGACTCGACCTCCGGGTAGTCGCGCCCCTGCTGCGTCAGCGTGTGCGGGACGAGGCGTCCGGTGCTGGTCACCACCCGCGTGTCGGCCCTCATGGTCGACAGTGCGCGCAGCACCTCGAGCGGTTCAAGGCCGAGCACGACATCGGCCTGGCCGGCGCCGACGAACGACGTCTGCCCGGCGCCCAGCAGGACCGTGGATTGCACGCTGCCGCCGCGCTGGGACATCCCGTGCAGCTGACCCACGACCGCGTTGACCCCACAAGCCATCGCCGCCTCACCGATCAGCCGGGACACGGTGAGCACGCCCTGCCCGCCGACGCCGACGATAAGCAGGCGGAGCCGATCCGTCTTCGTCGCGGCGATTAGGACCTGCTCCTGGCCCGCGGCCGGATGGCGCCGTTGGGACAGAACTCCGCGCATACCGCGCAACCGTTGCAGAGGCTCGCGTCGATGAAGATGCGATCGTCTTCCATGTAGAAGGCGGGACAGCCGAAGAGGTCCAGGCAGGCGCGGCAGTTGCCGCACTGTCCACAAGACTGGCACCGCGCCGCCTCGGCGCGGGCGGCGGTCTCGTCGAGTGCGGCGTGCACCTCGTCGTGGCTGCCGAGGCGTTGCTCCAGCGTGATCTCGGGAGGCCGGCGGCGCGCCTGCGGTCCCTCGTAGAGAAAGCGAGAGCGCAGCCGCCCCTGCCGCGGCCAGTCGCCCTCGTCCCCCGCGCGGACCGGAGGGGGCAGCGTGTCGGCGGCCTCGCGGCCGCGCAGCGCCCGGTCGATGCCCCAGGCGGCGCGCTGTCCAAGAGCAATAGCGGAGGTCAGGGTGCGCTCGCCACGCACGACGTCACCTCCGGCGAACACGCGCGGGTGGCTGGTAGCCAGCGAGAGCTCGTCGACGACCAGAGAGCCATCGCCGTGGCGCTCCAGCCGTTGCTCGCCGACGGCGAGGAAGTCGGTCTCGGGGCTCTGTCCCGCGGCTACGACGACGAGGTCGGCCTCGACGTGCGTCTCGGTGTTGGGGACGGCGCGGGGGTGCGCCCTGCCACTTGCGTCCTCGGCGCCGGGCTCGGTGCGCAGGCACACGAGACCCTCCGCCGTCAGCTCCAACGGCTGCATCTGCGCGAGGATCTCGATCCCCTCGGCCAGGGCTGCCTCGATCTCGTCGGGCAGTGCGGGCATCTCCTCGCGCCGGCGCCGGTAGACAATCCGTACGTGATCGGCGATGCCCCGACGCGCAAGGCGCGCGGCATCCAGGGCCGCGTTGCCCCCTCCGATGACCACGACACGCGCGGCGGCCGGCGGTGCCTCACCGGCGAGCACGTCCTGGAGGTAGCCGAGGGCATCGACCATCGGGGGTGCACCGCTGGAGTTCGCGCCGGGTAGCTCGAGGCGGACCGGGCGATGTGCGCCGACAGCGAGGAACACGGCGTCGTACCCGTCCTCCAGCAGATCGCTCAGCTGCAGGTCGGCCCCCAGTGCTCGTCCCCCTTCGAACTCGACACCGAGCCCGAGGATGCGATCGATGTCTCGCTGCAGCACGTCGCGCGGCAGGCGGAACGCCGGGATGCCGCTCCGAAGGAGGCCGCCGGGCTCGTCGTCGGCGTCGAGCAGCTTCACGCGGTATCCGCGCCGGCGCAGGGCGTGGGCTGCCGCGAGACCGGCGGGGCCGGCGCCGACGACCGCCACGGATCGGCCGTTGCCGGGCTCGGTGTGCGTCTCGTGGACCGGAGTGTCCTGTGTCGCCGCCCAGTCCATGACGAAGCGCTTGAGGTCGTTGATGGCGACGGGCTCGCCGCCATCGGCGTGCACGCAAACCGCCTCGCACGGGCGGTGGCACAGCCGGCACACGGAATCCGGCAGCGGACAACGGCTCATGATGAGCTCGACGGCTTCCCGGTACTGCCCGGAGGCGATGTGGCCGGCGTAGCCCTGGACACAGAGGCTCAGGGGACAGCGGGTCGCGCACGGCGCGACTCCGAGTCGCTCGATCGGCTCTGCCTCCCGCAGCTCGTTGCGCGGCGTCGCCGGATCGATCTGCATCGCCTGGCCGCGCGACATGTGCCACTCGAGTCCGGGAGTGACGCCCTGGCTACAGCGCATGTTGCACCCCTGCCGGCCGCAGGCGCGGCAACGGTCCTGGTCGATCTCGAACACGTGTACGCCCGTGGGCTGCCGTGTCTCGCGCGCGAGGTGGATCGGGCACGGCTCCACAGCGATCACGACACTGACTCCCGACGCATCGCGGGCACGCTCGAACGCGGCGATGGATGCGGAGAGGTTCGTCGGATCGATGACCTCGACGTGCTTGGCGCCCAGCGCGCGCACGACGCCTTCGATGCTGACATCCCGATGCGGTTCCAGGTTCTCGAAGTGGACGGTGGGGCTCTCCTGGAACCCCGTCATGGCGGTGACCTGGTTGTCGAGGATCACCGCAACCATGTTCACCTTTTCTTTGATGGCGCCGAGCAGGGCCGGCATGCCTGCGTGGAAGAAGGTCGAGTCCCCTATGAAGCCGACGGTGCGCCGACCGGTGACGCGCGCCACCCCGGCCGCCAGCGAGAATCCCGCGCCCATGCACAGGAGCGCGTCGACCGTGTTGAGCGGCGGCCCGTAGCCCAGCGTGTAGCAGCCGATGTCGTTGAAGTAGAGGTGCTCGTCGCTCCCGTCGAAGGCGGCCTTGGCGGCGAAGTAGGTGGATCGGTGCGGGCATCCCGGACACAGGGAGGGAGGGCGCGGCGCGACGCCTTCGGGGGCCGCGGCCGAGGGCGGCTCCGGCACGAGACCGAAGGCGGAGTGGATGCCTGCCTGGATGACCTGGGGCTCGTACTCGAAGGGCGTCGGCAGGTGGCCGCTGCGCTTGCCGAGGATGGTCACAGCGACGCCGCTGCGCGCCGCGAGCGCCGCGAGGGCGTCCTCGAGGAAGGGCGAGAGCTCCTCGACTACCAACACCTCGTCAACGTCCTCGAGCAGCTGGAGGAGCTCGGGTTCGGGAAGCGGGTGCACGCCGCCGACGGTCGCCAGGACCACCTCCCCGGTCACTCCGTGCTCCGCGAGCAGATCAGCGGTCGTGGCCGCCGGCACGCCCGTGGCGAGGATGGCCCGGCGCCCTTCCCCCTGGCGGCGGAAGAGGCCGGCGGCGGCCATCGCCTGCCGCGCGCGCTCCAGCCGATCGGGGATCTCGAGGCGCATGCGGCGCGCGTTGACCGGGATCGGGGTCAGCGCGGCCGGGTCGCGTACGAATCCAGTGACCTGCGGTTCCCGCAAGGGGCCACACCGCACCGACGCGCGGGTGTGGGCGGCGCGGGTGGTGATGCGCAGCAGCACCGGCAGCCGACTGGCCTCCGAGAGCTCGAAGGCGTGCAGGGTCATGTCGTGGGCCTGCTGCGGCGTCGCCGGATCAAGCACCGGCAGGTGCAGCATCGGCCCGAGGTGGCGCTGATCCTGCTCGTTGGGGCTGGTCAGGCACGAGGGGTCAGCGGCGCTGACGATTACCATGCCGGCCCGCACCCCGACGTACGGGATGGTCGAGAGCGGGTCCCCGGCGACCATGAGCCCGAGGTGCTTCATGGCGCAGATGGATCGTGCCCCTGCGAGCGAAGCAGCGAAGGCGGTCTCCGCGGAGACCTTCTCGTTGACCGAGTACTCGAAGACGATGCCGCGATCCTTCGCAACGCGGGCGAACGAATCGGTCACCTCCGAAGACGGCGTGCCCGGGTAGCCACACGCGAAGGCGACTCCCGCCTCGAGCGCGCCGCGCACGATTGCCTCGTTGCCGAGCAGCGCCGCAACCAGGCCCTCCCCCTCTTGCAGGAGCGGGTCGACCCGCGCCGTCTTTCTGCCAGGAGGGATGCTCAGCATGGGTTGCTGCTCACGCGCGCCTCGTCCCCGGCCTCCTCGACGACGGCGTCCTCACCCATTCGACTGGCACCTCGTTCACGGCGATCTCCGCGTTTGGCTGACCCGGGAACTCCTCCGGCCAGCCAGCAACGGGCGCCAGCGCCGGGGAGTTGCTCCCCGCCCGGACATGCGGGATGATAGATTCGAACCAACGTTCGTTCAACCAGCCTGACCCGGCCAAGCAGGTCTGATATGAGGTTCGCCGAAAGAAACCGCAGGATCGGGGCCTCGGGCGTCCGCGAGTTCTTCGGCAAGGGACGGCCGATGCCGGGAGCGATCGACCTGTCCGTCGGCCAAGCGGACTTCGAGGTGCCCCGCGCGATCCAGGCGGCGACCATTGAAGCGATCCGCGAGGGCTGTGGTCGCTACAGCCCGACGCGGGGCTACCCCGCCCTCGTGGAGGCGACGCGCGCGCACCTCGTCGCCACTCACGGTCTCGGCGACGACGAGCAGGTGATGATGACCTGCGGCGCCTCAGGAGCGATCGCAACGGCGCTGCTGGCGCTCGTCGATCCCGGCGACGAGGTGCTGGTGCCCGACCCGTGGTTCGTCATCTACCAGGAGCTCGTCAGCATCGTGGGCGGCACTCCGGTGCCCTACGATCTGTATCCTGACTTCCGCCTGCGAGCCGACGACCTGGCTGCGCTGATAACCGATCGCACGAAGCTCGTCATCCTCAATACGCCGGCCAACCCCACGGGCACGGTGTTCACCACCGAGGAACTGAGCGCCGTGGCAGAGCTCTGTCGCAGCCGCGGCGTGCCGGTGCTCAGTGACGAGCTCTACGACCTCTTCGTATACGACGCCCCGCACGCGGGCATCAAGCCACTCCTCGGTGACGGGTCGCTCCTCGTCGGCGGCTTCTCGAAGACCTTCGGCATGGCGGGCTGGAGGCTGGGGTGGGCGGCCGGCCATGCGGAGCTCATCGATCGCATGTGCACGCTCCAGCAGTTCCCCTACGCCTGCCCCCCCACCCTGGTGCAACGGGGAGCTCTGGCCGCGTTCGACGTCGACATGAGCGAGCAGGTCTCCCGCTACCGGAGCAAGCGCGATCTGGTCGTCGCCGGTCTCACCGAGGCGGGCTACGAAGTGATGCCCCCCGGCGGATCGTTCTTCGTCTTCCCGCGCGTGCCCTGGGGGGACGATATGAGCTTCTGCGAACGGGCGCGGGAGGAGAAGCTGATCCTCTTCCCGGGCAGCATGTTCAGCCGCCGGAACACCCACTTTCGCCTGAGCTTCGCGGCGAGCCACGAGACCCTGGAGCAGGGCCTCGAGGTGCTCGCGCGCCTGGCGGGGGAGGACCCCGCCGCAGACCCCCAGGAGATCGATGGTCGTGGTGACCAGACACGTTCCTGACTTCAGCCACTTGCTGGCCCCGGCGCAGATCGGGAAGCACACGTGCCAGAACCGGGTGAAGTACGCCGCCTGCAGCGGGCATGAGAACGCTTCAGACCCCTATCGGGCTGGGGCTGTTGCTGGGGCTGTTGAGATACGGAAAAGCCCCGGAAGCCGCGTTCGGGTTTCCGGGGCCGATCCGTAAAAGGCCGCCAAACTACGGGTTATTGCCGGAAAAGGGCGGATAGGCGGTGATCCACCACAGTGATCAGGGCTGCCAGTATACCTCCATCGCCTTCGGCCTTCGGTGCCGGGAAGCGGGCGTGAGGCCCTCGATGGGATCGGTGGGCGACGCCTACGACAACGCGCTCTGCGAGAGCTTCTTCGCCACCCTGGAATGCGAGCTCTTGGACCGGCGGAGATTTCGGACCCAGGCCGAGGCCAAGATGGCCGTCTTCGACTTCATCGAAGGCTTCTACAACCCGCACCGCCGGCACTCCGCCCTCGGGCATGAGTCGCCGGTCGACTACGAGAGGAGGCGCCAATCTGCGGCTTGAAACCCAAACCCTTCACTGTCCACGAAACCGGGGTAACTCCAACACCTGTAACAACGCGACCCCTCCACGCTCCTGATCTCGTCCTCGTAGAACCGCCTACTGCCGTCCTTGCAGCGTTTGTTCAGTTGACCGAAGGCCATAGCTTGAGAGGGCGAATGGCGAAGTGTCGACGTGGGCCCAAAGCTCCGGCTGAGACGGCCCGGTTAGGCGGCGGCTCGGTGGACCCTGCGCCGCCCATTAAGAGTTATGCCTCTGATCACTGAGGAACTCAAGTGCGAGTGACGGTTGTCGAGTTGATCGGCGTAGGGCTCGGCACGCTTGTGTGTGGCCTGCCCTATCTGTTCTATGACGCGGCGTCTCCGCCGATTATGGTCACGTCGGTGGCATTGGCAACCGCGGCCGCCGGGCTGGCATTGTTTCGTCCGGGCGTGAGGTGGCAGATAGGCGCCGGAGTCGGGGTCGGCCTTCTGATCGTGTTCGTCGCGCAGATCATCGGGGACACCAACCGTGATCCGACATCACACAATTTATGGCCGTTCGAGATCCTAATCGCGCTTGTTATCGGCCTCCCGCCAGCCATCCTCGGAGTCTTGCTGGGCAACTTCCTAAGGCGGAACGTGCCGTGGCCGCAGCTCGGCGGCATCGTGCTCGTAACGCTGGCGGTGGGGGGCGCGGCGGTGTCCGCAACGGCCACCGCATCCGACATCGTCAGGGTAGAGGCCCTCGCGTCGAAAAAGGTCGTAGCTCTCATCGTGGCGCAACACGCGTTTCGCGCCGCTCACCCGCTACGTGGCTATACGTGCGATTTAGGCGAGCTGGGCGAGCCATTCAGCGGTCCGATCACAAGCGGTCATCCCCGCAGGAGATACCGGCTCGACGGTGTTGTCTATCGCGGCGGAACGGCCGCAGTCGAGGGCGAGTACCGATACTCCTTGCAATGCGCAGGCAAGCCGGACCCGCAGGAGTTGTTTGTTCTAACTGCTACCTTGCGTGCGCAGCCGGTGGGCTCGCGGCCGCTAGACATTTTCTGTGCAGGGCCCGATGGAGCGATCCACTCTATCAAGAGTAGCAGGCGGATCTTCTGCTTTGCCGAGGGGCGGATCGTCCAGAACGTAAACTGAGAGACCGGACCGCATTGCGCGAAGGTATAACAAGGTGTTGCAGCCGACGCCGCCGCTCCGGCGACGCGCGGCTGGTTACGCAGACCGGCCAGCAAACGATCCTCAAGGCGTGGGCTGTCTGTGTGATAGGTGCGTAGCTACCGAGGAGCAAGGCCGCAAGCGTCACGAAACACGCGTTATCGGACGCGCCTGGAACCACTACATGACTAGCTCCCAGCCCACAACCCGGTCCTCGTCCACGACGCAGCCCTGGCCCCTCCACGCTCCTGATCTCGTCCTCCGACCATACGGGGCCGAATAAAGGTTCTCCCGACTTGCGGCGGTCCATCCTGTCTATAGGCTGAACCAGAATGAGGGCCTGGATGCCCTCCAAGCTGCTCGGTGGTCCCGACTGCGCTGAGCAGACGCCTACGAACGACGCCTGCCTGACCGCACCACCCCGGAACAGCGACCTACCTGCGCCTGCGGGAAGAGCGGGCGCTCGCGCGTTACTTTTTTCGTTCGGCGGGAGTCTTTGAAGCGGATACAAGCTCTGAAGCGGAGACACGCTCTAGTACGCTTCTGAGAGACTAAGATGCGCCCGCCCGGCACGTTGCAGAGGTTTTCGGCTGGCGGCGAAACCGGATCAGCCGTCCCACTAGGCTATCCTCGATCCAAATGCTACCACGGTCTTTGTCATCCACGGGTGCGCAAAGCACTGACACTGCTCACATTTTCCCTTCTCTGTTCTCCGCCCGCCTACTCCCAGAAAGCCGATGAATCGGATGGGAACTCCCGCACGCTGACCGGTACGGTGGTGGCGGAGGAGAGCGGAGAGCCGCTGGCGAACGTCCTCGTAGAGCTGGAATCGCAGGGAATGCAAGCGCTGACTGACTCAATGGGCCGATTCCGGATCTCCGGGGCGCGTCCGGAGATCGACACCGTGCGGGCTAGCTACTTCAGCCTGACCCAGAGCCGGATTCCCGTGGACCTCACTTCGCCGGGCGGCCACCGGGTCGAGCTTACCCTGAGTGACGCGGCGTTCGAGCTGGCCGCTCTCGTTGTGAGGATCGATGCGACGCCAGACTGGGGCCGCAGGCTTGCCAGGAGGATCAAGGCAGGGCTTGGCGAACTGATTTCGTACGATGAGATGCGTCGTCGGGCACCGGCCCGTCTGATGGACCTCTTTCGCTTCACTAGGCGGACGCGGGTGCGGTGCGTCTACGGCTCGTGTGTCGTCCTCCTCCGCCGCCTCGGGGGCTACTGCCGGCCTGCCGTGTTCGTAAACGAGCGGACCGCCCCTAGCTGGGTGCTGGAAACGATGTGGTCGGACGACGTCCAGGCAGTGGAGATCTACTGGGATCCGTGGGTGCCCGCGGAGTTCTACCGGTTCGACCGGTGGCGCTCGCCGACGAGTATCCGGATGTGCGGGGCCATCAACATCTGGACCGGGCGCTTCTAGCAGAGGTCGCCGATAAGGGTCTTCACCTCCTGATCTCGTCCTCGCGGAGCCGTACCTCCGTACTCTTTGGGCCCGGCCAGTAGCCTTCCAGATTCCACCTTCCGGGTGCACAACGAGGCCGCGCGGCGCGAGCACCCTTGAGTTCACCGCCCTCGTTCCGCAGCAGCCACATGAGGGTACCCCTCAGTGTACTGGGCTCGTTCCCGTCCTTCGGAGTCAGATCGATGGTCCAGGTTCCACGTGCATGGACGTATTCGTCGCTGGCTGGTATCGCCTCTTGGACCGCTACGGTGTGGCGCATCGAGAAAGGACCGAACCACGCCTCCTGTCCATATGAGCGTACGGCTTCGGATCCAATCACGGCCTCTCGATCTGGGGGATTGATAACCACCTCGCCGGCCAGAGTATCAACCCAGGGTACTGGTACAGTTTGAATTCTGGGCCTCAGGTAGCTGGCGGCGCTCCCTCCACATAGCTTCCTCGAAGGGTTTCTCGCCCACTCGCCTTCCGAGAGGTTGAGGAGGAGACATCATGGGGGAAAATGTAGGCGCCATGTTTTTCTTGTCTCTTGGCATGATCGTGGTCACGGTTCTGATCATCGGGTACAAGCTCAAGAAAACAGCACTGGAGATGCGAGGCAGCGATCCGCAGTTGGGACCGGTCGTCGATGCGCTACGTGACGATCTCAACGATACTCGAGCACAGTTGGCCGAGATGCAGGAACGCCTCGACTTCACAGACCGTCTGCTCGCCGGCGGGCGTGCGTCACAAGAGGACACAAACGCGTGACGTTACCCCTCCCTAGCCTCTAATAGCCCCACGATCTCCTCCACCCTCCAGACGTGGTCTGCGACCCCAGCAACCATCGCGGGCGTCTTGTGAATCCCGCCCGCCGCCTTCGTCAGCGTCTCGTGCTTCCGACAGAAGTTGTAATACATGAAGTGGAGAGCCATCGCGTGCGCGTGGTTCTCAATCTTCTTTGAGAAGCCGTTTGTGAGTCTCGTCAGTCGCCGGATGTTCATCCTCATCGTGAGGTTTTGCCGCTCGACGTAGGACTTTGAGACTCGATCCGGGTCGGGGTCGCCCATGACAGGGTCCACGTCCGCGCGAACGATCTTCGGTGGACTGTAGCGACGCCGCCCCTCGGGAGATTGTCCGTAGATTTTGACCAGCATCGCGTAGTCGGTCCCGTACCACCCGAAAGCGCTCTCGACAGCCTACGAGGACGAGATCAGGAGCGTGGAGGGGCTGGATGCGCTGAGGGGCGGCCCCGAAGGAACCGCCCCCGACATGTTCGCTAGTTTGACACGCAGGTAAACTTTAGCGCCATACGGCGCCCCTGCCATGCCGGCCATTTCCGATCCGGAGATGCGACCCCAAGGCGCCACGA
>Ga0255054_10000543_pt1 | contig 22282 bp, 19 predicted proteins | sample JV7_2_23_MG_FD_188634 | JGI IMG/M metagenome (GOLD analysis project Ga0255054, IMG submission 188634) | Seawater microbial communities from Jervis Inlet, British Columbia, Canada - JV7_2_23 | ecosystem: Environmental > Aquatic > Marine > Inlet | place: Canada: British Columbia | collected...
GAATTCTGGATCCTGGACCCGGAAACCATGGAGCACAAGGCTCCGCAGAATCCGCGGTTCGAATTCTTCAGCAAAGGTAAAAAACAGGAAGACCTGGGTGAGCGTTTCCGCTGGATCCTGTCCCAGGTCGATGACGAGGATGCATCCGAGGAGACACGTCGATTAGCCAGGTATATCTGGGAGACGACAGCGTTTGCTCTCGGGTATGCATCCCGCCGCGTACCGGAGATCGCAGATCGCTTTGTCGACATCGACATGGCCATGAAGTGGGGATTCGCAAACGAGATTGGACCTTTTGAGATCTGGGACGCGCTGGGAGTGGAGGATACCCTTGATCGGCTGAAAGATCTGAAGATCGAAGTTGGATCTTGGGTCAAGAAGATGGTCAAGGATGGGACCAAATCTTTCTATAAGTATAAAAAAGGGGAAGCGGTCAGCTACTATGACCTGAAAGAGAAGAAGTACAAGCTGCTCAAGCGGGATGAGAGAATCCTGCCCATTGCGAGCATGAAGGCGAAGAAGGATGCGCTTCTGAAACGGAATGCCTCCGCTTCGTTGATCGATATGGGCGATCGAGTAGGCCTGGTAGAGTTCCACAGCACGGCGAACGCGTTAGACCAGGACATCTTCGAGATGCTCACGCATTCCATGGATCTCGCCGAGGAAGGTGAGCTTGATGCGGTCGTCATCGGCAACGAAGGGCAGCACTTCTCGGCGGGTGCGAACATCTTCCTGGTCTGGATGGCTGCTCAGCAAGGAGATTATGACCAGATCGACGCTATGGTGGAGGCGATGCAATCGGTCTTGATGCGTATGCGTTATTTCCAGAAGCCCATCGTCGCCGCACCGCATGGCATGGTCCTTGGCGGTGGGGCTGAGCTTAGTATGGCTTGTTCAAAGCGGGTTGCAGCTCCTGAAACCTTCATCGGTCTCGTCGAGATGGGGGTCGGAGTGATCCCTGCCGGGACGGGTACGAAGGAGTTAATCCGCAGGGTCATCAACCCGGTAATGCGCATCCCAAACGCCGATCCGATATCTGTCATGCAGAAAGTATTTGAGCAGATCGCACTGGCCAAGGTGGCGACAGGTGCCTTTGAGGCATTTGAGATGGGCTTCTTCTTGCCGGGTGACCGGATTGTAATGAAGAAGGAGTATCTCCTGGCAGAGGCCAAGAGCAGTGCTCTTGCCATGATCGCGGAGGGTTACCGCCCACCGAATGTGGAGCGCGTATACGCTGCGGGCAGGGACGTTCTAGCTGCGTTGAAAGCCGCAGTTTGGGGACTGAGAGAGGCCGGCTGGGCAACCGAGCACGATGCAACGATTGCCGACAAGTTGGCGTGGGTTCTCTGCGGTGGAGACATCACTGATCCAACATGGGTTCCAGAGCAATACATCCTGGAGTTGGAAAGAAAGGCGTTCATTGACCTATGTCATGAGCCGAAGACACTCGATCGGCTGGCTCATATGATCGAGCACAACAAGCCGTTGAGAAATTAGCAGATGGGAATCACGGTGTCGGAGTCGACAGGAATGGAGAGAGACGATTGGGGAACAGCGTGGAGTGCGACCGCTGCCCGATCTCCATGAAACACCTCATTCCCGTCTTAAGCGATTGCCATACTCGAAGGAGTTGGAGCTATGGGTAGAGAAGCAGTCATTGTTTCAGGAGCAAGAACTGCAGTGGGCCGGTCGAAGCGCGGGACGCTGCAGAATTACCGGGCGGAGGACATGGCCGCGGCGGTTGTCAAAGAAGCTTGGAAGCGTGCCGGCGATTTGGATAAATCCATCGTGGATGATGTCGTGATCGGGTGCGCTTTCCCGGAGGGCAGCCAGGGTTTGAATATGGCTCGACCCGTAGCATTGCACGCCGGTTTTCCAGATTCGGTCCCGGCAATGACGGTCAATCGTTTCTGCTCATCTGGTCTGCAGTCGATTGCCCAGTCGTGTGAACGGATTATCGCCGGTGGCGCCGATATCATCATCGCCGGCGGCGTGGAAAGCATGAGCATGGTTCCCATGACCGGGTTCCGGATCAGCCCGCACCCTGGCTTGATGGATACCAGACCTGAGGTATATGTCAGCATGGGGCAGACCGCGGAAAACGTTGTCAAAGAATACAATGTAAGCCGCGAAGACATGGACGAGTTCGCCTTCCATAGCCATCGCAAGGCTGCTGAGGCGCAAGATGCTGGCCGGTTCAAAGAAGAAGTTGTCCCTCTGGAGGTTACAACGAAATCGCTAGACGGGACAAAGAAAGTGATCTTCGATAAGGACGAACTCATCCGGCGCGAGACGACGGTTGAAGGGCTCGCGAAACTGCGACCGGTTTTCTCCCCGAAAGGGTCGGTCACGGCCGGAACATCCTCGCCGCTGTCAGACGGTGCGGCTGCGGTAGTTGTCATGAGTGCAGAGAAAGCCGATGAACTTGGCTTAGAACCATGGATGCGCTTCGTGGGCTTCTCAGCAGCAGGCGTAGCGCCGGAGATCATGGGCATCGGCCCAATCAAGGCGGTACCTAAAGCATTGGAGCGCTATGGCGTCAAGCAGGGAGATCTCGACCTGATCGAGTTGAATGAGGCTTTTGCCTCGCAAAGTCTGGCGGTGATTCGCACCCTTAAATTGGACACAGAAAAAATCAACGTCAACGGTGGAGCGATTGCCCTTGGTCACCCGCTCGGTGCCACCGGTGCCAAGCTGACTGTACAGATCATGCACGAGGCGAAGCGTCGCAAATCAAAATATGTCATGGTCACAATGTGTATCGGCGGAGGGATGGGGGCGGCAGGTATCTTTGAGAATCTGCTGCAGTAGATGTCTATTGATCTAAAACATCAATCACTAAAGCGAAGGAGTTCGTGATGGCATTAACAGTAAAAGATCTGATGGAGCGCATGCCGGGGGCGTTAATCCCAGAGAAAGCTGAAGGCGTAGATGCCGTGATCCAATTCAACCTGGGTGAGGAAGGCGGCGACTGGATTTGCACGATTAAGGATCAGACCTGCACTGCTGAGCCCGGGGTCCATGAAGAACCCAACCTCTCATTGTCGGCTGAAGCTGCGGATTACATCGACATGATCACGGGTAAGCTAAATCCAATGACGGCCATTGCCACAAAGAAGATCGTTCTAAAAGGTGATTTAAACCTGGCGATGAAGTATATGAATCTCTTCGCGCTCTAACTTCTTGCATTCGCAGGAGCAACTCTAAACACGTACTCGAGCCCCAATTCGGGGCTCGAGTACGTTATAGGGAATCCCAATAATGGTTCTTCTCCAAAATTGGCGGGTAGTCAAGTGGATATAAGATTCCCGGTTCTACTTCATTAATTAAGAGTAGGGGCCGACCCATGTGTCGGCCCACCACTCTCAAGCAACAAGTTATCTCCCCAACCTCCCGCAGGTTCGAAACCTTCGGGAGGTTTAACCCGCGAGCGGCAATACGCAGGCTGAACCTGCGTCCGGGCGCTCTGCTTATGGATTCTATGGGTAATCGGAAGGTTAAATCTGAACCATGTGCAGGTGAGTTCTGTGGATCTTGATCGATATGGGATTAAGATCTAAGGCAAAGAGTACTTCTTCGGGTCGCCCCGTGGCACCCTCTTTCGCAGCGAGTTTCATCCTGATGGATGGGTGTTCCGTCTCGCTGCTCATGATCTCTAGTTCCTGAATAAGTGGTCGGAGGTCATAGGTCTTTCCTCTGCGCTCTCGCTCTATTACCTTTGTTAAGAGAAGGTCATGAATAGCGCTTGAGAGATCTTCTTTTGACAAATCTGTCTCGACCTCAACGATATACGAGACGGCATCGATTTGGGTGGGGAGTGCAGGTTCTTTCAACGCCGCGCCTTCAACCTCGAGGATCCTGGTCCCCGGTGGTGCAGAATGCTGCAGCCGTTCGCAAATCTCACGGCAAGGGATTTCCTCTGTGAGCCAGATATCCGCCAATTCGTGTTCACTTGTGCACCCGAGAGGAAGCGCTGTGCTCAATTGAATCCGAGGCCGGGGGTTGAAGCCTTTAGAGTACAGACTGGGAAGCCCAGCTCGGCGCAGAAGGCGCCCCCATGCCCGGTGGAGATCGAGGTGGCTTGTGAAGCGCTGTTCATCATCCTTCGTGAATGTTATTCGATAACGATAACGGATGTCATTTGTCATCTTGATATTTACCCACGAGCGAATGGCTTGCAGATAAGAGGCGGGTTGGGGAGCGGACCTCGGGGCATTGCCAGGCCTCACCGGGGTTCTCCCGGCGCAGATTAGCGTACTTCGGCAGAATCCCACAGGCAAAGCAACGCTCACGGCAATCCATGCGAGTTATTCCCTGTTGGCTCTGAAGATAATCTTCGGTCAAGAACTGCTTCTTAAGCGCGGCGTCAATGTGATCCCATGGCAGGGTCTCATCAATCGGGCGTTCGCGGTGGCTGTAAAACGCGGGATCCAAATTGGCAGCTTCGAAAGCTCGAACCCAATGATTGAAATCGAAGTGTTCATGCCATGCATCGAATTTCGCTCCATTTTTCCAGGCGCCATAGATCACATCGCTCATCCTGCGATCGCCGCGAGAGAGCCAGGCTTCGAGCATCGTCTCCTCTAGTTTATTCCAATTTAATTTCAGTCCCTTACCTCGCAGCTCCCGCTTTAGAAGATCTTGTTTCATCAGGATTTGCTCTGCTGTGTCACATGGAGTCCATTGGAATGGGGTATGCGGTTTGGGGATGAAAGTACTCACGCCTGCGTTCACTTTGGCCCGTTTACCCATAATCTTTCGACCTTCGGCCAAGATCTTTTTACACAGTGCCGCAATTGCTTTAACGTCCTCCAGGGTTTCTGATGGGTGGCCGATCATGAAATACAGCTTGATTGTGTGCCAACCTCGCTGGTAGATCTCGCGCACGGTTTCCAGGAGCTGCTCTGTATTGATGGGCTTATTGATGATCTCGCGCATGCGCTCTGTCGCAGCTTCGGGGGCCAGGGTGAAACCCGATCGCGATGAGTGCCCATGCAGCAAGTCCATCAGCTCGACAGATACCGTATCGATGCGCAGAGAGGGAAGGGAGATTTTTATCTGCTGCTCTCCAAAGCGCTCATTCACAGCGTGCACCAGCGGCAATATCTCAGTATAGTCCGAAGAGGACAGGGAGAGCAGGCCGACTTCATCGAGGCCGGTGAAATCGGTCGCTTCCTGGATGGCGTCAAGGATTTCTGCGATCGGTCGTTCACGAACAGGGCGCGTGATCATGCCGGCCTGACAGAAACGGCAGCCGCGTGTGCAGCCGCGCATAATCTCGATGGGTAGGCGGTTATGCGTGACGTCGATGAAGGGCACGATGAAACGCGTGGTTGGTTTAGACAATCTCCCAACGATACGCTTCAGGATCGGGAAGGGAGCATTTTCATGGAGGGGTTCGACGCGGGAGATTGTCCCGTCCTCCAGGTAATGGACCTGATACAAACTGGGCACATAGACGCCCCAGATTTTAGCGAGGTCGAGGTGAAGTTCTTCCCGCGAATGTCCGCTGGCTTTCCAATCTTGAACGCAGCGAGCGATCTCAAGGATAGCTTCTTCCCCCTCGCCGATTACAAACGCATCAAAGAATACGCCCATTGGCTCAGGGTTGAGCGCGGCGTGGCCTCCTGCGATCAGGATTGGATCATCTCGTTGGCGTTTCGCCGCGAAAAGCGGAACCCCAGCGAGATCGATGAGATTGAGGGTGTTTGTATAAACGGTTTCGTAGGGAAGCGAGAACCCGAGTATGTCAAACTCAGAAAGCGGGTGTTTCGTTTCCAGTGAGTACAACGGAAGTCCAGACCGACGCATTTCGGCTTCCATGTCTGGCCAGGGAGCATAGGCTCGCTCAGCGAGAATATCATCTTCGCCATTTAGAATATCGTAGAGGATCGCGAGTCCAAGGTTGGACATGCCGAGATCGTAGAGATCCGGAAAAACCAGCGCCACGCTCAGATCTACGGTTTCCCAGTCCTTAACAACCTGGTTCAGCTCTCCTCCTGTGTAGCGACCTGGCTTCTGTACACGAGGAAGGATGCGCTGCAGTACTCGGTCGATTTCTTGTGAATGCATCAATTGGACTTAACCCGGGTAAATTTGGACAAAAGTATTCTGAATATTATAGCATGTGGGTTTTCCTAGGATTTTGTTTTTCGCAGGCTGGATTTGCTCATATCATGGTCTATCCTGCAACCACCCGCTCTGTTGACGCTTAAAAACCAAAATGGTAGAATGGCCTTCGTTGCCCCCATCGTCTAGAGGCCTAGGACGCGGCCCTCTCAAGGCCGAAACCGGGGTTCGAACCCCCGTGGGGGCACCTAAGCCTTTCGTTACAACCATCGTCATGCTATAGTGACGGTGGTTGTTTTCCGTTTACAATCTGGCCCTGACTCAAGCGTCCAATTGACGAAAAGTTTGTGAGGTTCTGATGAAATGGATAGCGCAAAGCCGCGGCTTACTGGTCCTGCTAATCACGCTGACACTTATATTGGTCCTTCCCTCGTGTAACGTGCTCTCCACTAACGGAGGCGGCACTGACGAGGTGATTGACGGTGGAGGTGGGAATGGTGGCATTGCAGGAAGAGTCTGGCATGACCTTTGCGCTGCTCCGCCAGAAGAGGTCCAAATGGAGGCAGGTCCGGAGGGATGTGTCCGCGGCCCGGATGAGTTGAAGTGGGTTGCGAATGGGAAACTGGACGTTGCTGAGATTGGGCTCCACGGTGTGGAGGTCAGTCTGGGTACAGGTTCATGTCCCTCGTCAGGCAGCGATACAACAATCACGGCCGCCGATGGGCTCTTTCTCTTCAGTGGACTGGATGCAGGGGATTACTGCGTTTCGATCAATCCCGAGAGTGAAGTTAACGACAATGTCCTGATGCCCGGAATTTGGACGTACCCTCGATCGACTCCGGGGACTACTCTGATTAAAAAAACGGTAACTCTGGGCTTTGATGAAGTGAGATCCGATATCTATTTTGCCTGGGACTATCTCCTCCTCCCACCCTTCGAATTGATCCCCACCAACACCCCTGTTGTTGAAGCGACAACAAATCCAACGGAGACGATAGAGCCATCCCCAACCCCGGCAGCGACAAGCACTCAAACGCCTACCGCCTCCCCGACGTTGGGCACCTCCGATCCGAGGGCGTCTTTGGGTGATCCGACTTGGCGGGATGACTTTGCGGATGCGAGTGATTGGGCGTTATACGAGGATGACCATGTTCGCCTGGAAATTGCTGAAAATATGCTCACCATGACGGCTTTCAATGCCGATTACTACAACGGGTGGCTTCTCAGCTGGCGAAAAGATGTGAATTTCTACATTGAAGCTACAGGAACCGTTGAAACCTGTTCCGGGAGAGATTCCTATGGGTTGATGTTCCGCGCCCCCGCCTCCGACAAAGGATATATTGGATATCTTTTTGGTATCTCCTGCGACGGTCGTTACTCGCTGCGTTCCTGGGATGGGGAGGTGATGAGCAAAATTCTCGATTGGACACCAAGCGCCCAGCTCGCAACTGGATCGGGACAAACACACCGGATTGGTGTTTGGGCGCAAGGGAATGAGTTGAAGCTTTATGCCCAGGGTGAGCTGCTAAAGACTCTTACGGATACAACGTATAGTGAAGGGCTTTTCGGCGTATTCATAAGCGCAGCCCAGACTCCCAATTTCACATGCAATGTCGAAGAATTCCTTTACTGGGATCTCCAATGACAACAGGTGAGGGGTGATCCCACACCTTCCGGGTGCGGTTTCCGGTGATGCTGGAAGGTGAACGGTATTCAGATTATCAGCTTTGGAGATCCAAAGATTGAATTCTTGAAGATTTGAATTAAGTAGAGGGGTTACTTTGCAGAACCTATCGCAACTAAAGCTTGATCAAACTCAGAAGACATTCTTGGTAGGTGCCTTGCTCGCCATGGCGTTCTTTCTTATTGCAGCTGGAATTGTCGAAATCGCAATCGCCATCGATCAGGACTGCCGTGATTTGGTGGCGTCGGTTCGATTGTCACCGGACCCTTTTACGGTGTGCATGCCGGAGTGGGAGTATTATGGCTTGCGGGCAGCGTCGAGAGGTGTGGTGTGGTTGTTCAACCCAGAAGCGGCTCCAATCCTTGGTTGGATTGTAATGAGCATTTTTTATGCTGTCTTGGGCGGAATTAGCGCGCGGGTCACCGGACCGAGGGGGATCCTCGTTTTTATCGGATTGGTTATCGCTGTAGTCGCGATAATCTCCGGTTTGGGATACATGAAAACATTCATCGCTTAAGGAAGAGCGAGTCATTAATCGCGCAAGTGCACCTATAGTAAGCGAGGGTTTCTTTGAGAATGCGAAGCTCTCGTTTTGCATACGTATTGTTTGATCCAGGATCACAATTAAATCAGAACCCGATGGATGGTGATCGAGGATAGATCAAGATGGGGAAGGGGGAGGGACTCGTTGGTTGTGGGGTTCTTAACTGAATGAGAGCCATGTTCACGGGGTAAGATACCAAAGAGCCGTCCATGCGGACGGCTCTTGGTTTCGCTGCGGCATCCTTATCCACAAGGGAGGAGGGATGCCGCAGCACGTTCAGCATAGTGTTCTATCATTGGCACCACCTCCTCCTTTCAAAAATAGCAAAGGAAGGTAAAACACTTACGGAAGTATTGCATACGGATGTTTGAAAGTCAACTACAGGATGAGCATGGCATCGCCGAAGGAATAAAAGCGATAATCTTCATTTGTGGCCATTTTGTAAAGCTGAAGGATTTGTTCCCGTCCGGTAAATGCAGAGACCATCATCAGCAGGGTAGAGCGAGGAAGGTGGAAGTTTGTGAGCATCGCGTCGACGATCCGGAAGTCGAATCCGGGCAAGATATAGAGTGAAGTCGGGCCCTCGAATGGGGATATGTCCTGCTCAGGGGTAATGCGCGCTGCAGTTTCCAGTGCCCGAACGGTTGTTGTCCCAACGGCGACAACCTTTCCCCCCGCTTCCCTCGCAGTTTTGATCGCCTGAACGACGTCTAGCGGGACGTGGCACCATTCACTATGGATTGGGTGCTCGTTTGGATCACCCTCGCGAACTGGGACAAAGGTATCTAATCCGACGTGGAGGGTGATCTTGACGATTCGAACATCTTTGTCTTCAATGGAGGCGATCGTATTTGGCGTGAAATGCAATCCCGCGGTTGGCGCTGCAGCAGATCCGGGATGTCTTGCGAAGGTGGTTTGGTATTCGCGATGATCCTCCAATGGCGTGTGGATATAGGGGGGTAAGGGCATTTCACCGATTCGATCTAGAAGAGGTGAGATTGCTTCGGAGAGGACAATAATCCGCCGCGGCCCACCAAGATCTTCTCGAATTTCCGCTTGCGGACCATTTAGAATCTGAAGTTTCCTGCCCGGTTTAAGACCACGACCGCCCACCATAACTTCCCATTTCATTTCCCCTAACCGGTGCAGCAGCAAGATCTCAGCGCGACCCCCTCCCGGGATTTTCCGGGCTTTCAATCGAGCGGGGATAACACGCGTCTCATTAAGCACCAGGACATCGTTCGAGTCGAGATAGTCGGGAAACTGGCGAAAAATCCGATGATCAACGTGATCATCATCTCGTTTATACACGAGCAAGCGAGAACTGTCCCGTGGTTTCGCGGGTCTCTGGGCGATACATTCTTCGGGTAGGTGGTAATCGAAATCCGTAGTGTGCACGGGTTACCGGTTAATGAAACGGAGCAAGATATTGAGTGCTATTGTCAATAGCAGGCTCAGGAGGATTGAGGTTGCCAGAGGGATGAAGAATGAGAATCCACCCCTTTCGATGTGAATATCCCCAGGAAGACGGCCAAGAGGTAGATCGAAACGACCGACCAATAATAAACCGATGCCAATGATGATAATTGCCACCCCAGCGAGGATGACCCAGCGGGCGATGGAAGAGAGGTCCATTATCCTGCCGTGAAGCTCATAATTCGGGAAGACGTTTCTGGGGAGAGCCTTGAAACGGCAATCCGAGATGCTCGTATGCTTTTGGCGTGGCGACGCGCCCCTGCGGAGTGCGGTCGATAAATCCGAGTTGGAGCAGGTAGGGCTCGACGACGTCCATGATCGTGTCGGGTTCTTCACTGATGGAAGCGGAGATCGTATGCAGACCTACGGGTCCGCCGCTGAACTTCCGAATAATTGTGTCCAGGACTCGACGGTCCGAATCATCCAGACCGAGGTCGTCGATCTCCATTAGGGCAAGGGCTTTTCTTGCGATTTCCTGGGTAATTCGGCCATCGGCCCGAACTTCGGCGTAGTCGCGGACCCTGCGAAGCAACCGAAGCGCGACTCGCGGGGTACCTCGTGCGCGGCAGGCGATCTCCCTGATCCCTGGTTCATCCATGCTCACGTGAAATACTTTAGATGCCCTGCGTACGATCCCTGCCATCGACTCCTCGTCATAGAATTCCAGCCGATGAATGGCTCCAAAACGGGCTCGAAGCGGCGCGGTCAGAAGCGCAAGACGGGTTGTGGCTCCTACGGTCGTAAAATGTGGGAGCTTCAGGCGAATTGACCGCGCACTTGGTCCTTTTCCAATTGTCAGGTCGAGTGCGAAATCTTCCATTGCCGGGTAGAGGATCTCTTCGACTGCACGCCCGAGGCGATGGATCTCATCGATGAAGAGGATGTCTCCCGCTTGCAGGTTGGTGAGGATTGCGGCAAGGTCTCCGGCTCGTTCAATCGCCGGACCGGAGGTGATCTTCAGATTGACCCCCATCTCTACGCAAAGGATGTGAGCCAGTGTTGTCTTCCCCAGACCCGGTGGTCCGTAGAAAAGGACATGGTCAAGCGCCTCGTTACGACCCTTGGCCGCCTCGAGCAGGATTGCCAGGTTCTGCTTAACCCGATCTTGCCCGATCATTTCGCGCAAGTAACGCGGTCGGATAGGGACTTCGTTCCGATCATCCCCCTGGTTATCAGGGGACAGGAGTCGATCCTCTTTTTCGCTCACGGTATCGATTATACAGGATGCCTTGCTTGCGCGAAATCAACCCGGCAGAGATGGACAAGCTAAATATCTTCACGGATCATGAGTTTCAACAAGAAGTTATCCGCGAAGAAGGGGGCAAGCGTGATTCCGAGCGGAAGATAGACTTCTGGCGGAATGCCGATATCTGTAAGGTAAAGGTCGTACCTCGTCGGATCAAGACCGCGTTTGGGCAATGCGAGAGTGACTGTTGTGTCTGCCCGTATCGAAAGGCCCGGGCTTTCACCTGTCGTAGCGTCAACACCAGATGGAATATCGAGGGCAACGACATTCCTTGCCCATTGGTTACTTGCTTCGATCAATTGCGCGGTATTGCCCTGTGGAGCACCTTGAAGGCTGTAGCCGATCAAGGCGTCGATGACAACGCTCGCTTCGGAGATCAGCTTTTTTGAATCTTCTAATCCTGCTGCGTCAATTCCGATTGATGAAAGGATTGCGTACTGCGCTCCCGCCGGTCCCTCCAGTGCCTGCGGATGTTTCGTTAGTAGGAGCTGGACCTTGAAGCCTCGGTTATGGAGGTGTCGAGCGCAGCAAAGGCCACCACCGCCATTGCCGCCCGACCCGGCGAGAATGGTGATCGCTCCTGTTGCACCGCCGAAGACGTCTATAACGTACGAAGCCAGGTTTCTACCCGCGTTTTCCATCATTTGGAGAACACTTAGCTGGAAATCTTGGACAGCAATGCGATCGACCTCTCGCATTTCGTCCTCGGAAACGGAGGGAACTTTCTTTCCGTCCTCACTGAAGAAATATGATCGCATCTCAATGCGCTCCGTACCGGGAATCTCCACTATGCCGATACTCACAACTAATCCCCCTCCAAGAACACGTAGGAGGGCAATATCATCCCAGATGACCAGAGTTGAGGCTGGCCTCGGGAGTCGTGATCCGAGAACCTAATAACAAGATGATGACAGGATTTGGTTTACGAACTTCTGGCCATTTATTTGGAATTCGCTACGCGAATAATATCTGACGCCCACAGCGGGAAGCACAATGGTGTGCTTAGTATTTGACGACGGGAGGGAGTTTTTTGGCTTGTGTAACCCACGATTTGACTTGCTTGGCCGAAGGAAGCCTGCGAACGAGGGCTTTCTTCTCGTTTACCTCACCGAGCGCTTTAAAGAGGTGCTCAGGCACGCGCTGTCGGAGTTCTCTTACCGTATCCACACCGGCTTCTTCGAGGAGGTCGCTATATTCCTCTCCGATCCCCTTAATACGCATAAGATCGGCCAGATTAACCCACTCAAGGACTAGCTTCTCCGAGATACCGGTCTCCTCAGCCAGATCCTTTCGCCCTCGCTTATCAGCACCAATCTGGAGGAGCCGACCCGTAGATCGAACCCCCACGGCATGTAGTTTCTTAGCGAACTTTGGACCAATGCCTTCGATGTCTAGAATCTTCCCCATGCATCCCTCCCTCTGTTCTTTGGTTTGATCTCCAGACGCATTCTACGAGCCTATAGGACGTAGGTCAATGTCTCGCTGGAACTGGTTTTACGTTTGGGTTGTCCACAATGGCCGAGAGAAGTAGAACTTGGGGACTGGTTGACGCCGCAATCGTCCTTATCTATACTGACTAGTGAGTTCGTTTTGTTTGAATCTTCCCTTGATGAATACTAGGATTCAGTAGCAAGAGCGAGCGCGGCGTGACGCAGGTCATCGTAAGGCATCAAGCAGGTGTTTTCCGGTCTTTGAAATAATAAGGATGGAGGTATTCCGTGGCCGTTGGGATTGGGCTGCGCCAAGTAAAGGAAGCATTGGAGCGCAAGGCCAGTCTTGTTCAGCACGAGTTCATCAAGCTAAGTGAGCAGTTGGATGAACTAGGGCGGAGAATAACGGATGCTGAGGAAGATGAGAAGAAAGCGATCCGTGAGCAGCAGCAAGCCATGCGTGTGGAGCAGAAGCATATTGCCGATGATGTGAATCGCTGGCGAACTCGTGCGCGCGAGGTCACACAACAACCTGGAACTTCCAGCTTAAAGTCTTACTTGAATGAATTGCTTGAGTTTAACGAAGAGCTGGTAACCCCAGCCGTTCAAAATTCGTTAATCCTGTTAGACACCCCGCCTGATGAGCGAAGCTTTCCTGAAGAACGAAGCATCCTTCCTCAGCAATCTCCCGTTGGTCGCTTGCTTGAGCGCGCAAGATCTGATTATGATCTACGCGTAAGCGACTCAGGGATTCGAATGAGGGAAGCCGTCGCCTTCGCTAACCGCGCTGGTATGGCTCAAGATGAGGACATCATTGCCGAAGTTGCAGAGGCAATGGATGATCCTGACCCCCTTGCACGTGAATTGGCTATATTAACAACAATCCAGCTATACCGATTCCGTGCATTACGCTTGGCAGACTTAGAGCAGGCACATATTGCTGTCCAATACCTGACGCAGATACAGCATCCGGCAACAGTCCCGGTACTTATAGAAATCCTTGAGCAACCCAGGGTGGGCTACTTACAGGAGGCTGGTGAGTCAAAACCAACCGATAACGGTCGTTCACGCATGGTGGCCTTGTTGAAACTGGTGGAGTGGCATACTGCAGAAGCACAACTTACGCTGCGGAAATTGAAGTATGACCGGGATCCCCACATCGTGAAAGCTGCTCAGCGAGCATTAGAATTGTTCTCTGAACAATGGAATGGGGAGTTCCCCGGCCAGAAGAGTACCCCTGACACTGGTGAGTGACCGCACATTCAGGCAGGGTTTCTCTTGACACACATAGGTTATTCGATATAATTCCACTCGAAATAGTCAAGATAACCGATTGTTGGTCGGCGTAGGAAGCGCTTGAGGTCGAGACGCCTCACGCGCTTGTTTTGGTTCGTATTCACAGTAGCACGTATGTTCGAATAAGATCGCCGATACATTTCAACCATCGCCACTCGCGAGGGAGGAGATTTGGTGGAATCCAAGGGATTTCGAGCGCTCCGAATCAGTCTAGCATCACCGGAGATCATTCGTAATTGGTCACATGGCGAAGTACTGAAGCCAGAAACGATTAACTACCGCAGATTACGACCGGAGAAAGATGGTCTCTTCTGTGAGGCAATTTTTGGACCAACGAAGGACTGGCAGTGTTATTGCGGGAAATACAAAAACATCCGCTTCAAAGGGATTACTTGCGAGAAGTGTGGAGTTGAGGTTACTCGCTCTTCTGTGCGCCGAGAACGGATGGGGCACATTACGCTTGCAGCCCCGGTAGCACATGTCTGGTATACACGCCGGGTTCCATCCTACCTTGGCTTACTCCTGGATATTTCCCGGCGGAATCTTGACCGTGTGTTGTACTTCGCTCAGTACGTTGTCACACATGTCGATGAAGATGCGAGGAGCAAGGCTCTAAAACGTATTGAGGAGGAGCTTTCCAGCCGGGCGAAAGAAGAGAAGGAAGCGCTTAAACAGCGCCGCGCTGATATAAGAGCTGAAAAGAAAGAAAGACTCGCAGAGCTGAGCGAGAGGAAGAAAGAGATACAAGCTGCATATGATGAAGAGGTCGCGGAGCAAATCGCCCCGGTGATGCGTGAAGGACAGAGTCTTGAGCGAAGCCTTTCCGACAAGCAGGGGAAGACCATCCGCACCCCGATCCACTTCAAAGCCCTTGATGTGCCTATTGCAGACAAAGGGGATGAGATTGCCAAGAACCATCTCGTGAAGGTCCAAAAGATGGTGAGATCACAACTTGATAAGGTTGAATCGGCTTTGAAGGAGCAGCGCGATCAAAAACTTGCGGCGCTCAAGATGGAAGTGGAAACGGTAAAGGCAGAAACAGATCTGGCGCTTTCTCAAATTGAAGACACCATCATCGACGAAGCGGTGGAGTCTTACGAGCAACTAGAAACCGATCGTGAAGAGTTGAACAGCATCCACCAGATGCTATTCTTGGGTGAGACCCGTTACCGGGAGCTGAAGTCGAAGTGGGGGCAGGTTTTCCGAGCGGATATGGGCGCGGAATCTTTCTACGAGATCCTCCAGCGGATTGATTTAGATCAACTTGCTGAAGATCTTTGGAATGAAGTGCGTCAAACGCGAAGCAAGCAGCGCAAGAAGAAAGCGACCAAGCGTCTCAAGGTTGTCGAAGCCTTTCGGCGATCTGGAAACCAGCCCGAATGGATGGTAATGACGGTATTGCCGGTCATTCCTCCCGATCTTCGCCCCATGGTCCAGTTGGATGGTGGCCGCTTTGCCACATCGGATCTCAACGATCTCTACCGCAGGGTAATCAACCGAAACAATCGCCTCAAGCGCCTGGTTGAACTAGGCGCACCGGATGTGATCGTTCGCAATGAGAAGCGGATGCTACAAGAAGCGGTTGACTCTCTGATCGATAATTCACAACGCGGGAAAGCGCTGTCACGTCGTGGAAGGCGGGAATTGAAATCCTTGAGCGACATGCTCAAAGGAAAGAAAGGCCGCTTCCGCCGCAACCTGCTCGGTAAACGCGTAGATTATTCAGGCCGATCCGTCATTGTGATCGGACCGCATCTCAAACTATTTCAGTGTGGTTTACCAAAAACGATGGCTCTTGAGCTATATCGACCCTTCGTGATCTCGAAGCTAGTGGCTTATGACTACGCTGCAAACGTGAAGGGGGCCAAGCGGATCATCGAACGTGAGCGCCCCGAGGTATGGGGTGTTTTAGAGGAAGTGATTAAGGATCGACCAGTTCTACTTAACCGGGCGCCGACGCTCCATCGCCTTGGCATTCAAGCTTTCGAGCCGGTTCTCGTCGAGGGGAAGGCCATCCATCTGCACCCACTGGTCTGTGCTGCTTTCAACGCGGACTTTGATGGTGACCAGATGTCGGTCCATTTGCCTTTATCTCAACGGGCGGTTACTGAAGCGCGAGAATTGATGCTGTCTTCAGTAAACCTTCTTAAACCCGCAGATGGCGAACCTGTCGTCGGCCCCACAAAGGACATGGTACTCGGTGTTTATTACCTGACAATGATTGAGGACGGCAAGGAGCATGTAGGCGCTGGTAAAGCCTTCTCTGACATGGATGAGGTTGAAATGGCGTATGCCCTTGACCAGGTCAGTATCCATGCACCAATCAAACTGTCCACTAAGACATGGTACGACGAGAATAACGAGCGCTTAGAAACGCAGGATGAGCGCATGATCGACACCACGGTTGGACGCGTGATCTTCAACCGCATCCTCCCTGAAGAACTTCAGTTCGTCAACCGGGTTCTTGACAAAGGGGCTATCCAAGATCTTGTTGGAGAAATCTACAGGCTCTTACAAGAAGATGGCACTCCTGAGGTTGTTGATGCGATTAAAGACATTGGTTTTTCTTATGCGACCAGGTCCGGGACGACCATCGCTATTTCGGATATCACGGTTCCTTCATCAAAGCAAGATATTATTTCATCAACTCTCGAACAAACCGAAGCGGTTCGAGTGGATTACCGCCGCGGGCTCCTGACAGAACAGGAACAGACCGAGAGGATTATCGAGCTGTGGCAACAAACCACGGCGGATGTTGCCAAAGCGGTTGAGGGAGCCATGGATCCGGCAGGAAATCTTAGCATGATGGCGATTTCTGGGGCGACGAAAGGCGGGTTCGGTGCGATTACGCAGCTCGCTGGGATGCGCGGATTGATGGCGGACCCAGCTGGTAGAATCATCCCGCTTCCGATTCGCTCCAGTTTCCGAGATGGATTAACCACACTGGAATATTTCATCTCGACTCACGGCGCCCGAAAGGGTCTTACGGATACTGCCCTCAGGACTGCCGATGCTGGATATCTGACCCGGCGCTTGGTGGATGTAGCTCAGGACATGATCATCAACGCCGAGGATTGTGAGACGGAGAAGGGGATCTGGATCCGGCGGTCGGATGATGTTGCTGGTCAGGAGTTTGCCCCCCGTCTATATGGACGAGTTGCCGGGAACAAAATAGTAGATCCTGATACTGGCGAAGTGCTCATCAAAGCTAATGAAATGATCAGCCTCGAAGCTGTTAAAACAATAGCGGAATCGGGTGTTCAAGAAGCTTTCGTACGTTCACCTTTGACCTGCGAGCTGCAATTCGGGATGTGCCAGCGATGTTTCGGCATGGATCTTGGCCGAGGCAATGTGGTTGAGCTTGGTTCAGCTGTGGGCATCGTAGCCGCGCAGTCGATCGGTGAACCGGGTACGCAGTTGACGCTGCGAACCTTCCACACAGGCGGTGTTGCTGCGGGAGGAGATATCACGACAGGTCTACCGCGGGTTGAGGAACTGTTTGAAGCGCGGAAGAAACCGAAGGGTGAAGCTGTGATCGCCGAGATCGCAGGGACGATCCAGGTAGTCAGCCCTGAGGTTCCGGATGGGCCCCGCGTGGTCAACGTCGTTAATAGCGACTTGATAAAGGATGAATACAACGTCCCCGGCAACTGGGCAATGCGGGTCGAAGATGCGGACGAGATCGAGGCAGGAGCGCTTATCGCGAAGCGAGGGGAATCGGAGATCACTGCCAGTCACGCGGGACGAGTGCGGGTACAGGATCGTAAAGTCATCGTCTCTTACGATCTCCTGGAAGAGGAAACCTATGACATCCCTGTAAGCTCACGCCTGCTTGTGAAAGAGGGAGATAAGGTTGAGGCGGGCTTCCAGATCACTGAAGGATCAAAAAATCCTCATCGTATCTTAAGTATTCTTGGCCGGGAGGCATGCGAACTTTATTTGCTGACCGAAGTCCAGAAGGTCTACCGATCTCAGGGACAGAATATCAATGACAAGCACTTCGAGGTCATCACTCGCAAGATGCTCTCTAAGGTTCAGATCACGCAACCAGGCAGTACGGAACTACTTCCTGGTGATCTCATCGATCGATATTACCTGCAAAGGATGAATGAGCAGGCGCTGAAAGACGGGGGTCAGCCGGCGAAAGCTATGCAAGTTCTACTTGGGGTAACAAAAGCTTCGCTGAGTACGGAATCCTTCCTCTCCGCATCGTCCTTCCAGCATACGATCAAAGTGCTGGCTGGTGCAGCAATCGAAGGTAAAGTCGACTACCTGCGCGGCCTAAAAGAAAATGTGATCATCGGCAAGCTGATCCCGGCGGGTACCGGCTTCCCAGGCAAAGAAATCGCTTTACATGATGAGAGGTTAGACGGGGTATTAGAAAGTACCCCTGAATTACAGCCTGAGGAGGAAATCATTGACGCAGAGGCAGCCGCAGCCGATTAACTGGCCGGGGTAGTCTTATAACTAATCGTTGACAGGGTGATGACACACTCGTTATAATGTTGCGTCTGCCCCGACGCAAAGACGTTGGGGCGGGTGCATGAATCCCCAACTTCCCCGCCGGCAGGCAGTTGTCGTAACTATTTCTGCGGGTGCGGTGGTGAAGCGAAGCTGGAGGAAGTGAATGAAGTACGCAATCGTAAATTCCGGCGGTAAACAATACATCGCCCGGGAAGGGGAGCATATTGAGGTCGACCGGTTACCGTTGGAGATAGGCAAAGCGGTTGAGTTTAAGGAAGTGCTCCTCTCAGTAGATGGCTCGACCATTAAAGTCGGCACACCAGTGATCAAAGGGGCATCAGTAAAAGGTAAAGTGCTCGACCAGATAAAAGCTAAGAAAATCATCGTCTTCAAATATATCCCGAAGGAACGTTATCGTCGTAAGAAGGGTCACCGGCAGCAATATACTCGCGTGTCCATCGATAAAATTACGCTGCCCTCGGCTGAAAAGAAGGCGGCGGGCAAAAAAGAAGCTGACAAAGCGGAAAAGCCCCCCGTGAAAAAGGCCACGAAGAAGGCTGCACCAACTGCGAAGAAAAGCGCAGAGAAGACAGCCAAAAAGGAAACTGGAACCAGCAAGAAGGCGAAGGACACCAAAGCTAAAGCTAAGTCCACGTCCAAAAAAACTGGGCCCAAAACATCTTCTTCCGGCAAAAAATCAACGGCTAAGAAATAAAGCAGGGATAAATCATGGCACATAAAAAAGGTGGCGGTTCAGTAAGGAACGGACGTGACAGTCACTCAAAGAGACTGGGTGTGAAAAAATTTGGTGGTGAGCGTGTGCAATCCGGGAATATTCTGGTGCGCCAACGTGGAACCCGCATTCACCCAGGGGTGAATGTAAAACGCGGTAAAGATGACACACTCTATGCTGTCGCAGATGGGTTTGTCCACTTCGATTTCGTCCGCAAAGGACGTAAACGCGTCAACGTAGTTCAATAATAAATATATCTATCTCACGTGGCTGGAATAGGTCTGTCCCATTTACACTGGAAACCTAGCGCCAGGTGATGAAATGTTGGCCCCTATCTGATGAGGTTGTAACCTGATGAAAGAAAAAATCCACCCGAAGTATTTCCCCAACACTACAGTCGTTTGTGTATGTGGCAACACATGGCAGACTGGATCGACGGTTGAATCGATTCACACGGATGTTTGTTCCAATTGTCATCCTTTTTACACTGGGGAGCAGCGTATCGTTGATACAGAAGGGCAGGTCGATCGCTTCTATAAGAAACTCGAAGCGCGACAGCAATATGTTGAGGATAAAGAGTCGCGAGCAAGTGCGACAACATCGCCAGACCTTCTCATCGCAGAACTTGAACTGAGCGCTCGTGCGAAATCGTCACTGGCAAAGGCGGGCATCGAGGATGTCGGCAAAGTGATGAAGATGATGGAAAAAGGTGACCAGGCATTACTCGATATCGATGGCTTTGGGCGAAAGAGTCTTGCAGATCTGAAGCGAGACTTAAAAAGGCGCGGGTTTGAATTGCCAGAAGCCGCGATGGAACCGCAGGTATAGAACATTTAAACTTGCTCAAATAATAGGCTAGTGTAAACTCAGAGCAGGTGTGAAAGCACCTGCTCATTTTATTTGTAAAAGGAGTTAATGGAACATATGCGCCATCAAAATGGGAGCGTGGAAGTTATAACCGGATCTATGTTTTGCGGGAAGACTGATGAGATGATTAGAAGGTTAAGGCGCGCGGTTATCGCCCGGCAGAAAGTCCAAGTCTTTAAACCGAGTATTGATACGCGTTACGCTGTTGAGAAACTCGCCTCCCATGCTGGATCAGAGTTTGAAGCTACGCCCGTTCAGGATCCGGATCAAATCCGCGAACTTATTGAAGAGGACACAACGGTAGTTGCCATCGACGAAGCACAGTTCTTTCACGAGAGTTTATGCGACATTATCCAAGAATTAGCAGCAGCCGGCCTGCGCGTGATCGTCGGAGGTCTGGATACCGACTTTCGAGCGGAGCCTTTCGGGTGCATGCCGAAGTTGATGGCTCAGGCGGAGCGTGTTGATAAATTGCACGCAATTTGCATGGTCTGCGGAGGATCCGCGTCGCGCACGCAACGGCTGATCAACGGAGAACCCGCATATTTCAATGATCCAATTGTTGTGGTTGGTGCCAGTGAGCTGTATGAGGCTCGCTGCCGCGTGCATCACGTGGTTCCAAGGGATTGAAAATGCTGCCGTATAAGGAGTTCCTAGAGGAGATTCTGATCCCTGAAGACGATCTTCAAGCGAGAGTTACTGAGCTTGGTGAAGAGATCAGCCGGGATTATGAGGGCAAGTCCGTCCTGTTGGTTTGCATCTTACGCGGCGGGGTAATGTTCCTCACCGATCTGATGCGAACTCTCACCATTCCACATACCATCGATTTCATGGCGGTATCCTCTTATGGCACTGGCGCACGGCAATCTAGCGGGCAGGTCCGAATTACACTAGACCTTCAAAGCTCAATCGAGGGTGAAGATGTTCTATTGGTTGAGGACATCATCGACAGCGGGCATTCCATCGCCTCCGTGATCGAGCTGCTCAAAACCCGTCAACCATCGTCTGTGCGAGTATGTACTTTATTGGATAAGCACGGGCGCAGGGAAGCGGAAGTCCCGATCCACTACTGCGGATTTAAAATACCCAACAAGTTCGTCTTTGGCTACGGACTCGATCTAGATGAATACTATCGGAATCTCCCTTTCATCGGTGTAGTAAAACCGGATAAGTACATCCCCCCAGAATAGGCTTTCCATTTTCGGATGACCCTGCAAAAAACCCTCCCCCCTGCGCTCCTGGCGCTCTTGCCTTCACAAGTTGAAGGTCCGAAAGTATGGCTGGTGGGAGGCGCCGTTCGGGATCATTTCTTACAGCGACAATCCTTTGATCTCGATTTTGTTGTTGCTGGTGATGCCTTAAGCCTCGCCAGGCAGATTGCTGATGGGTTGGGCGGTAAATACTACAACCTCGATCTGGAACGGGGCGCGGGACGAGTATTGGTGCCTGGATCAGATGGAGAAGAATGGGTTTTTGATTTTGCACGGATGAGAGGATCCAACCTTCAAGAAGATCTCGGGTATCGCGATTTTACGATCAACGCGCTGGCGTTTGACCCACATAATCTCGATATTCTCATCGATCCTGGAAATGGTCTCAAGGATCTAAGGGCTACGCTCTTGCGGGCATGTAAGCCTGATGCCATACAAAATGACCCCGTGCGCGCCTTGCGAGCTGTACGCATTGCCTCTGAGCTTGAATTTCGCATCGAGCCGAATACGGTTCAGCAGATCAAGGAAGCTGGTCCATTGTTGACTCACGTCTCGGTCGAGAGATTGCGAGACGAAATCTTCCGCATGCTTGATAGCCAAAACCCCGCACGATCGCTGCGATTGCTCGACCATCTACGTCTATTTGACGTGCTTTTTCATGAGTTCTACCATCACGCTGACGGAAAAACGCGCCCGGCCAATAAGATTGAAATCACCCGACAGGCATTCACGGTGATCTCAAGACTCGGTGAAATCTTCCAAGTCTTAGCGCCCATGCATGACCCTGAAGCTGCCGCAGAGTCGACGCTTGGATTGATCGCGATCCGCCTGGGGCGCTTTCGTGAATCGTTGTCAGACTATCTAGACAAAGAGCTGAGTTCTGGGCGGACAATACGGGCCTGGGTTCTCCTGGGTAGCCTTTTTTCGCAATACGTTAATCTTGGGCAATGCGGCGATCAGGATGGATCTTCTGAAGGGTCGGGTCGGGGGAGCAAGACGTTTGCAGCTTCGGCATGGTCCGATCGCTATAATTTGAGCCGAAGAGAAAAACTTTGGCTTGATCGATTTCTTCACGGGCACATCCCTAAATTTTCCGAGGAAAATAAAAGCGATAATGACCTCCATATTTATCGCTACTTCCAACAAACGCAAGATGCAGGTGCAGGGCTTATTCTTTGCGACCTGGCTCACTTCCTGGCGGGGACGGAAGGTCCGCCATCAGAGGAACTGTGGGAGAGCCGTGTAAACAGAGGGCATCCGCT
>Ga0255054_10000548_pt1 | contig 22183 bp, 21 predicted proteins | sample JV7_2_23_MG_FD_188634 | JGI IMG/M metagenome (GOLD analysis project Ga0255054, IMG submission 188634) | Seawater microbial communities from Jervis Inlet, British Columbia, Canada - JV7_2_23 | ecosystem: Environmental > Aquatic > Marine > Inlet | place: Canada: British Columbia | collected...
TATGAGCGAGAACAATACACTTTTAGTCGTAGACGACGAGCCGAGGTATGTACGACTGGTTCAAGTCAATCTTGAAACGGCAGGTTATGAGGTAGAGACGGCACGCGACGGGCAGAAGGCGGTCGAGCACGTCGCCAATGAACAGCCGGATCTCATTCTCATGGATGTCATGATGCCGATCATGGACGGCTTCACCGCCACCGAGCGCATTCGAGAATTTTCGACCGTGCCGATCATCATTCTCACCGCCAAAGGCGAAGAGCGCGACCGGGTGCGAGGGCTCGACGCCGGGGCCGATGACTACATCGTGAAGCCCTTTTCAGCACAAGAGCTTTTAGCTCGAGTTCGTGCTGTGCTGCGGCGTGCAGAGCGGCAGACAGACAACGATTTTCATCAGCCGATTTACGTGCATCACGAGCTGCAGATCGATCTCGCCCGGGCATTGGTGACCTCCAATGGCGACGAAATTGCGCTCACTGCCACCGAATACCGGCTGCTCCAATCGTTGGCCGCCTCCGAGGGCCGAGTACTGACCCCGGAGGAGCTGCTGACCGCGGTTTGGGGCCCAGAGTATCGGGACGACAAAGAAATCTTGTGGGTCTGCCTGAGTCGGCTGCGCCAAAAAATTGAGCCGGATCCCAAGAACCCGATCCATATCGTTACTCGCCAGGGCTTGGGCTATCTAATACCTCCGACCTCGGAAAATGGCACTAAGCCAGCGGGATAAGATGCGGTCGTCGGAGAATGGCGCCCACTAAGCCATCTCAATCTGCAAAACTGAGCGGCACCCGCCGGGGTGCCGCTTTTTTATTTCGCCTTGTGCCAAGTACCCTGGGCTTGCTGCCCAGTTACCCGCTGTCAATGACCGGGAAGCGCTGCTTTCGCCGACTGACGTAGTTTCATGAACCGCTGGTAAACTAAGTCTGGTTCGCACTCGGAGCGATCAGATGGATGTCGACGCTCGTTTAAAGCTGAAGACTAAGATGGTTGGGGCCGAAGTACGAGCGGCCAGAGAAGACTCGGGAAAGACCCTGAAGTCGGCCTCAGAGCTCATCGGGGTAAGTTCCAGCACCATGTCCTCATATGAGCACGGCCGCAAGGGAATTTCACTCCCTGAGCTCGAGTTAATGGCCTACTGGTTAGATATCCCGGTGGCCAACCTATTGGATGGATTGCCGAGCGCTCATGACCGAGCAGTGCATTTCGATCCAAAAGTGGTTGTCTCGTTTCGGCAGAAAATGATCGGTGCACTACTTCGAAAACACCGTACCGAAGCCGAGCTAACCATTGGCGAGCTCGCGGAGAGGGTCGGATTTGCTGCCAGCCGCATCAGCGGCTACGAGCGTGGGATAAGGCCAATCCCGATCCCATTTCTAGAGGTGCTTGTCGATGCTCTTGGGCGATCGATGGACGAGTACATCGACACGGAAGGACAGGGGCCAATAGCCGGTTGGTACAGGGAACGACGGGCCTATGAGACCTTTCGAGCGCTCCCTCCCGACTACCGCGATTTCCTGGCAGAACCAGAAAACAGCGGGTTCGTCCGCGCCGCGATGCGACTGCGTGAAGTTTCGGCCGAAAAGCTAAGAAATCTAGCCGAGTCGCTCGCCGCCATTACCAGTTGACGGAGTCAAACTCAGATTCTGCCGCGCTCGAGCAGCGCGCGATGGCAGCCTATGAAGCCGATCGATATGACGAGGCGATCGATCTGTTCCGCTCTGCGCGTTCAGCCACAGATGATCCATTGAAATCGGCTGAGCTGGCAAATAGTTTGAGCGTGATCTTGCTCAAGGAAGACCGAAACACAGAAGCTCTGAATATCGTCCGCGGTACTCCACAAGTGTTTGAGGCGGAAGGAGATATCGGGCGGCAGGCACGCGCTACGGGCAACCTGGCTTCAGCGCTCGAGGCATGTGGAGAACTCGATGAAGCCGAAAAGGCCTACCGCGAGGCGGCGGACCTTCTGGAAATGTCAGGGGACGATGAAGAGCGAATGCTCACGCTCAATGCGTTGTCCCAGCTTCAGCTTCGACAGCGCAGGCCCTTCGACGCGGCTGCAACTTTGCAGGCCGGCGTTCCATCCAGCCGCGGCTCCGGACTACGGGCACGATTGATCCAATTCCTTCTGCGCATACCATCCCGCCTGCTCCGCTCTTGAGCCAGTGTGAAATGAACCTCAGGCAAACCTCCCGCGAGGACCGCGCTGTGGTCGAGCGACTGATTGCTCAGGCGCCCAGGTCGCACGTGCATTTGGATTGGCTTGATCCGACGAACCTTATCGATGAGGAACCGTTCATCCTCGCCAGCACCGGGGAGACGGCGGTCGGTACGTTGGGCTGCCCCCCGGATCACCCGGAAGCGGCCTGGGTGCGAACCTTTGCAGCGGCCGAGGGCACCAAAGTTGAGAAGATATGGGAGATTCTCTGGACCGAGGGAGGCTCTCGACTGCTTGATCTGAATGTCGAACATGTGGCTGCGCTTGCCCTGGAAAACTGGTTTGAGCGACTGGTTCAGAAGGCGGGTTTCAAGCGCACCAATACGGTCATATTCTATGAACTTGAGCTCGAGAGTGGGACTACGAAAGGGACCGACTCAGGATACAGGCTTCGATCGATCCGTTCTACCGATACAAATTCGATCCTCGAGTTAGACCGGCTCGCTTTCGAACCGATTTGGCAGATCTCTCGCGATTCGCTGGCAGTGGCTATCATCCAGGCCTCGTCGGCCAGTTTGATCGAGGATGGTGGCGAAGTGATCGGCTACCAGATAACGACCAGCTCACCTTTTGGCGCCCACCTTGCCCGACTTGCGGTGCTGCCTTCCCGCCAACGGGAGGGCCTTGGTACTTTGCTGGTGAACGATGCGGTTCAAAGCGTCCGGGAAACTGGACTGGGGCAGCTTTCGGTCAATACGCAGGAAAACAATCATTCGAGCCGCAAGCTTTACGAAAAATTGGGCTTCACGCAAACTGGGAAGGAGTTTCCCGTGCTGGAGGTAGAGCTGTAATCAAGCTCTTGGCGCGGATCGCTTTTCAGGCGATGAGAATCGAGTTTGCGGCATGCGAGGTTCAGCTGTAGTTCAGCCTTTGGCCAAGGTCGGCGAGCCGTCACCCCCATGCTGGACTTCCCACAAGGCCAGCACGAAGCACAGGGAAGATAGCCGATTTAGATAGGCAAACAGATGAGGGTTGTCAAACCCGTCATCGGAGGGTTGTTCCGCACGAGCTTCGAATTCCAGACGAACAACAGCTCTTTCTGCTCTCCGCACTACTGTACGCGCGAAATCTAATGCCGCTGCCGGGCCGGTATCGCCGCCAAGAACAAACTCCTTTGGCATTTCCACCTCGGCGCCAAAGCGCTCTATCTGGCTCTCCAGCCAATCAACCCGCTCCCGGTCCACGATCCGGAATCGTTCGGCAATTTCTGGTTCCGCCGCCACCTCAGACATGATGTGATAGAGGTCACGCTGGACATCGATCAAGAGTTTCTGGACATCTTCGGAAGTGGATTGCGCTCTGGCAACGCCAATGGCTGCTGAAGCTTCATCCACTGCGCCATAGGCCTCTGGTCGCGGATCACTCTTTGGAACGCGGCGGTCCCCGAGCAAACCTGTGTACCCATCATCGCCGGTGCCCCCAAAGTAATCTGGCATGGCAGGTATTATAAGTACAAGCGGATGGCAGCAAACGGATCTCGCCCCCTTCTACAGCGGTACGGACCGGTCCTAATTGGCGTTTTCATTCTTATAGCAGGGATCGGCGCGGCGATGCTGCTCACCTCCCCACCCAGAGGTGATCCAATCCTCCTTGCAGAACCCTCGAAGCTGCGCGTACACGTTGCAGGCGAAGTCCTTCGTCCGGGAGTGTACGAGCTTCCTTTTGGTTCTATCGTTCAGGATGCCATCGACGCGGCTGGCGGTTTGAGTGCCGATGCGAGTCAGGGCCGGGTTAATTTGGCGGCGGGCCTGGAGGATGGACAGCAGGTATATGTCCCCGAATTGTCTGAAGCCGCGACTTCGAGATCCGATCCGGATGGTCCGGCTGGTCCGGCTGGTCCTGCCGAGCAAATTTCAGTCAATACCGCTGCTGCGCCAGAATTGGAACGGCTGCCTGGAATTGGCCCGGTATTGGCCCAGCGAATCGTCGAATATCGTGAGCAGTATGGCCCCTTTCAGCGACTTGAAGACCTGCTTGAAGTTGAGGGTATTGGGCCCTCGAAGCTTGAAAACCTGCAAGAATACGTGCGAGTTCCCTGAATTGGGACCCTTCTACCCATGAACGACCAACAGGTGGACTGTATAATTCGCGAACATGCCTGAATTACCTGAAGTTGAGACCATCCGGCAGCAGCTGCGCACCGGATCCGAAACTGTGCCTTCCCTGGTGGGCCAGCGGATCGCGGGCGTGAGCCTACGGTGGCCAAGACACATCAAGGAGCCTTCGGTCTCTACTTTTCGCCGGCAAATCCGCAATCGTTCGGTCCAGGACGTGGGCCGCCGTGGCAAATTCCTTCTGATCCCGCTCGACGAGCGAACCCTCGCCATTCACCTCATGATGAGCGGCGATTTGAGAATGGTGGATGCCAACAGCCCCCGTGGCAAGTACGATCATACGGTTTTCAATTTCGAATCCGGGTGGCAGCTTCGGTTTAGTGACTCCCGAAAATTCGGTAGAGTATTCCTCATGAAGGATTCGAATGATTTGCTGGGCAAGCTTGGTCCGGAACCGCTGGCAGAGTTTTTCAATCCGACGGTGCTCGCTCAGTTACTTTCCGAACACCGTCGGGCGCTTAAGCCGCTGCTCCTGGATCAGTCTGTGATTGCTGGCCTGGGAAATATCTATACCGACGAGGCGCTTCATCGCGCAAAGCTTCATCCGTTGCGACTCAGCGATTCACTCAATACCGACGAAGTGGACGCCCTCTGGAAGGGGATTCGAGAAGCGCTGCAGAGCGGGTTGCACCACAATGGCGCCAGCATCGATTGGGTCTACCGGGGAGGAGATTTCCAGAACTACATTCGAGCCTACGGGCGTACGGGCGAGCCATGCCCAGAATGCGGTACTGAGATCGTTCGTACGGTAGTCGGCCAGCGCGGCACTCATTACTGCCCGACCTGCCAGGTTGAGGAGCTTAACTGAAGTGGACGACCAGCTATTGATTGGCATTTTGCTGATCATCATCGGAATCGCGATCGGTTTGATCGCGGTCGCCGTGGTTCTCAATCGGCGGGAAGATCGCATTGCCGCCGAAGCGGACCTAACGGCTGCTGAGCTTGACCTTGAGAAGGAAGATACAGAGGACGAGGCGGATTCCGAATCCGAAGGGGATGATCCCGTGTCGGAAGTCGATGACGATGAACCTGATTCGAAAATTGACGAGGGTGAACCAGCGGAAGAGGCTGGCGATGCGGAGGAGCAGGCTCCACCCGCGCCATTGGAAAGGCAATTGATTGCCGAAATCTACCGGGAAGAAGTGACCGGAAAACTGATTGTGCTCGCCGGCGATCAAGAGTACCTAGATGGTAAGCAGATTGAAAATGAGGCTGAACGCAGGCGGCTGGCATATGCGGCCTCGGATCTTTCGGATTGGTTCCAGGGGGAATTTGAGTTTGTGGGTCAAGCCGCTGCGGCTAGTTCTCCACCACAAGCCCAATCACCGGATCAGATGCTCGAAGAGATCAACGAGATCCTGCGGCGATCGCTCGCTAGCACTCCCGATCGCGGAGTGCGGCTATTTCCGGACGGAGTAGGCGGTGTTAAGGTCATGATCGGCGTCAAGAGCTACGAAATCGAAGACGTCCCGGACGATGAGATTAAAGACCTTATCCGCCAGGCTGTTGCGGAGTGGGAAGCGGGTCAATAAGTGGCTGAGCCTCTTCAACCGCCTCGGCGGTCAGGCGGCCCGAAACTTCGCTAAGTTGAGCAACCGGCAATCGTGGGTCGTGGATAAAGAATAGCCAGGCGTTCCGTTCGAGTGCCCACTTCTGCCAGCGCTGCTTGGTCCGAATATTCTCCAATGGTTCCACGTCAAAAGCCGTAACCCAGGCGCTTCTCGCCATGTGCACGGAATACGTCGCCAGATCCGAGACAAACATCCCGGTCCAGTCTCCACTCTCGAGAACTACCGCTTGATGCCCGCGCGTGTGCCCGGGCGTCATCACACATCGAACATGCTTAGTGATCTGCTCATCTCCATGGAGCAAGCGCATCTTCCCAGCCGATATCAGCGGGTCGAAGTTCTCTGTGAAGTAGGTCCCGCGCGTGCGCGCATCCGGATGACTCGCATCCGCCCACTCCATTCGCTGCACCACATACTTTGCATTTGGGAAGGCAGGTCGGATCTCCCCGTCAACAAGCATCGTGTTTCCACCGCAGTGGTCCCAGTGAAGATGCGTGTCGATCACGAGATCGATGTCATCGGGAGAAACTCCGAGATTCTGCAGCCCCTCGGCCAGCCCTCCTGTCGGGCGCTCCAATCCCCAGTTTTTCGCAGCCCGCTCATCGAGCTTAGTTCCTAATCCGTTATCGATCAGGATGGTTTGACCTTCCGAACGCACCAGCAGACAGGTGAGAGTCTGCACGATCAAGCCGCGTTCGTCGGGCTCGACGATGCGACGGTAAAGCGCGCGCGGCACCAAGCCAAACGGCCCCCCTGGATCTACCCAGATGAGGCCGTCGCTTACTAGATGGATTTCCAGATCACCGATAACGATGGGCGTTCTCTCTAGCTTTCCTTCATTCCCAGCCCAAGCGATTCTTGCAGTTGATCTTCTAGCTGGTTCTTGTCTGACTTCGGGAGAAATGAATACTGGGCTCCCGAAAGGATCAAGCCCTTTAGGGTTTCTTCCGATAGGCCGAGCTCAGATACCACTGTAAAGTATTCGTCGCTGAGCCGAATATTGGATATCCCGGGGTCATCGGTGTTCAAAGTGACGACCAACCCAGCGTTGATCATATCCGGGAGCGGATGCTTCTCCATTCCCGATATCACGCCCGAGTGCAGGTTGCTCGTCAGGCAAACTTCGAATGCCGCCCTGCGGTCTCTGGCCAACGCAACCACTTCCGCATCTTCCATCACACGCACACCGTGTCCGATTCGAGAGGCGCCCATCAGAGTCAGCGCTTGTTTCACAGATTCCGCCCCGGACCACTCTCCTGCATGGACCGTAATTTCCAGTCCGGCCTCTGCAGAAGATTTGAAGATTGAGATGAACGGATCGGCCGGAAAATCAACCTCATTGCCCGCCAGGTCCAGGCCGAGAATGCCCTCGCCCGCGTTGTCGGCTGCGATTTGCGCGACCGCTTCGGCCAATTTCACCGATTCGTGACGATTGACGCTTGCGATCAGCCCCACTCGAATGCCAAACTCGCGACCAGCTTCGTTCGCGAATTCAATAACCCACGCTAGCACCTCATCCAGAGCAAAATCTCTTGCCTGAGAAAGGGCGGCCGGCGTGAATCGCAGCTCCAAGTACACAATGTTGTCGATTGCAGCATCCTCGATTGCCTCGTGGATGACACGCTGAATAATTTCTGGCGAACGATAGATTGGGCGAAGCAGCCGGAACTTGGACAGGAAGTTGGGAAGCGTTCTTGGCTCTGCGCTCCCGATTTGCACCTGCTCCCGCAAGAGCGACTCTTCTTGAGGCAGATCAAGCCCCTCTTGCTTCGCGATCTCCATTAGTGTCTGGAGGCGAAGCGACCCCTCGAGATGTCGGTGAAGATCTACCTTGGGTAGGTCGGTAAGAAGATCGTACTGCGAAGGAGGGGATGCCAACGGTTCAGCGACGCCTACGGCGACGTCGTTTCTTTCTTTTCCCAGGCTTGTCGGCTGTCTTGACAGGCGAAGAAGGCTTGCTTCTCGACTGAATTGCGCGTGTCGGCTGCGGAGCACTAACTTGCAATCGAAACATCCTCGAAACAACTCCCGCGCGAATGCTTGCTAGAAGACCGCGAAACATATCTACTGCACGGCTCTTGTATTGAACGAGTGGGTCGCGCTGCCCATAGGCCTCGAGACCGATCGAAGTGCGCAAGGCTTCCATCTCGGTGAGATAGTCTACCCAAAGCTGATCGCCAACGCTCAGAAGCAGACGCCGGTAGGCCTCGGCCACAATCGTTGTTCCCACTATTCGATGAACTTGCTCGCGAACGTCCTCGCGCAGGGTGCCTGCATCTCGGATCTCCTGGTAGGCCTCTTCGCCGAGTCCTGCTCGAAGCTCCGCCTGAAGCTCATCGCTGAAACTTGCGACTCCCGATCTTCGGAGCTCAGATTCTCCGACCATTCGTTGAACTGAAGCCTTCGCTCCCGCCAGGTGCTCCAGGATGCGTTCAATGAGCTCGCTCTGCTCTTCCTCTTCCAGCAGGCTGGCGGCGTAAAACGCGTAAGAAAGCCTGGGCACGATCAACTCTCGAGCCTGGTGACTGCGGCTGTCAAAGGTTTTCTGCTTCGAATAACTCATCTGTACGAGTGCTCGAATTATCGCTGCGTCGCCGCCTGAATCCGTCTGCGTAAGCACGCCCTCGAGCTCGCGTGTGATTTCGGTTTGAAGACGCTCTACGCGCCGCTCTTCCACCCGATCCAGCGCCGCGAACAGCTCGATCTCGGCCTGATCCCAATCGATAGGGGTTTCAACCCTTTGCATATCAAGTTCTTCGCCAACCCGTCGCTGCAAAACCTGGATGAGCCCCGCCAAGACCCGCGCGCCCAAGCCAATTTCAATAAGCTCAGGAACCGAGTCCCTAAATCGATCGGGGTCTTCGATAATCTGCTTTCGGGCATCTCCATCCACCTGCAACCGGAGGCCGGCTGCGTTTTCGACAGCGCTCAGCATTTCATTTGCGTCTGGCTGGACGCCCAGCTCATCTGCCTCCAGAAGCGTTCCCTCGATGGCCATATCCGCCAGCTCCGCGCGCTGCTTGACCTGATCATCGAGGCCTGATATTGCCCGTTCAACCTGAATTTCGGCAGCGATTCGGGTGTGTATGGCTTGGGCCTCCAGCGAACTTCGCCCGATACCTAACAGGGCTTCATGAAGCGGCTCTTGCCCATTCGTATTCTGCTGAAGGAATTCCAATAAAAGCTTCAGCATGAAGGAAGGGTAGGGATGGTCCGTGTCAAGCCCAAGTGTGGGTTGGACCTCTTCTAGCCAGGCCAACAGCCGCCATGGGCCTTCCTCATCCTCCATTGCGGCCACGACGTGGCTCTCCACCTCGACCCTCAGAAGTTCTTGAATATCTTCCGTCAGATCGTCCTTGGCAAAGACCCGGTTGCGCTGACTGTAAAAAATCTCGCGCTGCTGATTGAGGACATCGTCGTATTCCAGCAAATGCTTGCGGCGATCGAAGTTAGTGCCTTCCACGCGGGTTTGGGACTGCTCAATGGTCTTATTAACGACCCCATGGCCTATTGGCGTGGCGTCATCAATATTGAGTCGCTGCATGAGCCCAGATACCTGGTCGCCCCCAAACAGACGCATCAGTTCATCTTCGAGCGAAAGGAAGAACTGCGAGGAGCCTGGGTCACCCTGTCGAGCTGCACGACCACGCAGTTGATTGTCAATACGCCTGGCGTCATGCCGTTCTGACCCAATCACATGCAGACCACCGGCATCTCGAACGAGCTCCTCTTCCTTCATAAAGCGGCGGAACAGTTCGACTTCGGCCTCATAGATTCCCAGCGCCTCTTCACTCGCTCCATCGAGCAGTGCCAGGCGTTCCTCGAGGTTGAGAGATTCTGGATCTGAGTTTCCCATTCTCCGAAGCACACGGTTGATCGACGCAAGTACCTCTTCCGCAAATTCACCACCCAGTTTGATGTCGACTCCACGGCCTGCCATGTTGGTCGCGATCGTCACCGCCCCAAATGAACCGGCACTGGCGATGATTTGTGATTCCTCGGAGTGCTTTTTCGCATTTAAGACATTGTGTCGGATACCACTGGCGAGCGTTTCGGCAAGACGTTCGTGGTGCTCGGGATCGAGGGAGAGCAATCGTGTCAGCCGCTCGACATTCTCTTCCTTGCTGGGATTCATCACGATTTCTAAGTCGCGGCCAAATGGCTTCATCAATGCGTTGCTCAAGGCATCCAGCGGTCCATACAATTGCTGGAGTTCTTCCACCCGCATGCCATCGTCGGGGATGTCATGCGCCTCCAGATAGGCATCGCGTAGGACTTCGATGATTGCCAGCTTCTGCAGCATCTTGGCCCGCAATCGTTCCGAGAGCTGCTCTGAAAGCTCGACGGAGGTAGTTCCCACCAAAAGCGGTTGCCCAATGACATGCCGTTTGAGGATTTCCATCGCGACGGCGCGCAGTTTGGCTTCTTCGGTCCTGAATACCGCGTCCTGGTAGTCTTTCCGCTTCCAGAACACGGGCGTGGCTTCCGGATCGTCCCGACGCGAATAGTAGAAAAAGCGGTGCCCATTGTCTTTGTAGTCAATCTCAAGCAGTTCGGAATCCTCTTGCGATGCAACAAATTCGAGGTTCGTCGGAAGCGGCAGCACATCGACCTCGTAAATCTTGTTGAATTCTTCGGCTTCCGTGATGGCGGTGCCGGTCATTCCGGACAACTTCTCGTACATGCGAAAGTAATTCTGCAGGGTGATGGTGGCGTAGGTGACGTTCTCCTGGCGAATACGCACGCCTTCTTTGGCTTCGACTGCCTGATGCAGACCATCCGACCATCGTCGGCCGGCCATCATGCGCCCGGTATATTCGTCCACGATGATTACCTTGCCGCCCTGCACCACGTAGTCTTTGTTGCGCTTGAACAGGAAGTTGGCTCGCAGGCTTTGCTCGAGATACCCCAGGAGGCGGGCTTGCTCGGGAGTGATGTCTTCCGGCCGATCCAAATCGTGCAGAGGGCGGCCCAGAAGTCTCTCAACGTGATCTTCGCCCAATTCCGTAAGGGAAATGTTGCGGTCGCGCTCGCTGACCTCGTAGTCTTCCGGAGAGAGCTGGCGCACAATGCGAGCCATTTCCACATACTGATCCGGATCTTCCTGTGCAGGCCCCGAAATAATCAGCGGGGTTCTGGCTTCATCAATGAGGATGTTGTCTACTTCGTCCAGGATGGCATAGTAGTGGCCGCGTTGGGAACGCGCCTGCAAAGACTGAGCCATGTTGTCGCGTAGGTAGTCAAAGCCGAATTCGTTGTTGGTTCCATACGTCACATCTGCTGCATAGGCTTCACTTCGATCTACGAGCGCCAGGTGATGAACATCTTCCTGGCCCGCTTCTTTGGTCGGATCATAGATGAAGGCCTTACGTCCGTGCTCAGTTCGGGCTGCCTCCTGAAGGATTCCGACCTCAAGCCCATGGAAGCGAAAAACGGGGCCCATCCAGCGGGCATCGCGCCGCGCAAGGTAGTCGTTTACGGTAACCAGGTGGATCCCCTGGCCGGTGAGAGCGTTTAGATAAATCGGCATGGTGGCCACGAGCGTTTTGCCCTCGCCGGTCTTCATTTCCGCTATTCGTCCTTCGTGCAGTGCAATTCCACCGATCAGCTGCACATCAAAATGGCGCAGCCCAACGGTGCGGATGGCTGTTTCGCGCACCACGGCGAATGCCTCCGGAAGCAGATCGTCTAACGATTCCCCGGAGTTCAGCCGCTCCTTAAATTCTGGCGTTTTCTCCTTGAGGGCCTCGTCCGACAGCTCGCGGAGGCTCGGCTCAAGCGCGTTAATGCGCTGTACAATTTCGCCGTAGCGCTCCATGTCTTGCCCAACGGAATCGCCCGCGAAGAACTTCGTAAGTCCTTTTAGCATGAAGTTGGGGATTATAGCACGCAGGGCTTTTTCGCTGAGTTAGCTTGGTTCCAAGGCCGATCGACTCAAGAATTGATCACTCTGCGTGCCTTCTAACGAAAAAAGTCGAATTTGTGCTCTTGACGCGATTTGGAGCGAAGCTACAATCGAGTGTGGGGGCGGTGGCGGAATTGGCAGACGCCGGGGACTTAAAATCCCCTGTCCGAAAGGACGTGTGGGTTCAACTCCCACCCGCCCCACTTAGGATGCCCGCCGTAATTTGACCGGGTAGTGTGGTCCTCTGAACCTAACCTATTAGGACATAGGAGCGGATCAGATGACAAACAATCAGCCTGAAACATCGAATGATGCTGTACCAATCCAGCAAGTATTTGACGAATTCATAAGCTATCAGCGGGCCGAGAATAATCCCCAAACGGTTAAGTTATACCTGCAAACCGTTGGGGATTTTCTATTGTGGCTCCAAGAGAATAGTTTGACCTCGATTACGCCCGCCCATGTGGATAAATACGTCGTTGCTCTAGGAGATTACAACTGGCATCCCCCGCACCGACCGCGCAGGTTCCGTAAAGCCAGATCAGCACACACGCGAGCTAAGTACCGCCGGGGTATTCGCGCATTCTGCAAGTTTGCATCTGAGCGTGGTCATATGGAGCCTATAAATATCAGGGTGAAACAGCCTGGAACAAAGGTCAAAGATAGTTTCACAATGACAGAATTCGGATCCTTATTCAATGCCTGTGAATCTGACCGTGATAAAGCAATGCTGATGCTCTTGCTAGATGCCGGCGTGAGGGCATCTGAAATGCTGGGTATTGATTGGGATGATATTCACTGGGATAGCAACCAAATACATATCAGAACAGCTAAGAGAGATGATGAACGCATGATCGATATTGATGATCCCACCATGAAATTGCTCAAGGGATTGCCTAATATCGGCGGCGCTGTGTTCCGTAATCGCCAAGGCAGAAGATTGAAATATCAGGGACTACGAAAGCTAATGGACAAGCTCGAAAGAAAACAGGGATCAAGACCAATGCTCATAAATTTAGCCGGACTCATATCACAATGGCATTGGCGAAAGGTGCGCCTCTGTTTTTCGTACAGGCGCAGGTCGGTCATAGGCAAGCCGAAACTACACGCGGTTACATGGTTATTAAGACCGACGACAAGCTAAAGGCACACAAGAAATATGGACCGCTAAGTGAGCTATAAGGAAATGCTTACAACAATTGGTCCCAAGAAACCGACAACGGTCAGAAGGAGCAGAGATAGCAATGAATAGCAAGAAGATTGGTCGCATCAAGATTGAGATAGAGGAGATCATCGCAGTCCATCGCCCCTACGAAATTCCTGACCGACTAACAATTCAATATTTGGGTCGAGCTCTTGAGGCAATGCAACTAGCAATGATTGATCTTGAGCGCAGGCTAGAAATACTCGAACAGGAGAACTAGCATGCGCCTACTAAGCCTATCGGGCTATATCGAATTTCGTAGGCTGAGGCTCAATTACCGGAAGCTGGGGATTACTCACCAACAGGTAATCGTTCATGCCAGCGATGGACAAATCCAAGAGCGGGCGCTGTACTTCTATGAACGCGGATGGGTGTTGACATTCCTGTATGAATCGGGATTAGCAACTGTTCTTCTATTTAAACCGAGGCTAACTAATGACTAGACGCAGGCTCTTTCAAATTGCATGGGGGATACTGTTTTTGGTCGTGACACAGGTAACTATCAGTGTAGTGGTTTTCATCATACTCCTGATTGTGATTTATCAATTCTTCGGGACCCCGCCGCCGATAACACCTACGAATATCTGGCTTTGATCGTAGCAATCGGAGCAGGTCTGTTCTTTGGAGTAATGGCGGTAGTCCTAGTCAGGGAGGTATTACCTAAACTTCGGTACGATTGGGGTGGTTGGGACTACCGGCAGTTGGGATTTGAGATAGTATGGCGAGCCGCAATCATGCCTATCTATATCTTCCTTGGGACGTTGGCGTTTATTGTGTTCTTTGCCGTGGTACCCAATTCGATGTGGCTGTGGAGCCCGCTGATCGTCTTGGGCGGGATTGTGCTAGGCATTGTCACTTACTTCAGGCAATGACTACAGTCGCTTAGACCAACGCCCGAACCCTCTACGATTGGCAGTATATTATTGGGAGAGTGCCCCAAGACCCCTACAACATCTTACAAGTAGCTCGTCATGCGGAACCAGAAGTAATTGAGGCCGCATACAGGAGACTAGCCCGCAAATATCATCCCGATACAAACACAAGCGCCAATGCAACAGCTCATTTGCAGGATATCAACTGGGCCTACGATATTCTCAAGGATCCCGCAAAGCGGATCCGCTCGTAGAGGTGGGCGATGTATTTGCGCGTTGATAGGTAGCTCTGCTGAGGCAACAAGCGTAGTGCTCCTTGGAGAGTTTAGACAGTCAACTAGAAATTTCACAGAAGTTGTCGAAGGTGATGATCACAGATGGTTCGCCGGCTTCAACACTTTCATCGAATCGGAAAACCAGTTTCTCGTCATCCGTTGCGGCGATGGTGCGATCGGCGCCGTCCTTCCATTCGCCTTCGGCAGGAATGTCAGTGGGGGGATCGTCGTCGTGCGCGTCCCAAATCCGCACCTTGTCAAGGTCGATGTCCTTGAGCCGATCAGATTCCGAGTCCCACTCCAGGTGCAAGCCATCGATCCTGATTACATTTGAACCATTATTAACTACCTTGATCTCTAGTCGATCCTTGTTCTTTCCGCCAGCCTTTAGTTCGCCCAGTTCAATCGATGCACACCCTTCGCTTGCCGGAGAGGGGGGTGGCGGCAGAGTCGCCGATGCCGCGGGCATGGATGTCGTCGAGGGTATAGGCAAGGGGACGTTCGTCGCTGTGCTGATTGGACGTGGGCTAGCAGTGGCGGTGGGAATGGGTGTCGATGTGTGGGTCGGGGCGGATGTCGGCAGAAAGACGGAGAGGGGTGCCAGTGTGCTGGCCGCCGCGGGCGAAGCGGCAGGGGTGTTTCCCCATCGCTCACCATCAGGCTCCGCCTCCAGCGTCTGCATCACCATCGTTGAAATAATTTCCGGGGGGAACATACCATCTTGCGCAGCCGCCAACTCGGTAGACATCGCTTCGATGGTTCCAGCCAATTCGGTGAGCTGAACATCATTCATTTCAGATAGCAAAAGCTGGCCACCTTCAGCCGGGCTGACCCCGCTGTCCATCGTGTTACGTAAGAATGAGGCTGACGCCGTGCCAGCAAAAAGAAATAGGAGGAGTGACAGTGCAGCGTAGCCGGCCAGACGTCTCTTTCGTTTTGGTTCGAAGGGTTTGGCCGGAATAGTGTGATCTTTATCCACAGATGAGGCAACGGGAGGTAGTTGGATTGTGGGCGCCGGGTGGATCAATGGATGCCGATCATGGGCAATGCCCGCTTGGAACACTTCGTTCATCTCCGCCACACTCGCGAAACGATGTTCGGGGTCTTTGGCGGTTGATTTCAAGATCACCCGCTCGACAGAATCGGGCACATTAGGGCTTCGAGTGCGAGCCATTGGCAATGGTTCGCTGATTTGCTTTAACACCATGGCTATCGGTGTCTCAGCATCGAAGGGGAGTGCGCCGGTGGACAGTTGGTATAGGATCACTCCCAAAGAATACTGGTCTGAGCAGGCGGTCACCGGTTCGCCCCGAGCCTGCTCCGGAGAAACATAGGCCGGTGTCCCAATTAATGCCGAACCTGTCAGACCGATCGATGCGTCCTGAACATGCGCCAGACCGAAATCGGAAAGCAGTGCACTCCCACTTCCGCTCAGCAGGATATTCGAAGGCTTCACATCGCGGTGGACGACACCCTGTCCATGAGCGAAATGCAGACCTGCCGTAACATTGGCCATGAACCGGGAGCCCTCATCGAGCGATAGCGGGCCATCCTGAAGTCGATCGGAGAGGCTCCCAAAACCTATCAGCGGCATCACCAGGAACGCGTAGCCATCTTGCTCGCCGAAGTCCTCAACTGGAACGATGTTCGGGTGCCTGAGGCCCATGACCACCTTCGCCTCACGGCGGAAGCGTCTGCCGAATTGTTTGTCTTGAGCTAGGTCGGGATGGAGAACCTTGAGGGCGACATACCGATCTTTGGTGGGATCATAGGCCTTGTACACGGAAGCCATCCCGCCTCTGCCGATCTGCTCAATCGGGCGGTAGCGTCCCAAGGTGCGGATCGTGATGTCGTTCAACCCAGAGCCTCTCTATGCAAGAATGGCAAGCCATCCATCCCCCTGCTCGGAGATGAGCCGGTGGAGGGTACCTCGCCGATCGAAACATTTGGATTGAAATGGAGGCCCATGAGGGCATCGACTCCATCCATGGTTATTGTATGTCGGTTAGTAATCATGAAGACTTACACTGCGCTAGCAATCGCTTTGACATCTCGCAGCTCTTTGGAACCCTTCCGGTGAATATGAAACAAAGAGATGAATAGCACTCTATAATCCGACATTATGTCAAAAGAATTGCCAATCACATGGGAAATGAATCCCCCCGCTTTTGTCAGCTATTGCCTTTTTTCTGTAAGCAGAAAGGGGAAATTGGGCCGCAAGTACAAGCCGAGATGCCGTGTTAATTTGTCCTGTTCGTGAGTCAAAACGCTCTCATCTTGATTCTCGAAGGCGAGCTATTCGGTACCTTCGAGGCTAATGAGGATGTGTTTCCTATCCGGGTGAAGAACCGTTCTCAGATGAAAAGTGATCCTAAGCGAAGCACGTTCAGGTTCCATCTAGCATAGCCCCGCCGAAGCAGGGGGCTTGCTAGCTACAGTCCTGAGTACCTTTATTCAGACGATGACTGTGACAGGTCCTAGCTTTTTCTTTTGTCGAGACCGTTAGCAGCCAAGAAAACAAAGCCCCCCGCCGAAGCAGGAGGCTTTTTTATGCGGCTGAAATCAAGCTAGGAATTCTGGCACACCAGAAGCTGCATGTATGGAATCACTTGGCTTATTGTCCTCGAGCGCCATTTCAAGGACGTGTGGGTTCAACTCCCACCCGCCCCACCTGGGGTTTTGATCGCGGCACTCACGTTACGCCCATCATGTGATTTCCCAGAAACCTCGTTAAGTGTAAAATCGGCCGCTGGCATCATCAAAGCTCAAAGTCTCGATATGGCTATGCGCAAAGAATACGATCAGCAGTCACGCTGGCGCAATCATTGCAACTACTACGGGAACGACGCTAGAGAGGGTTCCTATTTCACCAAACATGAAAGTTCAAATGGACAATAAGCCGCGCAAGCGATTAGCGATTCTGGCGCTAGTCGGTGCGATCTTTGCCTGCACGCTACCGGGCACAACTTCGCCAACTCCGTTTGTGATCCCTACCGCCGACGTCACACTAACGGCGATGTTTTCAGAAACGGAGGAACGGGTACCGACGGAGCCGCCACCTATCACGCTCGGTCCTGGCTCGAGCCCAACGCCTTCCCCAACGGTTATTCTTGGCGGCCCTACCAGCACGCCCGGGCCAGCAGGAACGACCACACCGATTGCCAAAGACATGCGCCCAAATGGCAGTCCGGTCGAGGCAGCCTTCATCGATTCGCCGCCTACTCTGGATGGCGATTTGGGGGACTGGAATTCAACCACATTCAATGCGAACCAGATCGTTTTTGGCGCCAGCAATTGGACTGGGGCTAGCGATGCGTCTGGCGTTTACTACATTGGATGGACCAACGAAGCTCTGTACGTAGCGATCAAGGTCACTGACGATACTCATGTACAGGTTTCGAGCGGAAGCTTTGTATACAAGGGTGATGAGGTAGAGCTGCAGTTGGATACCAACCTGGAGAGCGACTTCTTCTCTAATGTCCTCTCCAGCGATGACTATCAAATCGGTTTGTCGCCCGGCAATTTCAGCAATCTGGGCCAGGAATCCTGGCGCTGGTATCCGCGATCGACCCGCGGACCACTATCGGTGATCACCATCCACGCCATAGCCAGAACAGACGGCTATGATCTGGAGGCCAAAATCCCGTGGTCCATATTTGGAGTGAGTCCGGTGGATGGCGCGCGATACGGTTTTACGCTCTCGGTGTCCGATAACGATTTAAAGGGAGCGCCGGTTCAGCAATCGATGGTTTCCAGCGTCAGCTCTCGGACGCTTTCAAATCCAACTACCTGGGGCACGTTGATCCTCGGGCAGTAGCCCGCACATCGCATTTGTAGCTCATAAAACCAAAAGAGGCGTTCTTGAGGAACGCCTTTTTTCATAAGGTTGATTGTGCCTCAGTCGATCGGTTTGGGGACGGTGGGCTCGAGGATCGTCTGGCGAACAAATGAGTGCAAGGGGCTGCTTCTTCGCTTCACCATCATCACCGTAACCTTCGCGTCACGCGCAACGCGTTCGGCAAGCGTGCCAACCATGAAGTTCCGGAATATCGGCTCTTCTGAGGCTCCGATCACGATCAATTCGCAACCTTCGGCCTCCCTCAAGATGGCAACCGCCCGATCATCGCTCGTCACCATTCTGGTCTCGATGTGATCGTACTCTACGCCCTCCTGGCTGGCATCCATTGCACGCTGACCCAGGATTTCCGCCCGGTGATTGGATTCTGGCGGCAGCACATGCAGGATCGTCAGGGCGACTTCCTCCGGACTCTCTGCCTTGGCCATGCTGGCTGCCAGCTTCACGGCCAATCTGCTGTTCAGTCCTCCGGTTACCGGTACCAATATCTTCTTCAGTGGTTTCCACGGCCGATAGCGAACGACAATCACATCTGTGGGGGGATTGTCGACGATGGGATCGATTACGGAGCCGAACAAGCTCCCGGAGGAATTCGTATATCCCGGCCAGCCAAGCACCATCAGGTCGGAGGCATTCTCAGTTGCCGTAAGCCTTACTGCCTCCGCCACCTTTCGCCCAAGTCGGATGATCGTGTGAACAGGGACATCCCGCTCCTTCGCCCATACAATCGTTTCATCCAACATGGGACGGGACTCCTTAAGAAACAAACGGCCATCCCCCAACGAGAGCTGTTGCGGCACCTGCACCACGTGCAGGGCGAGCACTTCTCCTCCCTGATCGGAGGCAATAATCGCCCCGATTCGCCCCAGGATCTCGGCCTGCATTGACGAGCCAATCGGAACCAGCACTGAGTAGTCGTTACTGACTAAAACTTCCTCGTGCAGGATCTCCTTGGGTTTTTCCATGGCTTCAATGCGTGAGAAATACGCAAAATATGCCAGGGCTCCGATGACGGTCCAGCCGATCACGAAATACCACGCCACCGCGCTGAATCCGAACAAACTGAGCGCTAACAGCGCGTTGGTCACGATTGCAACGAGCGGGAGAAACGGGAATAGTGGGACCTTGAACCCGCGATCCAATTCCGGGCGGCTGCGCCTGAGGAACAGCACGGCTAAATTGACTTGCATGAAGAGCAGCAGAAACATAATGCTGGCAGCGGCCGCAATGTCCGCGATCGGCAGGGTCCAGGCCATCACGATCATCAGGATTCCAGTGAACACCACCGCCCAGTACGGCGTGTGCCGCTTCGGGTGCACCTTGGCGAACAAACTGGGAAGGTTATTTTCACGCCCCATGGCGAAAGAGACCCGCGAGGAGGCGTAGGTGGTCGCATTCAATGCAGAAGTGGTTGAAGCCAGGCCGCTGATCAGCAGCACAAAAGCGCCGATTCCAAATGGAAAGACCTGGCTTGCCACTTCAATAATGGCTACTTCACCCTGCTGTCCGAGGTAGGCCGAGACCGTGATGCCCTCAGGAGCCGTTGTAGCGCCGATGGCTACGAACGCCACCAAAATGTAGATCACGACCGCGATTGCGATCGAGACGAAGATTGCGATGGGGATATTTCGCTTGGGGTTGATTACCTCTTCGCCGGACTGGGCAATGATTTCGTACCCCTCAAAGGCAATGAAGGTGAGCCCCATCGCCGACAACACTCCGATCACTCCATGCGAAAAGAAATCAGTGCTTATCTCGGCCTGGCTAAGATCCGTACCCGAGATCGCGGCCAATCCAAAGGCGACCAACACACCAAGGATTGCGATCTTTGTGAGGGTCAGGATGTTTCCAGCTGCGGCGGTCTCCGATGCTCCCCAGGAGTTAATTAAGATGAAGGTGATGATAATGATGGTCATGAAGAGCAGAGATAGCTGGTCGACCGTCAGTCCAAAATTCGGGAAGTCCGTCAGTGCGATCAGCTCAGCAGCAAACCTGCCGAAAGCCAGTCCGTAAAGGCTACCTGCCACCGTCTGCGCGAACCAGCTCATCCAACCTGCAAGGAATCCGAAGGTTCCCCCCAGCGCTTCCTTAATGAAGATGTATCCCCCGCCTGCGCCAGGAAGAACCGAACCCAGTTCAGCGTAGGACATAGCGGTGAGGGATGTGACCAGACCGTTGAGGAGAAACACCAGGATGACGGCCGCCCCCGCCTCACCTGCGGCGATGCCCGTGAGCACGAATATGCCGGCGCCGATCATTCCACCAACACCAATCATGGTGACGGTGAAAAGGTTCATCTCTCGGCTGAGAGTTACTTCGCCAGAATTTGTGGTTGCTTGGGTACTCATTTGCAGACAGCAAGAAGGGCCAAGCAGTGCGCCCGGCCCCAATGACTCTTCACACTACGATCAGAACAATACCGAGGCCAATTCCTCACGATATTTCCGGGTGGTGGGATCCTGGTCTCCGAGCAGTTCAAACAGCGCAAGCATGACCTGCCTGACCATTCCGCTCCGGTAGTTCTTGTCCTCCCGCAGGACACTCAGGAAACCATCCATGGCGGCCTCGATGTTGCCTCGTTCGATCAGTCTCGCCGATTGGTGCAGGCTGGCTTCTATCGGGTCATCCTCGACACTGGCCTCCTGTTTATCCGTCTCAACGAGCAATTCAGCGAGCGGCTTATAGGTTTCGGCCTTTGCCCAGGCCGTGCCGGCTGGAAAATGTTCCAGGATTTCAAGCGCTTCGCCTCCCTGGCCCCTCATCAACAGACTCTCCACCAGACCAAGTGCAGCATCGGCATTGCCCTCGTCTCCATTAAGAACCTCTCGAAACGAAGATTCGGCCTGTTGATAATGTCGAGTGCCAAGCAAGCTCAGGGCCTCATCGATCGCCTGTTGTGTTTCGCTGGGAGCCAGCTGTTCGATGAAGCGCTTCACCACAGTTTCTGGCTGGGCACCCACAAATTCGGCTGCAACTTCCCCATGGCGAAAGGCTTTGACCGCCGGAATCCCCTGGACACCAAAGCGGATGGAAAGCGCCGGGTTGTCATCGACGTTGATCTTTGCCAGCAGGAACGCCCCTCCGGCTTCGATAGCCTGGCGCTCCAATATGGGGCTCAGTGTCCTGCACGGTCCGCACCATGGAGCCCAGAAGTCAACAACCACCGGTACCTCGTGCGACCTGAGGACGACCTCGCTCTCGAAGGTCGTTTCATCTACATCGAGAATGTACTCAGATAAAGTCATGATAGGCAAGGATTCTACTACACGGGGGTTCGACAGGAAATCGCTGCGAATGAGCGTGTTTGCTGATAGGATGAAATTTGAGAGGACTGCGGTTTCTGGAGCGAAATCTGAGGCGTGCCTAGTTCAAACCCTCGTCTGGAATGCCGGGCTGTTCGATTTTAACCACGTTTCCTTGCATATCGATCTGAACCCTAAATCCCAGCATGCCCATCCAGGCTCTGAGATCGTCTGGGATGCCGTTCTTCAGGAGCTGGTCGAACTGTTTGTCCAGGTCTTTGAGCGAATTGTCGATAATGGCCTTGGTGAAAATGTCGTCCTGGCCGATGGCTTTCATGGTCCCTTCGCTGACCACATCTTCGTTGCCGCGAATGTGTTCGCCGAATTGCTCCAAGACCTGACGATCCACCGGTTCACTTTCGATATGCCGCTTGAATCCATCATCATCGATGACGTAGAACGCTTCTCCGCCAACGTATGCGACCTCGACCGGGTTGCCAGACTCGTCGGCAACCAACCCAGAAAATAGTGCTTGTTTCGCCATAGATTAGGAGTGAGAGACTAAAAAGCGACGTTAACGGCCGTGCCGTGAGCCTTCCATACTTCCAGCTCGTTCTTCGGTACAACCGGGTGCGTCCAGCGGTACAGCCACTTTGCGGCGGCCGGTGTCATGTTAATGCAACCGTGGCTGCGCGGCATCCCATAATCATTGTGCCAGTACGTCCCGTGGAATGAAACACCTTCTTCGTCAATATAAGACACCCAAGGCACTCCCGGTACATCATAACCGGTCGCCCGATTGCCACGCGCCATATGCCGCGATGGCCGTTTGCGAAAGGTCTCAAAGTTCCCTTCTGGGGTCCAGTAGTAATCCTGACCAAACTTGCGGCCGGTTGAAACCTTGGTGGAGAAGGCCATGGTGTCGCCTTCAT
>Ga0255054_10000549_pt1 | contig 22176 bp, 16 predicted proteins | sample JV7_2_23_MG_FD_188634 | JGI IMG/M metagenome (GOLD analysis project Ga0255054, IMG submission 188634) | Seawater microbial communities from Jervis Inlet, British Columbia, Canada - JV7_2_23 | ecosystem: Environmental > Aquatic > Marine > Inlet | place: Canada: British Columbia | collected...
AGGAGCCTCTTCAACCTTTTCTTCTGCAGCAGGAGCCTCTTCAACCTTTTCTTCTGCAGCGGGAGCTTCTTCGGCCTTTTCTTCTGCAGCAGGAGCTTCTTCCACCTTTTCTTCTGCAGCAGGAGCCTCTTCAACCTTTTCTTCTGCAGCAGGAGCTTCTTCGGCCTTTTCTTCTGCAGCGGGAGCTTCTTCGGCCTTTTCTTCTGCAGCAGGAGCCTCTTCAACCTTTTCTTCTGCAGCCTTTTGTTCTTCGGCCTTCTTCTTGTCAGCTTCGCTGCGCATCGCGGCCTCGGCAGCAGCCTTGGCGTCGCGCCTTTGCTGCGCTTCTTTCTCTTTCGCCTTCTCTTCGGCAACCGCAACAGCCATCGGAGACGCCTCGGTGACCGCCTTATCGCGACTGAGCACCATGTGCCTCAGCACAGCATCGTTGAAGCGGAACGCACTCTGCATCTCATCAACCACGGCGTTGTCGCACTCGACGTTCAGCAGAACGTAGTGCGCCTTATGAACCTTGTTGATGGGATGGGCCAGCTGACGGCGACCCCAGTCTTCGGTGCGATGAACCGCACCGCCGGAGCCGGAGACCATGCCCTGGTAGCGTTCCACCATGGCAGGGACTTGCTCGCTCTGGTCCGGATGGACCAGAAACACGATTTCGTAATGTCTCATTGTCTTCCCTTCTGGATTAAAACCCGCCGGATACCCTGCGTATTGTCGGGGTACCCTTTCGGATTACAGCCACCCGGCTACCCGGTGTGGCAAGAGGTTTCGGCGTTGAACGCCGCCCGCCCAAGGACGGGGACGCGAATCCTACCCAAGCAGGCCCCGCGGCGCAAGCAAAATACGCTGTGATTCAGGCGCCTGGCGGCGCTGCCTGAGCGCCTCGCTGGCGCAGCACTTCGTAGAGGCACACCCCGGTGGCAACCGAGACGTTCAGGCTCGACACAGTGCCAGCCATGGGCAGGCTCACGAGCCTGTCACAGCGGCTCGCCACGCCCTTGCCAAGGCCGCTCTCCTCGCGGCCAATGATGATCGCCAGCGGTCCGCTCAGGTCCGTGTCGTACAGGCTGGCGTCGGCCTTGTCGCTGGTACCGATTCGGCTGACGCCATAGTCCTCGAGCCAGCCGAGAACCCGGCCCAGATTGGGGACGGAGGCAAACGGCAGGTGCTCGGCCGCCCCAGCGGCCACTTTGCTAACTGTCGGCCCAAGGCGCGCAGCGCCATGGCGAGGTACGACGACGGCATCGACGCCGACGGCATCCGCTGTGCGCATGCAGGCACCGAGGTTATGGGGATCCTGAATGCCGTCGAGCACCAGCAGCAGCAGCGGTTTGTCGCCGTCGCTCAGTCGAGCTTCAACCAGCGACCGCAGCTCGGCCTCGTCAAGCATCGTGCTGCGCCGAATTTCGGCAACGATGCCCTGATGGCGAACTTCGCCGCTCATCTGTTTGAGGCGCGCACGATTCGCTTCCTGCACGTCGATGCCTTGTTGCTTCGCCATCGCAACCAGGGACTCGACGCGTGGATTAGACGTGCGGTACTCAGCGAAAACCCGGCGAACGTCGGCGTCCCCGGTTGCGAGCAACTGCTCCACGGCACGCAGACCGGTCACATAGTGTGGTTTGCTCATCGGCGTCGTTTGCTCCTGCCGGGCTCGTGAACTTCACCCATGGGCCGGAAGTCGATTTTGCGCGATTCCATGTCCACCCGTTGTACCTGAACCTGCATCGCCTCACCAAGCTTGTACGTTCGCCCTGTTCTCTCGCCGACCAGCTGCTGCCGTCCGGCGTCGTGGTGATAGTAATCGTTTCGCAGGCTCGTCACGTGCACGAGGCCGTCGATCTGCAGCTCGGGGATCTGCACGAACAGACCGAAATTCGTCACCCCCGTGATCACGCCGGCGTAGTCTTCGCCGAGCCGGTCCTGCATGTACTGGCACTTGAGCCACGCTTCGACTTCGCGCGTCGCCTCTTCCGCTCGACGTTCGTGAGCCGAGGTAATCGCACCCAGGCGCTCCATCGTGCCCTTGTTATAAGGAAAGCGTCCCGGCTTGTCGCCGCGAACGATGTGATGAATGGCGCGGTGCACGAGCAGGTCCGGATAACGTCGAATCGGTGACGTGTAGTGTGCGTAGGCATCCAGCGCCAAACCGAAGTGACCGATGTTGCCCGGTGAATACTCTGCGTGCGTCAGTGAGCGCAACATCGCCATCGATATCGCCGCGCTGTCCGGACGATTTTCGACCTGTGTGAGGAGTTGATTGAATTGCCGCGGCTCGACATGGTCGGAGTGAGGCACTTTGAGTCCGAGTGATACGAGGTACTGCCGCAATTCATCGAAGCGATCGGGATCCGGCTTTGCATGTATACGGTACAGCGACGCAATGCGATGACGGCGCAGGAATTTCGCGGCCTGCACGTTGGCGGCGATCATGCACTCTTCGATCAAACGGTGAGCATCGTTACGCGGCACCGCCACAATGCGCTCGATTTCGCCACCGCTGTTTAGCTCGAATTTGGTCATCGGCAGGTCGAGCTCGATGGCGCCCCTGCGATTGCGGGCTTTCGCAAATGCCTTGTAGAGCGCGTGCAATTCCCGTATTGCCGGATGCAGGGCTTTGGGAACAGCTTTTGTCGACTCGCCGCTCAGAAACGCATTGACTGCATTGTAAGTTAGCCGTGCCTTGGAGCGCATCACGGCCGCAACAAAGGTCGACTTCGATACTTTGCCATCCTTGCTGACACGCATGTCGCAAACGAGGCAAAGGCGGTCCACTTTGGGATTCAGCGAACAAAGGCCGTTCGACAGCTCTTCGGGCAGCATCGGTACAACACGATCCGGGAAATACACCGATGTGCCTCGCACCGTCGCCTGCGTGTCGAGAGGCGAATCGATCTCGACGTAATGTGCAACGTCGGCAATCGCAACGAGCAGGCGCCAGCCTTCGCCTGAGCGCTCGCAGAAAACTGCATCATCAAAATCGCGGGCGTCGGCGCCATCGATAGTCACAAGATCGACATCGCGGAGATCGACGCGACCTTTTATCGCCGCTGCAGGCACTGTTGTACCGTATTGCTTGACCTGTTCGCGTACCGCCTTCGGCCACTCGGTCGGTATCGCGTGGGAATGGATCGCGATATCCGTCGCTATGCCCTTCTGGTCAGGTGATCCGATCACGCGAATGACGCGACCCGTCGCCTGTTGAATTTGTGTCGGAAAGTCGAGAATTTCCGCGACGACCATCTGACCCGGCTTCGCACCGCCGGATTCAGCTTTCGCAACCAGGACTCTGTGCGCAATCTTCGGATTGTCCGGAATGACCAGGCCAATGCCACGCTCGCGGATGAACTGACCGGTAACCTCTCGTGTGCCACGATCGAGGACCTCGACCAGCCTGCCTTCCGGTTTGCCGCGTCGATCGGTGCCCACGACCTTGATGGCCACCCTGTCGCCGTGAAAAAGCGAGCGCATTTCTCGAGCCGAAAGATAGACGTCATCGCCACCCTCATCGAGCGCGACGAAACCGAAGCCATCCCGGTGACCGCTGACGCGGCCTGTAAGGAGATCGAGTTTCGCGGTCAGGCAGTACTCGCGGCGCCGGTTTTCGATGATCTGCCCGGCACGATGCATGGCTTCCAGCCGGTCTTCGAGCTGAGTCCGCATGCGCTCACCCTTGAGACCGAAACCGTCGAGAATAGCCTTTACTTTCAACGGTCTGCCCGCTTCAGTTAAAAAGTCTATTAACTCACTTCGGCTCGGGATCGGGTGCTTGTAGGTTTTCTTGGGCCGCTTCGACCGTTTTTTGGTTTTCTTGCCGGGCAAATCCGGTTGCTCCAGGGGGTGGTTGGCAATTGACAGGTTGTGGGCGCTTTGAGTACAGTGCGCCACCCTGCCGACCACACAATTGTACGCGGTTACAGTGAGCCCAGGTGGCGGAATTGGTAGACGCGCGGCGTTCAGGTCGCCGTGTCCTTACGGATGTGCGAGTTCGAGTCTCGCCCTGGGCACCAATCGGATTGTCAGCTTACGTAGCCGACTGTAAGTCGATTTATCATAGAATAACTTCGATGCAGATACCCCACTTCTCCCGATTGCTCCTACTGGCGCTCGGGTTAGCTTGCTTGCCTGTTAGCGCACAAGATGTCAGCTCTCCGGCCGCAGACGAACCGCAGATTCCCGCCGACGAATTTGACCGCGGTACACCTCGCCGGAGTGTCGAAGGATTCCTTGCGGCAGCCGGCACGGGCGACTACGAAACCGCCGCCGAATACCTGGACCTGCGCAATCTACGGGGCGAAGCCAGTCGGTTGACGGGCGCACAACTGGCGCGCCGCTTTAATGTCATCGTCCAGCGGGGGGATTGGGTTGGTATCGACGAATTAGTCGACGATCCGGCCGGAAAAACTAACGACAACCTGGCCGACTACCGCGACTCGATCGGTGTCGTTCTGGAAGACGGCAAGGAATCCCGGCTGTATATGCAGAAGGTTCCCCGGGGTGACGGCGTATTCATATGGAAGATAGCCAACACCACAGTATCGTTGATACCGAAACTCTATAGAAACTATGGCTACCCGGAAGTCGTCGAGGACCTGCGCCGGACCTTGCCCGACGTGAGCTTCCTGGGGTACGAATTGTTCAAATGGGTCGTCGTGCTCGCGATTGGCATAATTGCCTACGGGGTCGTTTTTCTCTTTGCGATTTCAGTTCGACGAGTATTCGGTGACGCGGACTCACCGGCGCGACGGCGGGTTTACCGGTTTCTGGTGATTCCGTTCGGAATCTGGGTGGTTATCATGTCGATTCACATCACCACCTCCACGCTCGGGCGCAGCATTACGGCCGAAGCGTGGGAGCGAGTATCGCCTGTCGCAATTCTGGTTACCGTCTGGTTTCTGTACGCCAGCATGAACCTGGCACGGGACCTATATGTGACCCATCTGCAAGACAATGGTCGGCCCGGTGCCCTGGTCTTGCTTCACCCTGCCGCCAACGCTGTCAAGATACTCATCACCGTATTTGCGGTAGTGATCTACCTGGACAAGCTTGGTGTCAACATCACTACACTGCTCGCCGGCCTCGGCGTCGGCGGTATTGCTGTCGCCCTGGCGTTACAGAAGCCGATGGAAGACATGTTGGGCGCTGTCACCCTGTATTCCCAGCAGCCGGTTCGGGTGGGGGATTTCTGCCGCATCGGTGGCAATACCGGCACCGTCGAGGAAATCGGTCTGCGGACCACGCGGCTCCGCACCCTCGCCCACACACTCATCGCGGTCCCCAACCACCGACTGGTCAACGAGCCGATCGACAATATCTCCGCCCGCGGGAATATCTGGTACCACCAGATCTTGTCATTGAGATACGAAACTACTCCGGATCAACTCCGGCTTGTTTTGGAAGGCGTCCGGGAACTGTTGAGTTCTCACCAACGGGTCGTGCAAGATAATCACCGGGTGCGCTTCAATGAATTCGCCAAGCACTCGCTCTCTGTCGAGGTTTACGCCTACCTGACTACGACGGACTGGGCCGAGTACCTTGAATTAGCGGAGGAGCTAAACATAAGGATCCTGGAGATTGTCTCCCAGGCGGGCACCAGCCTGTTCATGCCGGCCAATACGCTCTACGTCGAATAGAACGCCACAGCTGACTACCCCGATCTTCAAAATCTGCGCAGCGAGGCGATTGGTGCCGCGTTTTGTACCCTGCAGAGGGTCGACTCGTTTATCGGGTGACTTTGTAACAAAGAAGAGGTAGGGAGGGATGCACTTATCCAGGCAGGTAGTTGCCTTGATTTATTAGGTGTAAAATCATACATCGACTCATTCTGCTTATATTCGGAACGAGTCACCAAACACTGCCGGTTGAAAACGGACTACTTTAAAAAGGGCTAACGGACATGGAACTGCTGCATCGAGTTCCGCGACGACGAAGGTGGACGGCACCGGTCTATTGTACGGTGTTGGCAAAGTTTCCTGCTTTGACTAAGACGTTCTTGACCGGCTCAGTTGTTCTGCTGTTGTCCACAACATCTCTGGCTCAGTCCGGGGAGGAGTGGAGAGACTGGCCGCTTGGCGATCCGTTTACGATTTCCCTGGAAGCTTTCTTCCCGAATATCGATACCACTGTTCGGCTCGATGCGTCTGATGGCGGCGTCGGTACCACCATTGACTTCGAGCAAAACCTGGGGATGCCCGATACAGAGACTCTTCCTGCATTGGGTTTCGCGTGGCGATTTGCGAAGAAGCACCGGCTCGTCTTTGGTTATTTTGACCTCAGTCGCAGTGGCTCAGCCATCAGCACCAGCGAGATTCGCTTTGGTGACGAAGTCTTTCAGGTTGATCTTCCAATATCGTCTTATTTCGATTCACAGGTTTTCAATGTTGGTTACAGCTATTCGCTTATTTTTGACGAGAAGAAGGAACTGGCGCTGGCGGCAGGTCTCTCGATACAGGATATCCAGTTCGGCCTGATCGGGACCGGTAACCTCGGGATTGTCGAGGAAGTATCGGGACTGACGGCACCGCTTCCCGCCTTCGGTCTTTCAGGCGGATACGCGTTTACCGAAAAATGGAACGGAAGGGCCACCCTGGGACTGTTCTATTTCGATCTTGCCGTTTCTGACGAAAAGGACATAAGCGGTGAGATAGTTAATGCAGCGATCGCGATTCATCACAAAACATTTGAGAATGTGCAATTTGGTTTGAAATACTCCTTTTTCGATGTGCACGTGGACTTTGTAAACTCTCGGCGCATCAATTCGATTGATTACGAATACCACGGTCCGGTGCTGTCATTCGACTTTGTATTCTAACGCGCAGGTGAAAATAGCAAACCCGTTGGCTGGGGAGTAATGTTCCTTAAATAATCATTTCTTGCTGAAGAGAATCATATGCAATGCCGTAAATACACGGCTGTCTTTACCTGCTTGATTGTCGCAGTGGCCTTTGCGGGCTGCGTAAGCGCTCCCATCGACTATCCAAAATCCCCCAGTGCGGCATTGATCGACACTGGCGACACTGCTCTGGCCAACTCCAGCACCTCCTGGCGGGCTGCCGACCCGGAGCGCAACGGGTTCTACCCTTTGTCACAGGGCATGGATGCATTTGGCGCTCGCCTGGTGCTGATGGACCGGGCCGAACGCAGCATTGATGCACAGTATTTCCTGATGAAACCTGACGCCGCCGGCCTAGTATTTGGCGGCAAGCTGCTGGAAGCCGCCGACCGCGGCGTGCGCGTACGCTTTTTGTTGGATGACATCTTCTCAACCGTAGATGATAGCGCGCTAATTATTTTGAACCAGCATCCGAATATCGAATTACGAATATTCAATCCGATCGCCCGAAAAGGGGTGGATGCGGTCAATTATCTTGGACACTTCAGTCTCACAAATCGCCGCATGCACAACAAGTCGTTCACGGTCGACAATCAGCTGTCTATTGTCGGCGGAAGAAATATCGCAGAAGAGTATTTTCAGTTGGACACGAGCGGCGAATTCATTGATTTTGACATGCTCTGTGCAGGACCAATCGCCAAAGACATATCCACGCATTTCGATACCTATTGGAATCACGAACTTGCTGTCCCGATGGATGCTTTCTACGACCAAGTCGATAGCGCGAAACTGGAACAAACTCGCATCCGTATCGAGCAAGCGATGCAGGACACAGGGCAGTCAATTTACGCGGATGCAATCCATACCGAGTTGATGCAGAAATTGCTCCGCGGATCGCTACAGCCGTATATGGCGGATGCGCGGATGATTGTTGACGACCCGAACAAGTTGCTCGAGAAAGTCTCCGATGAACAAAAGATTGTCGCAACTGAAATCGTCCAGGCCTTCAAAAAAGCGGAACGCGAAATACTGATCTTTACGCCATACTTCATTCCTGGAAAAGATGGCATAGAACTCTTCAAAGGCCTGGTTGATAAGGGAATACGCATCGTAGTACTCACAAACTCGCTGGCGACCAATAATCACACATCAGTCCACTCGTCGTATTCCTCGTACCGGAAGCGATTGCTCCAGGCAGGTGTGGAGTTGTGGGAGGCACGCGTCGACGCTGCGAGGAAAGTGCTGGACGACGGATCAACGGAACTTGAACACCTCACGCTGCACACCAAGGGCATAATTATTGACAGGCGTTACACGTTTGTAGGGTCTCTGAATCTGGATCCGCGCTCGATTGACATCAACACCGAAATGGGCGTGATGATCGACTCGAAGGACCTCGCTATTTCGCTGGCGGACAACGCAGAGCGGCGCATCCCCGATTTCGCTTATCAATTGAGACTCGACGACAAGAACAAAATAAGCTGGCATGCAACGATCGACGGTCAACAGGTTGTCGAGACCAAAGAGCCCCAGACATCCGGCTGGCGTCGATTTCAGGCGTGGTTCCTGAAAATCGCACCCGAGAAACAACTCTGACACTTGGCGAACCTACTTGACTGGGTTCAAGCCCTCTTCTCGACAACAAGCGTCGGAAATATTTGTCGCCGGAATCTTCAACGTGCGCCATCAAGAACCAAAAAGGGGCTCCGAAGAACCCCTTTTGGTTATTTCTGCGCCGCCATTCACTTCGCGTCGCTTTATCACTTTTCAGGAATGGCTAGTTGTTCTTCGGCTTGCCGAGGCCACATCCAAAGTTTGTTTTGGCAATGACATTTTGCCAATTCGCGAATGGATTTGTGCTCGGTCCGGCATATTCACCGATGTACCAGAAGTCCACACCATTGGGGTCAATGGTCATCCCTGAATAGTCACCCCAACGATTGGCAGATGCCGGGTTCTGAAAGGACCGATACGATTCAGTACCCGCAATGACATCGACTTCTGCGCGAACCTGACCCGCCAGGTCTGTTCGACGTTGACCCGTCAAAGCTACAGACGGAAATGTCGAAGTGCTGCTCTTGCTGTAGCCGATCGCCATGTCGCCGCAGGCGTTGGCGGTGATTGACGGGAACCAGCGATGTGAACCATCGTTGGACGAAAAGACGCCCGCCTGAATTACACCATCCGTCGTCGCACTGATCAGGAATCCGCCACCATCTGTCGGACCAGGTACTACAGACGCCGGATCGATTTCTGCCCAGCGAATGCAATTGACCACACCCGATCCCGGGTTACACGATAACGTCTGTGTAGTCCATAACGATCCGTTGCGGTACTCGGTTTCCTGCCCGCGAAAATCGTTGCCCGCGAGAGTAACGGTGGAACCGGCCTGAGGTACGGAAATGGGGAAGCAAGAGAATGCCGGACAATCAACACCCGATGCAGCCGCAAGGTCAACATCACCCGCCAGGGAGAAATTGTTGGCCCCAAAAGGATCATCCCAAGCATAGACCGAATGGTGAATGCCGTCGAATACCTCCGTCATGATGTAGTGCGGACCACCAGTCGGGAAAGTCCCTTCGGCGGCACCATGGAGATTCGCCGGCTGTGGCGTGCTATCGAAGCGAGGCACGTTCTGCCTTACAACGTTCAATGGACCACCGGCTGCGAGTTCCGCTTTACTGACAGCGAATACTGCGCCGCCCAGAAAACCGGCGCCGAATTGATTCGAGCCGACATATATGGCATCCACGCCAACACCCATGTGCGGGAAATCGAAGAACTCTGAAAAGTCCATCGGAATGGTCCAGAAGGCATAGAGGTTCCAGTCGCCCATTGGATCGCCATCTGTGGTGATGCCTATGCAATAAAACGCACCACCGCCGTCCACGCCCAAAATGAACTGGCCGGTGGATTCGTCGTACACGACATCCGGGTCAAACGGATTAGGCCCGGCACACGCGTTAAACATCGGCTCAACGCCGTCGAACAGGGAGCCATACGATGATGCTGATTTCAGCACATTGCCTTCTTTATCGTAGATTTCGAACGAAACGTTAACCACCGCAATCAGGTGGTCCGGTCCTGCCGCCATATCAGGATCAGGTGGCACTGTTGCAGTAAAGGGTACATCGTCGACGCAGCAGTCCTCTGCACCAATGCTGTCAATAACTTTGCGCAGCGTCGGTCCTTTCTTGCCGATACCCCCACCCGCACCGTTATTATTACTTCCCAGATCATCAGAACCATCCGCCAGCGCCTGAATTCTTCCGCCCGGCGCATTTGCCTCAGCGAAAGCTCTGGCCGCGCGCACCGCATCATCGCTCATTGGTGACTCGATAAATTCACCACCAACGACTATCGGACCACCAGCGGCGCTTGTTGCCAAATCGTCTCGAGTAGGAATATTCGCCATATTCACCACTTTCGCCTCAGTGACTGGGTACTCACCGTTTGCCAGCGCTGCCAACTGCGACTCAGTCGGATGCAATGCCCTGATCTGGGAAGTAGACGCGAGAACAGGCGCCATACTTTTCTTTTGGATCGCGACACTGTCGGTATTCCCGTCCGTGCTGCGCGTAGTGCTGCACCCGACGGCAACCGTCAAAGAAAATGCAATAATTAATAAATAAATTTTCTTCATTTTTTTCCCCTATATATTATTCGACGTTAAATCAAAAAAATGAGCCGCCCGTATTGGGCCAGATCAGGGCCCCAATCGCCTATGAAATTTCACTTGGGAGACGGGTTCGTTGTTTTTTTTGTGACGCCTAAAATACGCCGACCGGCTCTGATTGTCATCTGTTATAAGGAGCGGGCCATTCAGTCAGCCCGGACGGCCAGTCCGTTTCCAAATCAGGCCAACCGGATCACCAGACTTATTGATGTGACATAATCTAATTATCACGACTAGGTGGAGTTTCAGGTCATCTTCTCGGCACCGAACATCAGAGCCTCCCTTTGGGAGGCCTTGTTTGCCAACGACAATGACGGTCTTGATCAATAATAGGTCGCCGGCAGCTTTCTTGGCGGCACGGTGTTCTCGTCCGACACTGTAATGATGACTCTGTCGAGCTCACCATCGAATTTGAAAATACCCGTATAAAGGTCCGTCACCTGTGTACCGGTGTCCCTGCCGATATCGAACGTCTCTGCGAGGGAGTACGTCGCGATGTGCATTTGCGGCATCTCGACTTCGTCAACTTTTTCCCCGTTCACGTAGAGTTCACCGACTCCACCGAATTCCTGCGTCTTGATGAAATTGAATTTCAGATCGGTCTTGCCTTTGGGCAATGGCGATGATTTCAGGACGTAGTGCACGCCATCGAGGAAGTTGTAATCGTAATAGAGGCGATGATCCTTGATGAACATTGAATAGCCGCCGGTCATGCCTCCTACGGCAGCAATCACGCCCTCTTCCTCGCCCTCGAGATCAATCTGCGTCTCGATCGTGTGAGCACGATTCTTGACAGGTGCCGACGATTTCTCCGCGATGCGTATTGCGCCCGGTGCAAAGTAAACAAACTCCTTCTGATCGCCGAACAGGCGGTCCTGCTGTGCGCCCAGCCGCTGGATCATATCGTCGTACAAGGGATAGACATTGTACTTCCAGGCTTCCTCGTCAAACATCGCGATCATCTCGGCCAGTTTCTCAGGATTCTCTTCCGCGAGATTCGTGCTTTCCGAGAAGTCTTCTGCGACGTGGTAAAGCTCCCATTCGTCTTCTTCAAATGGCAGGACGACCGCCAAATCCCATGGCATGCGATTGGCGTGCAGCGTAACGGCCTTCCATCCATCGGCCCAGATGGCCCGATTGCCGAACATCTCGTAGTACTGACGTTCTTTCCTGTTCGCCGCGGCTGCGTCGTCGAATGAGTACATCAATGAGACGCCGTCCATGGGTTGTTGCGGAACACCATAGAGTTCTTCGGGCACTTCGATGCCTGCCGCTTCCATTATCGTTGGCGCGATATCGCTGATATGGTGGTACTGGCTGCGGACTTCACCCTTGGCCTCGATGCCGTTCGGCCAATGCACGACGAGGTGATCCTGCTGACCGCCACGGTGCTCGCTTTGTTTGAAATAACGGAAAGGCGTGTTGCCGGCCATCGCCCAGCCCGCGTGATAATGAGGATAGGTGTTCTCTCGACCCCAGTCCTCCTGGGCACGCAAGTTGGCCTCAAGCGGAGTTTGTAGACCGTTCAACACGTATGTTTCGTTGAACGTTCCCGCGAGGCCGCCTTCACCGGACGCGCCATTGTCGGCAGTCACAAAGATCAGCGTATTGTCCAATTCACCGATGCGCTCAAGTTCGGCGACGACGCGACCGATCTGCAAGTCGACCCATTCCATTTGCGCGGCAAACACTTCCATTTGACGTGCGTACAAACCCTTCTCTTGGTCCGACAAGGAATCCCAGGCGGGAATCTGGTCGATGCGCTCGGTCAGCTGCGTGCCCTGCGGAACAATGCCCAAGGCTAACTGACGCTCGAGGATCTCCTCGCGCGCCTTGTCCCAGCCCATGTCGAACTTGCCTTTGTACTTGTCGATATGGCTGTCGGGTGCGTGATGTGGCGAATGCATCGAACCGGATGCCCAGAGCATCATGAACGGCAGGTCAGGCTTGATTGATTTGTGCCCCGTGATCCATTCGATCGCTCGATTGGCCAGGTCCTGGTCGAGATGCACGGACTTTCGATAGGGTTCAGGCGTGTGGTCGTTCCACATGACAGGAACAAACTGGTGCACATCAGCCGCCATGAACGTATACGCATGCTCAAATCCTTCACCGCTCGGCCAGCGATCGAACGGCCCCACCTGGGAGACTTCGTAGAGTGGCGTGTGGTCCCACTTGCCCAACGCGTAGTTCACATAGCCTTCTTCCTGAAGGTAGTTGGCCACCGATTTTGCCGACTCTGGCATGATTGCGTTGTATCCCGGAAAGCCCATCGCCGTTAGAGCATGGCTACCTAATCCGATGGAATGCGGATTGCGACCGGCCATCAATGAGGCCCGTGAGGGTGAGCAGAGTGCCGTGGTGTGAAAATTGTTGTAGCGCAAGCCGTTGTTGGCGAGCGCGTCGATGTTCGGCGTGTTGATCAGTCCGCCGAAGCTCTCTACCTGGGCAAAACCAACATCATCAAGTAAGAAGATGATGACATTCGGCGAACCGTCTTTAGGCCGCTCCTCAGCTGCCCACCATTCCTGCGAGTCTGAATAGCTTTCCGCGATTACGCCGCCGAAGCCTTCGACATTCTTGGTCTTGACGCCTGAGTCAGAGACTGAAAACTCTTCGCTGGCAGTTTCATTGGCAGACTCTCCGCCACAAGCGGCCAGAGACAAAGCAAGAATAACGACGGTCATGTTTTTCATATGATTTCCCAAGACTGCGGTTTAAACATTGAAGGGCCCCAGCGACAGACTGATGCATCGCCGTTTGATGTGGGCCATGGAGCGCGACACATTAGACTAGATTAGAACCTTTCTAGCAAGGTCGAGACTACAGTGGTCGGTGTAGAATACCCGCCCGCTGGCATCGAATTCCGGAATACGCCACCAGGAAGAACTGGTTTCGCCGACAAGAACATGAATTAGTGCTGGGGGAAATAACAAGGAGTTCTCATGAAGTTCGTCATCCTGCTCACGGCCTGTCTGCTGGCCCCTGCGGTACAAGCCGGCACCCTCGTCGTCGCCAACAAAGCGGAAGCCACGGTGTCCCTGATCGACCAGGCGAGCGGCGAAGTCGTCGCCACGCTGGCGACAGGTGAAGGTCCTCATGAGGTCGGCATATCTCCTGATGGACAGTTCGCACTGGTGACCAACTACGGGAACCGCGAAAATGCCGGAAATAGCCTCACGCTGATCGATATTCCTGCGGCTGCGGTTGTGAAGACGTTTGATATTGGCGACCAGAGCAAGCCGCATGGCGTCGAATGGATCGACAAGATGAGTGCCGCCGTCACTGTCGAGGCAAACCAGGCCCTCGTTGTGGTCGACGTCGACAGCGGCGAAATCCTGCAGGCCATCCCAACCGATCAGGACGTTTCCCACATGGTCGCCCTCGATTCTGACGGGCGCCGCGCGTACACGGCCAATATCGGATCGGGATCCATTACGGTCCTCGATCTCGAAAGCGGCGAGCGCGAGAGAAACATCGCAACCGGTGAAGGCGCCGAGGGTATCGCGGTTTCGGGCCAGCACATCTGGGTAACGAACCGCGCCGCAGACACAATCACTGTCCTCGACGCGAAGACCTACGCGACGGTCAAGGAAATCTCGTCGGAAGGATTTCCGATCCGGGCGACTGCGACCTCGCAAGGCCAGGTCCTCGTCACCCGGGCAAGAGCCGGGGATCTCGTGATCTACAACGCCGAGACAATGGAAGCGGTTCGTACCGTGGCGTTCGATCTCAAGAGTATGGACGTCGAGGAGCGGCTCTTTGGCGACCGCTTTGGCGACAGCTCGGTGCCGATCGGAGTGATCGTCGACGATTCGGGAACACGTGCCTTCGTCGCGCACGCCAATGCCGACGTCATCACTGAGGTTGACCTCACGACCGGGGACATCGTCCGATCGCTGCACGCTGGCAAGGAACCCGACGGCATGGGTTTTTCATCGCGAGTGGTACAGCCCTGATACGTCGCGGCCGTTATCATTATTGGCTAGAGGGGACGCCCCCAGGACTTACCTTCGACTACTTGCGCGAAGCGTAGTAAGCAACAACGCACGGCTCGGCCTCGATGCGCTCCTGGTGTTCGACGAGCCCGGGAGCCAGCCGATCAACAAGGTCCGTCGGGATGTGCTCGAGGGAGCCCGAGCGCAACCAGCGCGTCTGCATAAAGGCCTTGAGGTCGGCCATTGTCAAACGATTGTCGGCGAAGTATTTTCCGCCACCGCGACTCAACAAGTCACCCAACCCTCGCACGTAAACGGAGAGCCAGCCATCGGCAAGTTTTTCGCGAGCAATCTTGAGCTCTTCTCCCTGAAGGCCGAACGTTGGCACAACGTAGTGCGTCAGATCCTCGAGCGCGTCCATGACCTCATCACAGTACAGTGCCTGCAGATCGTCCTCAGGGTACAAGCCTGCCATCTTTCCCACGTAGCGGCTCAGAGCATTGGATTGCGTTACCGCGGCACCATCGATTTCGAGCACCGGCACCGAATTGAAGCGTGTGCTTCCGCGCATCTCCCCGAATTCAGGGAATGATAAACGAATATCCTCGAAGTCGATCCCTGTCTTGTGAAAAGCGATACGGATGGGTTCGGCACGTCCACCATCGAAATCGAAGTAAGTAAGACTGTAGCTGGTCATTTCATCACCCCCCTTAAAGTAGCTCGGCAGGCAAGATAGCACGTAGGAATGTCTACGCGCGCAATTCTCGCGCTAAGCTACCGGTCGGAAGTGATAAGACCTGCAAGCTGATCAGGCCGCCTTTGCGACGCCGTACTCGAATGTCGTCGTTATCTTCGTATCAGCATCGATACTGGCCATGATCGGGCACAGGCCTGCTGCCCGCTCCAGCTTGTCGCGATCCGGTTCCGCGAACGTTTGGGGAATACGAAAGGTCAGCGTGATCGTGTCGACGTGTGGAATCCTCTTGTCCATGCCCGTGAATGCGATTTCTACAACGGTGCCTTTGAAATCCAAATGGTCACGTTGGGCGATGGCACCCATCGACAAGAGCATGCAACTGGCAAGACTGATACCGAGCAAGCTGGCCGGTGAGAATTCGTCACCCTTGCCGGTGAAGGGGCAATCAATTGCCACGATGTTGTGATGGGGCTCATTCAACGCAGTGGCATGTTGCTCGCCGTCGTACGTAATCTTCAGCGTATACACGGTCATCCTCCCAGGTTGATGACTCCGCGACGCATTGCGACGTGGGCTCTATCCTGATTCCCGCCGCAATACGCTTACGCTAGCGCCGCCAACACATGACGACAATTGTGAATACCACCTATTGGACGACCGTGAGTTCCTTCACCAGGTGATCGGCGCCGTAGACGACCTTAAGTGCCTCGAGAATGATGGCCGTGTTGACGCCAACCGTACGGTTGATGCTCTGGTCGAACCAGTAATCGCCGGCGATCGAATGAATATTGCCGTCAAAAGCGAGGCCCACGAGCGCGCCGTCTGAGGCGACGATCGGGCTGCCGGAGTTACCGCCCGTAATGTCCGTCGTCGCGACAAAATTGAACGCCGTATCGGGGTTGAGGTCTTCCCTCGCTTCCGACCAGGAATCGGGAAGCATGAAGGGCCGCTGACCTGTTGCGCGCTCGAACAGCCGGCTGGTTCGGGTAAACGGGTCGACCATCTCGCCCTTCTCCTCCCAGCCTTCCACAGCGCCAAATGTCACGCGCAATGTGAAGGTCGCATCAGGATAGGTATCTGTGCCATAGACCTTGAAGCGCGCGTCCGCGATCATCTCCTCACCACGAGTTCGCGGCGCCTCGACGTCGTCTTCGTATCGCTTTCGCAGCGCTCGGGCGTCTTTGTCGAGAGCAAGCGCCAGCTTGATCATCGGGTCGTCGCTCGCCTTCACAGCGTCCACGCCGCCGGTCCAGAGCTGCTCGCGATAAGCGGCGTCATACAGGCGACTGCCATCGACGAGGCTCGCTGCCAACACCTCCGGCGAATCATTACCGAGGATCATGTGAACGTACTTGCTGTCGGGCCCGAGCCATTCGCGCATTTTGTCGAGAGAAAACGACAGGGTCAGATTTTCGTACCCTTTGTCAATTGGCCGCTCCGCCATCAGGTTTTGTTCCACCTGCGGTAAGGCAGCATCGGTATACGCACGAATACGCTCATTGTTCGGAAGCTCGCGTTCTGCCGTTCCACGAACGATAGTCTTTGCGTAGTCGAATAGGTCGCTGTTCAGTCCCGCGGCGTTTTCGATGAACAGGTGCTCCTCGAACATGTTGCGATACGCCTCGATTGCGCCGTCGATCAGATCCCAGGCACTGCCGTAGGCCGCCTGCAGTTCCGGATCCGCCGCTACGGCGGCCCGAAATTCGCTCTCCTGCTGCGCCTTCTGCGACAACATCTCGTCATCGTGCAGGGCCTTGAGCTGATTTCGCCGCACCTTGATGACATTCTCGAGGAGCAGAATGCGTTGTTGCACGATCCGTGCTGCCTCCGTGCTCGTATCCGCCCACGCGAGCATGCGGCCCCTCAGTTCCGAATAACGCAACAACCATGAGGGATACGTCACGTCGCGCAGCATTCTGAGCTGCGACATGGTCAGGAGCCGATCGGTCGACCCCGGATGCCCGGTAATGAACACCGGGTCGCCGGACTGCGGCCCCGCTCCGCGCCACCGCAGATAATTCGGCGTCTGTGCCGGCTTGCCGTCTTCGTAAGCCCGCAGGAACGACATATCGAGGCACCAGCGCGGGAAATTGAAGTTATCGGGATCACCACCAAACGCGGCGATATCCAATTCTGGCGCAAACACCAGCCGCACATCGTCATAGCGCTTGTACTTGTATATGAAGTATTGGCCACCGTTGTAGAGCGACACGGCCTCGCAATTCAGCTCACCATCGACGGCTTCTTCGCAGGCCGATTCGAGATCCGTGAGTTTCGCCTTTCGCGCCTCGTTCGCGTCTGCGTCGTCGAGATCCGCCGTAGCCCCGGATACCTCGGCTGTCACTTCCTCGAAATCGATCAGCACCGAGACCTGCTGACCCGGGCACTGCAGTTCTTCGCCCCGGGTCGCTGCCATGAAGCCCTCGTCGGACAGGTTACGGTCCTTGCTGCTCAGATCACTGATGCAGCCATACGTGCAGTGATTGTTTGTCAGGATCAGGCCGTCCGGCGACGCGAAAGAGCCCGTGCAACCGTTTTCCAGTCTCGTCGTTGCCAGCTGCGCCGAGCGCAACCACTTGTCGTTGATGTCGACGTCATATTTCTCCGCGACGTCGCCTGACGGGAAATTGTCGACCGTCCACATGCCTTCGTCGGCCACGGCCGCGAGCGATATTGAGAGAGTTGCTACCAGAAACGTGAATTTCAGCATTGGGGTCACCTTTTTATTCTTTGTGCTTTTCAGAAATCTTGGACAGCTATTGTCTGAGAAGTGCAATCTGCCGCTGCACTTCGTTGAACAACTCGTCCCTGAGTCCCAGGATCTTGAACAACTCGACCACCGTGAAAAACGGCGCCGCGAGGTTCGCCTGGATCGGATGCTTCACGAGCACCGGCATGGACTTCTCGACCGCATGGCCTACGAACTGAGCTGCGTAGCCGCCGAAAAACGCGACCGCGGCGATCGTGCCCGACGTTGACATCGGCAGCATAGCAATCAAGCTGGCCAGCACGGTCAATCCGAATCCGAAAACCAGGAAGACCACCGCAAACAAAGCGTCGAGTGTCAGGTAAAAGAGAAAGAATCCGAGTACGACGAGGTGCGCAGGAGTAAATGAAAAATCATCTACCGCAATCGTCATCCAGCTGAGTGGAATCAAAATGCCGAGCATGATCGTCGGAATGCCGATCATGTGCACAAAAATATTGACCGGGTGCTGATGCGAGGCGGCGTAACCGGTAAGCATGTCCATGAGCTTGCTGTCGGTGTTCATCATGTCCCCAGTGATGCGCCAGCTGCGGATATTACACGATCGCCGCACCTCACCGGGACCGGTCTAACACGGTATACTCGGCACCACCGAGGACCAGGGGGGTCACTGACATGCTGCTTCTGATTGCGGGTCTGCTGTTGTTCACGATCGTGCACGTTTTTCCATCCGCCCTCGCGGAGTCGCGGACAGCACTCGTCGAAAAACTGGGCGACAAACCCTACCGCGGCCTGTTTTCAGTCACCATAGTTGCGTCGCTCATCCTCATTGTCGTCGGCTGGAAATCGGCAACTCCGACACCCGTCTATTTGCCTCCGTTTGGCAGCGAACCAATACTCTCGGCGATGGTGCTCCTGGCTTTCGTGCTGTTTGTCGCGGCACAGACCCGGACGAATATCCGCCGTTACATCAGACACCCGCAGATGACAGCCGTTCTGCTGTGGTCAACCGCACACCTGCTCGTGAACGGCGATTCTCGCTCCGTCGTCTTATTCGGCGGACTGGGCGCCTGGGCCGTGATCGAAATGCTGCTCTGCAACCGCCGCGACGGCATCTGGAAGAAACCCGAACCAGCGTCGATATTCACGGACGCGGTGACCGTCGCCATTGGGGCTGCCGGCTTCGCGCTCATCTGGTATTTCCACGGAGCACTGTTCGGCGTGGCGGTGGCCACCTCGTGAACCTGCAGCGGAGACACTTGCGCGAAACGGTCGAGATTGTCGGCATTGTCAGCATCGTCGCATCGTTGCTGCTACTCGCCTGGGAAGTGCGCCAGGCCAACCGCATAGCCAGCGCCGAGATTCAGATGGATCTGGCCTACGCCTACAGCGATGTTCACATCAATCGCGCGACGACACCCGACTTCGCACGCTTGTTCCCGAAGCTTACCAATCCGGAAAGCCACCTCATTACAGCAACAGAGGACTCACAGATCGAAGGCCTTGCATGGCACTACATCAATGTTTTCTGGAAGGCGGAGGTCGCCTACGAGAGCGGTCTGATGGACAGGGCACAATTTGATGCCTACATCGAGGACGTGGCGTGGGTAGTGGCAACCTATCCGGGCATGCACAAACATCTCATCAGGATTTATGCAACGCTGCCGCCACTGGCCGGGAAGGAGATTTTCCAGCCTGTCGCCGAGCTCGCCGCGCGCAATCAGGTCGAACAGACTGAAAATCAATAACTTACGTCATTCTTCATCTCTTCATCAGGAAACATCCTGAACTCGTCAGCTCGTAATCATTCGCCAGAGGGCGTGTAGCTCTACATTTGACTCCAACGCACCGGGACGAGCCCGACTGCGATACCGGACGGAGTCGGACCATGAATACACAGAAACGCGATGATAGAGAGACCATTTCCCGGGAAACCGCCCTGCTCATCCTGCTGGCGCTCGGCGCAGCGGGTTGTGCATCGGCGCCGACTGCCAGTGACGACGGCAAGCAAACCGCTGAAATACAGGACGCAGGTGCTGACCACGGCTACACCGCCGTTCGCAAGATCGCCGGCGTCAGCCAGACAGCCTATATTTACGCCAATTCTTTCTATGCGAATCCGCTCGTCCGTCCGGTCACGCATGTCACCTCACTCTCCTCCTACGTTCTGAAATCATCAGGTGGTGCGATGCGCCGGGTTGCGATCGCAAGCGCGCAGATGCCCATGCTGGAAGGCCCGATTCCCGAGGTCAGCCAGACCGATCCCATGGATCTCGTCGACTGGGAGAAAAAACTCGACCGCATCACCGGTACCGAACAGACTCGCGGCACCATTGAGTTCCTCGTCGACGGTGACGAGTACTTCCCGCGGCTGGAGCAGGCGATTGATGACGCAAAGGAGTCGATCGATATTCGTACCTACATTTTCGACAACGACGATTTTGCCTTGTCAATCGCAGATCGTATCAAGGCACGCTCTCACGAGGTCGAGGCCCGCATCGTCGTCGACAGCATCGGCAATATGCAGGCCATGCAACTCGATTCGGAGTCGCAACCAGCCGGTCATCGTGCGCCGCTAACGATGAAGTACTACTTCAAGCAGGATTCGGACGTAAAACTCCGCAGAATGCCGAATCCCTGGCTGACCAGCGACCACACCAAGACCACGATCATCGATCGCGAAGTCGCGTTCGTTGGCGGTATGAATATAGGCCGCGAATACCGCTACGACTGGCACGACCTGATGATGGAGGTTCGCGGACCGGTCGTCGATCAACTGCAGCACGCGTCTGATATTGCGTGGGCCCGTGCCGGCCTGCTCGGCGACGCCGGTGGTCTGTTCCACTTTTTGCGGGGCAAGCGTGAGAATGCTGGCGACTTTGGTTACCCGATACGCGTATTGCAGACCAAGGATTTCGATTCCGACATCTACAAGGCCCAGCTGGCCGCAATCCAGAACGCACAGAGCTATATCCTGATCCAGAACGCCTATTTCTCGGATGATCGCATCGTCTACGAACTGGCAAAGGCGCGCCGCCGCGGTGTGGATGTGCGCGTAATTCTGCCCGAAGCGGGAAACCATAGCGTTCTCGACCAGAGCAATAACATCGCGATCAACCACATGCTGGAGCACGGAATTCGCGTCTATCGGTACCCTGGCATGAGCCACATGAAGGCTGCGATTTACGACGGTTGGGTCTGCGTCGGTTCGGCGAATTTCGACAAGCTGAGCCTCAAGGTCAATAAGGAACTCAATCTCACGACATCCGATCCGGGCGTTGCGCAGCAGCTTTTGAATCAGGTCTTTATCCCGGACCTCATTGCATCGGAGGAAATAACCTCGCCAATGAACGTCACGTTGACCGCACGGGTCGTCGAAGTCGTAGTTGACGAATTGCTCTGATCAGGCAGGCACATTAAAGTACCGTCATACGCTCTGAGCGATATCGGGGAAGGCAGGAATGTACTACGTTCTACTGATGCTCGTGCTTGGCTTGCTCCTCGCCTGGTATTTCTACCGTCAGGGCCTCGACAAGCCGGGGCAACGGCCGGATCGGCGTATTTCAAAGCCGGGACATAGCGAAACTGCCTACCACGCGGTCTCCATCCAGTTCGAGGTCAATGCGTGCCATGCGGCCAAGGCATTGGCAGGTCATCGTTTTCTCGCGACCGAAGCGCCGGAACTGCCGCTCCCTGAGTGCGAAATGACGATGTGCAAGTGCCGCTTCGTCCACCACAAGGATCGCCGTGCCGGCAAGGACCGCCGCAGCCCATTCACGTCCGGGGGGATAGCTGCGGCGACAGGAAAATATGCGCAGGAACGCCGTGAGGGCAAGGAACGGCGCGATGACGCCGAACCTGATGAATTTTACTGACGCCCCGAGCGCGCGCTAGTAGCCGTAGGCGGCAACTGTCGACTCGTAATCCCGCAATTCGTATTCATAGCGCGCGCGATCGGCAACGAGACGCTCTACTTCCGATTCGAGTTCGCCTGTACGCTCCGATAAGTCCTTAAGATCGGCTAGCAGGAGAATACGGTCCTCGGTGGAGACACCATCGCTGATCAGCTCGGCCTCTTTGGCGCGAATCTTGTCTTCGATGCGCTCCAGTTCGGCTTCCTTGTAGTAGATCTTCGAATTCGCGTTGCTCACGTTCGAGCGCAAGCTGTGAAGCTCGTAACCGACACGGTAGGCGTCAAGAAACTCCTCCTCCATCGCAACGTCACAGACGCCGTGATAGGTGCCGCCGTTGACGCCGAGATTGTAACCACGGCTCGGCTGACAGAATTCGACGAGCCCTTCCGAACGGCCTTGCTGATAGGCCTGA
>Ga0255054_10000553_pt1 | contig 22099 bp, 17 predicted proteins | sample JV7_2_23_MG_FD_188634 | JGI IMG/M metagenome (GOLD analysis project Ga0255054, IMG submission 188634) | Seawater microbial communities from Jervis Inlet, British Columbia, Canada - JV7_2_23 | ecosystem: Environmental > Aquatic > Marine > Inlet | place: Canada: British Columbia | collected...
CCTCGGGTTTTTTGAAGAAAAGAAAACGGATGATAAAAAAGAGACCGGCCAAAAGATTTATGCTTTTTTAAAGCGCCGGATGGCCCATCTCCTCTCTGAAGAAGGATTTTCAAAAGATGTCATTGCAGCGGTTACACATGTCTCGGTAGATCATGTGCCGGACGTCTGGAAGCGGGTGCAGGCGCTGCAACGACTCAGATCCGCTCCTGATTTTGAACCCCTTGCCATCGCTTTTAAGCGTGTGGTCAATATCATAAAACAGGCGGGTCGGGTTGAAACAACCGATGTTGATGAAAAACAGTTTAAGCACGCGTGCGAGTCCGACCTATACAACGCCTATAGAAAGGTTCAAAAAAGGGTCAGAGAAAACCTGGAAGAGGGAGATTTTAGTCAGGCGCTTCTGGATATTGCTGGTTTGCGCAAGCCGGTGGATGCTTTTTTTGACGGGGTCATGGTCATGGCTGAGGATATAAAAATACGCCATAACCGTCTTGCGGTGTTGGGAAGAATTGCTGCTTTATTTGAAAAGTTTGCAGATTTTTCCAAAGTTTCAGCCTAATCTCCTTTAAATTTCACCTGTTTACTGATACTAAAAGATTTTTGGTTATAAAGAAACGATAAAGGGATATTTGAACCCGAAAAGCGGAGATATCCCCGAACACTCATCGATCAAATCTCAGTTTCCACCACCAGGACTTACTGAAATCTTTAAACGCATATGATGGGGCGTCCTGATGAACCGGTTTGCCTATCGCACAACTGGTCTTGCCATAAAGGCACTTTCATTCCTTTCAAGGGCAAGAATCAATATCCATGGAAAAGAGAATATTCCTGAAGGCGCTCTCATTTTTGTCAGTAACCATTTCACCCGGTTTGAGACACTCCTTCTCCCATATCATCTCAATAGGCTTACACATTTACCGGTCTGGTCCCTAGCGGACTACAATCTGTTTAAAACATATCTTGGTCGGTTTATCGATAAGATCGGCGCTGTCTCCACAAAAAATCCGGACCGGGATCTATTGATCGTAAAAAGTCTTCTGACCGGAGAGGCCGCCTGGATTATTTTTCCTGAAGGCCACATGGTAAAAAGCAAAAAGGTCGTTGAAAGGGGGCGTTTTATGGTCTCATTTGCCGATGGCAGACGTCCCCCCCATACCGGTGCTGCGACTTTGGGGCTTCGAACCGAATTTTACCGGAAACGGTTGTTTAAACTGTCAAAGGAGTTTCCCGAGGAGGCAAAGCGGTTGATGGGCCTTTTCAAGATAGACGCCATCGAGTCTTTGCTGGATAAAAATACCTATATTATACCGGTCAATGTTACCTATTATCCGATCAGAGCCGAGGAAAATATTCTGAGTCAATTGGCCATGAATTTGGTGGAGGAAATCCCCGAACGCGTCATCGAAGAAATTATGACCGAAGGAACGATGTTCCTAACCGGGGTCGATGCAGACATCCGGTTCGGCAAGCCGATTGCCGTATCGAATTTTCTCAAAAAAATTGCCATCGACGACGATATTTCAGCCAGACGGGAAATCAATTTTGATGATCCGATCCCCTCAAAACAGATCATGCGAAAAGCCGCCCTGGGTCTGATGAATCGCTACATTTCGGATATCTACAAGATGACGACTCTCAACTATGATCACCTGTTTGCTACCATGCTCAAGCAGATCCCCGGCTCACGGATGAATGAGGGGAGTTTGAGACGGAAGGTTTACCTTGCGGCAGATTTCATCAAAAAGAAAAATGTGCCGATTCATCGGCATTTTAACGGCGGTCAGACTCCTCTTTTGATCGACGATCGGTTTGATATATACAGGGATTTTATCACCCTGGCAGTGGAAAAAGGGGTGGTGAAGGAAAACGGTAAAGTGCTTGAAAAGGACCGGTCGAAATTTTCTTCTGTTTTCCCTTTCCATCGAGTTCGAATTGATAATCCCATTGCGGTTATTGCGAACGAAGTGGAACCTTTAACCGACCTCCAACGGCATTTTCGCCGCATCGCGTGGCAGCCTGACTTTTGGATCAGACGGAAGATCGTCGCCCAATTGCTAAAAAGCGCTGTGAGTGAATTTGAAGCAGATTATGAGGCATTTTATATCGAAGGTGAATCAAAAAAAAAGGATGTGGGCAGACCTTTTCTCATCAAAGGAAGATCAAGAGGCCTGGGTGTGGTGCTTGTTCACGGTTATATGGCGGCACCCCTTGAGGTGAAGGAGCTTGCCCGCTATCTGGGTCGAAGAGGGATCTGGGTCTACGCCCCCAGGTTAAGAGGGCATGGGACTTCCCCTGACGATCTCGCTTTGAGAACATATGCAGATTGGTTGAAATCGGTGGATAACGGATATGCCATCATCAGCAACATCTGCAAACGAGTGGTGGTCGGCGGATTTTCTACCGGTGCAGGTCTCGCTCTTCATTTTGCAACCCGGATGAGAGAGGTAAAGGGTGTTTTTGCAATTTCTCCCCCTCTCCGTCTTCAGGATCTTTCATCAAAGTTTGTACCGGCAGTCGACGCCTGGAATCGGATCATGAGTCGCTTTAAATTTGATGGGGCTAAAAAAGAGTTTGTTAACAACAATGCTGAAAATCCCCACATCAACTATATGAGAAACCCAATTTCAGGGGTACTGGAGATTGAGCGTTTGATGGAATCTTTGGAACCGAAGCTGTCTGAAATCGACATCCCGGTGCTGGTGGCCCAATCCCAAAGAGATCCGGTGGTTGATCCCGGCGGTTCGAAAAGAATTTTTGAGCGGCTGGGTTCTACAGACAAAACGTATCTTTTGTTCAATTTTAACCGCCACGGGATTCTCCTTGGAGATGGTGCGGAAAGGGTTCACCAGGCGATCTGGCATTTTATCAAACACTTTAGATAAAAATGACGGTTTGTAAAAGAATTTTTTTTTGCGAGCTTACTATATCTATTTTCCAAACATTCTTGATGGAACCGGATGTTTCGAATGCATCATCTTTGTCCACTTTAAGTTAGCACACTTTCATGACTCCCTGTCGACCTTTATAAGAAAGATTCCCCCAGCAATAAAAAGGACGATGATGCTCAAAATTCCAAAACGGGAATGACCGGTGATGCGGGTGATAAGACCCATGAGAAACGGGCCTGTAATGGCGGCAAATTTTCCGAATATGTTATAGAAGCCAAAAAATTCCCCGGCATGCTCCGCGGGGATAAGCTTACCAAAATATGACCGACTGAGGGCCTGTATGCCTCCCTGTGAGGTTGCAACAAGGAAAGCGAGCACCCAGAAGACCAGAACTTTCATTTGCAATGTGGGAAGGGCAGGAAGAAAAAAGCTGATCAGTGTGATAAGCGTATAAACGCCGATGCCTATAAACAACATCACCTTTGTTGAATATTTTTTTGCCAGTTTCCCGTAAACCAGTGCAAACGGGAAAGCGACGACCTGAATCATCAGAACCACAAGGATTAGCATGGTTATCCCGAGTCCGATATCGCGGCCATAGGCGGTTGCCATTGTGATAATGGTGTCGACACCATCAATATAAAAAAAATAAGCGATTAAAAAAAGAAAAGCATTTTTATATTTTTGAATTTCCCTAAAGGTTTTGAACAGACGAATAAAACTATCCTTTATCGGATGCGCCGCAGGTTCAATAAAATGGACTTGACTTACGTTTTTTAAAATAGGAAAGGAGAACCCCAGCCACCACAGCGCGACAATAACAAAGGCGATCTGTGCCGATCCGATGGAGATGGCACTCGAGGCGCCCGAGGACATTCCGATTATGATCACCGCGATCACGGCAACAAATGGAACAGCACCTCCGATATAGCCCCAGGCAAATCCGCACGATGATATCCAGTCCATTCGTTTTTTTTCTGTTACATCGACCAGGAACGCATCATAAAACAGATTGGCTCCAGAGAAACCGACCCTGGCAAATATGAATATGATAAGGCAGCTCAGCCAATCTCCTTCTTTCACAGTGGTCAAAAGCAGGGTAAAAAGAATCCCCAAAGACAAAAATCCCATCAGAAACCGTTTCTTAAACAGCTTATAATCGGCGAAGACGCCCATGATCGGCGCCATGAAGGCGAGAAGTAATGATGCCAGTGAATTGGCAAATGCCCAATTTCCGGTTGAAACCGCATCGGCGACACCTTTGGAAGCGATATCTTTGAAAAATATCGGCATGACGGTCGTAACGATTATCAAGACAAAGGCGGAATTGGCCACATCATACAGAATCCAGCTTTTTTCTTCTTTCGTCAGTTTCATTTTTTTGGCCCTGTTAATCTGGTAAAGTATTCTTTCCTTGCAAATCTGTTATGATGGTGATTGAACCGATATGCTTTTTATATATATTTTGGGTTACACAGTCCGGACAATCCCCATTGAGATTCTGTCGATAAAACGAATGATAAATATTATTTTAATAATTTTGGCAATATTGTATGTGCTCTCTCCATATGACATACTCCCCGACCTGTTGGTCGGGTGGGGTTGGTTAGACGACCTGGCGATCCTAGGCTTTTTGTGGCGGTATTTTTATTTAAAAAAAAGAAAAAAATACGCCTACCAGCAGCAATATCACAAAACGGATGATGCTGTCGGAGGCGAAACACTAAAAAGCCCTTATACCATTCTTGAGGTGGATAGAAAAGCCACTCCAGATGAAATAAAGAAGGCGTACAGACGTCTTGTAAACAAATATCATCCGGACAAGGTGGTTCATCTAGGTGAAGAGTTCAAAAAGCTGGCGGAAAAGCGTTTTAATGAAGTGCAAGAGGCCTACCAGAAGATAAAGGATCGGTCCTGATTTTTTGTGAAAAAATTTTAGTGGACTTTAAGGTTTTTCAGTCTATATGCAGTTTTTTTGATAAAGTGCTATCCGTATATCCCGAAATCCTTTAAAAGCTCATTTATTCCGAGTTTTTTGACCCTCAGCATTAAGAATTCTGAAATGGTCGGTTGGAAGACTTTTACTTTTAAGTACATATCCACTTCGCTCGGTTTTCTGGCCCCTTTCTTATTATTACATGGTTTACAGCACGCAACACAGTTCTCAAAACAGGTCTTTCCGCCCCTCGATTTGGGTATGATGTGGTCCACCGTCAATCTTTCTCCGTCTTTCCCACAATACCCACATTTGAATCCATCCCTTACCAACACATTTTTTTTGCTAAAAGGAATCCGGTTTTTGTAAAGAGTTCGAATTATCTTGATCAACTTCAACACAGCGGGGACTTTTGTGATAAACCCTTCTGCGCTCCGGATAACTCGTTCAGATTCCTTTAAGACCTGAACCTTTCCCTTGACGACAAGGCACATGGCCCTCTTCCAATGGACTATGTTTAAAAAAGAATAGTCTGCATTAAGCAAGATACACTGTGTCATTTAATCCTCTGTCACTGAAATCCTAGCAGGTCGAAATGTTAGAGTTTCGTTCAATTTAGAAAACCTGTGGGCGTTGGCAGCTTCGATCTGAAAAGCGTTTGCCGGCGAACCGTTCGGCGAAAATTCTACCAGGGCCTTAAAATAATGTCAACATATTTCAGGAGGTTAGACGGTTAGTCGATTATGAGCCCAGAAAGGGTTTTTGGCCTAGTGGCTCTCTTGTATCAATAGTGTGGAAGGATCAAGGAACAGCCGGGGACGATCTGGGGTCTTGGGCCGGCCTTTTATGATGTTGACGTGGATCTTTTTTCCTTCAGGTTGGAGTTGGATGATGGTCTCAAAAAGATCTGCAACCGCAGAAAGAGGACCGGGTATATTGTCCGGTCCGGTTGTTTCGTGGCGATGGCTGGTTACGGCGAACCAGACCCTAACGGCGTTGATTTTAGCGATAGCTTTCAGGTCCGTAAGTGAATTCTGAAGAGACGATTTAAAGGGAAGGCCATCGATGATTATCGTTTGGGGTGAGAACTGGGCCTGATCGATAAGGTCTGTGATCCTATCTTTTAGCATTGGAATGGTGAAATCCGTTGTTTTGAAGGTCATGATGACCCTATTGGGAAGTAACCATTCCCATAGTCCGTCCGGCTCTTCGAAGGTGCCTGACGCCACAAGATTATAAAAGACCTCCTTGTACCAAAGATTCACCTTGTCCAGCGGATCTTTTAGACTGATGTGCAAGACATTTTTTTTTCTTGAAAGGGTGTTTAATGCCAGTTGAACCAGAAATGATGTTTTTCCAACACCGGCGCGGGCGGCCACTGCACCGAATCCTCCCAAAGGAAGGATGTCTTCGGTATCGTATCCCAAGTGTGTCAACGTATTTTGAAAAATCGGATTGTCGTTGTTCATGCGAAACCCCTCCTTTGTCCAATCCCGGCATCAGGTACAAATTTTACTTCCTGCAAGTATTCTGTAAATTTATGGGAATAACATTTTCTCATCGAGCATTTTCAAAGATTTCAATAGATCATTCCCGGTCATCAGATATTTTTTGTTATTTTTTTTTCTGTTCGAGTAATTTTTCCGCCACAGGCCGGGGGACCTGTCTGGCGGCTGAAAATTCCATGGTGAATTGTGCCTTGCCCTGGGTGGATGATCTGAGGACCGTTGAATACCCGAACATCTCCGCAAGGGGAACCTGGGCTTCAATGATACAGAAGCGGCCTTCGTCCTGGGATCCGACAATGATTCCCCTCCGTTTGCTCAACGTACCCATGACGGCGCCCTGAAATTCGGTTGGAGTTTCCACCACCACTTTCATAATCGGTTCAAGAATAACCGGTCGGGCTTTGGCATATCCTTGAAGAAAGGCCCCCCGGCCAGCGGCCTGAAACGCTATATCAGAAGAATCAACAGCATGTGACTGACCGTCGTTGATGACAATTTTGACGCCGGTTACCGGAAACGTAGCAAAGGGACCTTTTGGAAGGCATTTTTTAAAACCTTTTTCACACCCGGCGATATACGGGGTGGGAATAGCTCCACCGACAATCCGGTTTTCAAAGACAAATTCAGTATTTGAAACCGGTTCCATATAACCGGCCACGCGACCGAACTGGCCGGCACCTCCGGTCTGCTTTTTGTGGGTATAATTGAATTCCACCCTGCGGGTGATGGTCTCCTTATAAGCCACCTGGGGTGCCCCTGCGAATACGGTTGCGTCAAATTCCCTTCTCATCCGCTCGATATAAACCTCCAAATGGAGTTCTCCCATTCCGGAGATGATGGTTTCATCGGTCTCGTCATTGTGATGGGTTTTGAAGGTGGGATCCTCCTTTGTAAACCGTTCCAGCGCTTTGGACATGCCAATTTCAGATTTGTAGTCCTCGGGTGTAATCGCTAAAGAAATCACCGGATTCGGTACGTGCATGGATGTCATGCTCACTTGGATTCCCGGGGCTGCTAAGGTATCGCCCGAGGCGCAGTCAATACCGAAAAGAGCTCCGATGTATCCGGCCGGGATTTTTTCAATGTCTTCCAGCTGATCCGCATGCATGCGGATCACTCTGCCGATCTTGACCTTTTTTCCTGTTCGGACATTGACCAATGTATCTCCCTTGGCAAGGGTGCCCTGGTAAACCCGGATGTAGGTAAGTTGGCCATAAGGGCCGTCCTCCAGTTTAAAGGCGAGCGAGATCAGAGGAAGGTCGGCATCGCTTGAGAGAACAATCTCTTTGTCTTCATTCTCAAGGTCAATCGCCTTGTTTTCCACCTCGAAAGGAGAGGGGAGTAAGCGATTGATTGCATCGAGGAGGGGTTGAACTCCCTTGTTTTTATACGCGGATCCCATTAAGACGGGTGTCAGCTCGCGTGTTAAGGTTGCTTTTCGGATGGTTGAAATCAACAGATCGGATGTGACCCGCTCTTCAAGGGCGGATTCCGTCAATTCGTCTGAAAACATGGCAGCTGCATCGATGAGCGCCTCTCGTTTTTCCTTTGCTTCTGAAAGGAGGGCTGCAGGTATATCTTCGGTCCGGACCTCTTCTCCATTATCCCCGTCAAAATATATGGCCTTCATCTCGATAAGATCGATGACGCCTGTCAAATTCGCTTCAAGACCGATCGGTATTTGCAGGGCAACGGCATTATGACCGAGTTTTTCTTTGAGCTGGTCAATCACCCGGAACGGATTGGCACCGCTTCGGTCGCATTTGTTGACAAAAGCAATACAGGGCACCTTATATCTGGCCATCTGCTGGTCCACCGTGATAGATTGGGACTGAACCCCGCCCACCGAACAGAGGACGAGTATGGCGCCATCGAGTACCCTTAGTGAGCGTTCGACCTCTATAGTGAAATCGACATGGCCGGGGGTATCGATGATGTTGATTTTATGGCCATTCCATTCACTGTATGTGGCAGCGGAAGCAATGGTGATTCCGCGTTCTTTTTCGATTTCCATATAGTCCATCGTCGCTCCGACGCCATCTTTTCCTTTGACATCGTGTATGGTATGGATTCGCTTTGTATAATAGAGGATTCTTTCGGTGAGCGTGGTTTTCCCCGCATCGATATGGGCACTGATTCCGATGTTCCTCACTATGGTATTATCATTTTTCATGGGGCTTTGTGCAATGTCTCCGATAAAATTTTGATGCATGAAACAGGGAGCAAAAACGAAATTCTGTAGTTTTTTAAAATTGATTTGTCAAGCGGTATTTTTTTATAAATATCTTTTTCTGATCCCGTCAAACATTGATGAAATTGAGAAGGCGGGCGTTCTTTTGTTTTCGTAACCGTTTAGTGACAGGGTGCTGTCGCAGGAGTACATAGGTAGCTCCGGCGCCACCATCACAAAGTCTTGCGCTGGAGAAGGCGATAACCCACTTTCGCCATGGCCCGCTGGTGAGCCACTGAAAAACTTTGATTTTGAGTATCGGTTTTGAAGCGGAAGAGAGGCCACGGCCGTGGACGATCAGAACGCCCCTTTTACCATTCCTTATCGCATTTTTTAAAAAAGTTTCAAATTCTCGATGTGCCTCTTTTGCGGTTAGTCCATGAAGATCGATGTCCCCCTGAATGGCAAAATCGCCCCGGTGCAATCGTTTTGCGATATCAGGGTGGACTTTGTATCCGAGGCCCTCCATGTATTCCGGGGTATCTGCCACAACAAAACCCTTACCGGATTCCACCAGATGTTTGAGCATGACCATGGCTTCCGGTTCCGTATCTGTTTCAACGCTTTTTTCGAAGGTGGCTACAGAAAGATCTTGTGTAATATTTTTATCTAAAAGCGGTTTTACACCATCCATTGCATTCAAAAAAAGCTGGCTTTCTTTTTCAAAATCGGTTTTGACTATCCGGTGAGCTTCTATGCCATTTTCCCTGCGTCGAGCTGTGGATAAAGCTTTTTTATCAAGGAGGAATTTGAGATCCTTAAACGGTTTGAAGATATCTGAGGGTTTGGAAGATTTCATCGGCTTTGCCATATTTGACCTTTGAAAAACCATATCAATCTTATCAGTAGATTGTCCGTCGGTCAATTTAAAAAAAGGCTGCAGGATTATTCAATTGGTATTGATCAATTGATCTGCCCCAACCTATAATCTGTTTGTTATGAAGATCGGGACTGAAAAGTGGAAGCGCATTATCGGAGATGCGACCCGAGGTATGGGGATTGATATCGATGGTGAAAAGATCGATAAATTCGCTATTCATGCCAGGGAGCTGATGAAATGGAATAAACGGATGAACCTCACGGCGATCAGGGATCCGCTGGCTGTTGCCGAAAAGCATTTCGTCGATTCATTGATTCCAGCTCCCATGGTGCCTCCGGAGACATCACTCCTTGATGTCGGTTCAGGAGGCGGATTTCCTGGCATTCCGCTGAAAATCCTGATACCTTCTTTAAAACTCACACTGATTGATGCTTCACGAAAAAAGGTGAGTTTCTTAAAATATATAATTCGAACACTCAACCTTGTTGATGCCAGGGCCCGTCATATCCGGGTAGAGGAACTCGCCGAAAACAAGGCGTTTGCAAATCATTTTGGGGTGATTATCAGCCGGGCCCTCTTTGATCTGCATGGCCTGGTTATAAAAACATGGCCCCTTTTATCGGAAAAGGGGGTTATCATCGGATTGAAAGGAAAACCGGCCCAGGAAGAGATTGATACTTTGCGTCGGCTAGACGCCGACGATCCACACCGATCGCCGGTAAAGATTGACCGTTTCTCACTGACGATTAAAAAATACACACTTCCATACACTCACTCAAAAAGGACCGTGGTTGCCATCAAAGCTTCGCCGAAAGATCCGCAAAACTCATCACAAAATTAAACGATATGATTTTTCATAAACCCGTCATTTTTACTTCAAAATAAAGTTTCGTTCGAACAAATCCGGGTCATCAAAATGGGCATGGCCAACAAGCTCGATGGCATGGTGCCCCCTTTGGCGCATGCTACCAATATCCGGAACACCCATCGAAAAAAGCAGGAGGGGCTCTATCCGATGAGAACCTTTGCCAATTCCTTTGTCATTGAAAATGCTTTCGGTTCTCCCATCTTCATAGGGTAACATTTCAAGTACGGTATACGGGATTAACTGGTATGTGATAGCGTCCGACGGGGCGTTTCCGGCCCATATGCGTTGCACCTGATGCCACCCTGAATTGATACGGATGCCGAGTCGTTTTTGGGGGGAAAGATCGGGTAGGAATTGGGGAACAAAGGCATCGGGTTGAAGCGGTTTTAAGATTTGCTGTTGCACGAACTTTTCACTGGGGACAAAAAAGTGATAACATCCGCAGTTGTTCATTATATCCACCATAAATGGCTCACCGTCAGGTGTCAGTGTGAATCGGATCGTCAATCCGTCCAGATGACCCCGTTCGATCCAAGGCGTATCTGGACCTTTACGCTCCAAATACCAGGTGACATAATTGATCTGCAGGACCGGTTCACCCTTAAAAAAAGCAAAAGAAAAGTAATAATAAACCGTCGGTTTTTGGGTGTTGATGCTCACCCGGCCCTCATCCCAAACCACCTCACCCGGCCAGTCGTATGGCGCTGCCACATCCTGATAGAAGATCGGAGCAAAATGCAGTAAGAGGTCCTTTTTTACCTCTTCGGCTAACCGGGGAATGTCGAGCCCATCTTTTGTCGAACGTAAAATTTCAGAAAGATTCCGCCCAAAGAAGTTTCTGTTCTCAGGTGGCGCCATTGCGATCACTTCCCCCCTGATGGATAGATCGTCGATGGGAGTTTCATACCAGGTCTTGAATTCCCTTCTGGTCTTGCGGGTGAGAAAGGCAACGGGTAAAGAGGCGACGGGATAAAGCCCGATGACCCTCAGCGCAGTAGAATATTCGTCTGGATAAGGGGCGGCGGATTGAATCGATTGATAGTAATTTATCTGTCCTTGATCGAATTTGAAAAGATTTGAAGCCAAATAGGTCATCCGGTTCAGTATAGCGTTTCGTTGGGGCTCGAGACCGAGTTGATCTGCCAGGCGGGAGATTGCAATGTCGGGGAGGTTTTGAATTTCTTTTTTTCTGGCGTCGAGATTCAATTGTAACATCTGTTTGGCCCACAGCTTTTTTTGGTAATTATGTTCCAGCCTTTTACCTAGAAAAGTGAGAAAGCGATTGTTTCGAAGATATGGGAAATGGGTGACCGGTTCACTGGAGGCATCCCGTACGCCGGCTTTCTTAACCTCTGTATCCAAAAGCTTAAAAAACCGGCTGTGAGTTGTCGGTCTTTTTGAAATGGCGGGAGGCGGTGCAGGTGCAAAAGTGGCGCATCCCTGAAAAAAGATGAACAGGAGAAGACCGAGGATCAATAAAAATTTCTTCAGAAACATTCTTTTATGTCTTTTTTGCGTTGAGCCATGTGCCCTTCTTACATATAACTATAGGCCCTCGGCTATTTTTTTCAACAACCGGCGATAATAAATATAATTTTTAAACGGTACATCTTCACGAACCCGACCGTCAGCCATCGGCACATATCCCCCATCGATAAGGAGCGGGGGAATTTTCGCGTGTAATTCTCGCTTAATCGCCGCCTTTCCCTGTCGCAGGGCATCGAGGTCAATTCCTCCGATAAGACGCAGATCAGGGCCAAACTCCCGCCGCAGCATCCGATAGTCCATCGCTTTGGTGTTGACCTCGCAGGCCCACAGACAATTGAAGCCCCATTTCAAAATACTCGGGATCAATATTTTTGCATTGGCATAAGTTCTGAAAATGATTGTGTGAACCTTCCCGCGGTTCAGAGTTTCCAGGATCGGGGAATAGATTTTGAGCACCAGCTCTTCATACATCTTTGGGGAGATCAGCGGCCGGTCATTTCCTCCGATCGGCTCGCTGAAGATGGCCGCATCGATCTGAATCTCATTGAGTACCCGTTCAACCAGCCTGGCTGAAAATTGACCTTGGATCAACATCGCCTGGCGTACGAATTCCGGATCGTAAACAGTTAATTGCATCAATTTGTGGAATCGGTCCCACTCCTGAACCCCCATGGACTGGAAAAAGCCCCTGTGCACCCTCAACATGTTTACCTGGCCATCTGTTTTAGAACTCCGAACGACATCCGACCAATTTTCAGGAAAACGGCCGGGATCAAGATGGTCAAGTCTGTCTCTCATCGTATCGAGATCGGCGATGCATCTGGGCCAGTTCTCAAATCTCGGCAATGGCTCTAGATCGATTTGTATTTCCCGGCGTCGATCGGTTGGAAATAGCTGATTGAGGTCGGTCTGCGGGGTCAGTCCCTCTGTTTGCCAGGCTTTGATAACTTCGTCTCTAATACCTTCTTCAAAGTATGGCACGCGGTCCGGAGATCCAAACTGCATAATTTTTCGAAATCGTTCCGCGCTTGTCATTTCTCCTTGGGGGCGGGGGGGTGCGGAAGATTTGCTCATGGTTTTTCTTGGAATTCAAATTTCAAAATTGAAGGGACAATATCAATGACATGCAACCGGTCGTTTGGCAGAACAATTTGATCACGTGTGATACGAAAAAACTGTATACCGGATCGCGCCGATGAAAGATCAATCCCGGCATGTACGTCGCTTTTGTCCAGGGTGCTGGCATCCTTTCGAAGCCCCTTCACAGTGATTTTCACCTGTGGGTTTGTTGCTCCGAGCCTCTCGATGCTTGCGGGAATGTTTTTAATCTCCACCGGAATCTCAATGGCCACTTCAAAGTTTTGTTGTCCGGCCAGCAGCAGCCAAACCAGGCCCACCAGAACCAGGGTGCTGATTTTTATCGGCCAGCGATGGTGGAAGATTGAAAATGTCTTTTCCAATAAGGAATTCTTTTCGGGACTGCCCGGGTTAATTGCCTCCATCAACCAATTAGAAAGCATTTCGGCATCATCCACCGGTAGCACCTTCTTTCCCCTTGCAAAGGATACTTTACCCCGTTCTTCAGAGACCGCTACCACGCAGGCATCACAACGCTGAGTGATACCCAAGGCCGCTCGGTGCCGGGTGCCCCATTCCTTTGGGAGACCTTCATCCGCGCTCAGAGGCAGATAGCATGCGACCTGATCAATTCGACCCTTTCTGATCAGCATGGCGCCGTCGTGTAAAGGGGATTCTTTATGAAAAATACTCATTAGAAGTTCGGGCCCAGGCTCTCCATCCAGTGCCTGTCCGTCAGTAACCATATCTTCTACCATGTCCATCCGTTCAATGATCACCAAAGCACCGATTTTCCGTTTTGCGAGGGAAAAGATTGCTTTTGAGAACTCGGGTATCCAATGCTCGGGTTTGGATAGTTTTCGTAATCCGAGCGCAGAAAGGGGGTTGACCCGTTCAAGGACTTGACGGATTTCAGACTGGAAGAGGATAATGAGGAGGATGACCAGAACCTGCCAGAAAACCTGAAATACCCAGGTGGTCAGAAAAAGCCCCCAGGATTGGGCGATGGTATAGATCATCCCGAAGCCCAACAATCCCACCAGCGCTTTAAAGGCTTTTGTTCCCTGAAACCAAAGGTAGAGATGATAGGCGACCACTGAAAGAAACAGGATGTCGATTATATCCTGGAATCGCAGATTAGCCAAGAGCGCGAAAAGATGCATGCCTCCCCCTGATGACCATCAAATATACGGATAACTCGGCCCTTTTGTCAAGTAAGGATCATCCAACGCCGGTGAAAGTTTTGAAAAGCGATAACGAATGGTCGATGCTCCTTATTATAGGTGCCACCGTAAGCGCTCCATTTTCCCATATTATGGTTCCACGAATAGATCTGTTTACATTTGAGGTAACCATGTGATATCTAATTAGTGTCCATCCATAAATGGCCCTTTTTGCCCTGTTCGGCGTTCTCCGCGGGTTTTCGGTTGCGGCGTACAGCACGTACGCCTCACCACAAACCCTTGTGCGGCCTTGATCAGGACAAAAATTGCTCATTTCTGAATTGGACACATCTATTACGTATACCCCAGATGTTTTGAACCTTATTTTTTTGTTTGGTTTGAAAGGAGGTCCGACGATGCCAAGATGGATTTTAGAACCCGGACATACCGCGGCTGAGTTTTGCGCCAGGCACATGATGGTAAGCCATGTTCGCGGGCACTTTAAGAATGTTCATGGTTCGCTCGAGTTTGATCCTGAAAACCCAAAGGAATTCAGTGTCGAGGTGACTATCGATGCGACACAAATTTGGACCGGTGATGAGGAACGGGATGGGCACCTTCGAAGCGCCGATTTTCTCGATGTTGAAAACCATCCTGATATCACTTTCAAAGGAAACCAACTGGAAACCATAGGCCCGCACGATTACATGGTCACCGGCGATTTGACCATCCGCAGTGTCACGCATCAGGCAAAATTGAATATTCGTTACATGGGTCAATGGGAAACACCGATGTGGGAGGACGGCGAAGACAAAGGGCCGAAAATCCGTGCCGGGTTTGTTGCCAAAACAAAAATCAATAGAAATGATTTTGGCGTTAGCTGGAATGGCACCTTGGTTAAAGGCGGTATCGTTGTCGGTAACATGGTGGAAATTACCTTCGATGCCGAAGCCATATTAGAAAGCGATTAGAAGTTATCTCAATAGTATTTGTAGGGGAATCAATGGATTATAAAAAAACACTCAACCTTCCAACTACCGACTTTGCCATGAAAGCAAATCTATCGAAACGCGAACCTGAGCAGTTAAAATCATGGGAAGAGGACAACCTGTACGATCGGATAAGGGAGAAATCCAAGGGCCGACAATTGTTTGTTTTGCATGACGGGCCACCTTATGCCAATGGCTATATTCACATCGGCACCGCCCTGAATAAGATCTTGAAAGATATTATCGTTCGTTCCAGGCAGATGTCAGGTTTTGACGCGGTATATGTACCGGGATGGGATTGTCACGGTTTGCCGATCGAACACAATGTTGACCTGGAACTCGGAGACAAAAAAAAGGATCTTACACAGGCTGAGATACGAAAGTTGTGCCGTTCATATGCTGAAAAATTCATAGACATCCAGCGTAAAGAATTCAAGCGACTCGGTGTCATGGGTGACTGGGAAAATCCCTACCTGACGATGAACTACAAGTATGAAGCTACCATCGCCCGGGAGTGCGGGAAATTCGCCAGGGATGGGAGTCTTTTCAGAAGCCAAAAACCGATCTACTGGTGTAGTACCTGTCAAACCGCCCTTGCCGAGGCCGAGGTCGAATATCATGACGAGTCTTCGCCATCGATTTACGTCAAATTTCCTTTGAAAGATAAAATTGGCGAAACAGTTCCAGAGCTGGCAAATAGGCAGGCCTTTGTTCTGATTTGGACTACCACACCTTGGACCATCCCGGCCAATCTTGCCGTGGCACTGCACCCCGAACTTGAATATGTTGCAGTTGATGTGGAAAACGATGAGGTATTTATCATTGCCCGGGATCTGTTGGACCAGTGTATGAAGACTTTTGGTATTTCAGATTATTCAATCCTCGTTTCCATCGATCCCAAAACCCTTGAATACAAAAAATGTATCCATCCCCTCTATGACCGGGAGTCTCTGATCATTTTGGGCGCCCATGTCACCTTAGAGGCGGGAACCGGCTGTGTCCATACCGCCCCCGGTCATGGACGCGAAGATTATGAGGTGGGGCTCCAATATGGTATTGATGTATACTCCCCTGTGGATGATAGGGGTTGTTTCACAGAGGAGGTCGAGTTTTTCAAAGGTAAATTCGTGTTTTCCGCCAACAAGGAAATCAATGCACGATTAAGAGATTCCGGAATGCTCATCAAGGAGGAAACGATTGAGCACTCCTATCCACACTGCTGGCGCTGTAAAAAGCCCGTTATTTTCCGGGCTACCCCCCAATGGTTTATTTCAATGGAGAAAACAGGGTTGAGAAAGAAAGCACTTGCAGAAATCGAACGAGTAGAGTGGATACCGTCCTGGGGAAAAGAGCGGATATACAGCATGATTGAAAACCGTCCGGACTGGTGTGTTTCCAGGCAACGAGCATGGGGCGTCCCGATAACCATATTTTACTGCGAAGATTGTGAAGCCCTTCTCCTCGATCAGGAAATCATGGGTGCTGTGTATGATCTGTTTGAAAAACACGGTGCGGACATCTGGTTTGAAAGGGGGGTTGCGAACTTTGTTCCGGAGGGTACCACCTGTAGCGAGTGCGGGAGCACTTCCTTTATTAAGGAGACGGATATTCTGGATGTATGGTTTGATTCAGGGGTCAGCCACGCGGCGGTATTGGAACAGCGCGAGAATTTAAAATGGCCCGCCGATCTTTACCTGGAAGGAAGTGATCAGCATCGTGGATGGTTTCACAGCTCCCTCCTGACGTCGGTTGGCACGAGAGATCGTGCACCCTACGATGCGGTGTTAACTCATGGATTTGTAGTCGATGCGGATGGAAAAAAGATGTCTAAATCGATCGGAAATATTGTTTCCCCAAGGAAGGTGATCGATAGATACGGTGCTGAAATTCTACGTCTCTGGGTGTCGGCAACGGATTACAGAGAGGATATCCGTATTTCAGAAAATATCCTGAAGCAGTTGACCGATGCCTATCGGCGGATCCGGAATACCTGCAGATTTATGTTGGGAAATCTATCGGATTTTGATCCGGAAAACGATCAGGTACCTTTTGAATCGATGCCGGATATCGACCGATTTGCTCTCCACAAACTCCAGGAACTGGTTGAAAAAACACGCAGGGCTTATGATACCTATGAATTTCACTCCATTTACCATGCGTTTTACAATTATTGCACCCTCGATCTTTCTGCATTTTACCTCGATATACTCAAAGACCGGCTATACACATCAGCGTCGGATTCTCCGGGGAGAAGAAGCGCCCAGACCGTCATTCATACGGTGTTGGGAACACTTGCCAGGCTGATGGCACCTATACTTTCCTTTACAGGGGAAGAAATCTGGCAATATATGCCGGGTAGAGGAGAAAATGATACAAGCATCCATTTCGTATCCCTGCCGGATGTCAAAGAAGAATGGAAAGACCATAATCGGGCTGGAAGATGGGAACAGTTGATAGCGGTTCGGGGGGAGGTGGCCAAAGCACTCGAGAAAGCCAGGGCTGAGAAGAGGATTGGACACCCGCTGGAAGCCGCCGTTACTATCGCTTCAAATGGAGATTTGTATCAAAAACTTATTCAGTTTTCTGATGAACTAAGATCCGTATTTATTGTTTCTCGGGCAACGCTGGTAAAAGGCGAAAAACCGACAGACGCCTATGAAAGCGTTGAAATCGAGGGCCTTTCGATCCTCGTTGAACCCGCAAAGGATGACAAATGCGAACGGTGCTGGGTACACGAACCAACGGTCGGACAAAGCGCAGATCACCCCACGATTTGTGATCGGTGCATAGGTGTGCTGGGGGAGTTAAAATTGGATGCCCAGCAACAGGATCAGAAAATTTAGTCTGTCGGCAACCGGTGATGAGCCGGAGAAGAGATGAAAAAAACCGATAACAAATACATTAGACTCGCCGTCATTTCCGGGTTGGTGGTTATTTTTGACCAAGTTGCCAAGGCCGTCATTGTGAACAGACTCTCCCTTTACAGCTCTGTTCCGGTCATACCCGGTCTGTTCAACCTTACCCACATCCAAAACCCAGGGGGTGCTTTTGGATTTCTAGCCCAACAGCCTTCAGGTCTGAGAAGCATTATCTTTCTGGCCGGCTCTCTGTTAGCGATAGGCCTGATTTTTTACCTGTATAAAAATACACCTAAAACCGTTCCCTGGCTTGCAACAGGGATTTCGTTGATCCTGGGAGGGGCTGTTGGAAATCTGATCGACAGAGTCCGTTTTGGAAAGGTGACTGACTTCCTCGATTTTTATCTCGATGGTTTTCACTGGCCGGCTTTTAATATTGCGGACAGTGCCGTGTCTGTGGGTATCGTGATTTTTTTGTTCCATCTTCTCTTCAAAAAGATGCCTGAATGAAATGGTCTCAACCAAAAGAAATTATCACAATTATCTCTCTTAACTTTCCGGTTTTACCGTAAACATTTGGCATCATGTCTGTACTCAATTATAAACAGCTAAAAACATATCTTCAGGATCTAAAGGTAGAACAGGTGGCGCCGGTCTATTTGATCTATGGTGACGAGCTCCTCTATAAAAAAGCATTGGAGGGCGTTTTAAACAGGATTATATCAGATTCGCCCGGCGCTTTGAAGGACTTTAACTATGAGCCGATAGATGGCGCAAATGAGAATATTCCCGAAGCGGTTGAGCGAATAAATACGTTTTCTCTCCTTTTGGGGAAAAAGATTGTAGCGATTTGCGATTCAAAGGTTTTTTACAGAAAAGAAGATAAAGAAAAGTTTCTCGAAAAAGCAAATGAAGCCTATGATAAGGACGAGATCCAGAAAACGGCAAGGCATTTCTTAAGCTATCTGGCCTTTTCGAAGCTTTCCTTCGATGATTTGCGCGGGGTATATCGAGACAAAATTGCTGCGGTTGACCTTTTATATTCCCAGGCCGGCCGATGGCTGGACAAGATCATTGATTACTGCCGGGACCATGGTATGACCATTCCATCGATGATGGATACCGGAGAAGTTTTGGAAAAAGCGATCGGAAACGGTTTTCCGGGCGATAATCATCTGATTATCACCACCGATTTGGTAGATAAAAGACGGCGTCTTTATAACACCATCGACAAAAACGGAATCATTATTGATTGTTCTGTGCCAAAAGGAGATCGTACTGCGGACAAGAAGGTGCAGGAGGCGGTTCTGTATGAAGAAATGGGGAGAATTCTTTCCAAAAACAACAAAACAATGGCGAGGGATGCTTATCAGGCACTGGTTGAAATGACCGGCTTCGATCTTCGAACGTTTTCTAATAACCTGGAAAAACTGATCAGTTATGCGGGAGATCGGAAAAAGATAACGGTAGAGGACATCGAAGCTGTTTTACACCGCACCAAAAAAGATCCGGTGTACGATCTAACCGGATCCATACTAGACAAAAACGTCCATGGAGCGCTCTTTTTTTTAGATTCCCTCCTTGCAGCCGGTTTCCACCCGCTACAGATCCTGGCTGCCATGGCGAATCTGTTCCGAAGAATGATCCAGCTTAAGGATTTTACCGATAGCGATCAGGGTAGGCGTTGGCATTCAGGGTGTGACTATGGCTATTTCAAAAGAGAGGTATTCCCCGGGGTTGAAAATTATGACCGGTTGTTCATCAAAGCGTTGGAGAGATGGGAAACCGGTGAAACCGTCAAGAAAAAACCGATCACCGATCTGCTCATTGCAAAAACCCCAAAGAGTCCTTACCCGGTTTACAAGATGCTTCAACAATCCGAAAATTTTACTAAAAAAGAATTGATCCATGCACTTGAGTTTCTGAGAGAAGCAGATCTGCGACTCAAATCAACCGGACAGAATCCGAAGTTGATACTTGAAGGCGCAGTGTTTAAAATTTTAAGAAAACTCTAGGATATACCTTTTGTAATCAAAACCGGGTTGCTTTCAGGTTTTGCTGTTTTTCACGATTATTTTCTTCTTACGCTACATCCGATTCCTTTGAGGTTGGGTGTGCCGAACTCCTTTCCCAATCTCTCCATTGAGGTAAGGATGTTAAAGTTGGATTTCTCCCAGTCATATTGAGATTTAGCCCCCCCTTCCGGGAACCACCACCCGTAGGCCGCGTTAATGACCTTGGGATGCATCCTTTCGGTTAAATGAGCCGTTTGGACTATCTCGCCCTGCTCTGTTTCAATGATCACCTCATCTCCTTCCTGGATACCATACTTTGCAGCAGTCTCCGGATGGATCTCAGTTTTTGGATGTGGTCTATGTTTTCTTAATCTATCTACCCACCTGTAGGAGGAATGGAGGTAATAGCGGCTCTTGGAGCTGGTGAGGACCAGAGGGTACCGAAGATCACTCTCCTCTGGCAGGCCGACAAATCGAGGCAACAAAGGGAGTTTATACTTTTCCGCCTGAGATAAGGCCAGCTCCACCTTCCCAGTCGGCGTTTTAAACCCCGAAGATATGTACTTTTTGAATTGATCTTGGCCCTTTAGATATCCCTTATCTGCAAACTCTTTGTAGCTGAGGCCACTCGGTTTTACTACCTCTTCTAGAAGCTCCTCATAGTCCTCGTACCAGTACTCACCGGATGTGATGGCTTTGCCCAATTCATTCAGTATCTTTATGTCAGGCCAGCATTCTGCAGGGGGATCAACCACCTTAGGCCGGGCCAATATAAAACCATGCCCCATGCCCCAATGACCGATGTCGTTGAATTCGAATTGAGTGGCTGCCGGGAGCACCACGTTCGCAAAGGCGGCTGTTGGGGTCATAAAAATGTCAGAGACAACCAAATAGTCCAGGTTCATTAAGGTTTCATGCGTTTTTCGGCTATCCGCATACGTAAGCAGGGGGTTGGTCCCGAGCATGTAGGCCCCTTTCACAGGATAGGGGAACCCTTCCAGCACCGCCTTTCTGAAAAAAGCGGGTGGGACATTCATCAGCCTGGGAATGGTGTGATGATAGGCATGAATCATTTCCTTTCTTTTTGAAGGTATGAGATCGGCCCTCACAAACTGTCCTAAGTTACAGGTTTTGGGCTCATTGGCCTGAATGTTGCCGCCCGGTACATCCAGGTTTCCACATATGGCCATCAGACAAACAAGTGCTCTCACCGTATCGAACGTGTGCACATTTTGTTCGATAGGATTCCCCCACTGAATTGCTGCCGGCCTGGACCGGGCATAAAACCTTGCAGCGTCTCGAATGAGATGTGCAGGCACCCAAGTCACCTCGGACATCTTCTCCGGGGTATATTCCCGTACACGACCGGCCAGTTTGTCAAAGCCGTATGTCCAGTTTTCAACGAACTCATGATTATAGAGCCCTTCCTCTATAACCACATTTAGAAAAGCGAGTGCCAGGGCATTATCCGAACCCGGTCTAATCTGAAGCCAGAACTTGGCCCTATCCGCCAACTCTGTCCTTTTAGGGTCTATACCAATCAGTTCGGTCCCATTTTTCATTTGGTTTAAAAGAAGGCTGCATATGGCTCCTTCCTCGTTGGTACTGGTGATATTGCTCCCCCAGAGTAGGACCAGCTTACTGGGGTGATGGAAATCTGTCACAGGATAAAACCCGCAGCTGTGGATCCCGGTTATTTCACGCGGCACATGACAGACGTCCTGGATCCCAACCGCGTTGGGAGAACCGAAGATATTGGCCAGGCGAATCAGCACAAAGAGTTCCAGCCCTTTGGGCATGCCTTGGCAGAAGGCAACGCCTTTGGCCCCGTACTTCATTTTTATTCTGTTGAGGTTTTCACTGATTTCCGCAATGGCATCGGGCCAGGATATCCTTTCCCATTTTCCTTCTCCCTGTTTCCCGACCCGCTTCAACGGGTATTTGAGGCGATCAGGATGGGAGAGCCGGTCCGGGGAGGCCAGACCTTTGGGACAAACATAGCCCTTGTTTAAAAACCCGTCCGGATCTCCTTTAATCTTTACGATTTCGTTATCCTTGACCCCAGCCAGAAGGGCGCAACCTCCATGGTCCATTCTTCCACAATGTGTCTTCACCCAGCGAATTTTATCTTCCATTTGAAAAAAGTTCCTTTCTCTTTCCTCCATTCTTATCGCAACAGTCACCGTTCTTCTAAGTCATAAGTATGTTTCTTCATCTTTTTCCATTCAACACTTGTCCGCCTTTGGAGGATTCGAT
>Ga0255054_10000555_pt1 | contig 22076 bp, 19 predicted proteins | sample JV7_2_23_MG_FD_188634 | JGI IMG/M metagenome (GOLD analysis project Ga0255054, IMG submission 188634) | Seawater microbial communities from Jervis Inlet, British Columbia, Canada - JV7_2_23 | ecosystem: Environmental > Aquatic > Marine > Inlet | place: Canada: British Columbia | collected...
CCGTCCACGCGGCGCAGCCCCGCGCGCTGCAGGTCGGCCGCCAGACGCCACCACTGCTCTGACGTGAGCGACGGATCGCCTCCGCCCTCCACGGCCAGCCAGCCTACGGCGCCTTCCGCGTCGGGTGCGCGGTCCGCCCACACCCGGGTGGTGAAGCGATGGCTGGGGCCCAGGCTCTCCAGGGCCGCGAGCGCCGTCAGGATCTTCAGGTTCGAGGCGGGCACCAGCGCCCGCCCCGCGTCCCGGTCGAACAGCGTCGCGCCGTCGTCGGCACGCACGACCAGCGCCGAAACCTTCGCGCCCTGCAGGCCCGGGTGGCGCAGGGAGGCCTCCAGGCGCGAGGCCAATGCGGCGTCGCCGCGCGCGCCCGAAGCCGTCGCCAGCGCCCCGAGAAAGAGGAACGCCACACGCGCTCGCACCCTCATGGGGTCACTCCAATCAGACCTTCGCTGGGGGGTGGTTGACGGCCGCGAGCTTATCCGGGAGCCTCGCTTGCGGCAACGCGCCGCCCCCCCCAACGGCGCCGGGGGTTTCGCGCTGAACGCCGTCTTTCTCATCCTGATCGTAGGAGCCGTGGTCGTGGCCGCCTTCAGCGGCCGCATGGAGCCCACGTACCAGGCGCTGCTGAACGCGCCTCGCGACGCCGTCGACCTGGTGATCGGGCTCGTCGGCGGCATGATACTGTTCCTCGGCCTGCTCAACGTGGCACGGGAGGGCGGTCTCCTCGGCTGGCTGGCCCGGCGGCTCCACCCCCTCATGCGGCGGCTCTTCCCCGACGTTCCTGCCGATCACCCGGCCATGAGCGCGATGATCCTGAACATCGCCGCGAACATCCTGGGCCTGGGCAACGCGGCGACCCCGTTTGGCCTGAAGGCCATGGTGGAGCTGCGCAAGCTCAACCCGCGACCCGGGGTCGCATCCGACTCCATGGCGCTGTTCCTGGCCATCAACACCTCGAGCGTCACGCTGATGCCGCCGCTGGGAACCATGTTGGTGCGAGAGGCCGCCGGCTCGGCCGACCCGCTCGCCTTCTGGATCCCCACGGTGATCGCCACGAGCTGCTCCACCGTTGTGGCGGTGTCGACGTGCCTGCTGCTGCGCAAGCTGTGGGCGGCGCGCGGCTGGGACGACGCCGAAGGGGCCCTGCCCGAGGACGCCGAAGAGTACGAGGTGGCTGGTGCCGCCGCCGACACGCACATCCCGGAAGGTCCCTCGGAGCCGCCCTCCCCGGCCCGACGGCTGCTGGTCGTAGGCGTGGCGCTGGCCCTGCTGCTGGCCCTGGGCCTCGAGGTACAGCGCCTGATGGCGACGCCCGACGGCTCGCTGGGCGAGATCGTGCGCTCGTGGTTGCTGCCGCTGCTGGTGGTCTTCTTCCTGCTGGTGGGCGTCTCCGGTCGGGTCAAGGTCTACGAGGCCGCGGTGGCCGGTGGCCGCGAGGGTCTCGAGGTGGCCGTCCGGATCGTCCCCTTCCTGGTGGTGATCCTCTCAGCCGTGGCCATCTTCCGAGCCTCGGGGGCCCTGGATCTGATGATCGCCGGGCTGGATCCCTTGACCCGAGCCATCGGCCTGCCCGCGGAGGCGCTGCCCATGGCCCTGCTGCGCCCGCTGTCGGGCTCGGGATCCTTTGGGGTGATGAGCGAGATCCTCAACAGCCAGGGGCCCGACTCCTTCGTGGGCCTCCTGGTCAGCACCTTCCAGGGCTCGACCGAAACCACCTTCTACGTGCTGGCGATCTACTACGGCGCCGCCCGGGTCCGTGCCGGGCGTTACACCCTGGCGGCGTGCCTGGCCGGCGACGTTGCCGGAATCGCAGCAGCCACGGTGGCTTGCCACATCTTCTTCGGCTGATCCATGACCCCTGCTCCGGACCCGTCCATTCCCGAGGAAGCGCTGCTGCGCCTGGCCCGCGAGGGCCTCGGCCGCGGCATCGTGCGGATCGAGCCGCTCTGCGCCGGTCTGGGGCTGCGCCGCTTCCTGCGCCTCCACCTGGACGGGCCGCCGGGAACGGCGATCGCCCGCATCGAAGCCCCGGAGGACCCGGCGGGACGACCCGCCGGCGTGGCGCCGGAGCCCCCGCTGGAGCCGCTGCGAACCCATCTCGAGCAGGCCGGGCTGCCCGTACCCGCTTCCTACGGGTGGGACGCCGCCGCGGGAATCGACCTGCTCGAAGACGTGGGCGAGGTCTCGCTGCGGCGGGCCGCCGCGGAGGCGTCGCCCGAGGAACGGCGCGCCCTCTACGCCGAGGCCTGCAGCCTGATCCCCAGGCTGCAACGGGTCGCGGACCCCGGCGACTTGCCGGCATTTCGACGGCGGCTGGACTCGGCGCAGCTGGCCTACAAGGCGGACCTCTTCGCGCGCTATGGGTTGGGACGCCCCGCGGGACCGGCGGAGGCCCAGGTCGTGGCCGAGGCCTTCGCGCGGGTGGCCGGGGTGTGTGACAAGGCGCCTCAGCGGCTCTCCCACCGGGATTTCCAGAGTGAGAATCTGCACACCCTGCCCGGCACGCGAGGCCCTACGCTGGTGATGATCGATCTCCAGGGGGCATTCATGGCGCCTCCGGAGTACGACGCCGTATGCCTGCTTCGCGACTCCTATACGGAACTCTCCGACGCGGAAGTGACCGCACACGCGGCGCACGTCCGGGCCGTGCTGCCCGATGCACCCGGCCCCGACGAGTTCGCGCTGCGCTTCGACCTGCTGACCCTGACCCGCAAGGGCAAGGACCTGGCGCGCTACCGCTATGCCATCACCGAGCGCGGCGACAGCCGCTACCGGGACTGCCTCGGCCCGGCGCTTCGCGCACTCCGGAGCGCGGCGCCGCGCGCCGCGCAGCGCGACCCGCAGCTCGCCGCGCTGGCGGAGCTGATCGCGAGCCTCGAGGAGGGGTCGGCGTGAGGGCCATGATCCTGGGCGCCGGCCTGGGCACCCGACTGCGGCCGCTCACGGACCTGCGGCCCAAGCCCGCCCTGCCCGTCCGCGGGCTCCCGGTGCTGGCTTACACCCTGGCGCTCCTGGCCCGCCACGGCGTGCGCGAGGTGGCCATCAACCTGCACCACCTGCCGGATCAGGTACGGGCGGTCGCCGAACGCCACCGGCCCGAAGGCATGGCGCTGCACTTCTCCCACGAGCCCGAGCTGCTGGGCACCGGCGGAGGAATCCGCCAGCTGGCCGCCTTCCTGCGCGAGAGCGACCCCTGCCTGGTGCTGGCGGGGGACATGATTCTGGACGCGGACCTGGTGCGGCTGCTGGCCGTCCACCGCGACCGTGAAAATTCGGTGACGCTGCTGTTGCGGGCCGATCCCCGCGCTGCGAACTTCGGAACGATCGGAATCGATTCGGGGGGTTGCGTGCGGCGGATCGCCGGCCGATTCGATCTGGGGGGCGAAGCCAGTTCCGGCGTGTACACGCACGCGACGGTGGTGCGGGCCGACGCCCTCGACGGCCTGCCCCCACGGCGAAGCTTCGGCCACCTGGACGACTGGCTGATGCCGCGGCTCGCCGCTGGGGCGAGCGACGTAGGAGCACTGCTGTTGGATGCGTCCGAGTGCGTGTGGGAGCCGGTGGGAACGCTGGGCGAGTACCTGGCGGCGAACCTGCGCCCCCACGTGCTGCGCTACCTGGACGCGGATGCCCGGGCGCGGAGTGAAGGTGTGCGGATCGAGGCGGACCTGGTGATCGGCGCCGGCGCACGGATCGGCCGGGAGGTCCGCCTGGAGCGGGCCGTGGTCTGGGATGGGGAGTGCGTGCCCGACGGCTTCCAGGGTAGCGACGGCGTCTTCGCAGGCGGCCGTTTCCACCGCTGCGCAGGGGCCGAAGCAAGTGCGGGAGAAGGCAATGCCTGAGGTGATCTTCGTCGGAACGAGTGATGCGTTCGGCGCCGGGGGCCGGCGCCAGACCGCCATCCTGCTGCGCGGTAGCGAGGGCTCGTTGCTGCTGGACTGCGGCCCCACCACCTGCTCGGGCCTCGCGGACCTGGGCATCAGCCGGGACGAGGTGGACGCCATCGCCATCTCCCACTACCACGGCGATCACTTCGGAGGCGTGCCCCTGTTCCTGCTGGCGGCCCGCTACGAGGACCGGCGCACCAAGCCGCTGCGCATCGTGGGCCCCCCCGGCATCGAGCAGCGCATGCGGGATCTGGCGGTGGCCATGTCGCACCCGTTCGACGCCCCCGACTGGAGCTACCCCATCCTGTTCACCGAGCTGGAGCCGGGCGTCGAGACGGGTGTCGGCCCTGCGGCCATCCGCCCGTTTGCGGTCAACCACAATCCGGACGTCCAGCCCTGCGGGTTCAGCGTCGAGGTCGACGACAAGCGCATCGTGTTCTCAGGCGACACGGGCTGGTTCGACGAGCTTCCCCAGCACGTGCAGGGAGCCGACCTGTTCATCTGCGAGTGCACCTACTACGACCGCGACTACCCGTACCACTTCAGCTACGTGAACCTGCAGCCGCTGGTCGAGCGGCTCGACGTGAAGCGGCTGATCGTCACCCACCTGGGGGACGAGATGACCGACCTGCGCGGACGGCTCGACATCGAGACCGCCGACGACGGCACCAAGATCGAGGTCTGAGGGCCGGCCCTTAGCGACGCGGCAGCCCGGAGCGGCCGGGAACCAGCTCGCCCAGGATGCGCGCTCCCGCGGCCCCAGTGGTGCCGGGCAGGTGGTTCGGGATCCCCAAGAGCGCGTTGCGACCCATCAGCGAGAAGGCCATGGCCTCGGCGGCCGCAGCCGGAACACCCACCGCGTCCATGGGCTCCACGACGCTCCCGGGCAGGGCCCGTCCCAGGGCCTCCATCACGGCCGGGTTGCGGACGCCCCCGCCCCCCACCAACAGGCGATCCGGCGCTCCGCCCAGGAAGTCCCGGCACGCAGCCGCCACCGCGTTGGCGGTGAACGCCACCAGCGTGGCCAGCAGGTCTTCGTCGGGTCCGTTCCACTCGGCCGCCAAGGCCTCGGCCTCGGCCAGGCCGTAGCGCTCCCGCCCCGTAGACTTGGGCGGCGGGCGGCGCAGGAACGCATCGTCCAGGAGTCGGGCCAGCAGTACCGGGTCCACCCGCCCGCGCCGCGCGCCGGCGCCGTCGCGGTCGCAGCGCTCGCGGCCGCCGCTGCGCACCGAAACCACGCCGTCCAGCAGCGCGTTGGCGGGCCCGACGTCGAAGGCCACTACATCGTCCGCGGCTGCGCCGGCCGGGAGGCCCGTCACGTTGGCGATGCCGCCCAGGTTCAGCACCACGCGGCGCTCGTCGGGCACGGCCATCAGCGCGTGGTGGAAGAAGGGCGCCAGCGGGGCGCCCTCGCCGCCCGCTGCGACATCGCGCGTCCGAAAGTCCGCCACAGTCGCCAGTCCGGTGCGCTCGGCGATCACCGAGGGATCTCCGATCTGCAGGGTGGCGCGCAGCTCCGGGTGGTGAGCGACGGTCTGGCCGTGGGAGGCCACGGCCTGGATCTCCTCCAGCGCCAGATCGGCCTGGGCGGCCACGGCTGCGGCGACGCTCGCGAAGCGCTCCCCCAGCTCGACGTCCAGGACGGCCAGCTCGCGGAGCGCCGACCCGGCCTCGACCCGGCCCGCGGCCAGAGCGTGAATGCGCTGCTGGAGCTCGCCCGGCAGCGGCTCCTCGCGGAAGGCCAGCAGCCGGAACGGGCGCGCAGCCGGCCCGTCGGGCCACTCCACCAGGGCCGCATCCACGGCGTCGGCCGAGGTGCCCGACATCAGCCCGATCACGCGCACGCGCGCAGCATAGACCGTTGACAGCCCTGGGGCGCGCCCCGATATTCCGCGGCCCGTCCCCCACGCCCCAGGAGACCCCCAGCGATGACCGACGACTCGCGAGCCCAGGGCGGACTGATCTGCGTGGCCGTGGTGGTAGTGGGGGCCCTCTTCGCCGTGGGCCTGCTGCGCGAGAGCTACTGGGCCCTGGCGCTGCCCGTGGCCGTCCTCACCTTCTTCGGGCTGGGCCTGGCCTTCTGGGTGGGCTGGACCATCGCCACGATCCAGGTCGAGCCGGAGCCCGAGGCGACGGAAGAGTCGGAGGTCCCGCCCTCGGAGGGGGCGGCCTAGGGTCCCCCGTGCGCATCGCGCTCCTCACCTATCGCGGGAACATGTACTGCGGCGGCCAGGGCATCTATGCCGCCCACCTGGCCCGCGAATGGCACCGCCAGGGCCACCAGGTCCACGTCATCGCCGGCCCGCCGCTGCCGGCCCTGGACCCCGAGATCCCGCTCCACGTGGTGGAGAACGAGAACGTCTTCGGCGTCGAGCATCCGGACTGGGCGCACCGGCCTGCGCCCCTGCGCCTGCTCCAGCCGCTCAACCTGTGGGAGCTCGGCGTCTCGCGCTTCGGGGTGTTCCCCGAAATGCAGACCTTCGGCCTGCGTCTCCTGCTGCGCTGGAAGGCGCTGCAGCAGAAGCACCGTTTCGACATCGTCTTCGACAACCAGTGCTTGTCGTGGGGGCTGCTGGGCATCCAGGCCAGCGGCGTGCCCGTGGTGTCGGTGATCCACCACCCGCTGCACATCGACCGCGAGGCGGACTACGCCGTCGACCCGTCCCTGCGCATGAAGGTGAAGCGCACCCTCTACTTCCCGCTCTTCATGCAGCAGTTCGTTGCCCGCCGCCTGGCCCGTATCGTCACGGTGAGCGAGTCGTCTCGCCAGGAGATCCAGCGCCACTTCGGGATTCCCGAGAAGAACGTGGACGTGGTGTACAACGGCACGGACCTGGAGACCTTCCGGCACCTGCCCGACATCCCCGTCGAGACCGACCTGCTCTTCGTCGGCCGCACGGACGACCGCAAGAAGGGCATCGGCACCCTGCTCGAGGCCATGACGCACCTGCCCGAGCACGTGACCCTCAAGATCGTCGATGGGCGGATCGGCGAGCGCAGCCTGGTCACCCGGCTGCTGCGTCGCTACCGGCTGGGCGACCGCGTGGTGATCCAGCGCCGGATGCTCACGATTCCCGAGCTGGTAAAGGAATACTCCACGGCCCGGGTGGCCGTGGTCCCGTCCTTCTTCGAGGGCTTCGGGTTCCCGGCCAGCGAGGCCATGGCCTGCGGACTGCCGGTGGTGGCCAACGCGGCCGGCGCGCTGCCGGAGGTGGTGGGAAGCGACGGCGAAGCGGGCCTGCTGGTCGCACCGCGCGACGCCCGGGGCCTGGCCGCCGCTCTGGAGTCGATCCTCCGCGACCCGGCCCGCGCCGAGCGCATGGGGCGCGCCGCACGCGCCCGGGTGGCGCGCCTGTTCCGCTGGGAGGACACCGCCGCCGGCCTGGTCGGCGTCTTCGAGGACACCCTGCGTGCTGCTCACCGTCGATCTCGAGCGGCTTAGGATCCGCCCCGGCGATCGCGTCCTGGACGCCGGCTGCGGCGAAGGACGCCATTGCTTCGGCGCCTTGGAGCGCGGCGCGCGGGTCGTGGGCCTGGACCTGGATCGGCCCTCCCTGGAGGCGGGCGCTCGCCCCCTGCGCAACCGCGCCGGCGAGCTGAACAGCCTGGGCGCCATGCTCCAGGGCGACGCCTTCCACCTGCCGTTCCAGGACGCCAGCTTCGACCGGGTGATCTGCTCCGAGGTGATGGAGCACGTTCACGACTTCCGCGGCGCCGCCCGCGAGCTGGCCCGGGTAACACGACCCGGCGGGACCCTGGCCGTCACCATCCCCACCGCCACCAGCGAGCACCTGTACCTGCGGCTGGGCGACGACTACTTCGAGAGCCCGGGGGGCCACATCCGCATCTTCCGGCCGCGAACCCTGGCCGAGGGCCTAGCCGCCGCCGGCTTCGCCACCGTCGGAGTCGGGTTCGCCCACGGCCTGCACACCCCCTACTGGGTGCTGCGCTCGGTGATGGGCCTGCCCCGCGCCGACTCGAGCCTGCTGGTGCGCAGCTACCGCCAGTTCCTGATTCGCGCCACGGCCTCGCGCTTCCTGGAGCGGGTCGAGCGTGTGCTGAACCGCATCTGCCCCAAGAGCGTGATCCTCTACGCCGAGCGCCGCGGGGCGGCCGCCTGACCGTGGACCGGAAACCGCTGCGGATCGCGTTCGCGGCTTATCGCGGCAACATGCAGTGCGGGGGCCAGGGCATCTACCTGTGGTTCCTGGCCCGCGAGCTGGCCGCCCTGGGCCACCGCATCGACGTCTACTGCGGCCCGCCCTACCCGGACCCGATGCCCTTCGCCGAGGAGCTTCAAGAGCTGCCCAACGAGCAGCTCTGGGGCAAGTGGTTCGCCCGGGACTGGTCCGCGTTCTTCCCACGCGAGGACCCGTTCCGTGTGCTCTCGCCGCTCCACTTCTACGAGCTCGGAGCCAGCTACCTCGGCTTCCTGCCCGAACCCTTCGCGTTCAGCGCCCGGGCCTTCCGCGCGCTGAGCCGACGCGTACGCGCGGGGCGCCGCTACGACCTCGTCCACGACGTGCAGTGCCTGGGCTGGGGGATGCTGGGCGTGCGGGCCCTGGGCGTCCCCGTGGTCACGACGATCCACCACCCGCTCACCGTGGACCGACGCGCCTCGTTCGTCCGGGACCGCGACGTGCGCGAGGCCGTGGGCACCATGGCGTTCCACCCGGTGGGCATGCAGGCCTTCGTGGCCCGGCGCCTCGACCGCGTGCTGACCTCGTCGGAGAGCAGCGCCGCCACCATCGCCCGGGACTTCGGAGTTCCCCGCGCGCGCATCCGCAACGTGTGGAACGGCCTCGACACCGAGCTCTTCCGACCCGATCCCGGCATCGAGCGAAGCGACACGGAGCTGCTCTGCATCGGCCGCGCCACGGATCCGACCAAGGGCGTGGGCATCCTGCTGGAGGCCCTGGCCCGGCTGCCCGAGCGGGTCCGCCTCACCCTGGTGGACGACGCCAGCCCGGGCAATCCGGCGCGCGGCTGGGCCCGCAAGCTGGGTTGCGCAGACCGGGTGGTGTTGACCGGGCGGATTCCCAACGACGAGCTGGTCCGGCTCTACAACCGCGCCGCCGTGGTCGTTGTGCCCTCCCGCTTCGAGGGCTTCGGACTGCCGGCGGTGGAGGCCATGGCCTGCGGCGCACCGGTCGTGGCCAGCGCGGCGGGCGCGCTGCGAGAAGTGGTGCGCGCCGGCGGCGGGGGCGTCCTGGTCCCCGCGGCCGACCCCGAGGCGTTGGCCCGGGCCCTGAACGCGCTTCTCGACGCCCCGGAAGAGCGCCGCTCGCTGGGCGCCCGCGGCCGCGAACGCGTGGTGGAGCGTTTCTCCTGGCCGCGCATCGCGCGGGCCACGGTCGATGCCTACGGGGAGGTGCTGGACGCCCGCGGCCGTCCGGCCAGGAGCACCACATCCGCGTGGCGCGGCAGCCGCCGCGCCCACGCGCCCAGCGCCTGAACCACGCCCCGCGCAGCCGCGTCCGGGAGCCGCTCCAGCACCCGGCCCCAGCCCGGGAAGCCCCAGCCGAGCGAGATGCCCTCCACCCGCTCGACCTCCAGCGAGCGCCCCGCCTGCTGGAGCATCAGATCCAGGTCGTAGCGGGTGAAGTGATCGCTGGGCACGTCGTACATCCGGCGGCCCGGCCGGATGGCGCCGCCGGCCCGCTCGCGCAGCGTGTCGATCCCGCGGGCCAGCCGACAGGCCGCCGACTCGAAGTTGGCGATGGCCAGGACGACTCGCCCCTGCGCCCGGGTGACCCGGGCCATCTCCGCGATGGCGGCTTCGGGCTGATCGAAGTGGTCGAGGGATCCCTTGCAGAGCGCTGCATCGAAGGCCCCGTCAGCAAAGGGCAGCGCATCGGACCAGGCCTGGACCAGCCCGGGAATCGGGCCCTCCCCCTCCAGCGCCAGACTGCGCGCCAGGCCCAGCATGCGTGACGACGGCTCCACCCCGACCGCCAGCGCTCCCTGGGCGGCGAGACTGCGCACATCGCCGCCGGGCCCGCTGGCCACGTCCAGGATGCGATTTCCGGGAGCGGGTTCCGTCCACGCCAGCGTGAGGCCGGTCATGCGCGCGAACAGATACTCGCTGTCCGGTCCCATCCCGGTCGGGATGACGTCGCGCATGTCGCGATCGAGGTCCGCTACTCGCAAGGTCCCGAACGGTAGCGGGGGCGAAGGCCCGCGCTAGCAGGCCTCTGCCTACCCGACTAGCTGGCCAGGCGGCCCGACACGTAGCTGGCGAGGATCTCGCGCAGACCCGGGTCCACGTCTTGAAAGAGCAGGCCGGCCCGCGAGCCGGACGCATCCGACCAGACCACCTGGCCCGCCAGCTCCAGGGGCAGCCCGATTCCGGGGAGGGGAAACTCCGCCAGCAGCGACGCTCCCACCTGGGGAGCGACTCCCTTCAGGCCCAGGCCGTCAGCCGAGACGTCGAACGTCGACGCGCGCACTCGACCATTGACCGAGGCGATCTCCACCCACGCATCCAAGTCGGCACGCGGCGCCTTGCGTCGCTCGTTCACTTCGATCCCCGTCCCTGCCCGATTGTGTTTGCAAGAAGCGTGCGCGTCGCGTGCGGAGCGCCGGCTTCCAACGGAAACGCGGGGTTGGAGCCCGAAGCCTGCCGCGAAACCGGCCGAGCGGTATCCTATCGACGACTTCATGGCGATTTCATTACCGTCGAAGGGAAATTCCTTTCCCCCGCCGGCCGCCAGGGACCGCCTGCGAGACCTGGCGTCCTTCCGCACGACCTACGTCGCGGTCGTCGGGTTCGTCTTCCTCTACGTCTTCAGCGTGCAGGGTGCCGAGAGCCTGCTGCAGCGCCACTACCATCAGGCGGTCCAGCAGGCGGCGACCGCCTCGTCCAGCGTGGGCGAGATCCGGCGAGACGTTCGCAGCGCGTTGAACGGCTCGGGCTGGGTGCGGATCGGAGGCGTCCTGGTCACCGCCATCGTGCTGGGCGCCGACGGCTCCCCGGTCTATGCCGGCGCCCTGCCCGTCCCCCCGGCGGCCGTAGACCCGGTGGCCCGCGCCAGCGAGGCGGAGCGGATCTTCCCCGTGACGGTGGACGTGACGGTGTCCGTTCCCCACAACTCGCTCCTGGCCAACGGCATCCTGGTCCTCTACGCGGGCGTGCTGCTGACGGGCCTCTACCTCTATCAGGCCGCCGTAACCTCGAGGCAGGAGGCGCTGATGGCTGGGGCCGTATCGGCCCGGGACGCGGCGGCCGAGCGCGCGAGCAAGATCCAGCGCGAGCTCGAGGGCGTGCGCCGGCGCCTGCGGGCCAAGGGCGTCGCGGAGAACCAGGAGGTCGAAGCGCTGCGCAGCGAACGCGAGGCGCTGCACGAGAAGCTCGAATCCCTGGAACGCCGCGAGGAGGAGCTGCTCTCCGAGCAGGTGTCCGGCGAAGAGGCCCTGAACTCCGAGCACCAGGCACTGGAAGAGCTGCTGGACGAGGCCTTGGAGGACCTGCAGTCGAAGGACGAGGAGATCGACGGCCTGGAGACGCGCCTCAAGCGGGCCTCCAAGGACGCCGCCGCCGCGGCCGGCACGCGGGCCCGAGATGCCGACGCCCTGAGCCGCCGCCTGCGCACCCTGTACAAGAACCTGGAGGTAGACGACCGGGCGCTGTCCGATCTCGTGGCCCTGGGCGATGAGAGCACCCGGCTGCGCGCCGAGGAGATGCTCAAGCGCCTCTCCGACGACGTGGAGACCGCCGGCGCCCGCCGCAAGGTGGGAGGGCTTCCTCCCGGGATCACCGTGTTCGAGCTGGGCTTCGCCGGCAAGGGCCGCATCTACTACACCCACGGTTCCCAACGCCGGCTGCGCATCCTCCTGGTGGGCGCGAAGAACAGCCAGAAGAAAGATTTGGAATACCTGAGTCGCATCGACACGGCGTAGGCGCGCGCGTGTCTTTGTGGGGTTCGCGGCGAGTTCGAAGCGCGGCGTCTCGCCCCGGAGGCCTGGCCGTGTCCCCTACGGCGATGTCCTCGCTCTTGGATTTCGGAGGGTCGCACGTACGCGGGTGGGCGCGGACTCGGAGCGGTAAGCCCGTGAGGGCGCTCGACGTCGGAGGCCGCTGCGGATTACGCCTGCGGGGACACGGCCAGGCCCCCGGGGCGGCGGGCGGTGCTCCCGTAGGCGTAATCCGCAGCACCGTAGGCGTCCGGCGCAGAGGGAGATGCGTCTCCGTGCGGGGGTGAACAGGGGCGGCACTTTGGGTGCCGAGGACATCGCCGGAGGGAGCACCGCTCGCCGTCCCGGGCGCGGAGCCGACGGCGATCGCGCAGCGCTACGTGCCCGTGCCGGTCTCTTTGCGGAGGATTTCCTTTAGCTCCCGTTCGTCCCAGGGCTTGGAGAGGACTGCGCGGATGCCGAGAGCTTCTACCTGCTCGGGCGGGATCTCTTCGGGCCAGCCGGTGATCAGGAGGCGGCGGGCGGAGGGCCGGCGGCGCACGACTTCGGCCAGCAGCGCCAGCCCACTCATGCCCGGCATCTTCTGATCGGAAACGATCACATCCACCGGCTCCTCGTCGACCAGGCGCAAGGCGGCAGCCGGGGTCTGGGCCGTCAGGATGCGGTAGCCCTCGCGGCGCAAGCTGCGTTGCAGCGCGGAGAGGATCCGGGCCTCGTCGTCGACGAACAGCACCGTGGGCGGCGACCCACTCATCCGGCTTCCCCGGCGACGACCTCCTCGCTGGGGGTCAGCGGCAGGATCAGCTCGAAGGTGGCCCCGTGCCCGTTGCGATTTCGCGCGCGGAGCGTACCGCCGTGCTTCTGCACGATGCTGAACGACGTAGAGAGGCCGAGGCCCACGCCGACGCCCACCTCCTTGGTGGTGAAGAACGGGTCGAAGATCCGGTCGAGCTGGTCCGGCGCAATGCCGCAGCCCGTATCGCTGACCTCGATTACCAGGCGGTCGCCGCGCAGCTCGCTCACCAGATCGATCTCGCCGCGCTCGCCGGTTCCGGCCAGCCGCGTTTCGATCGCTTGATAGGCGTTCACCAGCAGATTCATGAACACCTGCTTGAGCTGCATCGGGTTGCAGCGGATGCGCGGAAGGTCGCCGTAGCGCTTCCGCAGCACCACCGAGTGCTTCATCATGCTCCACACGATGTTGGCGGTGGAGTCGAGGCACTGGTTGACGTCCGCCGCGACCCGCTCGTCGCGATCCTGACGCGAGAAGTCGCGCAGATCCCGCACGATGTGGCGGATCCGCTCGGCGCCCTCCTGGGACTCGCGAATCGCCTTGTCGAAATCCGTCAGCACGTACTCGGCGTCGAGCTCACGCGCCAGCTCCTCCAGGGTCTCGGTGGCGCGGGCCAGCGCCGGGGCGTCGCTCGAGCCGGCCGCTTTGCGCACGTCGCCCACCTGGGTCCAAAGCCGCCGCACGTCGCCCAGGTACTCGGCCATCTGGAAGAGGTTGGCGTGGATGAATCCCATGGGGTTGTTGATCTCGTGGGCCACGCCTGCGGCAAGCTGCCCGATGGAGGCCATCTTCTCCGTCTGCAGCACCTGCCGTTGGAGCAGCGTGATCTCGGTCAGGTCCTGGAAGATCGCCACGGCGCCCAGCCGGGTGCCGTCGGCGTCCACCAGCGGCGCACAGGAGATGCCCACGGGTATCGCTCTGCCGTCGGCCCGAGCCAGCATGGTCTCCGCTCCGCGGAAGCGGGATCCCTCGGCCAGGGTCCGGGCCAACAGTCCACCCTGGACATGGGCGGTGGAGAACCAGTCCCAGACCGAGCGCCCGCGCAGCACGCCGCCAGGCTCGCCCAGGATCTCTGCTGCCATGGCGTTGGCGAACGTCACCGCGCCTTCGGTGTCCACGACGAGCAGCGCAGAGTTCAGGTTCTGGATGATGTTCTCGTTGTAACGCTGCAGATCCGTGATGCGCCGGGCCAGCATCTCGCGCTCGGTCACGTCCGCCAGCACCACCAGCAACCGCCCCGCGTCGTCCAGGCGCTGCCCGCGCACGTCGAAGACCACGGCGCGGCCATCGGACCCGTGGCCCCGCGCGATGGTAGGCGCCGGCGCCTCCCCGGCGGCGACCCGGTCCAGCAGCGTCCCGAAGTCGGCGCTCTCCCACAGGTCCGCCGAGAGCAGCTCCGCCAGCGGCCGGCCCCGCACCCCGGTGCCGAAGGCGCGCCCGAAGGCCGGGTTGGTGGCAACCACCTTGCGCTCGGTGTCCAGCACGGCCAGCGCCGCCGGGATCTCGTTGACGATGGTGGTGTTGAGATTCTCGAGCCAGGCGAGCCGGCGCTCCACCGAGCGCCGTTGGCGGGTGTCCCTGCCGCGGCGAATCTGTTCCAGCGCCGCAGCCGGCAAGGCCTCCAGCGCACCGCCCTCCTCGGCCACGCAGTCCGCCACGCCGAGGCGGAACCAGGCCACGGCATCGGCGTCGCCGGAATCCGCCACTACGGCCACCGCGGGCACGCGGGCCGCTCGCGCGGCCTCCAGCGCGCCACTCGCCGCCGCGGGCGGGGATCCGTCCAGGACCAGCAGGTCCGCGTTGCGCACTTCCGCCGCCGCGGCCTCGAGGGATGCAGCCGGCTCCACGCTGGCTTCGCTGCCCAGCCGCGCCAGCGCATCCAGCGTCCGGCACGAATCCCGAACGGGGGCAAGCCCGCCGGCGAAGGCCTCGGGCAGAACTACGACGATGCGTACGCGGGATTCGATCTCGCTCACGCCAATCCTCGATCACGCCTGTCCGGGGGGGACGGATCGAAGTTACCCGATCGGCCGCGGGCGCCCAACCCCCGCGCGCTCCGGCGTCAGCTCGTGACGCGCGAGCCTGCGGTAGAACGTGCTGCGGCCGATGCCCAGGAGCCGTGCCGCTTCCGTCGCATCGCCCCCCGTCTCGCGCAGCGCGCGCTCCAGCGCCGAGCGCTCGTAGGCCGCCAGAGACAGCGGCAGCTCAACGTCCAGGACGCCTCCGGTTCGCACGCCGCCCCGTCGGGCGATGGGGAGATCGGCAAGGCGCAGCCGCGGCCCGGGCGCCAACGCGAGCGCGGACTCGATCGTGTTCTCCAGCTCGCGCACGTTGCCGGGCCACTCGTGCTCGACGAGGAGCTGGAGCGCGTCGTCGTCAATGCCCTCGATGGGATGCAGCGGACGCCGATAGGCCGCCAGGAAGTGGTGCACCAGCAGCGGAATGTCTTCGCTGCGTTCCCCCAGCGATGGAACCGCGATGCGCACCACATTCAGCCGGTAGTAGAGATCGGTCCGGAATGTGCCCTCGCTCACCATCGCGTCCAGGTCCCGATGGGTCGCCGCGATCACGCGGATATCCACGGACACGGGCTCCGCCGCGCCCACCGGCCGCACCTCGCCCTGCTGCAGCGCGCGTAGCAGCTTGGCCTGCACGTGGGTGGGCAGCTCACCGATCTCGTCCAGGAAGAGCGTGCCACCCTGCGCCATGCGAAACAGGCCGGTCGAGCCCAACGCGCCGGTGAAGGCGCCGCGCTCGTGGCCGAAGAGCTCGCTTTCGATGATGCTCTCGGGGAGCGCACCGCAGTCCACCGGGACGAACGGGCGATCGTGGCGCTCGCTCTCCGCGTGGATCGCCCGGGCCACCAGCTCCTTGCCGGTTCCGCTGGCGCCATGGATCAGGACCCGACTCTGGTTGTGGCGCAGGCTGGCGATCGTCCGCTTCAGTGCGCGCATGCGCGGCGAGTTCCCCACCAGCTCCGGTGCCGGCGTGCGGTCGCGCAGCTCACGCTCCAGCTCCTGGTTTCGCCGTACCAGGGCACGGCGGTCCAGGGCCTTGGTCACGGTGGTGCGGACCCGCAACACGTCCTCGAAAGGCTTCTCCAGGTAGTCGAAGGCCCCGCCCCGCATGCAGCCCACCGCGCTCTCGACGCTGGCGTGGCCGGTCATCATGACCACCTCCACCTCAGGGCGCTCGCTCTTGATGCGCTGGAGCAGGTCGAGGCCGCTGGCGCCCCGCAGCTTCAGATCCAGCAGCACGACCCCGAGATCCGGCTCGAGCAGCAGGGGCTCGGCCTGGGATGCGGTCTCGGCCGTCTCCACGCGGTGCCCGGCGCCCTCCAGGATCCGCCGCAGAGCGCGCAGCAGCAGGGGCTCGTCGTCCACCAGCAGAATCAGGGGTTCGCCGGAGGCCGAGCGGTCCGGCGCGGATCGAGGGATCGAAGGTGCGGGCTCCACCCCAGGCACATCGGTCCCGGGTTCGGGACGCTTGAGTGTCCCGCGTGTGGGACGTTGCGTCTTGCCGCCCCCGGCGGGGGCTCCTAGAATCCGCCTGCCCCCCTCCGTCGAGCGGAGGTCTTCCATCGTGCCGAAGTCGCACGTCCTCGTCGTGGACGACGAGGAGCTGTACCGCCGGGCTCTGGAGCGTATCCTGATCCGCAGCGGGTATGCGGTCACCTGCGCCCGCGATGCGGCCGAGGCCATGGGCGTGGTCACCGCCCAGCCCGTCGACCTGGTGCTCAGCGACGTCAAGATGCCCGGAGTGAACGGCATCGAGCTGGTCCGACAGATCCGGGACTTCGACGAGGACCTCCCGTGCATCGTGATCACGGGCTACGGGACGGCCGAGAACTCGGTGGAGGCGCTACGCGCCGGCGCCTTCTGGTACCTCCAGAAGCCGTTCGACCAGAGCAATCTGGATGCCGTGCGGCGGCTGGTCGAGCAGGCCATCGAGCACGGCCGGCTCAAGAGCGAGAACCGCATGCTCCAGAGCCAGCTCCGCATGCGCTATCGCTTCGAGAACATCGTGGGCCAGAGCGCCGCCCTGCGCGGCGTGCTCGACACGGTGGAGAAGGTGGCGGACTCGGATGCCACCGTCCTGATTCGCGGCGAGAGCGGCACCGGCAAGGAGCTCATCGCCCGCTCGCTCCACTTCAACAGCCGCCGCTCGGAGCGGATGTTCGTCACGGTCAACTGCGGAGCCATTCCCGAGGAGCTCCTGGAGTCCGAGCTCTTCGGCCACGTGCGCGGCGCGTTCACCAACGCGATCTCCCACCGCGAGGGCCGCTTCCAGCTGGCGGATGGGGGCACCATCTTCCTGGACGAGATCGGGGACATGAGCCCGAACCTCCAGGTAAAGCTCCTGCGCGTGCTCCAGGACCGGACCTTCGAGCCTGTGGGCTCGTCCAAGACGGTCAAGGTCAGCGTGCGCGTGGTCGCCGCGACCCACCAGAACCTGGAGGAGGCGATCCGGGAGCGCCGCTTCCGCGAAGACCTCTTCTACCGCCTCAACGTGATCCCCATCGAGGCACCGGCCCTTCGCGAGCGCGGAGAGGATGTCGCGCTGCTGGTGCAGCACTTCCTGGACGTGGCCAACCAGGAGAAGGGCAAGCGCATCGACGGCATCCATCCCCAGGCCATGGACGCGCTGTGCGCCTACCGGTGGCCGGGCAACGTGCGCGAGCTCGAGAACCTGATGGAGCGGATGGTGATCCTCAAGGGCGAGGGCGAGATCGGCATGGACGACCTGCCCGACCCGATCCGCGCGGGCGGCGCCACCCAGGCACCCGGAGTGCCCCGGATTCCCGCAGACGGCCTGGCCTTCAACGACGTGGTAGGCCGCTTCGAGTCCGACCTGATCCTGCAGGCCCTGGAGCAGACCCACTGGAACAAGAACCAGGCCGCGCGGCTGCTGGGCCTGAACCGGACCACCCTGCTCGAGAAGATCAAGAAACGCGGCCTGACCTCTCCGCCCGAGGCCTAGCCTGCAATTCCCACCAGGGTGCGCCGCCGCAGTAGCGCCCCGGTGGGAATTGCAGGCTAGCCGCCCCGCAGCACCCGGTGCCGCTCTTCGCACCCGAGCGACGGATTCGTAACCCCTGCGCCGGACTTGCGTCGGATCCCCGACGCTCCTGCGCGCCCGGCGCGCTCCCTGCCGCCGTGGGCGGCAGGCCCGACGCGCAATCCACTTCACTGCGCAGCGTCTTGCAGACCAGCTGAAGTCTCTTTGTTCTCGATGACTTGCGTTCCGCAGGACGCAGCGGCTACGTGATCCTTGCCACCTGCCGGGCGCGCTCGTCCCGACCTTGGCACGGCCCGTGCTTCCTGGCTCCCCCATCGGCGAAGCACCCACGCCCACTTAGCTTTGCCAGGGAGGTTGCATGGAAACGTTGCTCCGCGAGGCCAAGGAGAAGCACCCGGAAATCCCCGCATCGATCAAGGAGCAGATCGTCCTCGAACACACACCGTTGATCCGATACATCGTGAACCGGATCGCGGTACGCCTACCCTCCCACATCGACCTCGACGACCTGCACAACACCGGCGTCATCGGCCTGATGGACGCCATCGAGAAGTACGACCCCGAGAAGAACTGCAAGTTCAAGACCTACGCGGAGTTCCGGATCAAGGGCGCGATCCTCGACCAGCTTCGCTCTCTCGACTGGGTTCCGCGCAGCGTGCGCCAGAAGAGCCGCAAGCTGGAGAGGGCCTACGGCGAGGTGGAGCAGCGCCTGGGCCGCCAGGCCAACGAAGATGAAGTGGCCGACTCCCTGGGCCTCCAGATCGAGAAGTTCCACGAGCTTCTCAACCAGGTTCGCGGCATCTCCCTGGTGAACCTGGAAGAGATCCGAAGCACCACCAGCGAAGGCGAGCGCACCGGCGGCTACGCGGACATCGTCGAGGACGTCAACTCCGAGAACCCGCTGGCGACGCTCAAGGTCTCCGAGACCAAGCACATCATCGGCGACACCATCTCGCTGCTGCCCGAGAAGGAGCGCCTGGTGGTGTCCTTCTACTACTACGAGGATCTGAACATGAAGGAGATCGGTTCGATCCTCGGCATCACCGAATCCCGCGTCTGCCAGATCCATACGAAGGCCATGCTCCGCCTGCGCGGCAAGTTGAAGGGCCAGGTCGATAAAGCCTAGCCCCGCAGCACCGCCGAGAGACTGCCCCTAAGCCCTTCCCGGCGCGCCAAGCCTCGCGAGCCCGAGGCCCGCAAGCGCCGCCCACCGAGCATGGACATGCGATCAAGTCGGCTGCGGCGCGCGCAGCGAGCCGAAGGCGAGCGAAGGGGCTCGGCCGCCTAAGGATAGCCGTGCCGAGGCCCGGCTACGTCATCTTCAGCAGAACCACCGTGATGTTGTCTTCGCCACCGCGCTGGTTGGCCAGGTCGATCAGGCCGTCGCAGGTCTCCTGGAGCGGGCCTTCGCCGGACAGCCGCTTGGCCAGCTCGTCGTCGTGGACGTGGTTGATCAGGCCATCGCTGCACATGGCCAGTACGTCGCCCGGCAGGACGCCCAGCTCCGCCAGGTCGGGCTCCACCTTGGGCCGCACGCCCAGGGCGCGGGTCAGAACGTGCCTGTGGGGATGCTCTCGCGCCGCATCGGCGCTGATCTCGCGACGGCGCAGCAGCTCGCCAACCAGGGAGTGGTCGTCCGTCAGCTGGCGAACCTGGCCGTTGCGGGCCCGATAGGCGCGGCTGTCGCCCACGTGGGCCAGCGCCGCCCGCTCGCCGGCCACCAGGGCGGCCACCACCGTGGTGCCCATTCCCGTCAGCTCCGGGCGCTCGCGGGCGGTGGAGAAGATCTCGTGGTTGGCGTGCATCACGGCCGACCGGAGCCGCTCGCTCAGGCTTCCTCCGGACGAGTGAGTGACCTCGATCGCCCGCACCATGGCGCGACAGCACAGCTCGCTGGCGAGCTGACCGGCCGCATGGCCGCCCATTCCGTCCGCCACCACGTAGAGGCCGTACTCTGCCGCGATGGCGTAGCAATCCTCGTTGGCCTTGCGCTGCTGGCCAACGTCGGAGCAGGCTGCCGCCTCGAGGGCCATGGTACCTCCACTGATGCCGCCACCGGTCCTGGGAACCGTGGGGGCGACTCTCCGCCCCGCGGGCGCTATCGGTGTCTCGAGGCCACCACTTGACCGGACCGGGGTGCTACCCCCGCGGGTCGAGGACATGCGGCGACGTGCAAAAAGTATTCAATCTACCGGCGGATGCCGACGATAATACGGCCGAGCCGGCACGCCCGCCGCCCCGTCCTGCGGACGGGTTGCCGATGGGGTCGCGACGGCTGGGGGGATCATGGCCAAGAAGCTTCTACTCGCTGACGACAGTGTGACCATCCAGAAGGTGGTCGGGATCAGCTTCGCCAACGAGGACATCGAGATCCTCACCGTCGACAACGGGGACGAGGCCCTGGCTAGCGCGCGCGAGTTCCGCCCGGACGTCATCCTCGCCGACGTCGTGATGCCGGGAAAGAACGGCTACGAGGTCTGCGAGGCCCTCAAAGCCGACCCGGCGCTGGCCCACGTGCCCGTGCTGCTCCTCACCGGAACCTTCGAGGCCTTCGACGAGGAGCGGGCTGAGCAGGCCCAGGCGAACGGCCACATCACCAAGCCCTTCGAGGCCCAGGCCCTGGTGGACCGGGTCAACGAGCTGCTGGCTCGGGCGCCCCAGCCCGCCGCGGCTCCGGCTCCCAGCCCGCCCCTGCCCGCCGCCGCCGAGACCGTGGTGACTTCGGCCACCCCGCAGCCGCCGGCCGCCGAGTCGGCCTCGGACGACGATGGCTTTGACTTCTTCGACGACGTCCTGGAGACGGATTCCGGTGACGCAGACCTGCCCACGGAGGCCCGCGAGCCGGCCACCACCGCCTTCGAAATCGATGCAGGCGAGAGCGCCTTCGACTTTGCACCCGTGGTCGAGGCCCCGACCCCCGAGGCCGTCCCGGCCCCCGACACCACCACGCTCGTGGCCCCGCCCGAGCGCGCCGTGGGAGCTGCGGACGCGACAATGGCGCTGGGCATCGAGCCCCGCGGCGACGACTGGCCCAGCAGCGATCAGCTGGACGCGGCCTTCGACGAGGACAGTTTCTCGCGCCCGCGAGAGTCGGCGCCCATGCCGGACCCCGCCGCACACGCGGCGCCGGGCGAGCAGCCCACGGTGCTGGATCTGGAAGGTGCGCCGGCCGAGCCGGCCGGGGACCTGGAGCTGGACACGGTCGGCGGTGCAGACGAGGATCTGTTCGGCACCTTGGACAGCCCGGACGTAGCTCGCCAGGCCGTGCAGGACCCCGACGAGGGCCAGGACTTCGCGGTCTCGTCCTCCGACCTGGGGGACCCGTTGGGGCTCGGTCCGGAGTTGGCCACGCCCGCGCCGGTGGAGCCGGCCGCTGCGCCCCCGAGCCCCGAGCCGGAGCCCGAGGCGGGGTTCGACGCGCCGACGCCCGAGCCGGTCTTTGGCATTCCCACTCCGGAGCCGACATTCGAGGCCCCGGCCGCGGAGCCCGCGTTCGAACCGGCCACCCCGCGGCCCGTCCCGGATGCACCCGGAACCGAGCCCCGCTTCGATCTCGGCGCGCCGGATCCGGCCGTGGCGGCCTTCGACGCCGAGGAGGACGAGTTCCCGCCGCTCGAGCCCACGCACGTGGCCTTCGAACCGGCTCCCGTTGCCGGTGCCCCGGAGCCCGAGCCCATGGCCTTCGAGGCTCCGCCCGACCCGACGCCCGTCGCGGTGGCGGCGAGCCCGGAACCCGACATCTCCGGCGTAATGCGCGATCGCATTCACGACTCGCTGGAGAAGATCGCCTGGGAGGCCTTCGCCGAGCTGCCCGAGCAGCTGATCCGCGAGACCCTGGCCAAGTTCGAGGAGATCGCCTGGGAGGTGATCCCCCAGATGGCCGAGGCCCTGATCCGCGAAGAGATCCGCCGCATGAAGGGCGACCCCGAGTAGCCCGGCAAGCCCGGCCCTGCCGGGCGCGCAGTGAGCCGCAGGCGAACGTAGGGCGGGCCCCTGCCAAGCAAGCCCGGCCCTGCCGGGCGCGCAGTGAGCCGCAGGCGAACGTAGGGCGGGGTCCTGCCAAGGATCGCCCAAGCCCGCGGCCCGCCGGGCTGCGGTAATCTATCTGGTTGCTATGGACCGGCCTCCGCCGCTCCCGCCTGCCCACACCTGGGCGCCGCTGCTCGAGGCGGCGCTGGCTGAGGATCTGCGCTCCGGCGACGTGACCTCCGAGCTCGTAATCGACGCCTCGGCCAGCGGCAGCGGCCGCATCGAGGCGCGCCAGCCACTGGTCGTGTGCGGCCTCGAGCTGGCGGCGGCGGCCTTCGTGCAAGTCGATCCCGGCGTGCACTTCGACCCCCTGCGCCGCACCGGCGACCGCGCCGCGCCGGGCGAAGTGCTGGCGCGAATGCACGGCCCGCTACGTGGGATCCTGGCGGCCGAACGCACCGCACTCAACTTCCTGGGGCGGATGTGCGGCGTCG